>Ga0207639_10000669_pt1 | contig 23668 bp, 27 predicted proteins | sample KBSCornC32_FD_184299 | JGI IMG/M metagenome (GOLD analysis project Ga0207639, IMG submission 184299) | Corn rhizosphere microbial communities from Kellogg Biological Station, Michigan, USA - KBS Corn C3-2 (SPAdes) (version 2) | ecosystem: Host-associated > Plants > Roots > Rhizosphere > Soil ...
CCGTCCTATTACGGCGGGTACGGCTATGGCGGATATGGCGGATACGGTTACCCGGCCTATGGCTACGGTTACCCCGCCTACGGGTACGGATATCCGGCGTACAACTACGGCTACGGCTCGCCCTACGGTTACCGCGGTTACGGCTACAACGGCTACGGCTGCACCAACCCGGCGACAGGTGCTGCGGTCGGCGGTCTCGCCGGCGCGGCGCTTGGCGGCGCTATCGCCGGAACCGATGGGCACCGGCACAATACCGGCGCTGGAATCGCGATCGGTGGCGTACTGGGCGCGGTTGTCGGCGGAGCAGCCGCGTCGGGCAGCTGCTACTAAGCGACTGAATCGAAAAAGGAGCGGGGTTCCGGGTCGTCCGGAACCCCGCTTTTTTTTCGCGCATTGTTGACGTTCCCCTCCTATATGCGCTCGAAGACGAGGCGCGCCTGCGCCGGGGAGACGGATTTTGTTCAAGGGCCTGAAGCCCATTTTGTACGGCGGCCGCGAAGTTTGGCCGCTGATCGAAGGCGGGAAGGGCGTCAGCGCCACCAACCACGCCAGTTCTGGCGCCTGGGCTGCTGCCGGCGGCATCGGAACGGTCAGCGCGGTCAATGCAGACAGCTACGACGCCGAGGGCCGGATCATCCCGCAGGTCTATGAGGCGCTCACCCGCCGCGACCGCCACGAAGAGCTGATCAAATATGCGATCGACGGCGCCGTCGCCCAAGTCCAGCGCGCGTATGACATGGCCAGCGGCAAGGGCGCGATCAACATCAACGTGCTGTGGGAAATGGGCGGCGCGCAGCGAGTCCTCCACGGCGTCCTCGAGCGCACGAAGGGCCTCGTCAGCGGCGTCACCTGCGGCGCTGGGATGCCGTACAAGCTGAGCGAGATCGCAGCCTCCTACGGCGTCAATTACCTGCCAATCATCAGCTCGGCGCGTGCTTTCAGCGCGTTGTGGAAGCGCGCTTATCACAAGGCCGCCGAATGGCTCGCCGCAGTCGTTTATGAGGACCCGTGGCTCGCCGGCGGTCACAACGGCCTCTCAAACGCCGAAGACCCGCGCGCTCCCCAGGATCCCTATCCGCGTGTCGCAGCCCTCCGCCAGACGATGCGCGACAACGGCATCGCCGACAGCGTTCCGATCGTCATGGCCGGTGGCGTGTGGCGGCTCGACGAGTGGGAAAACTGGATCGACAATCCCGAGCTCGGCCAGATCGTGTTCCAGTTCGGAACCCGGCCGCTGCTGACCCAGGAAAGCCCGATCCCGCCCGAGTGGAAAGCGCGCCTGATGACGCTCGAGGAAGGCGACGTGCTGCTGCACCGCTTCTCCCCGACCGGTTTCTATTCGTCGGCCGTCCGCAATCCGTTCCTGCGCAATCTCGAGGCGCGCAGCGAGCGTCAGATCGCCTACACCAAGGAGCCGATCGGCGATCACCATTTCGAGCTCGACGTCGGCATCGGCACCAAGAAAAATTACTGGGTCACCAAGGGCGACCTGATCCACGCGCGCGAATGGTATGCGCGGGGCTTCACCAACGCGATGAAGAGCCCTGACGATACCCTCATCTTCGTCGATCCCGAGGAAGAGAAACAGATCCGCAAGGACCAGGCCGAATGCATGGGCTGCCTCAGCCAGTGCGCCTTCTCGTCGTGGGCGGACAATGAGAAGAACTCCACGGGCCGCCTCGCGGACCCGCGCAGCTTCTGCATCCAGAAGACTCTCCAGGACATCGCTCACGGCGGGCCGGTTGAGCACAATCTGATGTTCGCGGGCCACTCGGCCTTCCGGTTCAAGACCGATCCGTTCTATTCGAACGGCTTCATCCCGACCGTGAAACAGCTTGTCGACAGGATCCTGACCGGCGCGTGATGATTGCTCGGGGGCTGTTCGCTGCGTTCCTGATTGTCGCTGTCGCCGCGCCTGCCGCGGCGCAGGAGAAGCAGCCGCCTTATTGGGCCTCGATCGCCAGCGGGCAGGCGATGACGCATACCGGCCCGGGCCGGAACTATCCGAACGTCTGGCTCTATCAGCGGCGCGACCTGCCGGTGCGCGTCGTCAAGAAGTACGAGACATGGCGGCTGATCCAGGACCCCGACGGAGCGCAGGGCTGGATGCTCGTCAGCCTGCTCAGCGACCGCCGGACCGCGATCGTGAAGCCCGGCGATCCGCGCCCCGTGCGGACCAGGCCAGATGACAATGCGAAGATCCGCTACCTCGCGCAGCACGGTGTCGTCGGCCGGATCGACAAGTGCAAGGGCGACGGGTGGTGCCGGATCGAGATCGGCAAGAAGGAAGGCTATATTCGCGCCTCGGACCTGTGGGGGGTCGGCGAAAGCGAGGTTGTGAACTAACGCGAAGGAGGGGGCACGAATGAAGGTCATTCTCGCAGCGGCTGCCGGACTTTTGATCGTGTCCACCGCCGCCCAAGCTGCACCTGCCCGTCCAGCGGTCGAGCATTTCGGAAAGCCCGCCCTCAATGGCCAGGCGCTACCTTTCTCGGAAGCGGTCCGCGTCGGGGATACCCTGTACCTCTCCGGACAAATCGGGTTCGGGCCCGACGGCAAGCTGCCGGACGGCATTGAGGCTCAGACAAAGCAGGCGATGGAGAATATCGGCGCTGTGCTGAAACGCGCCGGCCTAAGCTACGGCGACGTGTTCCACTGCACGGCGTTTCTGGCCGACATGAAGGACTGGCCAACCTTCAACAAAGCCTATGTGCCCTATTTTCCCGCCGGGAAGATGCCGGCCCGAAGCGCGTTTGGCGCAAACGGCCTGGCACTCGGCGCACTGGTCGAGGTCGAGTGCCAGGCTTACGCCGGCAAGAGGTAGGTTTCGTCGGGCCTTATTTCGGCATCGACAGCTTGGTGTAGGCGACCCGGGTCACTTTCAACTTGCGCCCCTTGTCGTTCGTCGTGACGAACGAATGGCCGACCTTCACCGGACCGGTCGTCCAGCACATTTCGCCGTCCTTGGTCATTGCGCTGGTGAAACAGGCCTTGTCGTCTTTCATCACGGCCGTGCCGTGGTCCATGTGCTTACCTTTGATCGTCTGCGTGATGTAGTTGCCGTCGGCGTCGATCGACTCCTTCAGCTTCCCATCCTTCTTGTTGTCGACGAAGGTCCAGGTGGTTTCGTCGAGCTGGAACGCGACAGGCTTGGCGGCCGGCTTAGCCTTGGCGACGGCCTGACCCGAACATGCGCAAAACGCGAGTGCTGCGGTGACGCAGATGATCGAACGCATTGGCTTTCTCCCCTCTTTCGAGGGAAGCAGCCATTACCACCCGTCAGTTCGAACGGCGAATTAAAGATTAGACAAGTTCGACCGCGATGGCCGTGGCTTCGCCGCCGCCGATGCACAGGCTCGCCACGCCGCGCTTGAGGCCGCGCTCCTGAAGCGCAGCGATGAGCGTCGTGGTGATGCGCGCACCACTCGCACCGATGGGGTGGCCGAGCGCGGTCGCGCCACCGTTCACGTTGATCTTTTCGTGGGGGATTCCGAGGTCGCGCATCGCGATCATCGCGACGCAGGCGAAGGCCTCGTTGACCTCCCACAGGTCGACGTCGTCGACACTCCAGCCGGCTTTTTCGAGCACCTTGTGAAGCGCGGGGACGGGAGCCGAAGTGAACTTCGCGGGTTCCTGCGCGGCGGCCGCGTGCGCGACCACGCGCGCGACCGGTTTCTTCCCGAGCTTCTCGGCGACGCTCTGGCGGGTAAGCACCAGCGCGGCCGCGCCGTCGCTGATCGAGGACGACGTCGCCGCGGTGATCCGGCCGTCCTTGGCAAACGCCGCCTTCAGCTGCGGGATTTTTTCCGGATTGCCCTTGCCCGGTTGCTCGTCGACGTCGACCGTGACTTCGCCCTTGCGGGTGACGACGGTGACCGGCGTGATTTCCTTGTTGAACTTGCCGTGCGTGATCGCTTCGTTGGCGCGACGGAGGCTCTCGATCGCGTAATTGTCCATGTCCTCGCGCGTGAACTGATATTCCTGGGCGGCTTCCTCGGCGAAGGTGCCCATCGCGCGGCCCGGTTCGTAGGCGTCCTCAAGGCCGTCGAGCATCATATGGTCGTAGACCGTGTCATGGCCGATTCGCGCGCCCGAGCGATATTTCTTCGACAGATACGGAGCGTTGGTCATGCTCTCCATGCCGCCGGCGACGATCACGTCGGCCGAGCCGGAATTGAGCATATCGTGAGCGAAGATCGTCGCCTGCATTCCCGACCCGCAGACCTTGTTGATGGTCACGGCCTCGGCCGACTTCGGGAGACCCGCGCCGAGCGCCGCCTGGCGCGCCGGCGCCTGGCCGAGCCCGGCCGAAAGCACGTTGCCCATGAACACCTTGTCGACCTGATCGCCGCTGATCCCCGCGCGCTCGACCGCCGCCTTTACCGCCGTCGCGCCGAGCTCCGTCGCGGAGAGCGGCGCCAGCGCGCCCTGGAAGCTGCCCATAGGGGTCCGGGCGTAGGAAAGAATGACGATCGGGTCGGAGGAAGGCGAAGTGGACATCTGAACTCCTCAAATCCTCCCCTGAACGGGGAGGTGGCAGCGCGAAGCGCTGACGGAGGGGTCGACTCCGCGGATTTCGGCCCCACCACCATGCTCCGCATGGTCCCCCTCCCCGTTCCGGGGAGGAGTTGTTGCAGTGCACATAAGACCGCGCCGGCGCATGTTCAAATGGGAGCTTGACCCGCGACGGCGGGCGTCCATGATTGCTTGGTCACGAACGGAGGGCTCCTGATGAAGCTTCGGGTTCCGGAAGTCGCACTCGCTGCCGCAGCCACCTTGTTCGGCGTATCCGTAGCAGTTGCTCAAACTGCTCCGCCGAGCCCCGCCTTCGCCAATCCGCCGCACAAGAACCTGAAGGTTCTACCGCAGGACATTAGTGGGCAGCAGCTGCTCGGAACGATGAAGTTCTTCGCCCGGTCGCTCGGGGTCCGTTGCGTGTTCTGTCACGTCGGAACCGAAGGGCAGCCGCCGTCGACCTACGACTTTGCGTCCGACGCCAAGCGGGAGAAGCAGACCGCGCGCAAAATGATGGCCATGGTCGAGCGCATCAACACGCAGGAATTCGGCGTCACGGACATGACCAAGGCCAAGGTGACTTGCTTCACCTGCCATCGCGGCGCCGAACATCCGCTGAAAGTGCCGCCGGAGGCGGGCGCGGCGCCCGCAGCGCCGCATTCCGATGCGCCTCCCAAGCCGGAGCGCGGCGCGGCCTAGCCGCTTCCCAATCCATCGACCGCTCTGCTAGCGCGCTCCGTCAAAGGAGACGCTTCCCATGTCCGACACCGGACTCGACTTTCAGCTCGGCGAGATGGCGGACACGATCCGCGAGACCACCGAGCGCTTCGCCCGTGACAAGATCGCGCCGATCGCCTCCGAAATCGACGAAAAGGACGAGTTTCCGCGCGAGCTCTGGCCGCAAATGGGTGAGCTCGGCCTGCACGGGATTACGGTTGAGGAAGAATTCGGCGGACTGGGCCTCGGCTATCTCGAGCATGTCGTCGCGCAGGAAGAAGTTGCGCGCGCGTCAGCGTCGGTCGGACTCAGCTATGGCGCTCACTCGAACCTTTGCGTCAACCAGATCCGCCGCTGGGCGAATCCCGACCAGAAGAAGAAATATCTGCCCAAGCTGATCAGCGGGGAAAATGTCGGCGCGCTTGCGATGAGCGAGGCGAGCGCGGGCAGCGACGTCGTCGGAATGAAGCTCAAGGCCGAGAAGAGCGGCAACGGCTACCGCCTCAACGGCACCAAGTTCTGGATCACCAACGGCGGTTACGCGGACACGCTCGTGGTCTACGCCAAGACGGGTGAGGGCAGCCGCGGGATCACCGCCTTCCTGATCGAAAAGGACATGGAAGGCTTTTCCATCGGCCAGAAGATGGACAAGCTCGGGATGCGCGGCTCTCCGACCAACGAGCTGGTGTTCGACGATTGCTTCGTTCCGCCAGAGAACATTCTCGGTGAGGAGAATGAGGGCGTCGCGGTCCTCATGAGCGGGCTCGATTACGAGCGCACGGTCCTCGCCGGAATCCAGATCGGGATCATGCAGGCCTGCCTCGACACGGTCTTGCCCTACGTCCGCGAACGCAAGCAGTTCGGAAAGCCGATCGGCTCCTTCCAGCTGATGCAGGCGAAGGTCGCCGACATGTACGTCGCGCTGAACAGCGCGCGGGCCTACGTCTACAATGTGGCGAGAGCTTGCGACGCCGGTAAGACGACGCGCTTCGACGCGGCCGGCGCGATCCTTCTCGCCAGCGAGAATGCGGTGAAAGTGGCAAACGAGGCGGTGCAGGCGCTGGGCGGCGCCGGCTACACCAAGGACTGGCCCGTCGAGCGTTACTACCGCGACGCCAAGCTGCTCGACATCGGTGCCGGCACCAACGAGATCCGGCGAATGCTCATCGGCCGGGAGGTGATCGGCGTCTAGAAGCCGGCGATCTTCGCTAACCCCCAGCCCGCCAGCGCCACTCCGGCCGCCTTGCCGATCAGCGGTCCGCGCGGGGCGAGCTTTTCGATTGTGACGATGAGCGTCAGTCCCACGACCCACAGCAGGTTCATCACTCCGCCGACGAACAGAAGCGCCATGAGCATCCAGCAGCAGCCGAGGCAGTAGAGTCCGTGTCTCAGCCCGAGACGTACCGCACCGTCCCATCCGGGCCGCCAGTAACGGCTGATGAACCGCGCGGGCGATCGGCAGAGGCCGATGCATGCGCCCTTGATCGGCGAAAGCTGGTACAGGCCTGCGGCGAGCAGCGCCGTGCCCTGAGCGATGTGGTTGTCGAGGGCCATCGACGGGCCCGTGAGCAGGCTCTGCGCGACCGCAGCCGCGACCGAGAAGAGCAGCCAAACGCCGAGGTAGCCGGCGAGGAAAACCCACGTCGCGGCGATGTCGGCATCGCGGCTGCGGATTTGGCGAACCTGCGCGTAAAGGAGGAGCGCAGGCGTTGCCGACGGCAGCATCATCGCCACCATCATCAGCCACCACATGACTACGAGCGCGCCGAGCGGCGGGCGCATGTCATCCATCGCGACATGCAGTCCGGCGCCGCTCGCGACGTACCACCAGCTGAGCATCACGAGCAGGCTCACGCCCGCGGCGACGATCAGCCGCTCGCGGCGCAGCAATCGGCTCGTCAGGTCAGGCGCGGACGACGCCATGCGTAGAGAGATGGAGGTTCGCGAGCTGCGCGTACTTGTCGGTGATCTCAATCTGCATCGGTCCGCCAGTCGTCCGGCTGGACGCGCTTCCAACTTCGGCGACTTCATATTCGAAGCCATCGGGCAGCCGGATCTGCGCGCGCGACTCTTTGCCCGTGACCTTGTTGCGGATGGGCTCGCCGGTCATCTCGACATAGCCGGGGATGCTGAGCTTTCCGCGACGGCCCTCGACATCGACCTCGAAGTCGATCGCAGTGAATACGGGTTCGTGCATGGTCTCGATGGTTGAAGCGAACACCGCGAACACCGTCGCCATGGGGTCGGTATCCTGCCCGGTCATGATCTTGAGCAGCGCCTCGCGCTGCTTGGCGTCGGCGCGTTCATCGACGAGCGCGAGCGCCTCGCCATGGCCTTCGTGGACCGCGCCGGGCCATTTGAACAGGGCGACGATGATGAGACCGCCGAGCGGCGTGTCGCCATGATAGCCCTGGTCGATCTGGATGGCCGCCACCGCGTGGCAATGACCTTTGTCGGGAAGCGCGTTGAACTGGCAGTTGCAGCCATATTCGCAGGTGCAGTTGACGAGCTCGCGCCCCTTGAATTCCCAATATGTCATCGGTTGTCCTCCGCCCGAAGAAGCGTTGTGCGCATAGCATGGCCGCGAAACGCTGTGCAGCCGCTCGAACGTCAATTCGCTAGATTGCCCAGTTCGGGATGAAGGCGTTGGCGATATAGCCGACGATCATAATGCCGAGCAGTGTCAGGTCCTGCCACTTGCGCCGCGAAACCAGCATCAGGATCACCGGCGGCCAGTAAGTCGCCTGCGCGAAGATGAAGGACGGGTTGATCTTCGCCGGGTGATGCAGGTTCGTCTGAATCATGCTGATCACGTTGGGGATCAAGATCCCGGCTATGATCCAGCGTTTGTGCTTCCAGTAATATATATCGAGGTCCGGCCATTCTTCCATGTTGCGCGGGAAAACGAGACCTGACGCCATGAAGTAGACGATGGCGATCAGCAGTCCGAGATACATGCTGGCCCAGCTGATCGTGATCGACGCGCGGGTGACCCATGCGAAGATCCAGAAGCTGGTGATGTCCAGGAAGATGAAGATCGCGAGCGCGGGCGTCAGCCAACCGATCTTGACGCGATGCCGCGCGCCGATCGCATTCAGGAAGCCGCCGGCGACCTGCGCGACCGAAAGTCCGAGGATCAGTCCGTAATAGGACAGGTAGAAGCTGAAATCGTCCATGCGGCCCCCCGCGACGGCGAAGCTAGCCGATTTCGTGCGATTTACAATTTGGAGGCGGCCCTTGCGCGCTCAGCGCACGCGCAAGGGCGTCACGAACTAGCCCCAGATTTTCACGCGCTTGTCGGGCGCGAGGTAGAGCTTCTGGCCCTGTTGCACGTTGAAAGCCGGGTACCAGCTGTCGACGTTGCGCACGGTCAGAACGCGCCACGGTCCCGGCGCGTGCACATCCGTCGCAACCCGGGCGCGAAGCGCCGCATCGCGAAGCTTGCCGCGGTGGGACTGGGCGTAACCGAGGAAGAAGCGCTGGTCGCCGGTGAAACCGTCGATCGCTGGCGAAGGCTTGCCGTTCAGCGATTTCTTCCACGCGTCGTAGGCCGCCTGGAGGCCGACGACATCGGCGATGTTCTCGCCGAGCTCCTGGGAACCATTGAGATGCAGTCCCGGCAGCGCTTCGTAAGCATTGTACTGTGCCACCAGCGCATCGCCGGCCTGCTTGAACCGGGCCAGATCGGCCGCGGTCCACCAGTTCCTCAACCGTCCCTCGGCATCGAAGGTCGAACCGAGATTGTCGAAGCTGTGGCTGATCTCATGCCCGATAATCGAGCCGATCGCTCCGTAATTGGCGGCCGGGTCGGCGTTCGGGTCGTAGAATCCCTTGTCGAGGATCGCGGCCGGGAAGTTGAGCGCGTTCTGGAGCGGCAGATTGACCGCGTTGACTGTCTGCGGATTCATCCACCATTCGTTCTTGTCGACCGGCTTGCCGATTTTCGACAACTGATACTGGTAATTGGCGAGCTGCAGACGGTCGTAATCGCCGTACGCATCGTCCGGCCGGATATCGATCGACGAATAATCCCGATATTTGTCGGGATAGCCGATCCCGACCGCCATCGTGGCGACCTTCTTCTTCGCTTCCGCCTTGGTCGCGGGCGCCATCCACGCGATTCCGTCTATCCGACTGACCAGCGCCGCCTTGATGTTGCGGACCATGTTGTCGATGTCGGCCTTGTACGAGGCCGGGAAATATTTCTCGGCATAATGCTTGCCGACGATGCCGCCGAGCAATGCGTTGACCGACGCCAGCGCGAGCTTGTCGCGGGTTCGCTGCTGGGGCTGGCCGCCGATTTCGTTCCCGTAGAAGGCGAAGTTCGCGTCGGAGAATGCCTTGGGAAGCACCGGCGCCATCTGGTTGATCCGGTGGAAGGCCAGCCAGTCCTTCCACACCTCGATCGGCTGTGAAGCGAACAGCGCCGCGAGCTTGGTCACGGCGCCCGGCTGCCACACGATGAAGTCTTGCTGGTTGCCGAGCTGCGCCGCGCCGAGCAGGCGGCCCCAGCCGATTCCGGGCGCCTTGCTGTCGAAGTCCGCGCGCTTCCACGGGTTGTTCGCCTTGAAGCTGTCCTGGCTGTCTTCGAGGCTCTCGTGCGCCTGCGCGATCAGATGCTCCAGCGCGACGATCCGCTGCGCGCGCTGGTCAGCGTTCGGAAGCCCCGCGAGCCCTAGCATCTTCGCGACATACGGCGTGTAATCGCCACGGATTTTCGCCATCGCCGGATCGGTCGAGAGATAATAATCGCGGTCGGGAAGGCCGATGCCGCCCTGCATGACGTAAGGCACGGTTTTGCTCGGATCGCCGAAAGCCTGCGTGACGAAAATCCCGAACAGATTCTCGCTGCTGAAATCGGTGTTGTTGAGCGGGTCTTCGTCGGCGCGGAGGCTGTGTCCGATCGCTTCGGCGAGCGCTCCCTTGTCCTGGATCGCCTCGATCTTGTCGACATCGGCCTTGATCGGCGCGACGCCACGCTGCTCGATCGCGTTCGTGTTGATATAGGCCTTGTAATAATTGGCGACGCGCGCCTCGTCCGATCCCGCGGCGGGGTTCGAGTTGACCATTCCGTTGATGACCTCGGCCGCGCGCTGCTCGGCCCGGTCGTTGATAGTCGAGAAAACGGAGATGTTCGACTTGTCGGCGGGGATAGCCGCGTTCTTGTCCCAGGCACCGTTGGCATATTTGTCGAAGTCGTCGCCGGGCTTGACGCTCGTGTCCATCAGCGACTTGTCGATGCCCGATTCAGTGCCTTGCTTCTGCTCCTGGGCGGCGTTCTGCCCGCCATGCGAATTGCACGCGGCCAGCGCGAAGGCCGAGGCGACGACAAACAAAAGGGCTCGCTTCACTGAAATCCTCCCAAGCGACTGCTTTGCCATTGCCTGACGTTGCGGCTACGCGAGCGGCAGGGCTTTTCGACCAACGGACCTAATCGCGGCATGAGCGCACCGCTAATTCAGAGCAAAATCGCCACGGACGGGGAAGAGTTCCGCGCGCGTCACGATCACAATCGAGCGCTTGCCGAAAAGCTGCGCGCCGATGTGGCGGAAGCCGCGAAGGGCGGACCCGAAAAGCACCGCAAGCGCCACCTCGAACGTGGCAAGCTTCTGCCTCGTGATCGCGTCGAGCGCTTGCTCGATCCGGGCTCGCCGTTCCTCGAGATCGGACAGCTCGCCGCGTGCGACATGTACGATGGCGAGGTGCCCGGCGCGGGCATCATCGCAGGCATTGGGCGAGTGTCCGGCCGGCAGGTGATGATCGTCTGCAACGACGCGACGGTCAAAGGCGGCACTTATTACCCGCTGACGGTCAAGAAGCACTTACGCGCGCAGGAGATCGCCGAACAGAACCGCCTCCCGTGCGTCTATCTGGTCGACAGCGGAGGCGCGAACCTGCCGCATCAGGCCGACGTCTTTCCCGACCGCGACCATTTCGGACGCATCTTCTTCAACCAGGCGCAGATGAGCTCGAAGGGCATCGCCCAGATCGCCTGCGTGATGGGCAGCTGCACCGCGGGCGGCGCCTACGTTCCGGCGATGAGCGACGAAAGCGTGATCGTCCGCAACCAGGGCACGATCTTCCTCGGCGGCCCGCCGCTGGTGAAGGCGGCGACGGGAGAAGAGATCAGCGCGGAGGACCTCGGCGGCGGCGACCTCCACGCGAAGAAGAGCGGCGTCGTCGACCATCTCGCCGAGAATGACGAGCACGCGCTGACCATCGTCCGCGACATCGTCAGCACTTGTCCCCCGGCGAAGGCCGGGGCCCAGGTGGAAATCAGGGAACCAAGGCCTCCAGCCTATGACCCCGAAGAGCTGTACGGCATCATTCCCGAGGACGTGCGCGCGCCCTACGACGTGCACGAGATTATCGCCCGCATCGTCGACGGCTCCGAGCTGCATGAGTTCAAGCCTCTCTACGGTTCGACGCTCGTTTGCGGCTTTGCGCACATCTGGGGAATGCCGGTGGCGATCCTCGCCAACAACGGCGTGCTGTTCAGCGAAAGTGCGCTCAAGGGTGCTCACTTCATTGAGCTCGCGTGCCAGCGGCGGACGCCACTGCTCTTCCTGCAGAACATCTCCGGCTTCATGGTCGGCGGGAAGTACGAAGCCGAAGGCATCGCCAAGCATGGCGCCAAGCTGGTCACTGCGGTGGCGACGGCGAGCGTGCCCAAGATCACCGTGCTGATGGGCGGGAGCTTCGGCGCCGGGAATTACGGAATGTCCGGCCGCGCTTACTCGCCGCGCTTCCTGTTCACCTGGCCCAATTCGCGTATCAGCGTGATGGGCGGCGAACAGGCGGCGAGCGTGCTCGCGACAGTGCACCGCGACGCCGCGAAATGGACGCCCGAACAGGCCGAAGCCTTCAAGCAGCCGATCCGCGAGGAATATGAGAAAGAGGGCAATCCCTGGCACGCGACGGCGCGCCTGTGGGACGACGGCATCATCGACCCCGCCCAAACCCGCGACGTGCTCGGGCTGGCGTTCGCGGCGACGCTCAATGCGCCCGTCCCCGACCGGCCGCATTTCGGCGTGTTCAGGATGTGACGGCTGTGGAGCCGGGGCAACGTGACTATCGTCCCATTCTGGATGCGGCTGAGGACCTCGCTCAGTGCCAAGGTGCCTACGGCTACGCGCATCCTGACAGAGCGTTAGAGCTGCAAGAAAGCTTTGCGAACGAAGTGCGAAAATTCGTCTTCAAAGCGCTGAAGAACAATTCGCCGCGCATGATGGTGTTGAACAGCATCGATAGCGATCTAGAGAGAATCCAGAGAGCAGCCGTCTACAGTGATGACGCCGTCAATCGCGTCCGCGGCGAGCTGCACAAATGGGTGGACCTAGAGGCGGGTAAGCCCTTGCCGCTCCTCATATTGATGCGGTGGGCGCCCCTCATCTCAGCTATCTTGATCGGCGTGGCGATTTTTTCGGTGAAGGTTTGGCTCAGGCGATATTGGCACACCTCATGAGAACCGACTGGACCCGCGCAGAAATCGCAGAGCTCTTCGATCTACCGTTCACTGAGCTCGTGTTCCGCGCGGCCGAAGTGCACCGCGCCAACCATGCGGCGGGCGAGATGCAGCTTTGCACCCTGCTGTCGATCAAAACCGGCGGCTGTCCCGAGGACTGCGGCTATTGCGCGCAATCGGTCCACTCCGATTCCGGCCTCAAGGCCGAGAAGCTGATGGACGTCGACGTGGTGCTCGACGCAGCGCGCGAGGCGAAGGCGGCGGGCTCGCAGCGCTTCTGCATGGGGGCAGCCTGGCGCGACCTCAAGGACCGCGATCTCGACGATGTCTGCACAATGGCGCGCGAGGTGAAGGCGCTCGGGCTCGAAACCTGCATGACGCTCGGCATGCTCACCGAAGGGCAGGCGAGGGCGCTCGCCGATGCTGGCCTGGATTATTACAACCACAATATCGACACCTCGCCCGAACATTATGGCGCGATCATCACTACGCGTACATTCCAGGAGCGGCTCGATACGCTCGATCATGTGCGCAATGCGGGCATCGCCGTCTGCTGCGGCGGCATCGTCGGCATGGGCGAAAGCCGCGACGACCGCGTCGGCTTCATCCACGCGCTTGCAACGCTTCCGCGCTATCCCGAAAGCGTGCCGATCAACGCGCTGGTGCCGGTAAAAGGCACCGTGTTGGGCGACATGTGGGGCGAGGAACGGCCTATCGACGACATCGAATTCGTCCGCACCGTCGCGGTCGCGCGCATCACCATGCCAAGGTCGATGGTGCGCCTCTCCGCCGGCCGCGAGAGCATGTCGGATTCGACGCAGGCGCTCTGCTTCCTCGCCGGGGCGAACAGCATCTTCACCGGCGAGAAGCTGCTGACCACTCCCAATGCGGGCGGCGGTGCGGATGCCGCGCTGTTCGCGAAGCTCGGTCTCAAACCGCTTCAGGCCGAAGAACCGATGCGCACTAATCCTCCCCGGAACGGGGAGGGGGACCATGCGAAGCATGGTGGTGGGGCCGACTGCGCGGGAATCGGCCCCTCCGTCAGCGCTGACGCGTTGCCACCTCCCCGTTCCGGGGGGGAATTTGCATGATGAAGTCCCTCCTCATCGCTAACCGTGGCGAGATCGCGTGCCGCGTGATCCGTACCGCGCGGCGGATGGGAATCCGCACGGTCGCCGTTTATTCAGATGCCGACGCGAAGGCGCTTCACGTGCGCATGGCCGACGAGGCGGTGCACATCGGGCCGAGCCCGGCACGTGAAAGCTATCTTGTCGGCAAGAAGATCATCGAGGCTGCGAAGGCGACCAAGGCCGAAGCCATCCACCCGGGCTACGGCTTCCTCAGCGAAAATGCCGACTTCGCCCAGGCGGTGATCGACGCCGGCCTCATCTGGGTCGGGCCGAAGCCGGACAGCATCCGCGCGATGGGCCTCAAGGATGCGGCGAAGAAGCTGATGGCCGAAGCAGGCGTTCCGGTGACTCCCGGCTATCTCGGCGAGGATCAGGACCCCAAACGCCTGAAGAAGGAAGCGGACGCGATCGGCTATCCGGTGCTGATCAAGGCGGTGGCGGGCGGCGGCGGCAAGGGGATGCGCCGCGTCGACGAGCCCGCCCAATTCGATGACGCGCTGGAGAGCGCGAAGCGCGAGGCAACGAGCAGCTTCGGCGACGACCGCGTGCTGATCGAGAAATACATCTCCTCGCCGCGCCACATCGAGGTGCAGGTGTTCGGCGACAGCCACGGCAATGTCGTCCATTTGTTCGAGCGCGACTGCTCGCTCCAGCGCCGCCACCAGAAGGTGATCGAGGAAGCCCCAGCGCCCGGCATGAACGAAGAGACGCGCGAAGCGGTGTGCGGCGCCGCCGTACGTGCTGCGCAGGCGGTGAACTACGAGGGCGCCGGGACGATCGAGTTCATCGCCGACGCGTCCGAGGGTCTTCGCGCCGACCGCATCTGGTTCATGGAAATGAACACGCGGCTCCAGGTCGAACATCCGGTGACCGAGGAAATCACAGGCCAGGACCTCGTCGAATGGCAGCTCCGCGTCGCTTCAGGCGAGAAGCTTCCGAAGAAGCAGGACGAGCTGTCGATCACCGGCCACGCGATCGAAGCGCGGCTCTACGCGGAGGACCCGGCGAAGGGATTCCTGCCGAGCGTTGGACCCTTGGACAAATTGTATGTCAGTGCTCCGGACAAATACGCGGTTCGCTTCGACATGGGCTTCGAAACGGGGGATGTCGTATCGCCCAATTACGACCCGATGCTCGGCAAGCTGATTGCAAGCGGTCCAGATCGCTCAAATGCTATTGACGCGCTCGTATGGGCGTGCCGCTGGTCGACAGTGTGGCCGGTCAGGACGAATCTTGGCTTCGTCATGCGTTGCCTTGAGGATAGAAAGTTCCAAATCGGCGAAGTCGACACGGGATTCATCGAGCGCAGCATGAACTCGCTCGCCCGGCCGTCGATGCCGCTTGATGCGATGGCTGCCTATGCAGCTGACGAACTCGTCCCAGTCGGCAATCTCAACACCATCCCGAACGAAGGCTTTCGCCTGAACGCAGCTCGGCGTGCTGATATGCGGCTCATCGACGATCAAGGTGAACGCTATGATGTCGACCTGATCCGCGGCGCTTGGCAGGGATTCGGGGGCTTTGATATCGAAGGTGGGTACGTCGTTTGGCATGAAGGCGAGTACCGCGAGTTCAGACCGTACGAGCCGCGCGGGACGGGCACCACGCACGGTCTCCACGACGGCGAGATCGAGGCGCCGATGCCCGGCAAGGTGACGGCGGTCGAGGTCAAGAAGGGCGAGAAGGTCGAGAAGGGCCAGCGCCTCCTCACCTTGGAAGCGATGAAGATGGAGCATGCGCTGACCGCGCCGTTCGACGGCACGGTGGCCGAGCTCAATGCGAAGGCTGGAGCGCAGGTTACCGAAGGGCAAATGCTCGTGAAAATCGAAGCCGAAGCGGACGCAAGCTAAGCGCTATTAAACGTCCGTTTACTCCAATTGTCGTAAATTCGTCGGTGAGGTCCGAATGCGCATGCGTGGAACCCATGCGCTGCGTCCGGACCCAGGTTGTGCGCCACGAGGACGAAGATGGGCGTTGGACAGAGTTCCGCAGCCGCGACGCCGGAGAGCGAGCGCATCGACCGGCAGGAGCGCCGGCCCGTACGCCTGCGCGCCTATATCGCGCGGCCCGGCGGCATGACGTCGGATATCCTCATTCTCGACCTTTCATATGATGGTTGCGGCATCGACACCGCTGTCGAGCTGGAGCCCGGTGAGGCGATCAAGCTTTCAGTCGTGGGGCGCGGCGCGATCGCCGCCCACGTCCGCTGGTACAGCAACGGCAAGGCGGGGCTGGTCTTCGAACCCGAGAAAGCTCCGAAGCAGCATTGGCCGCGGCGCAGCGAACGGGTGTCGCTTTCCGCCGAAGTCCTGCTCCGCAGGCCGGGCCAGAGTCCCTACCAGATACGCGTCACCGACCTTTCGCCGGAGGGATGCAAGGTCGACCTGGTCCAGCGGCCGTCAGAAGGCGAGCGGATGCTGCTGAAGTTCGACGGACTTGAGGCTATCGAGGCCGAAGTTTGCTGGGTCGAGGGGTTCGTCGCCGGGCTGCAGTTCGACAAGCCGATTCACCCGGCGGTGTTCGACCTTCTGCTGCACCGCCTCGGCGCCTAGTCCACAGCGGTTGCCGTGATCCGCGGCTTCGAAGCGCCGACCAGCTCGCGATAGCGATGTGCCAGCTCGAGATGCGCCTTGCGCGCCGGATCGCCGCTTGCGCGATCGGCGGCCGAGCGCTCCTGCGCCGCGCGCCGCATGAAATAGGAACGGTTGCTTTCCATCACTCGCCACCCCCGATTGTGGCGACTCGCTTATAACCCCTTTCGACGTCGAAACGAACTGACCTGCATCAGGCCCAGGTCCGATCAGTAGCGGCGGACGAGCGGATCGAGCCGGACATTCCGGACGTAGCCGCGATAGTCGACGTCGCAGCGGAAGCTGAGGTCGCCGCGGCCATAGGCTCCGCCGTAGCCGTAACCCTGGTTACCATAGCGGCCCGAGGCGAGCATTCCGCGGACGCGCACTCCGAAGGTTCGGCGCTCGACATCGGTGATCGCGGTCACCCGGGCATAGCCGCCGTAGCCGCCGTAGCCATTGTATCCGTTATAGGCCTGTGAGCGCTGGACGGCGGCGAAGGCGCACTGGCGGATCGCCTGCCTGTCGCTGACATTGTAGCGGTTGCCGATCAGGCCATCGATGATCGCCCCGATCGCGCTCTGGTCGTTGCCGTAGGGCTGGCCGGGGTAGGGCTGACCATATGGCTGGGCCGGATAAGTCTGGCCCGGATAAGGATAAGTCGGGACCGGCTGCGGATAGGGTTGCGGGTAGGGCTGCGGATAAGGAGTACATTGGGCAGCGGCGGCCGAACTGACGAGAGCGGCGGCGGCCATCAACGACGCTAAGCGTGCCATGAAACCCTCCTTCGAGAGGAGCGCGGCTTCTATCACGGTCCGCGGCGGCGAAAAACAGCCATGCGGCGGCGGTTCGCAACGGCTGAACGCATTGCGCTCGCTGCGTCCTTTCCGAAAGCGTAACGGCCGCTCGACGGCCGGCCGGTGGCAAGGAGTCGTATCGCCCCGCCGGCGTCCAACCGGAGGAGATCAGGCATGAGCAACACCGCCAGCGACCGCAGCCGGGTTTCGGCGAGCGACCCGAGCGAAGTGCGCTATTTCGGGAAGAAGCACGGGCTCACCGACGAGCAGGTGCTCAACCTCATCAAGGAGCACGGCAACGACCGCAATACGCTCGAGGCCGCAGTCGCGAGAACCCGGGTCGAATAGACCATTGCACCCAAGTGGCCGAACCGGAGGCGGCGCGGCGATGCGCTGCCTTCGTTCCTTGGCTCGAGTTCAGTCGATGCGCTCGCGGCGGATTCGCGCGACCAGGCGCGAGCCTTGCCACAGCTCGCAGTCGTGCCCGTCCATCATCTGTCTCGCCACCTCGACCGCGTCGTCGTCGTCGTCGGCTTCAAACCATTCGCCGGACGCGACCCTATCGACCCCGTCGAGGCCATAAAGCCTGTAGTCCGTCACGCTTCCAATCCCATTCAATTGCTGGCCAATCGGCCCTTTTCGACGGGCGAAAACGACCATTTCGAGATTTGGTTTCACGAGCGTTTCAATGGTGTCGGAGACGCAATAACGGCGCGTTTCAGCCGTATTAGGTGACTGGCTGGAATGGGCCTATAGCCGTTCCATCACCGCCCCTTGCCACAGCGCGGCGGTGACCGAGAGACAATCGTCGTGCTCCCGCTGTTGAGGAAGCATGATCGTGTCCCCTCCTAAAATCACCTACCGGGTCTATTGCTACGACGGCGCTCACAAGATCGTGACCGCCGAGTGGATCCAAGTCGCGAGCGACGAAGAAGCGATCGGCAAGGCGCTGGCCGGGGGCTTCGGCACCAAATGCGAGATATGGGACGGTGCCCGCATGGTCGCGGCCCTCGATGCGGAGCGCCGGTCGGCGTAACCGCTGAAGGCAAGCTCGGAAGTTGCCAACGTTGTCACCTCAACGCGGGCGAGAACGCGGGCGAAGTTCACAATGTTCATGTGCAGCGGGGGTTCGCGGCGGCGGCTTTCCCTCTCTGGGAGCGGTGGCGAAGCGGCATTGAGTGTGACCTTTGCCAATCGCGAATGTCCGGAACGGTGGTTTGCAGCGTTGCCCATCGACGAGCTTACGGCACGAAAGCGATGCTGTAGGACAGCGAATTGTTGAGGCTGGACCCCTGCCGGCGCAGGGGTACAGTAAAGCCGGGAGGGGGCTCCTTTGGACGCATTCGGTTTCGTCTTTTCGCTGTTCGCGATCGTTCTCGGGCTTAGCCTGGCGAAGGTGCTGGAGGGTTTTGCGCGCGCGCTGAAGCGGCGGCGAATCGTCCATCTCGGCTGGCTGACGCCGATGCTGGCGATCTTCGTGATGCTCGACCTCACCAGCTTCTGGGAGTTCGGCTGGGCCGCCCGCAAGTTCCTGACGCCGCAATATGGAATGTTGCTGATCGGCCTTTTCATGAGCGGCCTTTATTATGTCGCCGCCTCGCTCATCTTCCCGGGCGAGTTCGGCGACCGCGAAGACTTCGACGAGCATTTCATCGAGCACCGGCGACAGGTGGTTGGCGCGATCATGATCTGCGACCTGATCGAGATCGCCCCGATCGCCATCATCCGGCTCGCGGACGTGCCGACCCGATTCTGGTTCGAGAACGCGCTGCAGTTCGGCGCGTACGGGCTCATCATCCTGTCGAAGAACAAGCGTCTCAACTTGGCGGCCCTGGCCATCCTGATCGCGCTCTTTGGCTATTCCGCCGTGATGAGCTTCATCCAGCCCGTGCCGCTGTGATATCGGGTTGAGCATGAAGCGAATTGGCGGATTGGTAACGAGCGCGCTTGCGCTTCTGGCGGCGGGATGCAGTAGTGCCGGGGCTCCGGCGCGCAACGGCGGCGATGCGGCGGTCGCCTTGTTCCGCGACGGGTTCAAGGCGCCGCTGATCGACTCATCCGGCAAGACGATCGGGTCGGTCACCGGCACCCGGAGCGAGAAGGGGCTCGACGTCCATATCGAGGCGAAGGGCCTCAAGCCCGGCGACCACGGAATTCATTTTCACGAGGCGGGGCGGTGCGACCCGCCGACCTTCGCCAGCGCGGGCGGACACTGGAATGCGACCGGGCACCAGCATGGCCACGACAATCCCAAGGGCCCGCACGACGGCGACCTCGGCAACCTCACCGTCGCCCCCGACGGATCGGGCGACACCGACCGGATCCTGCCGCGCTGGCACCCGCACTTCCCGGCCGCGGGCCTGTCGCTGGTCGTCCACGCCGACGCCGACGACGAACGCACCGACCCCAGCGGCAACAGCGGCGCGCGGATTGCGTGCGCGGTGGTGCTTCGGGGGAGTTAGGCCGGGGCCGGCACCGAAGCTTGCGTCAATCGGGCGAGTCACCTTTGGGGAAGTCAGCGGGCAGCGGCTTTATGCAATCGCCGTAATGGGAATGCGCATTGTCCATGAAATGCTCGACGCGCTGCCGGTCGAGCGGGCCGATCCGCATCAGCACCGGGAGCTTGGCCTGGACCCTCAGCCAGATGATCGCTTCATCGTTGCGGAGCGCTTCGACGGCTTCGAGGACCCGGTCCTTCTCGGCGTCCGACACGGCGCCGCCGGTCCGGCGGAATGCGTGCAACCGCGCGAGGTCGGCGGCTTCCTGCGTGTTGGTGCGCTCCATCAGCGGCATGACCTGATAGACCCGGCTCATCGCGCGAAGCTCGTCCTGCGGCATGTGCGCGGCGACGTCGGAGCTGTTGGCGGCGTCGAGCGCGAGCCGGTCGAAGGTGCGGAACTCGACCCAATAGCCGTCGATCGCGCGGGCGATTTCGGACCGGCTGCGCCCGCCCTCCACCGCGGAGCGGACGCGGTCGAGGCTATCGAGGACGCACGGGTGCATCGCCGCGCGCTGGTAGAGTTGCGGCCCATCGTCGGCCAGCAGCTCATAGCGCATCGCGTCGCGGGCGACGGCGACTTTGCGCTCCCACTCCCAGCCCTGGACAACTTCCTGCGCGAGCAGCGCGATGAGCACGCCGACGATCACGATCGCGAGCTCGCGCGCATCCTTGCGCCAGTCGTAACGCGACGCGGACGATGGCCGGCGGGTGCGCGGGGCGGTCATTCGGAAGGCGCGCCCTTGGGGAAGCCGGCGGGCAGCGGTTTGATGCAATCGCCATAATGGGAATGCGCCTGTCGCATGAACTGTTCGACCCGCGTGGGATCGAGCTCGCCCATGCGTCTCAGCAACGGGATTAGGCCCTTCCCAAGCCGCCAGAACAAATGATCGTCGTTACGAAGCTGCTCCACCGTTTCCAGCAGGCGGTCCTTCTCCTCGTCCGAAACCGCCCCTCCGGAACGGCGGAACGCGCGAAGCCTCGCCATCCCCACGCCTTCGTCCTTGTTCGCTTCTCCAAACAGCGGCATGGCCTGGTAGACGGTGAAGAGGTCGCCAAGCCGGTCCTGCGGCATGTGCGAGGCGACATCGGACGCGTTCGCGGCGTCGAGCGCGAGGCGGTCGTAGCCCCGGACATCGATCCAATAGCCGTCGATCTGCCTGCCGATCTCCTGCCTGTCTTTCCCAGCGTTGATAGCGTCGCTGATCGCCTGGAGCCGCGCGACCAGGCACGGGTGCATGACGACGCGCTGGTAGATTTGCGGACCGTCGTCGAACAGCAACTCGTCGCGCATGGCCGCTTCCGCGGCATCGACCTTGCGGTGCCAGTCCCACGCCTCCACGGCCTGCTGCGCAACCAAAGCGACGAAGACGCCGGCGACGACGATCAGGAACTCGCGGGCATTCTCGCGCCAGTCGCGCCGGCTTGCCTGCTTCGGCGATGGCTTCGGCATATTGAGGCCCCCCTCGAGAAGAGAAGGGTAAAAGATTGCGGGCGGTTCGCCAATTGGTGCGGGCAGGTGGACATTCTTGATTGTCGCCAATCAATTAACCGCACTAAAGACTTCAAAAATTTAACAACATGAGTCAATGTCCCGCCGCGACTCGCTTCGGGGGGCGAGTCGCATCCTTGGGGGAGGAAGTATGGCTGCTTCAGCTGTCACGCTGACGACGCTGCTGTTGGCTGCCGCCGCATCGGGTCCAAAGTGGACGCCGCTCAATTCAGTCAAGGCCGGGAGCGTCAACGAGACGACCCAAGCGAAGCCGCAACCCACCGCTGCGCCGCAACCGGTTCAGACGGCGGTTCCTGCGCCAGTTGCATCCGATCCTCCTGCGACCTCTCCAGCTGAAGTCGTTTCACCGCCTCCACCCGTGGTCGCAGCGGTGGGCGGCGTCCCGCAACCTTTGGAAATCACCTGCTTCGGTGGAGGCACGGCCAACAAGCCGACCGCCGTGAGCGGGTTCAGTAGCGGCTATGCATCCGGCATCGTCGGCAATCATGTGTGGAGCGGCAGCGGCTCGACGACGACGACCATCGTCGGCACGCGGCAGCAGGGCTTTGGAGATCAGGTCGACATCCGTCTTTTCGGCGGCGACGATCGGATACGTCTTCCCCGCACGATGCTTCCGCCGATCCACGGCGGCTCGGACGGCTGGTTCAAGCTGAAGAACGTCATCGCCGATGCGCGGTCAATTCATGCCAGCGCTGCGATCAACTTCATGAGCAATCCGAAGGTCTACATCGACCGAGTGACCGGCACGATCTCGATCTCCGGAAGAGCCGGAGATTACTCCGGCCAGTGCCAGGCGATCGACGCGAGCGCTCCGGCGAAGTTCTAAACGGGCGGGAGCACGGTCAGCTTCGCCGCCTTCTTGTTGCAGCGGCGGCATTTCAGGCGGGGTGCGAGTTTGTCGAACTGGCGGGTGCCGTGCATTGGCGTGAGCCCGCATAGGGCAAACAATTTACCGGCGTCCACTAAGGCGGCGGGATGCCCGACGCCGGAGTCGTCCTATCTGCCCTGCTGACGCCGCTCGCGCCGTTCTTCGTCCCCGGCTCGCAATTTTACTGGCCGACCTATCTTGGCGCGGCAGCGGTCGCCGCGGCGCTCTATGCCGCGCGGCGCAGGCGCGGCTTCCGGCCCCGGGCGATGCTCCGCCTCCTGCTTCCGGCGCGGATCGTCCTTCACCGGTCGTCCCGGCTCGATGTCAAGCTGACCCTGATTGCGCTGGCCACCCTCGTCCTCACAGCGCCGGCGCAGTTCGCCGTCGGCCTGCTGACCTTCCGCGGCGCGGCTCGGGGGTTTGATCTCCTGCTGGGTCCGGGCGAGACGGCCGGGACGCCGTCGCCGGCGGTCACCGCGACGACTATCGTCCTCACCTTCCTGGCGATCGAGCTCGGCTACTGGACCGCCCATTATGCGATGCACCGCATCCCGATGCTGTGGGAGTTCCACAAGGTCCACCACAGTGCCGAGGTGCTAACCCCGCTGACCGAGTGGCGCCAGCACCCAGTCGAGCTGATGCTGTTTCCAACCGTCATCGGCGTCACGACCGCGGCAGTGCGCGTGCCGCTGCTCCATGCCTTCGGGCCGCGAGCGCAGCTGGTCGAGCCGAGCAGCGTGGTGGTGACAGCGTTCGCCTTCACGATCCTGCACCTGCGCCACAGCGAGCTACCGTTCTGCGCGACCGGCTGGCTCGGCCGGCTGATCCAGTCGCCGGCACACCACCAGATCCACCATTCGACCAGGCCGGATCATTTCGACCGCAACCTCGGCTTCTGCCTGTCGATCTGGGACTGGGCATTCGGGACGCTGCACATGCCCGAGCCGGACACCCGCTATGCCTATGGTCTGGGCGAGGAGGACGCGGCGCTGCAGACAGCGGCAGGGAGTATGGCGGCGCCGTTCGCGAGAGTGGCGGGAAGGGTGTGGGCTCCGTTCGCAAGGGTTGCAGGAGTGGGGATGCGGTAGGCGGAGTAGTGGTAACGATCCCGCGGCGCTTCAGGGTCGAGGCGCCTGGCTACTTCGCCGCGACAAGCCCCAACTCATCCTCGTCGACGCCCCTCGACTTCGCTCGGGACGAGCGGGAAGGTTTGCGCGGCTTCGTCTCCACCACCACGGGTTTGACGGACGCCCGCTCCAGCATCGGACGCAGATACTGCCCTGTTGCTGACACCGCGACTTTCGCGATCGTCTCGGGCGGGCCTTCGGCGATGATCTTGCCGCCGTTGACTCCTCCGCCCGGGCCCAAATCGATCACCCAGTCCGCCGTCTTGATGACGTCGAGGTTGTGCTCGATCACGACCACGGTGTTGCCCTGGTCGGCGAGGCGGTGGAGGACCTCCAGCAGCTTGCGGACGTCCTCGAAATGGAGGCCGGTGGTGGGCTCGTCGAGGATGTAGAGCGTCTTGCCGGTGGCTCGGCGGGAGAGCTCCTTCGACAGCTTGACGCGCTGCGCCTCGCCGCCGCTGAGCGTCGT
>Ga0207639_10000679_pt1 | contig 23479 bp, 23 predicted proteins | sample KBSCornC32_FD_184299 | JGI IMG/M metagenome (GOLD analysis project Ga0207639, IMG submission 184299) | Corn rhizosphere microbial communities from Kellogg Biological Station, Michigan, USA - KBS Corn C3-2 (SPAdes) (version 2) | ecosystem: Host-associated > Plants > Roots > Rhizosphere > Soil ...
ATGGATTTACGCGCGGCGGGTTAACATCCGGTCAACGCGGCGCTCTTGAAGAGGAGTGGTTATCGCGCGGGAAGCCGTAACCGGGACGAGCGGAGAAGCGCTTCCGGCAGCGCCACCGCCTATTTGAATGAACCGAACCGGACCTATGCGCAGGTAGCGGTTAGGTTCGGTTCGGCCACATCGGGCGAAATGATCCTTCTGCTCGCCCTCGCCGCCGTGGCGGCGCCCCAAGCGGCGCCGGATCCCGGCCGCCCGTCTCCTTCGGCGGCGGTCGCGGCGAGCGCGAGTGCGACGGTCCGCATTCTGCATTCCACCACGGCCTCGAGCAAGGACTGGTCGCGGCCGGCTGGGGGACAGAAGCGGGAAGTGCTGGTCCGTGAAGCCGATGGTAGGGTCACTCGTTTGCGCCTCATCGAGCACGAATGATCGCAAATATTCACCCGGTCGCCGCCCGCCCCTTGAACAATAGGATTTGATCGGCGACCGTTTGGTTGTTGGCGAGCCGAATCGACCAGGCGGGTGCGGCTCGGTGCACCCGCCATTTACGATACCCGCCTCTTCACGGCCGGGTCCGGTAGCAAACGACAGTCCCTCAGTGAGGACGCCCGCCGATCGCGTTCCGGTCGGGAACGGGAGTGCTGAGGCCCATCGCGCTTTGAAGCTCGCAGATAGCGAGATCCAGATGAGCTCCGATATGAGCCGAAACCTGAGCTCGATCGAGCAGTTCGAGGGCGGATTCCATGTAGGACAGCGCCTCGCGAAGCATGTCCTGGCCGATTGGGAGAGTTTCCGTCGCCATTCGTTCTCCGGGCTGATTGATTTAGGCCGGCTGTTAGCCGGAAAGTGCTTTTAGTCTAACGCAAAGTTTACGATATTGCTAAGGTGGAAGGTGAAGCCCGGCCGCCGCGCTGGTCCCTTTCGCGTCGCCTGGCGGCCCGGGTTTCGTCGAAATCCATTTGGACGGGCTGGAACGCGGGTTGAGCGGAATCGGCTCCAATCTGGAGCGAAGTTTATGAACCCGCCAACCCAAATCCATCCATTTGGGCGGCTCACGTTGGCGGGAGCGGATATGGCGGGCTTTTCATCGACCCGGTCGCTTGCATTCCTGGCTTTGGCCTCGATTGCGATTTCAACGCCCGGAGCGCTTCGGGCAAAATCGGCTTCGGGCGGTGGAGAAATGGGCCCGGTCTCAACCGGCAGCATCCGAATCAGCCTCAGCGTCGCGCCGCGCGGCGGCGCCGAGCCGGCGCTTGCCGAGGGCGGAGGAGTTGAAGGGCAAGGCGCCGACCGGCCGTTGTGCATCTGGTCCAACGCACCCGTTGGGACTTTCAGTGTGACCGCTTCCGACGCAAGCCCGGAGTGGCGCGCGGGCGATCGCGGCTTATCTCTCAATGCTTATGAGCTCGAATGGACCGACGCGGCAGGCGTGTCCCGGATGGTTCCCGCCGCCATCGGAACCGGCCTGTCAGGGCTCGCCGCTCAATCGAGGGAATCATGCGAGGCGCAAACCCGGGCGGGTGGCCTCGCCGTGAGGCGCGCGGCCGCCGCGGCCGACGAGTCCGCCGCGCGTACCCGTGCGTTCCTTCTCCTGATCGCGCCTGACTGAGCGCCTGACGCGCGCCGGGGCTAAGCGCCCGCCTGGCGCACCGGGATTTGCTCGAGATAATCGCTCATGGTCGAGACGCCCTTGTGGGACAGCTCGATCCAGACCCTTCGGCCGTCGAGGTGATCGGCGATCCTGTAGATCAGGCCTTCCTCGTCGAGCTTGTCGATCCACCGCAAGCCGGTGGTTCCGGGAACTCCGGCGGCGAGGCTCAATTTGGAGACCGAGACCCGGTGACCTTCGGCGCTCAAGGCATAAAGTTCGAGTAGCATGTCCCAAGCGGGATCGGCGAAAAGATGCTCGTCGAACAATTGCCGCCGGACCGAACGCGCCTTGATGATGGCTCTTGCGAGATGGCCGAACTCGATCGCGGTCCGGGCGCTCGCGGCTGGCTTTGAGCCGGCGTCCGGAAACTCGCCGAACAGGATCGGCTCATCCCTTGTCGCGCATTGCTCCCGCATTTTTCCAAATCCTTGCAATGACATGACCGAGCACGCCGAAATTGGTCCGAATTGGTTAATTAATCCTTTCAGCGCGAGGGGTGAGACTAAACCAAAATGGAGACGATTTTGCCCCCGTTCGCGCTTTGCGCGCGGGATGGAACGCTTGCTCTCGGGTTCGCCCCTTGCGTCCGACTTTGTGCCCGGGCCGTGGACCGCTCTTTATCTGTCGAGGGCGCTCCGAGCCGAAGTTCCCCGCCGCCAGTGGCGAAGAAGGCTCGCGCCGCGCCATAATTGACCGCCGCGAAAATCGCGCCAGCCGTCGGCAAGCCTCACCGCGATGTCGTCGTTCGAGGCCGGAAAATTCCGGCTTTCGGCGATGAGCTTATGGTCGTCGAAGATGATGAAGCGGTAGCGGTGCACGATTGGTCCGATGTTCGTCTTGCCATTGCTGTTCGCTCCGTGGCGAGCGGCAATTGCGTCCGCTTTGGATATTGATTTTATTAACTTTAAATTGGTTGCCGGCCAATTCGGAGGAAAGACGCACGGCAAAAGGACCAGAGTGATGAACAAGCCCGCCCTGTGGATCGAAGCGGAGGTTGACCGCGAGATCGCAAGCCTCGAGCAACGGGTCGATGCGCTGAAGCAGCGGATCGCCGAATCCAGGATTCAGGACTCCGCTCAGCGGACCGCGACCGAAGCCGAGGTAAGGGCAGTTCTTGCTGCGCGCCGAACTCGCGAAGAGGTCATCGGTGGCGAATTGTTCGCCGATCCCGCCTGGGACATCCTCCTTTATCTCTACGCGGCCTCCCTCACCCAATGCAGGGTCACCGTCTCCGAACTGACCCTCGCATCGGCGGTCCCGCAGACCACGGGGCTTCGGTGGATCGCCAAGCTCGACGATCTCGGACTGATTGAAAGGTCCGGGGATCCGCTCGACGGCCGCCGGATCTGGGTCACCCTTTCGGACGAGGGCGAGGCCAGGATGAACGAATTCTTCAAGGCAATCCGTTCGGGGCTCTCCTTAACCTGAGCCACCGTCGCGGGAACCCGCGCCGTTCGAGCCGTTTTCTTGGTTCGCGTTCCAAGGGCGGAGCAAAGGGAAGCCCGCAAGGATAGCGGTCCGGCACCGATCGGGGGTGCCGGGCCGCTATTCGATTCCGGTCGCGGTCGAGTGCGTCCCCTGCACGCGCGAACGATCATTCGATCAGCAGAACGCCGATCGCTCAATCATTCGAGCACGAGCACGAGCACGAGCATAGGCACAGGCACAGCGCGAGCGACGGCGGACGGAAGACGGTCTTCGCGACGAAGCATGAGAGGAGGAGGGGAGCGGTCTCGGGATGAGCGAAGCATGCGGAATAGGCCGCAAGCGCTCACAATCCGGAGACCAGCAATGATCAAGACCATCCCGCTCAACAAGCTCGCGCTCTCGCCGCGGAACGTCCGGCGCTCGAGCGATGAAAGCTCGGACCGGCAGCTCAAGGCCGACATCGAGGCTCGTGGCCTCCTCCAGAATCTCGTGGTCACCGCCTGCGCCAAACCGCGCGGAAGCTTCGCCGTTGAAGCGGGCGGGCGGCGCCTTGGTGCGCTCCAGGAGCTCGCTGCCTCGGGCAAGCTCCCGGCAAACCATGAAATACCCTGCCTGGTGCTCGACAGCTCCGACATTGCCGACGAGGCGAGCCTCGCTGAGAATTTCCAGCGGTTGAGCATGAATCCGGCGGACGAATGCGTCGCTTTCCAGCGGCTCGTCGTTGAAGGCGCCGACATCGAGGGCATCGCCCGCCGGTTCGGTCTGACGATCCGCTTCGTCGAGGGCCGGCTCCGCCTCGCGTCTCTCGCGCCCGAAATCTTCGCGGCGCTCGGGGCCGGCGAGATCAGCCTCGACGTGGCCAAGGCCTATGCCGCGAGCGGCGACCGCGAGCGCCAGTCCTATGTGTTCGAGCAGATGAGCAGGGGCTATGGCGCGGCCTATCCCGACAGCATCCGGCGAATGATGACCCAGGCCAGCGTCAGTGCGTCGGATCGCCGCGCCTTGTTCGTCGGCGAGGAGGCCTATCTCGCGGCGGGAGGCCGTATCGAGAGCGACCTGTTCGCCGACGCCGCAGAGTCACGCTGGCTCGACGTTGCGCTGCTCGAGCGGCTCGCATTCGAAAAGATCGAAGCGCTCGCGGCGGCCGCGGCCGCCGAGCACGGGCTGGCGTTCGTCCGACCGACGCTCGACAGCTGGATCGGCTATCCGGCGACCGACGGGCTTCGGCGCGTTCCGGTCGAGACGGCGCCGCTCAGCGACGAGGAATTGGCGCGGATCCACGCCCTGGAGGAGCAGATCGGCGAGTTGGTCGGGCTTCTCGAGGATGAAGAGACCGACGATTCCCAACGCGCCGACGCCGAGGCGAAGATCCGGGTTCTCGACGAGGAAATCGATAAGATCAGCGACACGCCGCCGCTGATCGACGACGAGCTCAAGGCGAAGGTCGGCACCTTCCTGACGCTTGACCATGAAGGGCGGCCGAGGCTGGATTCGGGCTTCTACACGGAAATTTCCGCCGATGAGGAGGTCCTGGAACATGCCGATTCCGGCGAGTCCGACGAACCGCTTGCCCCTGCGGTGACGGCGAAACCTGCCGGGCTCCCGCGCCAGCTGGTGGACGAGCTTGCGATCCAGCGCCGCGACATTCTCGCGGTCCATGTCGCCGCGGAACCCCGCTTCGCGCTCGACCTTGCGATCTTCCTGATGAACGACCGGGCCGAGACCCATTCGTCGGAAAAGGATGGCTCGACGCTCAGCGCCAATCGGCCTTCGGACCCGGTCTTCGGTTTCAAGTCGCCCGAGGCCCGCGCGACTTTGGCCGGGGTCGGAGCGGCCGAAGCGCTCGATCGAAGCTGGACCGGCGGCCGGACTCGGGGCGAGCGTTTCGACGCGTTCCGGGCGCTCGATGAATCGGCGCGCCTCGCCTGGCTCGGCCACGCCGTCGCTCGAACCCTGGAGGCGAGCGCTCTCCTTCCGGGTCGGGCCTGCGGGTTCCACGACCATCTCGGGCAACGCCTCGGAATCGATGTCGCGGCCTGGTGGAGGCCTACCGGCGCCAATTATTTCGACCGGGTTCCGAAGAGCGTCTCGCTCGCTGCGCTGACCGAGGTCGGCGGTCCGGCGCTTGCAGGCCCTTATTCCAAGGCAAAGAAAGCCGAGCTCGCCCAGGCATGCGAGCGGATCTTCGGCGGCGACTTCATTGCGGACGCGGAGGTCAAGCAGGCGGCGCTCGGCTGGGTTCCCGAGCCGATGCGCTTCGCAGCCCTTGAGCCCGAGCCCACTCCGGACGGCGCCGGCGAGGCTTCGAAAGAGCCCGATGCCGACCCGGAAGGCGAAGGGGAAGCGCTGTCCCCGACGGCCGAGTCCCGCGAGCTGGAAGAAGCGGCCTGACGTCTCCTTGAGGCCCTTCTTCCGGGCGGCCGTCCTCGCGGGCGGCCGCCCATTTCGTCTCTCGGCGAAGGCCGGGGGCGGCGACCGGACCTAGTGACAAGTGGCCACAGGGACTGCCCAAAGGGATGATGCAGGCACTCCCCACTATCCGCCGCAATTGCAGCCGGCCTCGAGCCGGAACGGATTGCCGCCCGGTTTCCCGGCCGCCCCCGACCTGCGCCCCTCGAGGAACGCAGTCCCAATGGAAAGCACCGACGGCCACGACGACCTCGAACACCACGACATCGAAAGGCTTGCTCGCGCCTTCGCGAGCCTTCGCCCGATACAGCGCGAGATCCTGTTGCTGAGCGCTGGAGACCGGCGTTCCAATGGCGAGATCGCGAGGCGGCTCCGAATCCCGGTGCGCCGGGTCGAGCGTCACCTTGCACGCGCCATCGAGCGGCTCGACCGCGCTCTGGAGCTCAGCGACCGGCGGTAATCCTCGACTGAGCTCTATTCACGGGGCGAGCTTCGGCCGGCCGGTTTTTGCCGATCGATGACCGCCCTCATGCCCGTCCCGCGAACATGAAGCAGGCCGCGCCGGCGATGCACGCGAATGCGCCGAGATAACGCCAGCCGATCGGCTCCTTCAACACCACGGTCGCAAAGACTGCGAACACGCAGAGCGTCACCACTTCCTGGATAATCTTGAGCTGGCCGCCGGAGAAGCCATGCGCGTAGCCGATCCGGTTGGCCGGGACGGCGAAACAATATTCGAGCAAGGCGATGCCCCAGCCGACCAGGATGGCCGTTCCGACCGTCCAGTGCGGGAAGCGCAGCTGACCATACCAGGCCAGCGTCATGAAGATGTTGGAGACGATCAGGAGGGCTATCGTAAGCATCCTTCGGCACTAATGCTCGGCTCCGCTTTGCGCCACTATTGGCGTGGCGCCGATCGTCCATCTCGTCCGGCCGGCGATTCCGGTGCCGGCGGGGCCCTGGCCCGGCGGCGAGCTGGCCCGCAACCCGCCGGCCTTCGGCCCGTGTTGCGCCGCTCATGCGGCGCTGCCCGCGCCCGCCTTGGCCGGGGGTTCCCCTCGCGCCGCGCTCGGTGCGGGCCGCCCGCGCTGGCCGGTCCTGTCGGGCCCGCCACCGGCATCCGCCGGCGCGCGGAGAGGAGACCATCAATGCACACCAGCTTTGCCGCCCAGCTTGCCTTGCTCGAGCTCGGCCATCTCAACATCGAGCGCCTGGATCCGCCGCCCACGCGCGATCTTCCCGACGACGAAGCCGTGGCCCAGACTCTCGCGGGCGTCTGGAGCGACCTCTTCGCTCTGTTCCCGGATACGGCGCTGGAGCGCGATGGCGAGGAGCTCGCCTGGGGGTTCGTCAACATTTTCCATCGCGCGGCGACCAGGCGCGGCGCCGAGATCGACCGGGCGACCGACGAGATCCGGGCGCTGATCGCGTCGGCGGACGGTTCCGAAGTCCATGCCGCCGAGCTTGAAAAGCAGGTCGAGCGGGCGCGCTCGGCCGAAGCGGCGATGATCGGCCTCGAGGCGCTCCGCGAGGCCGCCGCCGCGCTCTACCTGCACGAGACCGGCTCTTCCTGGAGGCCCGCGGGCGGGTCCAGGCTCAACCATTCGCGGACGTTGACCTCGGCGGTGGTCGATGCCCGCGACTTCCTCCGGGCGCGCTCCGAGGCGCGGCGCGATGCGCGCACCCCCCAGGGGACCCCGGTGATCTTCGCGGGTGGTCGGCTGTCCTTCCCGACCGCCGACGAGGCCAAGCGCTTCGCCGGCAATGTCTGGGACACGCTCGACAAGGCGCGCGAGCGGGTTGCCGACCTGATTCTCGTCCATGGCGGGGACATGAAGGGCGCCGACCGGATCGCCGCTTCCTGGGCCGAGCGGCGCAAGGTTCCCCAGCTGGTCTTCTCGCTCGACCGGCGGCTCGGAGCGCGCGCCGGGTTCAAGCGCAACGAGCAGATGCTCGCCCTGAAGCCGCGCTTTCTCGTCGCCTTCCCGGGCAATGGAGTGCTCGAGCGGCTGGTCATCGACGCCAAGGCGCGGGGCGTCGCGGTGGTCGACCGGCGCGGCCCGCTCGGCCTCAATCCGAAGCGCTCGGCGCGGCTCGCTTCCGTTCCGCAATAGCGGTCGAGCCGTTCGATATCGGGCGGCGATTGCCGCAGATCGGGCGGGCTCCGGCCCGTCGGCCGGGCGCCCCGCTTTTCGAAAGTGGAGGAATTCGCTTGTGTCCTGCCATATCTGTCGCGAGGTTGAGACGGTCATGAACAGCAGCATCGACGATCTGCCCGAAGGAAAGAGGCGCGAGCTCGAGTTCGTCGTCGAGCAGGTCCGCGACGGGTTCGCGTTCGCGATCGCGCGCCGGACCATGCCGAGGCTTCGCGGTGGCAGGCTTTTGAAGATCATTTTGTTCGGGAGCTATGCGCGCGGCGACTGGGTCGAGGACCCGGTCGGGCGCTATTATTCCGATTACGATCTGCTGGTCGTGGTGGACCGCGAGGAGCTGACCGACGTCCCGGAATTCTGGGCCAGCACCGAGGAGAAACTGCTCGAGGAACTGGCGTCGGGAAAGAACCTCAGGACGCCGGTGAGCCTCATCTATCACAGCTTTGACGATGTGAACGAGAAGCTGCGGCTTGGGCGCTATTTCTTCATCGACATTCTTCGAGACGGAATCCTTTTGTTCGAGGAGCCGGGTCATCCGTTCGTCGAGCCGAAGCCGCTGTCGGCGGCCGAGGCGTTGAAGGAAACGCAGGATTATTTCGATGAATGGTTTGAGAGCGCGCGTCGCTTCTTCGAAAATGCGCTCGATAATCGGCAACGAGGCTGGACAAAGGAAGCTGCCTTTCTCCTCCACCAGGCAACCGAGCGTTTCTATCATTGCCTGTTCCTGGTGCGGACCCTCTACAGTCCCAAGACTCATAATCTGAACCAGCTTCGCCAGCTTGCCGAGGCGATCGAGCCCCGGTTGAAAGAGGTCTGGCCGCGCGAGACCAAGTTCGAGCGGCGCTGCTACGAATTGCTGCGCGAGGCCTATGTGAAGGCCCGTTACTCGCGTCATTACCGGATCAGCGAAGATCGGCTCGCCTGGCTTTCGGGGCGGGTCGAGCTGCTGCAGTCGATCGTTCGCGGGCTTTGCGAGCAGCGGATCGCGGAGCTGTCCGAAGCGGCCTAGAAGGCGGTTCCAGTCGCGATTTCCCTTTAGGCTCGATGGTGTCGGCGGCGTTCCTGCCGATCGCCGGAGTTTCCCCGATCTCTTTCTCCAGCCCCTCCTGGCTCGGCTTCGGCTGAGCACAACCCCGCGGCCTTCGGCCCGTGTTGCCCTTCGGGCGGCCCGCGCCGGCCTTGTCCGGGGGTTCCCCTTGGGCTTCGCCCCGCGGTGCGCTCCGCCATGTTCGCCGCGCCTCCTTCGGGCTGTCGATCGGGATGGTCCCGGCGACAAAGCAGGAGAGCGTTCATGACCAACATCGTCCTTCTCGTCGGCAATCTCGGCGCCGACCCGGAGAGCCGCACGACCAACGGCGGCACCGACGTCACCACCTTCAGCCTCGGAACCAGCAGGCCCAGGCGCGACAGCGAGGGCAAGACCTACAAGGATGCCAGCGGCTTCACCGCCAAGGACACCGAATGGCATCGGGTGACCTGCTTCAACGGCCTCGGCCGGGTGATCGCCCAGCATGCGGTCAAGGGCATGCTCGTCTCGGTGCGCGGGCGGATCCACAACAGCAAGTGGACCGACCGCGAAGGCATCGAGCGCTACGGCTATGAGATCATCGCCGACGACGTCCAGTTCCTCGGCCGCGGCCGGCGGGAATCAGGCGCCGAAGACGATTCCGAGCACGGCGAGGACGTTCCTTTCTGAGGCCTCTTTTCGAGCTCCGGCGGCGCCTGTCGCCGGGGCTCTTTCTCTGCCGACGTGGACGCTTGACGGTGAGGTGAAGGGATCGAGTTGAGGGAGCGGGGAGGGGAGGGGTTCTTCTCGTGAGAGGCCCAGTGTGGCGGGCGCCGGAGCGGCTGATCAAGGATGCGCGGTCCCCCCAATTTGCTTTTGCAAATCGGTTCCCCCACGCCCCGCTTCGCGGCGCCTTTGGCGTCCCTGACAGCCGCTCCGCCGCCCGCTCCCGACGCTTTGTCTTCGGCTTGGAAGACGAAGTTAAAGGAGACGGACGATGACGAATTATTCGATGGATTCAGCGCTTGCGAACGATGTGTTTCCTCGGCTCGTTCGCGAGCTCCAGGCAGAGTTTTACTTCGGCGATGTCGAGGCTCTGGCGAAACGGATCGTAGAATCCGAAGCCGCCGATTTTCATTGGGATGCGCGTCTGAAAGAGCATTATCTCGGGCAGCATTTCGCGATGGATTTCGACGGGGAAGGCGCCGGCGAGGAGCTCGCCCGAATGGCGATCCTGAGTTTTCTCCACAGGCACTGGCACGCGGGAATCTGCCTCGTCGATGGTGACGGCGATCCGGTGGAGATGCTGTGGGTGCGCGAGTTTTCGGATCGTGGCGAGGCGGAAATGGCGTTTGCTTCGGCGCGTTGACGGGGTTCGCGGAATGATCTGAAGCGGGGGCGGCGCGCATACGCTGCTTCCGCAATTCTTGTGTGTTGCAGAGTTGCTCGACTGGATGAAGCAAGAAGGGGACAGGGGAGAGCAAGATGAAAGCTGTGCCTCCAGGTCGGCACAGAAATGGCGTCTGCACGTCGTTTTCTGTGGAGGCATGAGGTCCAGCCGATGCCCGAACTGTCTCCATCGGGGAGACTCCCGAGCAATTAGCCGAGGACTTCCGCCATTAGCGCGGGAGACAAGTTTGGAGGCCCTTGAAGGCTGAACTCCCACGCCCCTCATCGATACTTTTGCCGGTGAGATGGCGCGATGGCGGACGACGATTTTGAACTCTGGCTTGGCCGTATCGCAAAGGACCGACCATTCCGGCATCAGGTCCGAAAAGCACTCAACCTGGCGGGCGGTGCCAAGCGCAGCTCCGGCAAACGTGCGCGACGCTTCGATGGCAGCCGCATCGGCCGCGGTTCGGCGAGCGGCCGGCTTCTTGGCGCATCAAACCGCCACTCGGGACCCCGCAGCCGGCGCGTTGTCGTCAAGGCGAGAATCGTGCGGCTGGCCGGCAGCGGCGGGAAGGCTGCGGTCGCTCACATCCGCTACCTTCAGCGTGATGGCACCACGCGCGAAGGCGAGCGCGGGACACTGTACTCTGCCGATCTCGACGATGCCGACGGCAAGGCGTTCCTCGAACGCGGCACTGGCGATCGCCACCATTTCAGGTTCATCGTCGCCGCGGAAGACGGCGCCGAATACCAGGATCTGAAACCCATGATCAGACGGCTGATGGCGGACGCCGAAAAGGACCTCGGAACCAGGCTCGACTGGATCGCCGTCGACCACTTTAACACGGGCCATCCGCACAGCCACGTCCTGGTCCGCGGAAAGGACGATCGGGATCAGGACCTGATCATCGCCCGCGAGTACATCACCAAAGGGCTCCGGCAGCGCGCCGTTGACCTCGTGAATCTCGACCTCGGTCCGCGCACCGAGCTCGAGATCATGCGCGCCAACCTTCGCGAGATCGAACAGGAGCGGTTCACCGGCATTGACCGGCGCCTGTTGCGCGCGATCGACGCCGACGGTCTGGTCTCACCGCACAATCTCGACAGCAACGAGCAGAGCCTTCGGGCGGGTCGGCTGGCGACGCTCGGCCGCATGGGGCTCGCCGTCGAGGAGCGAAAAGGCCGATGGCGTCTGGCAGATGAGATGGAGCCGATCCTCAGGGCCATGGGCAAACGCGGCGACATCATCGCCACGCTGGACCGCGAAGTCCGGGCGCGCGAGCTCGCCGCCTCGCCCGCCGATTACGCGATCTACGATCTTGCCCGTCCGGACGCACAGCCGCTGATCGGACGGATCGCCGCTCGCGGCTTGTCGGACGAGCAGGCCGGGCGCGAGTATCTGATCGTCGACGGCATCGACGGTCGGGCTCACTATGTTGAACTGGGGCCAGCTGGAAATGAGCAAGGGCGCGAAGGCGCAATCGTGCGGATCAGCCCGGCGCCAGTCGTCGTCCGAGACGTCGACCGCACCGTTGCCGAGATCGCCGCCGCGAACGGCGGCCGCTACAGCGAGAACATCCACTTCCGGCATGACCCAACCGCGAGCGAGCGGTTTGTGCAAACGCATGTCAGGCGTCTGGAAGCGATCCGCAGATCCACTGGCGGCGTCGAGCGTGAGCCGGACGGCACCTGGAAGGTCGCCGCCGATCATGTCGAGCGTGCGCTCGAATACGAGCGCGGGCGAGCTACTCGCGAGCCGGTCCGGATTGAACCGCTTGCGGCGATCGCACTCGAGCAGATGCCGGCGCACAATGGCGTCACCTGGCTCGACGAGGAAGCGGCCGCCGCGGCCGCACATGGACCATCCGGCAGTTTCGGATCAAAGGTCGCGGACGCGATGCGTCGACGGCGGCAGTGGCTGATGGAGCAGGGCCTAGCCGACAGGCCGGACCGGCTCGAAATCCTTAGGCGCCGCGAGCTGCAGCGTATCGCCGGACAGCTCTCGCGTGAGCTCGGCAGCCACTTCGTCGAGGCTGAGCCCGGCCTCCCGATCGAGGGCACCTACCGGCGCTCGGTGCAGGTCGGAATGATGCGCATGGCAGTGATCGAGAACTCCCGCGAATTCACGCTCGTGCCGTGGCGCCCAGTGCTCGAGCGGCAGATCGGCAAAGAGGTTTCAGGGATGATGCGGGGAAGGGATGTCTCCTGGACTTTCGGCCGGCAGCGCTCCGGACCCGAGATCTGATGGAGATTCGTCGAACAGCACCGACGTGCGACCGTCGGCATCTGCCGTTAGCCCGTGCTCCACACCAGAATTAGCGGCGTGAAGACCTTCAAGACGCGGCACCAATTCTATCTACCCGACGACTTGTCGGAGAAGCTGGAAGCGCTGGCCGCAGAACCAGGGTCATCGAAGACTGCGATCCTCACCGATGCTTTCCGCGCATGGCTGGAACGTCGCGGAGCGACAGAGCTCGACGAAAGATTCGGCCTCCGCCTCGACCGACTGAGCAAGGCCGATGAGCAGCTCGACCGCAAGCTCGACTTTATTGCCGAAGCGCTCGGCACATTCGTGCAGCATCAGCTCACTCTCGTCGCACACCACCCGCCCTTCGAAACTGAAACGGGCCAGCTTGGACTGCAGCGATATCGTGCGTTCGTTGAGACAGTTGGCCGAAGACTGGCTCGGCCCGATCAATCTCCGATTGCCGCTGCGTTCTCTAGAGAGAGGTCGAAGGATGGCTGAACATTTGGCGCCCGGCGAGATACATCGGCCGGTGCCAATCACCGTTCGCGTTCCTGATGCTTGCCGGCTTACCGGCATTGGGCGTTCCAAGCTTTACGAGTTAATCGCGGCCGGCGAGATCGAGATCATCAAAGTCGGGACGATTACCCTCATTCCAGTCACGTCGCTGACTGACTTTCTTCATAGGCATGCGGGGTGATGGCCGGGACCAGTTTCACACCGCTGAAGTGCTGGGAACGTCGTAGTTCTTCTTCGAGAAGAGTGACATTAATCTGTGATCCAGAAGCGCTTGAAAGATATCGGCGCAAGTCGCTTCGGACGGAATTATGCGGCCCGCCGGGTCATAGTTGATAGTAAGTCCAGCTTGCGTGTGATCGGAGCGCAACGCGTTCATAAACGCGGCATTTTTGTAATGACCCTTTTGCCGAATTGCGACCGCGCGGCGAAGCTGAATCTTGTTGCTGCCGACATAATTTACGATCTCGGAGATGTCGCTGAACACGCCAGTAAACTCAGGCTCCGACTGCAAAGCGAGGAATTCGTCGGCGTGCGCCTGCTTGTAGTTCAACACGCTCTCGAACGCGGCCTTGTCAGAGATCAGCACGTCGTCTTCGACGATGAAAAAATCGAAGTATTTGGACAGCGTAAACGCCGGTGATTCTTCTAGCTCAAGTTCCTCGTCGGAGAAGACGACGGGGAGCAACCCGCCCGCCTTGCGAGATTTCCAGGAGTCGTTGGCCCGCGCGATGGCATGCAGGGTCTGACCACTGCTCACGATTTTCACGGAGTAAAAGGACGTGTTCTGCAGGTCCTTCAATTTGTCGGCCTTCTTGCTCGGCAACTCATCCTGCGCAGCTGTGACAATCAAGTCGCCATGAGTCTCTACTAGCGTTAGTGTGAGGGCGCTCCCCTCGTTGTTTTGCGCCAGCAGATCATACTCGATCGTTTCGGTGATCGCGTCGCGCGCTTCGACAATGGCATTCTTAAGGGCCTGCTCGAGAGTGGACGTGATGCCAACCCAGTGCCCCGTGAATGTAGGCGCCGGCACCCCTTGTCGCTGCGACTTCCTGAAGGTCCAGAGATTGAGTGAGCCGCCGAGAACATCGAAGTTTTTGAAGGTTTGCAGCGCAGTCAAAGTTTTCCTCCGCTATTTGATGATCAAGACGTCTTGCACGCTCTGAGCCTTATAGGTCTGAGATGGTGCAAGCATAGACGCGGAGTCATAAAGTGCCATCGATGTGAGTACGACTTGCCCACCGGGAGACCTGTATTTGATCTCATGAAGCTTCCAGCCGAAGACCGACAGTGCCGGATTCATGATTACCCGTTCGGACTTGAAGGTGACAAGGAACATCCAAGATAGGAACACTAAGAACCCGATGAACTTCCCAATGTCATTGTAATCGATTCCCATGAACGCGACGACGTACGGCAGCACATAGTTCATCAAGTCCGCTGGAATGTGTTTGGACTCCAGTACCTCGATAGATTGCCGAGGTTTGATCGCTCGCAGGACCACCAGGGTGAAAAGGAAACACGCGAAGCACACTGCAACGAAGGAGAGACTCAGAATCGGTTGCCGAAGTGGCATTAAGCATGTGCTGGAGGGCGACCAGCATAAAGGAGTGCCCCAGAGTTCGTACTTGAAGTTTTGTACAAGCAAAATGACGCTCAGCGGCAGGTATGAGCCGAGGAAGAGCAGGAAGGCTGCGTAAGGCCTCAAACCCATTATAGATGCCCTTTGTCGCGGCCGGTCAGCGGCTAATTAGACCAAGCGAATGCCGGCGTCCGAATCGCCGTTGCCCGATGCGTTACTCCTGAGATGGAGGAGGATGTCATCGAGCTCTTGTGCGGGCACGTGCAGCTGCACGGCGACGTGATCGCGGGTGACGCGCTCACGCCACAACGTCGAGAAAACTTGCGGCCACAACGCAGAAGCTTCGGGCTCCAGCCCTTCCGGTTCCTGGCGTCGATATCCACGGCTCGACATTTCCACGTTGAGGCTCCGGTTTTGCCATTCCCGGGTAATGCCAAGCTTGTGAAGCCTATAAGCTAGCGCTGCGACGGATACGCCCCATCGCTTTTTGGCTTGGATGAGACTGTCTAGATCCGGAACCGACCGGATTCTGCTCAAGACATCATCAGCGGGCATAAGGAAAGCTGATGCAAATCGATCGGCCTCGCTTTCGGCCTCGCGACTATCCTGGGGCGCTCCATGCTTGTGCATAACGAGGTGGCCCAACTCGTGCGCCGCGTCGAACCGGCTCCGCTCAGTGGACTTGAAAGTGTTCAAGAAGACGAATGGCACGCAGTCGCGCCAGCACGAGAAAGCGTCGACATTTTTGGTGTCCTCTGAGAGCGAGAATACGCGAACTCCTTTGGACTCCAGCAGCTTGACCATGTTCGAGACTGGCGCCTGGCCTAGCCCCCAGGTTGCCCGCACAATCTGTGCGGCGCTCTCAGGTCCTGCTTCTCCTCCTAGATAAGGGACCTCACAGAGTGGAAGGTTGAACCGCTCGGCGACCCAATCGTGAAGCATATATGCAATGACGCCAGCCGAGAGCGCGGCGTCTCTTTCTTTCGCCGTCATCGAAGAGAGGCTGCGGAAACTTGCTGCTTCCGCTGGTAGCTCATCGAGATCTTCCCCGAAGAAAAACGTCTTCGGAAACGATAAGGCAGCGGCGATTGCCTCGATGGTTTCGTCCTCGGGCTCGTTTGCACCATTCTCAAGGCGTGAGATCGTAATCGGCGAAACACCAATCGCGGTCGCTAGGGCGCGAGCCGTAAGCTTGCGCCGCTTACGGCCAAGGATCAGTCGCTGCGGGTTGAACAACAACCTTCAGCCCTTGCGAGAGATGGTCACGCCGTAATCGGCTGGCGGCTCACCATCATCAGCTGTCGGTGAGGGACCATCCCATTCGCCTTTTTGGACGAGCAGAATGCGCTCGTGAAATCCGTCGAATTGCTCGTCGTTGATTGCAATCGGACAGGACAGTTCTGCCCGCACGTCATCGCCATCAGCGTAGACAAACAGAACCCACGTCGATGCAGTGATCTCAGCAACTTCCTTTTCTTTGTCCTCGGGGAATAGCTCGTACTGTCCCAATTGGACCGCGCGCGCAGACCCGGCTCCCTTCTTTGAAACCGCCACCGGATTGAACAAGGGATCGCCAGCGCGCTCGGCATTCTGGAAGACGATCTTGATGCCTGCATCGGCGTTGTAGACCGACTCGATATTGTCGCGGCGACAAATTTCCCATCCAAGCGGCACGAAAACACGGCGCAGTTGAGCGGTGCCCTCGATCCACGATAGCAATCCGCCCGCACTCAAGGGATGATATCCGGTGCAGTTCCGCCTGCCGCCGACTGCAGCGCGAACCACCTCGAGCAAGGCCGATTTTGGGGCTTCGAGCTGCGCGAGCCGCGGCGCGATGTAGATTTCCTCTTGGTGGATGATCATTTGCCGCGGTCCGTGTTAATATTTCCGTCCTCATTTGAGGCCTGGGAACTTAACATGTCAAGGAAATTCGTTTCGCGGAGGTTCTGCTGCGTTGCCTGGCGGCCGTCCGAGTTAGAGCTACGGGCCCGCCGGCTCATAGTGCGCCAAATCATAGTCGCGCAGCGCGTGGCGATCTGACAAGTTAGAATTCATGGGAAACAGCCGATTTGGATTTCCGGAAACCGCCGCAGAAAGCTTCTTGCGGGAGGAGCGCGAGCGCGCGGCACTTTTCCGCAACGTGCTTGGCGGCGGTGCGATCGCTGAGGCGATCCGCCAGGCGACCGAGCATCAGAGGCTGCTGCGCGGCCTCGATGATGGAGCATATCAGGGTGTGATGGACGTTCTTGAGCGGGACCGGAAGGAGCGTGAAGCCTTCAAAACGCTCACCAGCACGGCTTGGGCGCTGTCGGTCACCGAAACGGCTCGTGGAATTGCCGAGCGGCATGCCGGTCTCGTCGAAGAGCAACGGCGGTTTTTTAGCAGTGTCCTCGACACGGTGAAGACGTTTGATGCGAACCGCTCGCTCGTCGGTGCGGCGTTCGCGGCGGCATCGGCAGACGACAGTTTTAGACGAATAATTGCCGACACCCTTCCCCGGATGTCGATGTTCGGCGCGATCGCCGAGCGTATGTTGATGGTCGATATTGCGACGCTTCGTGCCAGCGATAGCGTGGCACAATCGCCGACCGCCATCACGGCGGAAATGGTGATGGAGGCGCAGCGGATCGCCGAAGCGATCGCCGAAGCGCCAACCGATGAGGAGGGCGCGCGCCTCTACGAATCGCTGATCGTTGTCCTCCTGCGCTTCCTGACGAAACTCGGTCCGAACACTATCGCGGAGCTGCAACGAATGGGCCTGGTTGGCTTTATCAGCTTCGTTACCGGCGTTCTGTCGCTCTACTCACTGATCCCTCAGCAACCAACTCAAAGCCCACAGGATAAGGCCGCGTTCGCGCAGCTAAATGAGAAAGTCGATCAGCTGCAGGAAGAAGCTCGGCACTACTATGAAGTCACGGCCGAGGGTGAACAGCGCTATGTCGCCAACTTGCCTCGGGCAGAATTGACGCGAGACGCTACATTTCGCCGAAGGCCAAGGCGCGACGGCGAGGTGGTGCTGAAAGCAGCAAAGGGGATGGAGGTGGCGATTGCCCGGGCTCAGGGACGGTGGCGGCTCGTCGTCTTCCGAGATCCCCTTTCGAACCAGCTTGCACAGGCCTGGGTTTACGCGACAGCGGTGACGCCGGTAGCTCCGCCGTTGTCAATCGGCGAGCGGTAGCCGAAGTGACCGGCCGCTTACTCCACTTGACCGGTTCGAAACCGCGAAGAAGCTATCAGGCAGATCGCACGATCACTGTGCTGGACAACTTCCGCCAGTCCGTCATAATCCGCCGTTATCCGGTGGTTTCCGGCCCCTGACGTGGGTAAGAATGTGGGGAAGCAGCCGGGTGGTTTGAGAAACCGTAGGAAGATCAACTGCCTACGGGGAAGGTGATAATCCCTCCGTCGCTGACGTTGGCCGCCCTGTTCAATAGCAGTCTCACTGCTGCGAACGGCAGCGGGGCGCCGAATAAGGACCAGCGGGCGCCGACACCGATCCGGCTTCTGCTTGGGGCGTGGGAAGTTTTCGGCTGCCGAAACTTCCAAATGTCATTATGGGAATTTGAGCGCCCCGGATTTCCCATAAAACATTTGCGCGCCACCACCACATTAACGTGCGAATGTTTCAGGTTTGAGTTGCCGGTTCCGTTCTCTGCCTGTTCATGCTCAAATCGGGGTTATGAATCGTGGTCCGGCGCCGTCTCTTGACGAACTAATTACGGCCGTCGCGCGCGGCATGTCCGTCGATTGGGCGGGTGCAAAGGTGCCGGGCGGGCAGATCTCGGCCGCGCTTGTCAGCGCCATGGCATCGGGACAGGCAGCGGCTGCGATTTCGATCGTCGGCGCGGAGATCATTGGCGACCTGACGTTCGATGCGGTCGGCGACGAAGGCCGGCCGAGACGCCTTCAAATCCTCAATTGCCGCGTCGCAGGAGGGTTTCGAAGCCGAGGGTCTCGCTGGCGCAACCTGATGATCGCCCGCTCTTCCCTCGAGTTTGTCGATCTGAGCCGCTCGGCAGTCGACGGCGACGTCATTCTCGAGGTCGTGGAATGCCGGACCTGGCTGGCAATGGACGGGTGTCGCGTCGGCGGAATGCTGTCGTTGCACGAGTCCACATTCGACGATGGCGATCGCATGGAAGCGATCAACCTTTCGAATACAGAAATTGGCGGCGAGATCGATGCGCGCGACCTTCGGACTTCCGGGGAATTCAAGGCACAGCGGGTGACTGTCGGCGCCGACCTGCGCCTCGACGGAGCGAACCTCGACGATTCTCATTCTGAACCCGCAACAGCCCTCGATCTGCACGGAGCGCAGATCGGTGGGCAGGCAAGGCTCTGTCAAGGAACCGAACGTTTCCAGGCCGCCGGAACCATCGTCTTCGCTTCTGCGAAGCTTGGTTCCCTGACGATGAAGGCCGCTCAGATCGACGGACGTGGGCGACCCGCGCTCGTTGGCGACCAGCTGGTGGTGAAAGAGACGCTCGACCTTAGCGGACTTTCGAACGATGACGAATCGCAATTCGAGGCATCGGGTGCCGTTCGTCTGGGATCGTCTGTAGTCGGCCGGCAGGTTCAGATTTACGATGCGGCGATCTCCGCGCCCGGGCCGGCTCTCATCCTCCACGGCGCCTCGATCGGAGGCGACCTCATGCTTGGCAATGAAGGCTGCACAACCGCGATCCTCGGCGGGGTCTTGGCGGACTTGTGCAAAGTCGATGGGATCGTTCGATGCGCGATGCTCGAGCTCCGCGGCCCCGAAAGCGCATTCTCTCTTCGGCAGGCACGGATCGCGCAACAGATCGCGCTCTACGACCTCGTCGCCGACGGCCCGGTCAGGCTCGACAATACCGAAGCGGCAGCGATTAGCGTGCAGGGATTGCACTGCAAAAGGAGCACGCCGGTTCAGCGATCCGCGGACGTGCCGGAATCCTATGCGCATGCCGACGATGCCCTGCTCGATTTCACATTTGCTAATATCCGGTCCGACCTTCGTCTCGAGCAAGTTGCCATCGAGGGCGGCGACATCCGGATGAATGGAACTCGTGTGGGTTCGGCCATCCAGGTTGGGATGATCAGCGTCCGTCCGGATGCAAAGTTGGCTCTGCTCGGTCAGGCGCTTGAAGTTGGTTCAGGCATCATCATCGAGGGGAGTCCGGAGCGCCCGGCAAGCTTCGCCGGCGAGGTTCGCCTAATCGGAGCAAGGATCGGCGGCGACCTGACATTGGTACGAGTGAACGTCGGAACGGCCTTTGCCCCGGCGGATCTTATTCTGACGAGCATCTCGGCGGACCAGATCACCCTCGTCCATTCTGAAATCTACGGATCCCTGAACGGCGCGAACTGCCGCGTAGAGGGCGATCTCCAGTTGAACTCCTCACGCTTCCTCAATCCCGGAAAGGTTGCGATCGATTTCCGGCGCGTTCGGGTCGGAGGCAAGCTTCAGCTGGCCGCGGCGACCTGTGCTGAGCCAGTTTGGTGCGAAGTGCATGGCCAAGTGACGGCCGACGCCGCAAGCGTCGGAAGCCTCGCCTGGCATCACTTGAAGCTGAAGGCGAACAGCAAGCTCGAATTCACGAACATCGCCATCGAGCGGCAGCTCGAAGCCGATCGCCTCGAGGCCGAAGCGCCCTCCCGTATCGATCTTGGCGGAACGGCGACGCCGCTTCTTGCCGACCGCATCGACCATACGGAGGACGGCTGGGGAGCGGGACGAGCCGGGCTTGGCCTCGACAATTTCAACTATGCGAGGCTGAAGACGCCATCTGGAAGCGATGGCGACGACCCCTCCACAATCCGCCGCTGGCGAAGGGCCTGGCTTGCCCGGCGCTATGATCCGCGGTCGCCAAGGCCCGGACGCCAGCTTGCGCGAGCGCTCAAGGACCAGGGCCTGTTCGAGGCTTCCCGCCTAACTCTGATCGACGCTTTCGCTGCCGAAGGACGGCTTCGTCCCACCCCTATCGGACGCGCCTGGTCGTGGCTATTCGGGGCGCTGTTTGGTTATGGCCTCAGCGGGCGCAGCGCAGCGGCGACTATTTTAGCCCTCTGGCTCGCCGGCGCAGCAGGGCTAAGCTATCTCGACGACCGCGGACTGCTGGTCGCGAATGCGTCGACCGAGACCCGACAAGTCCAGTGCCCGAAGTCGTTCGACCCACTGCTAACATCAGCCGACCTCATGATCCCGATCGTGGACCTCGGATATGATAAGACATGTGTCCTCGGAACGGGCGATGGCGTGTCGGGGCTTCGCGCAGGGCGAAGCATCCGCGGCTGGCAATTTTTTGGAGAACTCGCTTCCTATCGGGCGGCCCTGGTGGTCTTCCAGATTGCTGGCTGGATAGTCCTGTCGCTCGCGATAGCCACCTGGTCGGGGTTGTTCAAGCGCGGAGGACGCGACTGAGCCGGGTGCCCGCGATGCTGAAGCCGTGCCGGTCGGACAATGCGCGAACAAAGTAGCGCTTCTAATCCTGCCTGTTCGAGCCGTTCACATCCGTCATCTCCTCATGGAGTCTCACTTAATCCTACACGATTTGTGGGGCTGAATGTGGGGTCAACAACCTGGCTTTCGCAGAAAGACTAATACTTGCAGCAGGTTACGAGGAAGTTAGGGAAACTCCCGCTCCGCTTACCTGAATGACGCTTTCAAACGGCAGGAGCGGCTGCCGTTGTCCAGCCACAGGCTGTCATCGTCGAACCTGACGCGTGAGACATAGACCATAACTTCGCCGCGGCCATTCTGGATCAGGAGGTCGCGGTCCATGGCCGAGATCTTGTAGACGGAGCCGGCTTTGATCGACTTGTCGTTCTGTGAGTCGAAGGTTGCCGAAGCGCCTTCGTCGCCCATGCTGTTCGCATAGACGGCGGAGAATTCGAACGCTCTTACGGGCTTTCCGGAGTCGTTGCGAACCTGCACGTCGAGATAATGCTTGCCGACGCCGCCGTGATTGACCTCGTCGATTTGCCGCTGGAGCTCGCTTGTCGTGAGCGTGTCGACAAGCATGTGCCCGAAACTGTCGCCAGCCGATACCTTGACGAGCGCGAGAGGACAGGACTGTGGGGCCGACGCGGTTATGGTCGCTGGAGCGCTAGCCGGCGCGTCTCCAGTCATCGTGGGTGGCATGGAATTCGAGGCGACGGAATCCGCGGGGATCGTCTCGCCCGGCGCCAGCTCGAGATTGGGCGAAAGTTGGTTGGATCCCTGCGGCGCGCAAGTATCGAGCTTGGTCCCGTCCTCGAATTGCAGAAGGAGAACGCCTCCCATCTTGATGTTCTGCATCATCGCACGAGTCCCTGGCGGGAGCATTGCGAGGTTTACGCTGTTGAGTGTCTGGTTGGCCTTGAACCCTACGACGGTGGCGATTTTTCCGGCGTAAGCGAGGTTTGGCTGAAAGCTATTCGGCACGCAAAGGGCGATCCGGCCGACCATCACCTTTTTGCCTCGAAGCAGCGCCAGATTCTCCGGGATGGCCGCTGCTGCAGAATCCTCTGTAGACGGAACGGCTTTGGTCGTGACCGTTGGAGTAACAGGCGCCGGTCCGGGTGCGCGCTGCTCGGACTGTTGTCGGCTCGAAGCGTTGAGCGGCGTCCACTTCACGCTGGACTGGGCCGCGACGCCTTGGGCTGCGATCGCCATGGCGACAACGAGCAACATTCTTAGCATAGGCCCCCTAGCTCGACTCGTGTCGGATCGAACCCGAAAGAACCTGACTGACTTCGCTAAACTTGCAAATAGCCGACCTTCCTTCGTCGGCCCCTTGGGAGAAAGTCGAATGGGCGATCGTGATGGATCTAGCTCCCTGGAACGATTGATCGAGCAGGGCTGGGCGTATCATGACCGGGAAAGCGAGCGGTTGGCGGTTGAACTCGAGCAGGCGGCCGACGAGGGCGTGGCGCCGGAGTTGCTCGCGCCTTTTCTCGACATCGCCGTTCATACCATCGGGGAGCATCTGGGCGATTGGAAACGCGCGCTGGTCCTTGGGAAGCGGGTCAGCGCCCGGCATGTGCCTGACCTGGAAACGGCAATGGTCTGGGCCCGGCTTTACGTCGCCGCGATCCTCGCCGGCGAGCCGGTCGACGCCGCGGACTTCGAATTGTCCTATGTCGAAGCCGCAGGCCAGGGCTTCGGCGCTGCCCTGGACGTGCGCTTCATGCTGGTCGACGCATTGGTCGCCTCAAACCGTCTTCGCGAGGGCGGACGGCTTTATCGCCGGGCCTTGCATCTTGCCGACGTGCTCGGTGATAGCGCACGCCTCGACCGCATCATTGCCGCTACCAGCAACAACATGGCCTGGGAGCTCCACGAGCTGTCTTCCCGAACGGCGGACGAGAATGATTTGATGCGGCTTTCGGCCGAAACGAGCCTCGGATACTGGCTCAAGTGCGGCAATTGGATCAACGCCGAAGGGGCACATTATTTGAACGCGATCGTCGCCAATGCGATCGGCGATTCTCGATCGGGCTTGGACCATGCGCGATCATTGCGGCGAATGGAGAGAGACCATTGGACGCAGCACAGCTTCATCTCGCGCGAGCGGCCTCATTGGCCGCTCTCGGAGACGCCCTCGGCACTGGGGAGGCAATGAGAAGCGCGGACGCCGCGGCGGCGAAGCTGCAACCGGAGCTAAAAGCGCAATTTGATTCCGTGCGAGCGAAAGCCGTTGCCGGCAGCGCCTAGCACCACCTTGTCGCGCGCGGATCTTTCGCCGGCCGCGTCGAAGGTGATTCAAGCTCCCTGGTCCTGCCCGCCGCGCGGCCCTTCGCCCGGCGGCGACGAGCTGTTCCCCGCGGTTATTTTCTTTTCGGCGAGCCGGGCGTTCGGACGGGCTAGCCCAGCCACTGGGCGACGCCACCGTGATGACTGCAGGTGCCGCGGCGATGCTCGCTGAAGCTGTACGTTCCATCGCGGCAGCGGGCGCTTGCGCCGGGCGGCGCTTTTGGTGCGCGGACGGGCCGATGAACGCAGTGACCGCTCGACTTGATGTAGGAGTCCGGTCCGCAAATGCCGGCCGGCCTTGGCCTTGCGGCAGCCGGATTGCCCGAAAATGACGGAAACGGCGCGGCCAGCGCAAGAAGCGCGAGCGCAAAGATGCCCGGAAAACGC
>Ga0207639_10000683_pt1 | contig 23424 bp, 19 predicted proteins | sample KBSCornC32_FD_184299 | JGI IMG/M metagenome (GOLD analysis project Ga0207639, IMG submission 184299) | Corn rhizosphere microbial communities from Kellogg Biological Station, Michigan, USA - KBS Corn C3-2 (SPAdes) (version 2) | ecosystem: Host-associated > Plants > Roots > Rhizosphere > Soil ...
AGTCGGTGATCGCGGCGCGAACTTGCGGTAACAGCGGCACCATCCGCGTCTTGCCGCGCTTGCCGGTGACGCGCAGCACTGGCTGGGGCGGCAGGATCGCGGGCGTCAGCGACAGCGCCTCGCCGATGCGCAGGCCTGCGCCATAGAGCAGTAGCAGGATCGCCCAGTCGCGCAGCCCGATCCACGGTTCGCTCGCGTCTTCCGCGACATCCTCGGCCAGCGCGATGACATCGTCAGGACTGACCGGGCGCGGCACTCCAGGCTTGACGCGCGGGCCGCGCAGCGTCGGGATGCGGGCATCGCGGCCGCCAGCGAAGCGCAGGAAGCTGCGCAGTGCGGACAGTTCGCGCGCCGCCGACGCATTCGCGATGCCCTCTGCCCGACGCGCGGCGAGATAGGCGCGCAGGTCCGACCCGGCCAGCGCGGCGAGCGTTGTGCGGCCGGATGCAGTATCGGGGGTGTCGCCTGTCTCCGCCATCCAGTCGAGAAACCGCTGCGCCGTCGCGACATAGGCCCGCACCGTATGTGCCGAGCGCCGCCGGTCGAGGCTCAGATGGTCGTGCCATTCAGCGATGAGGGGAGAGGGAAGCGGCATGGGCGGTTCCAGCGACGTGACGCACGCCAAAGGACTTCTGGCACCCTGTCGATATGCCAAACATTGATCCCTTTACCAATAGCAGATATAGGCGCCATTCCGACTGGATTGGGCGGCCTTATTGGCCGCCTTTTTCTGTTGTATGCCGGCGTATTTCGCCGATTTTTCCGTCTGGCTGATCGAAAGGAAGCCGCACCATGTCCGACACGCCCATTTCTCCCCTGATGCCCGTCTACCCCCGGTGCGGCGTGCGTCCGGTGCGAGGCGAGGGCTGTTATCTGTTCGGCGAGCGCGGCGAGACATATCTGGACTTCGCCAGTGGCATCGCGGTCAACGCGCTGGGCCATGGCCATCCCGTGCTGGTCAAGGCGATCGCCGAGCAGGCCGCGACGCTGATGCATATCTCCAACCTCTACGGCAATCCGCTGGGTGAGCGGTACGCGCAGCGGCTGGTCGATGCGACCTTCGCCGATACGGTGTTCTTCACCAATTCGGGCGCGGAGGCGGTGGAGTGCGCGATCAAGACCGCGCGGCGTTATCACTATGCCAACGGCAACCCGGAGCGGGGTACGCTCATCACCTTCAACAACGCCTTCCACGGGCGGACGCTGGGCACCATCTCCGCGACCAACCAGCCCAAGATGCGCGACGGGTTCGAGCCGCTGCTGCCCGGTTTTCGCTATGCGCCGTTCAACGATCTGGACGCGGCGCTGAGCCAGGTCGATCTCACCACCGCCGGTTTTCTGCTGGAGCCGGTGCAGGGCGAGGGCGGATTGCTGCCCGCGACGCCGGAGTTTCTGAAGGGGCTGCGCGAGTTTGCGGACAAGCATGGCCTGCTGCTGGTTCTCGACGAAGTGCAGTCCGGCTTTGCGCGCACGGGCAAGCTGTATGCCCATGAACATTATGGGATCACGCCCGACATCATGGCGACCGCCAAGGGCATCGGCGGCGGCTTCCCCATGGGCGCCTGCCTCGCCACCGCAGAGGCGGCCAAGGGCATGGTGTTCGGAACGCATGGCTCCACCTATGGTGGCAATCCGCTCGCCATGGCGGTGGGCAATGCGGTGCTCGACGTGGTCGAGGGCGAGGGGTTCCTGGAGCATGTGAATGCGATGGGCGAGCGGTTGCGCGCCAGCCTGGAGCAGCTGATTCCCAACCATGACCAGCTGTTCGACAGCGTGCGGGGACTGGGCCTTATGATCGGGTTGCGGCTCAAGGTCGATCCGCGCGATTTCGTGGCGCATCTGCGTGACAACCACGGGCTGCTGACGGTCGGTGGTGGCGACAATATCGTGCGCATCCTGCCGCCGCTGGTGGTCGAGGAAAGTCATATCGCGGAGTGTATCGAAAAGCTTTCGGCAGGGGCGGCGAGTTACAAGCTCCCGGTTCCGGCATGACGGTCCGGCACTTCCTCAATCTCGCCGACGCGGGCGGCGACGCGATCGCCGCGATGATCGCGGACGCCATCGACCGCAAGGGCGCGCGCGGAGAACTGCCCAAGGGCGCGGTGGACCGCGACGCGCCCCTGGCGGGCCGCACGCTTGCCATGATCTTCGAGAAGAATTCGACGCGCACGCGGGTTTCCTTCGACATGGCGATCCGGCAACTGGGCGGCACCTCGCTGATCCTAGACGGCGGGACGAGCCAGCTTGGTCGAGGCGAGACGGTGGCGGACACGGCGCGGGTGCTGAGCCGCATGTGCGACGCGATCATGATCCGCACCGACGATCATGCCAAGATCGAGGAGATGGCGAAATATGCGAGCGTGCCCGTCATCAACGGCCTGACCGACCTGTCCCATCCGTGCCAGATCGTCGCCGACCTGCTGACCGTGGTCGAGCATGGCCTGGCGCTGCCCGGCAGCAAATGGGCATGGCTGGGCGACGGCAATAATGTCCTGCACTCCATTATCGAGGCGGCCAGCCTGCTGCACTTCAATATAATATGGGCAACGCCGGAAGGCTATGATCCTGATCCGAAGGTGGTCGCGGCCGCACGCGAGCGGTTGCGGGGTACGTCGTCGCGGGATTATATCACCAGCACCCGTTCGGCGTGGACGGCCGTCGAGGACGCCGACGTCGTCGTCACCGACACCTGGATATCCATGGGGCAGTCGCATGCCGAGGAGAAGCTGGCGGCGATGATGCCGTTTCAGGTCACCGAAGAACTGATGGCAGCGGCCAGGCCGAGCGCCAGATTTCTTCACTGCCTCCCCGCGCATCGCGGTGAGGAAGTGGTGGCGGAGGTCATCGACGGTCCGCGCTCGCTGATATGGGACGAAGCGGAAAATCGCCTGCATGCACAGAAATCCGTCCTGCTATGGGCGTTCGGGCTGCTGTGAGCGAGGACGGTGCCTTGCCAGTGCACGAGGTCGACCGGGGCGTCGCGTTCCTGATCCCTGGCCGGTCGTTGCGGGGCCGCCTCGTGCGGCTGGATGCGGTGTTGAACGATGTGCTTTCCGCCCATGCCTATCCGCCGGTGGTGGAGCGGCTGGTGGCGGAGGCGCTCGTCCTCGCCTGCCTGCTCGGCACGATGTTGAAGGACGACGCGGGGCAGCTGACCTTGCAGGCACAGACCGACAACGGGCCGGTCTCGCTGCTGGTCGCCGACTATAAGGGCGGCGCGGTGCGTGGCTATGCGCAATATGATGTGGACAAGCTGGCCGAGGTGGGGCCTTCTCCCAGTCTGTTCGGGCTGTTCGGCAAGGGGTTTCTGGCACTTACCTTCGATCTTGCGACGACGGGCGAGCGCTATCAGGGCATCGTGCCGCTGGAAGGAGACTCTCTGGCGCAGGCAGCGGAGCATTATTTCGCCCAGTCCGAGCAGATTCCGAGCGTCGCGCAGATCGCGGTGCGTCATGATCCAGGGGAAGCCTGTGTCGCGGCGGGATTGCTGCTCCAGCATATACCCGAAGGCGAAGTGGGTCGCGACCGCCTGCATGTGCGCCACGACCATCCCGATTGGGAACATGGCGCGATCATGGCGCGCACGCTGAAAGACGCGGAACTGACCGACGTGACGCTGCCGCTGACCGACATCGTCTGGCGGTTGTTCCATCAGGAAGGCGAGATCCGCGTGACGGAGGAGACGGACGTGGTGAAGGGATGCCGTTGCGATAGCGCGCATTTCGCCAGCGTCCTCTCCCGTTTTCCAGCCGAAGAGCGCGGCGACATGGCCGACGAGAAGGGCGATATCGTCGTGGATTGCGCCTTCTGTTCCCGCAAATTCGCTATCCCGCTCGGCGATCTGGCCTGACCCGCTCCGCACGACGGGCTGTTCCGTTTACGCACATCCTGTCGTTACGGATGGTTAGCGAACCTTTTTTTGCCATGATGCGCGCCTATATTGGTGATGGTCCGGTTGATGCCGGCTGTAACGGGTGGGCTGGGCAATAGGCATGCGCTGGACGAGCGCCTTCATCATCGCGCCGGTTTTCATGGCCGGGACGCTTGCCTCTGCTGCGGGGCCGGCTGCGCCGCCCGCCGCGCTCGCGACGCTGGAACCAGGCCAGTGGGAATTGCGCTCGCGGGATCCGGGGGAGCCGATGCAGCGCCTGTGCATCCGCGATCTCATGACATTGATCCAGCTCCGGCACCGGGGGCAGGTTTGCCGCCGTTATGTGGTGGAGGATGGCCGGGATCGGACATCCATCGCCTATGACTGCCCAGGCACGGGCCATGGCCGCACCGACGTGCGGGTCGAGACACCGCGGCTGGCGCAAATCGATACGCAGGGCGTGGCCGAGGGCTATCCCTTCGCGATGTCGCTGGAGGGGCGGCGCGTTGGCGGATGTACACCGCTGGCATCGAAGAAGTAGTTCGCGTCTGCTGGGGACGGGTTTTCCCCACGCGCAAAATCCTATACCGGCCAGCGCATGACCGCGTATAAATCTGGCGACCCCACCACGCTCAACCGGCTCTACGGCCGCCAGTCAGGGCACAAACTGCGTCTCGGCCAGCAGGAACTGGTCGATCATCTTCTGCCAGCGATCAGCGTGCCGGGGGAGGGGCCGGTCACGGCCGAGGCTCTGTTCGGTATCGACAAACCGCTGCATTTCGAGATTGGCTTCGGCGGCGGCGAACATATGGCCTATCGCGCCGACATGCTGCCGGACCACGGCTTCATCGGTTGCGAGCCGTTCCTGAACGGGGTCGTTACCGCGCTGGGCCATGTGCGTGACCAGGGGCTGGCGAATGTTCGCGTTCATATGGGCAATGCGCTGGAGGTGCTTGCGCGGGTGCCGGACGGGGCGCTGAGTTTCGTATATCTGCTCCACCCCGATCCCTGGCCCAAGGCGCGCCACGCCAAACGCCGGATGATGAATCCCGGCCCGATCGCGATGATCGCGGCCAAGCTGAAGCCTGGCGGCGAGTTTCGGTTCGGGACGGATCATCCGATCTATCTGCGCTGGGCGCTGATGCAGATGAACGGGCGGGAGGAGTTTGATTGGCTGGCGTGGAAGGCCGAGGATTTCCTCACGCGGCCCGGCGGGTGGCCGGAGACGCGCTATGAGGCCAAGGCGCGTCGGCTGGGCCATGAGGTCTGGTACTTTCGTTACCGGCGTACAGCCGCCAATCCCCGCGCATAATTGTTGTTTTAGATCAATAATTTACCAGAGGTTCGCTTCCTGACTTAATCCTCGTTTTCCGCCACGATATTTGCTGGGTGGTTGCTCAGAGCATCGGAAAGCCATGGTCATGGCAATTTGGAAAAACCATCAAACGGACGGTCGACGCGCTGCTGTTGGCCGGCAATCCGGACTTCCTTTGGGACGACGCGCCCAAGGGGTTCGAGGTCAAAATTCTGCCCTCGGGAAGAGCAAGCTATATACTCCAATGCCGGATGGGAGGCGCAGAGGCTGCCTTTCCGACAAGTGCTTCTATACTGAAGCTTACTTCAGTTCCATATGACTGGGATATGACATGACGACAGAGGAATATCGGGCGGAGGCATTGAAGCGGAACCTGTCTGTTCCCTCCACCCCGGCTCGCCTCTTCGCCACGTCCGTCTCCCTCGTCGCTCTCACCGGCCTCGCCCTGCAATTCGCCGCGAACTTCTCCCATGAGCCGGATGTCCTCGGCACGCTCTGGGAGCTGCTGCGCTTCTTCACGATCTGGACCAATCTGTTCTGCGCCATGATCTTCGGCGCGCTGGCCTTCGGCCGGACCGACATCGCCACGCCCTCGCGGCTCGGCTGCGCCACCATCGCCATCCTGCTCGTCGGCATCGTCTATGCGGTCCTCCTCGCCGGCCTGAAGCCTCTCGCGGGACTGGCGATCATCGCGGATTTTCTGCTGCACAAGGCCATGCCGATACTCGTGCCGATCGGCTGGTTCGTCGCCGCGCCCAAGGGTGGCCTGACGCGGCGCGATCCCTGGACATGGGCGCTCTTCCCGATCGGCTATCTGGCCTATGCGCTGGTGCGCGGAACGCAGGAGCATCTGTTCGCTTACCCGTTCCTCGATTATGAGAAGCATGGCTGGTTCCATGTCGTCGCCCATGCCCTCGTCATGGCGGCCGGCTTCCTGCTGGTGGGCGAAGCTCTGGTTCGCCTCGACCGCCGTCTGGGGCGCAGTGCGACTTTGTGCCCGTCGACCTAATCGCTTGACGCTCCCGGTAACGCACCACAAAAGCGGTGCCGATGGGGCAAGCCGCACTTTCCGTACACTATGAGCCGCTCCCCGAGCCTGCGATGCTGGAGCCGCGCTGGCGTGCGCTGGAGGCTGAGGCGAAGCCGAATTTCTTCACCGGCTGGACGTGGATGGGCAGCTGGCTGCGGGCGACGGGCGCGCGCCCGGACCTGCTGACCGTGCGGGACGATGCGGGGGCGGATGTGGCGCTCGCGCTCGTCGGTCGGTCGCGGGAAAAGCGGCTGCTGGGCGGGGTGCCGACGTTTCGCCTGAACGAAGCGGGTGATGCCAAGGCCGATCGCGCCTTCATCGAATATAATGCGCCGCTGTGTCGGCGGGGGCAGGAGCGCGATGTCACGCGGGCGATCGGCGCGGCGCTCGGCAAACGCCGCGACTGGCGCGCGCTGCGTCTTTCGGGGGTGGAGCCGGGCGCACCGTTGATCGCCGCCATCCCGGCGCGCCGCAAAAGCCTGATCGACAGATCGCCTGCCTATTTCGCCGACCTTGAGGCAGTGCGCGCCGCCAACGGCGACTATCTCTCGCTCCTGTCCTCCAACACGCGCAGCCAGATCAAGCGGTCGGCCAAGGATTATCCGGGCGTGCCATCGGTCGAGCGCGCCGCCGACGAGCCGACTGTCGTCGCCTGGCTGGCGGAGATGCAGGCGCTCAACGGCGGCCGTCACGCGGACAATGCCTGGGACGAGCCGGTCTTCCGCGTGTTCGCCGCCGAGATCGTGCGGGCAGGGCTGGCGGACGGCACGGTTGATCTGCTCCGCATCACGGCCGGCGAAGCGGTGCTGGGCTATCTCATCACCTTCCTGAGCGGGGGGCGGGCGATGAATTATCAATCCGCCTTCACCGAACCCGCGACGCCCAAGTCGAAGCCCGGCCTGATGGCCCATGCCGCCGCGATCACCCATTATGCGGAGCGTGGCTTCGACCTCTATTCGCTGCTGGCGGGCAAGGATCGCTACAAACAGTCGCTATCCACCGGCGCGGAGGAATTGGAGTGGTGGCTGCTGGAACGATTCAGTCCGGTGCTGGAAGCGGAATATTGGGCGCGGCGGCTGATGAAGCGGTGAGGGCGACCTCAACCCGCCAGTTTGCGCATCACCCGGTAGCCCAGCCGCGCCAGCCGCTGTCGCTCCGGCCGCGCGGACACGCCGACCAGCGGTAGGCCCCTCGCGCGCAGCAGATGGTTGAAACTGTGCAACTCGCTCTCCGCCACGCTGCGCGTCGAGCGCCAGGTGATGGAGAAGCTGATCGACACGCCATCGCCATTACGCACGAAATGCGGCGCCTTCACCGGCACCAGGATCGCGTCGCCCGGCCGCAGCGGCACGGCGGCGCCCCGGCTCAGGAAATCCTCCTGCCAGACGAGGTTGCGATGGCCCCCGCGATGGAAATCTTCGCTCTTGCGCGCCGGCACCAGCGTCTCGTCGCCCGCCGGGAAAACCGTCATCACCTTGTCGCCCTGGATTTGCAGGAGGATATTATGCTCCGGGTCCATGTGGAACGGCGTCACGCTGTTGGGTGAGGTCAGAAAGATGAACGCCTCGCGATGCGCCATCGGGCCGGTGCGCGGTTCCACGATCGCGCGCAAGGGCTCCAGCGCGGCGTCGAGCAGCGCGCCATAGGCCGGGTCGCGCTCGACATTCTTGAGCACCATCCACGAGCCATTGTCGCCGATGGTCCGGATCGTCTCCGCGATGGACAGAACAGGGGGGGGCGTATCTTCTGGCCGGATGCCGAGCGGCAATTTGCCCGGATTATACTCCACCCGGTCGGCGGGCAGACGCTCCGCCAGCGCGGCGATCGCCTCCACCGTGAGCAACGCATGGCCGACCAGTTGGTGCGTAAGCGGCGCGTGCGCATCCGGGTAGGCGGCGGCGAAGGCGGCAAGCGCCTCCTCGGTGAACGCCGGGGCGGTCAGGGGCGCGTGGATCATGCGGATTTCCTCGCCTTGCGGGCGGCCTCGGCCATGCCGATGGCGAAGCGCACGGCCCGGCCCTTCACGCCGGCGATGCCCGGCTTGCGCAGCGCGATGCGATATTGCGCGACGCTGCGCCGCTCCGCCCACAGGCTGTCGATCATCGGGTGGCCGGGGACCGCGCAACTGTCCATCCACGGCGCGCGGCGCGCATCGAGGACGCGGGCGAGATTGTCCATCTCGATCAGCACGCCCGGCGAATAGCGCGCGAAGGCCGGATCGATCGCGATCTTGAAGGAAAATCCACCTCTCGGGCCGACGAAATTGACCAGCATCGCGATCGCCTGCCCGTTGCAGTCGATGCGCAGCATGTCGAGACCGCCGACCGCAAAGGCTGCCGCGCAGGCCTGACGGAAAAATCGTTCGTCGGCGGGGCTGGAGGCGAGTGCGGTGCCTTTCTCGCCTTTCCAGCCCAAACCCTCGATGCTCAGGAAGGCGTCGCACCAGGCGGAGAGGTCGGCGGCGTCGCTCAGCACATGGCGCGCGATGGCGCCGGTCTCGGCGAGGCGGTTCTGCTGGCGGCGCAATTCCTTGCGTTTCTTCGCGCGGACATTTTCGGTCCAATAGGCGTCCGCCGACAGGGCGCTACGCAGGACGGCGCGTTCATAGCGGGCGATCTCGATCACATGCCGGCCCTCGGCGGCACAGACGGCATGCAGCACCCGCGCCGCCGGTCCGTCGGGATCGACAAGGCGCAGGTGCAGGAAATCCCCCGACCAATGCGCCGCGTCGAGTTGCGCGAGCAGGCCCCGCCATCCCTCCGCCTCGCATCCGGTGCGCAGCAGGGGCGCGCCATAATAGCAATGCGGGTGGACCCAGTTGGCGACATGGCTGACCGGATAGCGGCCATGGCGCCGGCTGCGCGCGACGGGCAGCCGGGCGATGAGCTGGCCGATCCGGTCGGTCGCGTCGACGATGTGCACGCGCTGCGCGGGATCGAATTGCGCCATCGCCGCCCCCAGCATCGCCGGTTCGTAGAAGGCATTGGCTTCGGCCAGTTCCTGCGGCGGGATCCGGCCGGTGACGCCCAGGCCCTCGGCGCAGGTCCAATGGATGAGCGGCTCCTGAATCATGCGCCCGGCGATAGCGGGAAAACGTTATGAAGCTGCTAAGCGCTGCTCATTGCCGGTCGATGACATGCACCTGGCAGGGGGTGATCTGGTCCGGCCGGGGGCGCCGCCCGGCGACCTTGAACCGCGCCAGATAGCCGCCGGCGGAGGGGCTGTCGTGAAACCCGACCTGCCGAAAACCGACCGCCTCCAGTTCGCATTTGAGCTGGGGCGGGGGCGTGCCATGCCGTTCCGTCAGCCGGTCGGCATCCACGACGATGATCTCGCCATCGGGTTTCAGCGCGGGATAGAGCCTCCACAGAAACGCATAAGGCTCCGCGATCTCATGATACATATGCACCAGAAATATCCGGTCGAAGCTCGCGGCCGGCAGTTTCGGGTCGTCCGGCGTCCCCAGCTTCACGCTGACATTCTGCATATTCTCGCGGTTGATGCGCCGGCCCAGCGCGTCGATGATCTCCGGCATGATGTCTTCGCCCAGGACACGGCCCTCCGGCCCGACGCGCTTGGCGAGGCGCACGGTGTAATAGCCTTCGCCCGCGCCGATATCGGCAACGGTCATGCCGGGCCGAACCCGCGCGGCGTCCATGATCTGCTCCGCTTCGTTGACGCGGTCGCGCGCGCCCTCGTCAGACCATCGGGTGGAGATGATCGTGGCGACCGGCCGGTCCGCGATGGGGAAGTCCTGTGCGCTTTCGGACCGCCCGGTGGGGGCTGTCCCGTTCACACCGTCGCACGCCGCCAGCATGGCGGCGAGCGCCAGGGACAGCAGGCAACATCGCAGCACCATCAATCGACGTCCTCGACCTCGACCTTTTCCCCCGTCACCTTCTGGCTCAATGCGGCGGCCATGAACGGATCGAGCGCGCCGTCCAGTACATCGTCGGGCGAGGTGGAGGTGACCCCCGTCCGCAAATCCTTCACCAGCTGATAGGGCTGGAGCACATAGGAGCGGATCTGGTGGCCCCAGCCGATTTCCGTCTTGGCGGCATAGTCGGTGGAGGCTTCGGCTTCGCGCTTCTGCATCTCCGCTTCATACATGCGCGCCTTGAGCATGCTCATCGCGGTCGCGCGGTTCTTGTGCTGTGACCGGTCATTCTGCGACGCCACGATGATGCCGCTGGGAACGTGGGTGATGCGGACGGCCGAGTCGGTGGTGTTGACGTGCTGGCCGCCTGCGCCCGAAGCCCGGTAGGTGTCGATCTTCAGATCGCTTTCCTTGATGTCGATCTCGAAACTGTCGTCGATCACCGGATAGACCCATACGGACGAGAAGCTGGTGTGCCGCCGCGCCGCGCTGTCATAGGGGCTGATGCGGACCAGCCGGTGGACGCCGCTTTCGGTCTTGGCATAGCCATAGGCGTTCTCGCCCTTGACCAGCATCGTCGCGGACTTGATGCCGGCTTGCTCGCCGGCATGATAATCGACCATTTCGACCTTGTAGCCGCGCCGCTCGGCCCAGCGGTAATACATGCGCTGGAGGATTTCGGCCCAGTCCTGCGATTCCGTACCGCCTGCCCCGGCGTTGATCTGAATATAGGTGTCGAAGCCGTCCGCCTCGCCGGAAAGGAGCGCGGTGATCTTGTCCTTGTCGGCGCGGTCGGCGAGCGTGCGCAGCGATGCGACGCCCTCGCTCGCCATCTCCTCGTCGCCTTCCTCGTCGGCCATGTCGATGAGTTCGACGGTGTCGTTCATCTCCGCCTCAATGGCGCGAGTGGCGCCGATGGCGGTGTCGAGCCGGGTGCGCTCGCGCATCACCTCCTGCGCCTTTTTCTGGTCGTCCCACAGCGTCGGGTCCTCGACGCGCGCGTTCAACTCGTCGAGCCGGCGCAGCGCGCGGTCCCAGTCCAGCGACGTGCGCAGCAGGCTCAGCGCGGCATTGATGCGGTCAACATAGGCTTGCGCTTCGGCGCGCATGGTCTTTCTCCACTCAAACTAGGTTGCGGCGGCGGCACTGCCGGAAAAGGGTCAGTATATCCCGCCCTGGTCGCCCGCGAAATCCCTGCTCGCCGGCCCTGCTGCGCTGCGCCGCACCGCCTTGGCTACGGCGGCCTTGTGGGCGACGAATTCGTCGGTGCGCATCGAACGGCGCGGTTCGGTGTCGGGCTTGAACGCTTCCCAGATGATCGCGGCCTTCGGCTCGTTGGTCGGCCAGCCATTGAACACGCGCTTGCCCGACGTGCGGTCGATGCGGACCATGCGCACGCCGGCGGGCGCGACGAACGGCTTGACCGGCATCGGATCGAGGATCGGCTTCATCGCCTCTTTCCAGATCGGCGCGGCGATGCGGCCGCCCTGCGCATAGCCGCCCAGGCTGCGCGGCTGGTCATAGCCGAGGTAGACGCCGGCGACGATGTCCGGCGATCCACCGACGAACCAGACGTTGGTGGGACCGGAGGTCGTCCCCGTCTTGCCGAACAGCGGGCGCTTGAGGTCGGCGAGTATCGTCGCGGTGCCGCGCAGGATCACGCCCTCGGTGATGTGCACCATCTGATAGGCGGTCATCGGGTTCATCGCCTGCTGGCTCGGCGGGCCGAAGCGCGGCATCGCGCGGCCGTTCCAGTTCGCCATGTTGCAGCCGTCGCAGGCGCGCCAGTTATCCGGCCAGATCACCGTGCCATGGCGATCCTGCACGAAGTCGATGGGCCGGGCGACCAGCCGGCGTCCCTGGTTGGCCAGCATGGCGTATGCGTTGACCAGCCGCTCCACCGTCGTGTCACCCGCACCCAGCGCATTGGCCAGATAGGGCGGATAATCGCCGATGCCCATGCGGTCGATCAGCTTGACGACGCGCTCCATGCCGGTCTGCGACGCGGTGCGCACCGTCATCAGGTTGCGCGACTGCTCAATGCCCCAGCGCATCGTGTGCGATCCGCCGCCGCCCCGGCTGTCGAAGTTGCGGAAGCATTTCTGGCCGAGCCGCGCCGACTGGAACACGCAGAAGGGGCCGTCGATCACGATGGACGCCGGCGTCATGCCATTGTCGAGCGCGGCGGAGTAGACGAACGGCTTGATGGTCGATCCCGGCTGGCGCAGCGCCTGCGTCACGCGGTTGTAGGATGACAGGTTGGAGTCGAACCCGCCCTGCATCGCGTAGACGCGGCCATTGTGTACATTCTCGATCATCATGCCGCCCGATACGGCAGGGATGTTGCGCAGCGCGTAGCTGGATCCCTCGGGCTTCACGACGATCAGGTCGCCCGGCTTCATCGCGACGAAGGCGGTGGTCCCCTGCGCGCGATAGGGCGCCTGCGCCGCCGAAGCGGGCAGGGTGCCGGTGCGCCCGCCGCGCAGGCCGATGGTGGCGCTGTCGGTGGATTTGGACAGGACGACGGCGACCTGCCAGTCCTCATAATCGACGCTCTTGTTGCTGGTGGCCAGCTGCGACGACCAGTTCTGGCCGGGATCAATGGTGGCGATGGGGCCGGACCAGCCATGGCCGGCGTCATAGCGCAGCAAGCCGGCGCGCAGGGCCTTGGTCGCCTGCGCCTGCATGAACGGGTCGAGCGGCGTGCGCACCCACAGGCCGCCCGCATAGATGCTGTTGGGGCTGTCCTTCGCCGTCTCGCCGAATTTCGCGATCAGGCGGCGGCGCACTTCCTCCATATAATAGCCGCCGAGATCCTTGTAGCCGTCGCTGCGCTGGTTCACGGTGCCCAGCGGCTGGGCGGTCGCCGCGTCGCGCTGCGCGGGCGTGATATAGCCGTTGCGCTCCATCTCGCCGATCACCCAGTTGCGCCGTTCCAGCGCGCGGCTCATCCCGCCTTCCGTTTCCGGCCGGTAATTGGCCGGACCCTTGGGCAGGATGGCGAGATAGCCCATTTCAGGCAGCGTCAGGTCGGCGACATCCTTGTCGAAATAGGCGCGCGCGGCGGCCTGCACGCCATAGGCGTTGCGACCGAGGAAAATCTGGTTGAGGTAGAGTTCGAGGATCTGCTGCTTGGTCAGTGCATCCTCGATGCGCCAGGCGAGGATCATCTCCTTGATCTTGCGCGTCGGCGAATAGGCGTCGCCGATCAGCAGGTTCTTGGCGACCTGCTGCGTGATGGTGGAGCCGCCCTTGGCGCGCCGGCCCGACCCGATCTTGGTCGCATAATCGAGGACGGCACCCGCGAAGCCGGGGAAATCGACGCCATGATGCTCGAAGAATGTCTTGTCCTCGGCGGAAAGATAGGCGGCGATGAGCTGCGGCGGGAAATCGGAATATTGTAACTGGACGCGCCGCTCGCGCGCATAGCTGTGGATCGGCTGGCCGTTGGCGTCGCGCACAATGGTGGGCAGCGGCGGCTCATAGGTGAGGAGCGCGGCGGCGTCCGGCAGGTCGCGCGCGAAGATCGCCCAGAAGGCCAGGATCGCCACGATCAGGGCGCCGGCCACATAGAGGAGTCGGCGCGCGAGCCTGCCGCTCCAGAGCGACCGGAGCCGCCCCATGACACCACTCCCGTCCCGAACGATACGGATATTCTGATTGCTGGACGTCGTTTCCGCCATAGATTCTGGCCTGTAACCTGTCCTTGTGCCGTTGGAAACGCTTTTGGTTAGGCCGACCGTCAGCGCGCGCCCATGCGGGCGAAATAGACCGTCACCGCGCGGGCGACGCCCTTCGCGACCTGCCGCTGGCCCGCGCCGCTGCGGATCATCTCGCCATCGGCCTCATTGCTGATATAGCCGGTTTCGAGGAGCAGCGAGGGCGTGTCGGGCGACTTCAGCACCACCAGCGAGGCAAAGCGGTGGGCGGGTGTCTGGAAGGACAGGAAGGGGGCGGCTTCGCGCTCCAGGATGCGCGCGAACTGCGTCGACTTCGCCATTGTGTCGCGCTGTGTCAGGTCGATCAGGATCGACGACACGCCCGCCGGCTGCCGCGCCAAGTTGACGCCGTTCAATATATCCGCCCGGTTCTCCCGCGCCGCCAGCCGCGCCGCCTCGCGGTCGGAGGACACTTCGGAGAGGGTATAGATGGTCGCGCCCCGCGCCTCCGCATTCGCCGCGGCATCGGCATGGACGGACAGGAACAGATCCGCGTTCAGCGCCCGCGCGACGCCGAACCGCTCCTGCAGGATCAGATATTCGTCGTCGTCGCGGGTCAGGGCGACACGGAACCGTCCCGTCTTCAGCAATTCCGCCCGGATCGCGCGCGCCATCGCCAGCGTGACGTCCTTCTCCCGCCAGCCATGCTCCGCATTGACCGCGCCCGGATCATGCCCGCCATGCCCTGCGTCGATCACGATCAGCGGGCGCGCGGCATCCTTTGGCCCGGCAATGGACGGCAGGCCGATGGCGGGCGCCGCATTGGGGATGGCGACGGTGATGCTATGCGTCTGGCGCGGGCGCCGCGCCATCTCCGCTTCGGGGTGCGCGACGCCGACGGGCAGGGCAGGAGAGGGAGACGTCGCGATCGCGATCGCGGCCAGAAGTGGGAGCATCGGTTGCTATATTGCGGCGAGCCGGCGTTTGCGCCAACAAAATTGCATTGGCCGTTGCCGGATCGACAAACCCCTGCTAGCCATAGCGGGCCGGCAACAGTCCGTTAACTGCGACAGTGCAATGGACTTGGCCGGGTTTTCGCAACCGTTCCTTACATTCAGGGCGGTGACATCAGGTTGATGCTGCATGAGGTATACTTCGTCTGTCCGTACAAGCGCTTCTGAGCGTTCGGCGGCATGGACGACTGGCCGGCGCGCTCGATGGAATTTCGAGCTTGAGGCGACCGGCGTGCCCGGAATGACCGGCACCCCCATCTGTGCAGCAGACGCATATATCCTTTCACAAGATCGGACCGTCCCGCAAACCCTTGGCGCTTCGCAGCGCCCGGCGGACGGTCCCGCAGATAAATCCCCGTGGGAGCGCCGGACACGCGCCGCCGCTCGCCGGGGTTGGAGAAGAATGAATGACACTTCGCATGTTGATCGATGCGCGCCACCGGGAGGAAACCCGGGTCGCCGTCGTCAAGGGAAACCGGATCGAGGAATTTGATTTCGAGTCTGCCGAGCACAAGCAGCTCAAGGGCAATATTTATCTCGCCAAGGTAACCAGGGTCGAACCGTCGCTGCAGGCGGCCTTCGTCGATTACGGCGGCAATCGCCACGGCTTCCTGGCCTTCTCGGAAATCCATCCCGATTATTATCAGATCCCGCGCGAGGATCGCGAGGCGCTGCTCGCCGAAGAGGCCGAGCATGCCGCCGAGGAAGCCGCGCTGCGCGAGGATGATGACGATGACGAGGATGGCGACGACCTGGACGGCGGCGTCGAGGACGTCTCGCGCCCGTCGCACGATGAAGAGGATGACGCCGAGCAGGGCGAGGCCGGCGAGGGCGAAGGCGAGAGCGCCGAGGGTGAAAACGGCGAAGGCCGTGGCCGTCCGCGCCGCCGTGGTGGCAGCAAGTCCGACGCCGCCGTCGAGGAGCTGCGCCGCAAGCGCATGGCGCTGCGCCGCCGCTACAAGATTCAGGACGTCATCCGCCGCCGTCAGGTGCTGCTGGTGCAGGTCGTCAAGGAAGAGCGCGGCAACAAGGGCGCTGCCCTCACCAGCTATCTGAGCCTCGCCGGCCGCTATTGCGTGCTCATGCCCAACACCAGCCATGGCGGCGGCATTTCGCGCAAGATCAGCAACAATGCCGATCGCAAGCGGCTGAAGTCGATCATCGCCGAAATGGCTCTGCCGTCCTCCATGGGCTGCATCGTGCGCACCGCCGGCCTGTCGCGCACCAAGCCGGAAATCCGCCGCGACTTCGACTATCTCGCCCGCCTGTGGGACGAGATTCGCGAGAACACGCTGAAGGCCAGCGCGCCCGCGCTGATCCACAACGACAGCGACCTCATCAAGCGCGCGATCCGCGACATCTATAACCGCGATATCGAGGAAGTGATCGTCGAGGGCGAGCATGGCTTCCGTGCCGCCAAGGACTTCATGCGCCTGTTGATGCCCAGCCATGCGCGCCGGGTGCAGCAATATGTCGATCCCGTGTCGCTGTTCCAGCGTTTCGGCGTCGAGGACCAGTTGGCGGCAATGTACCATCCCGTCGTCCAGTTGAAATCGGGCGGCTATCTGGTCATCAATCCGACCGAGGCGCTGGTGTCGATCGACATCAACTCCGGCCGTTCGACGCGCGAGCATAATATCGAGCAGACCGCCTACGCGACCAATATCGAGGCCGCGCGCGAAATCGCCCGCCAGTTGCGCCTGCGCGACATGGCCGGCCTTGTCGTCATCGACTTCATCGACATGGAGCATAACTCCAATATCCGTAAGGTCGAGAAGGCGATGAAGGAGTCGCTGCGCGACGACCGGGCGCGCATCCAGGTCGGCCGCATCTCCAGCTTCGGCCTGATGGAGATGAGCCGCCAGCGCCTGCGCACCGGCGTTCTGGAGGCGTCCACGCGTGGTTGTCCGCATTGCGAGGGAACGGGCCTCGTCCGTACCGCGTCGTCGGCCGGCCTGTCGGCGCTGCGCATGCTGGAGGAAGAGGCCGCGCGCGGTCGTGGCAGCCTCGTCACCCTGCGCGCCAGCCAGGAGGCCGCCTTCTACGTCCTCAACAACAAGCGCCGCGAGATCGACGAGATCGAGGCGCGCTATGGCGTCATCGTCAACATCCTGCCCGATGGCGAGGTCGAGGGCGCGCGCATGTCCGTCGAGGCGACCGGCCCGCGTCCGGACAAGATCGTGAGCTATGCGCCGCTCGTCCAGGACGAGGATGACGAGGACGAAATCTACGACGAGGTCGAAGAGGACGTCGAGGCCGAGGAAGAGGAAGAGCAGGAGGTCGGCGAGGCCGAAATCGAGCCTTCGGGTAATGGCGGTGAACGCGGTCAGGATCGCAGCGACGCCAACCGCAAGCGCAAGCGTCGCCGTCGTGGCCGTCGCGGTCGGCGCGATGGCGAGGAAAATGGCCAGCCGCAGGGCGAGGATGGCGAAGATCTCTCCGCCGATGCCGCCGATGCGGATGCGGGCGAAGCGAGCGATACCGACGCCGATCTGGGCTTCGATGTCGAGGGCGAACCTGTCACCGCCATAGCCGATGAGGATGGAGCCGCGCGCAAAAGCCGGCGTGGTCGCCGGGGCGGTCGTCGCCGTCGTGGTGGCGAGGGTGCTGCCGCGACCGAGGAAGCTGCGCCCATCGAGGATGGCGCCGAAGATGTCGTCGCCGTTGCCGAAGATGTCGCCGAAGCGCCCGTGGCGGAGGAAGAGCCTCCCCTGGCCGAGCCGGAGCGCAAGACGCGTCGTCGTCCCCGTGCCCGCAAGGGCGAGCCGGCCGCCGTCGCTGAGGTAGCCGAAGCCGTGACCGCCGAAGCGGCTATCCCGGCCGAGAGCCCCGCCATCGAGAGCGATGTCCCGGTCGAGGATGCCAAGCCCAAGCGTCGCAGCCGCAAGAAGGTCGCGGACGTCGAAGCGGCGGACGCCGCACCCGCCGAAGCGCCGGCCGAGGAAGCTGTCGCTCCCAAGGTCCGCAAGCCGCGCGCGCGCAAGGTGAAGGCGCAAGAGGCTCCGGTCGAGAGTGTTGCCGATGCGGCCGATGCCCTCGCCGCGGACGAAACGCCTGTCGCACCGTCGGCCGTGACCGGAGTGACGGATGTTCAGCCCGCCGAACCCGCCGCCACGGAAGAAGCGGGCGCCGAGTCGTCCGGTGATCCGACCCGGCGCGGCTGGTGGCAGCGTACCTTCGGCAACTGATAGCCGATCAGGACCGGCGATGATGGGCGTCCATGGCGCCCCGTCATCGCCGGTTCAGGCTTGCCGGCTATGAGGATAGGATGGCCTCGCTGACGATCCGTTTTCCGGTCCGCACGCTGCGTGCTGCTCTGGCTGCGCTGACGGCCCTGTCGCTCACTCTTTCTCCGGCCCGTGCGCAACAGGTGCTGCGCGACGCGGAGACCGAGGCGCTTCTCGCCGAAGCGTCCGCGCCGCTCATCCGCGCCGCCGGTCTCGACCCGCGCAACGTGCAGGTGCTGCTGATCCACGACGACAGCGTCAACGCCTTCGTCGCGGGTGGGCAGATCGTGTGGATTCACACCGGCCTGATCGCCGAAGCCGACAATATCAACCAGGTGCAGGGCGTCATCGCGCACGAGCTCGGCCATATCGAGGGTGGCCATGTCATCCGGTCGGCGGAGGGCATCAAGGAAGCGACCGGCATTTCGATCCTCAGCCTGGTGCTGGGCGCCGCGATGGTCGCGGCGGGCGGCGCGGAGGCGGGCATGGGCGTGCTGGCCGCCGGTCAGCAGGCGGCAATGGGTAAATATCTGGCGTTCAGCCGCACGCAGGAAAGCAGCGCCGACCTCGCCGGCGCGCGCTATCTCCACAATGCCGGGATCAGTGGCGAGGGGTCGCTGCAATTTTTCAAGAAGCTCCAGAACCTCGAATATCGCTACCGGGTCCGGGATGATCTGCAGGATGGCTATTCGACCACCCACCCGCTGTCGGGTGACCGCATCGCGACCCTGACCAGCCTGTATGAGCAGGACCCGGCGTGGAAAAAGCCGGTCGATCCGGCATTGGAGGCCCGGTTCGAACGGGTGAAGGCCAAGCTGATCGGCTATGTCTCGGAGCCGCCGGTGACCCTGCGCAAATATCCCGCGACCGACAATAGCGTGCCCGGCTTCTACGCGCGCGCCTATGCATGGCACAAGGGCGCCTATCCCGATCAGGCGCTGGGCGCGACCGACGCGCTGCTCAAGGCGGTTCCGGGCGACCCCTATTTCGAGGAATTGCGCGGCCAGATCCTGCTCGAATCCGGACGCCCGACCGAGGCTGTCGTGCCGTTGCGCCTCGCGGTGGCGGGCACGCATAACAATCCGCTGATTTCGAGCATGCTCGGTCATGCGCTGGTCGCAACCGAAGATCCCGCGCATCTCGACGAAGCGGAGCGGGTGCTGCGCACCGCGCTGGGCCGCGACCGCGACAATCCCTTCGCCTGGTACGTGCTGGGCACGGTCTATGCCCGCAAGGGCGACATGCCGCTGGCGGCTTTGGCCAGTGCGGAGCAGGCCAGCCTCTCCGGCAATGCCGGCATGGCGATGCGTCAGGCGCAGACCGCGTTGGTGGCGCTCAAGCCTGGCAGCCACGACTATCTACGGGCGCAGGACATCGCCATGGCCGCCCGTGCGGACATGGACCAGGACAAGGGTAAAAAACGCAAATGACGACCGGGAAGACCGATGCAGGCTCGCTGTTGCGCGCGGGGCGAACGTTGCTGGGCGCCTTTGCCGCTCGTACGGGGCCGCGCCCGGCCCGCCGGGGTCGCCGCGTCCTCATGCCTGTCGCGATGCTCGGCGCGCTCGGCCTCGGCGCGGCGGCGGGCAGCGCCGCGATGAGCGGGGACGTGCCCGACGCCGACCGCACCCGGATAGAGACGGTGGTGCGCGACTATATCCTTGCCCATCCCGAGATCATTCCCGAAGCGATGGAAAAACTGCGCGACAAGCAGGCGGCCAAGGCGGTGGACGACAATCGCAAGGACATCGAGACCCCCTATGCCGCCGCATGGGACGGCGCGGCGGACGGCGATGTCACCTTGGTCGAATTCTTCGACTATGCCTGCGGCTATTGCCGGACCAGCGCGCCCGACATCGCGAAGCTGCTCGCCGAGGACAAGCGGCTGAGGGTCGTCTACCGCGAACTGCCGATCCTGGGCGACGAGAGCGTGGTGGCCGCGCGCGTTGCGCTGCTGGCCGCCGACACAGGCAAATATCCCGCCTTCCACAATGCCATGTATGCGGGCGAGGGGGTGGGCAAGGCCGCCGTAGCCGCCGCTGCCGCCACGGCCGGGCTGGACAGGGCCAAGGTGCAGTCGATCCTCTCCTCGCGCGGCACGGCGGAGGAGTTCGGCAAGAACGTCGCCCTCGCGCAGGCGCTGAACGCGCGCGGCACGCCGCTGTTCGTCGTGGGCGACCAGGTGCTGCATGGCGCGGTCGGCTATGACGATCTCAAGGCGGCGATTGTCAGGGCGCGCAAGGAAAAGTCATGAGACAGGTGGCGATCGGCGACTGTCCGCGTGCGTGCTATCGGTGCAAGGCCCGATGACCCGCGCGCCCGACGCCGCTGCGATAGTGGCTCTTGCCCAGCGCGCGCTCGACCGTATGCCGGAGGCGTTCCGTGCGCATCTTGGCGACATTCTCTTTCAGGTCGAGGATTTTGCGGACGAGGAGGCGCTGGCCGCGCTCGGTCTCGATGACCCATGGGATCTGACCGGTCTGTACGAAGGCCGTCCGCTGACCGAACAGAGCATCTGGGACACAGCCGAGATGCCGCCCCGCATCCGCCTGTTCCGCAGGCCGTTGCTGGAGGAATGGGTGGAAACCGGTGTAGCGCTGGACGATCTGGTCGCGCATGTCATCGTGCACGAGGTCGGCCATCATTTCGGCTTTTCCGACGCGGATATGGAAGCGATCGAGCGGGGCGGGCCATAGCCCTATCGCTCGCCTCCCGGTTCAGGCCTCCGCCCCGGCCCGCCCCTTGAAGCCCTGAGCGACCACATACCATTCGCTCGATTCCTTCCGGCTGGCCGGGGGCTTGGCATGTTTCACGGTTTTGAAATGCTGTTTCAACACCTTGAGCAGGGCATCGTCGGTGCCGCCTGCGAAAACCTTTGCAATGAAGGTGCCGCCCGTGCGCAGCGTCTCGATGGCGAACCATGCCCCCGCCTCGACCAGTCCCATGGTGCGCAGATGGTCCGTCTGCGAATGGCCGACGGTGTTCGCCGCCATATCCGACATGACGAGGTCCGGCGCCGCGCCCAGCGCCTCGATCAGCCGCGCCGGGGCTGCATCGTCCATGAAGTCCATCTGGAAGAAGGCGACGTCCGGCAGGGGATCGATGGGCAGCAGGTCGATGCCCACCACCGTCGCCGCCGGATAGAGTTTCTTCGCCACCTGCGTCCAGCCGCCGGGCGCCGCGCCCAGGTCGACGATATGGCGCGCGCCTTTCAGGAAGCCGAATTTTTCGTGCAGTTCGATGAGCTTGTACGCGGCCCGGCTCCTATAGCCCTCCGCCCGTGCCTTGCGCACATAGGGATCGTTCAGCTGCCGCTCCAGCCATCGGGTCGATTGCGCCGTGCGGCCTCGTCCGGTGCGCAGGCGGATGCGACCGGCGTCGCCCGGATTGCCCCGGCTCATGCGGCGGACTGCGCATTGGAAGGAACGGCCCGGCTTGCCGTCACGGGAAGCGAGGCGCTGCCGTGCATGAGGCTGCGCAATATTCCCTCCCTGATGCCCCGATCCGCGACCGACAGCCGGTTCGCGGGCCAAACGTCCATGATGCCCTCCAGTATCGCGCAGCCCGCCACCACCAGATCGGCGCGTTCCGGCCCGATGCAGGCGAGCGCGGCGCGTTCGCCCAGGCTCATGCCCGCGAGCCGCTCCGCTATATCGCGTAACGTGTCGGTGGACAGGACAAGACCATCGATCGACGAGCGGTCGTAGCGCGCCAGATCGAGATGGACGCTGGCCAGCGTCGTGACCGTGCCGGACGTGCCCAGCATCCGCAGCGATTGCCCGCCCGGCAGGCGCGGCGCGAAGCTGCTGAGCGCATCGGCGACGCGCTCGCGCATCTCGCGATAGGCGCCGGCGCGCGTGGCGGGATCCTCGGCGCTGGTGCCCGCTATGCTTTCCGACAACGACACCACACCCCATGGGGCGCTGTGCCAGTCGAGGATACGGGGGCTTTCGCTTGCCGTGTCGAGCAGGACAAGTTCGGTCGAGCCGCCGCCGATGTCGAAGATCATCGCGGGGCCGTCCCCCTCTTCCAGCAGGCTATGGCTGCCCAGCACCGCCAGCCGGGCTTCCTCGCGCGCCGTGATGATGTCCAGCTTGATGCCCGTCTCGTCATAGACACGCCGGACGAACTCGTTGCCGTTGGCGGCGCGTCGGCACGCTTCCGTCGCGACCGAACGCGCCAGCGTCACGCGCCGCCGCCGCAGCTTTGCCGCGCAGACGGACAGCGCCGAAATAGCGCGGTCGATGGCGGCCTCGCTGAGCCGCCCCGTCGCAGCCAGTCCTTCGCCCAATCGCACGATGCGCGAAAAGGCGTCGACCACCACGAAACCCTCCTCGTCGGGCCGGGCGATCAGCAGGCGGCAATTGTTGGTGCCAAGGTCGATGGCGGCATAATTGGCGCGGGGCGGGGGGAAACTGTGTTGCGGGGCGGCGCGGGAGGGCGCGGCGGAGGGCGTCGCGGCGATGACGGCTGGCCCGCGCGGTTCCTCGCTGTTGCGCGGTCCACTGCGCGATGGCGGCGGCAAAAGCCCTTCCGCCGCAGCGCCTGTCGTGGCGCGCGCGCGGTGTGTCGAAACCTTACGCACCATGGCCTGCCCGTCTTGTCTTTTGCAACCGAACGCACAGCTGGCGCCGGGACTTGCTCACAGGCTAGGAAAAACCGCTCGGTAAGGCAAGCCCCGTGGGTGGATGCGCGCCCGCCAGCGATGCGGGGTTGACCGGATGGACCCGGACGGCTAATGGCCCACCCCACGCTTGCCGTGCTGCCCGATCGTCTAATGGTAAGACTCCGGACTCTGACTCCGTTAATCGAGGTTCGAATCCTCGTCGGGCATCCAAGCTAAATTATATAGAAACAATGGTTTAAGAAATCCGGCGTCGAGTCGAGCGCTTAATTCTGGCGTCGTATTGATTTGCGACGATTTTCCGGCATTTTCCCTGCATTTCCTCGGTCTTCCGGCACCTCCATGCACCATGGATGCAACACAGGCTGTGGGCCGAACCGGCGCTTCTGCTGGCCATTCGCGATCTTATTCGTTGCGATGAGGATCTGGCACCGGCTCGCTCTCGCCCCTCAGTGAAGCAGCAGACTGCGCCCAGCGTTCACCGATCCGGCACGCGGCGGAGCATCAACGAACTGCCAGAGTCTCGATACAAAACGATGCGGATTGCCGTGATCGGTATCGTGGAATGGCTATTCGATCGGGAGCCTAATTCTGCATGGCGCGAAGCTGGGCCACGAGCGCCGCAATCTCGTCTGGATTGAGCAGCCAGACCCGCGTCTTCTGTCCTTCGCGATGGACGGGCCGCGTCAGAAGGATGCGCGCCTCTTCCTGATGCGAGGCTCTGAGCGCGGCGAAGTGCCGGACGCATTCTTGGACCGTGGAAATGAGAGGCGCTTTGCCTGCCAGGTCGATGAGCGTCGCCGGCTCG
>Ga0207639_10000686_pt1 | contig 23369 bp, 19 predicted proteins | sample KBSCornC32_FD_184299 | JGI IMG/M metagenome (GOLD analysis project Ga0207639, IMG submission 184299) | Corn rhizosphere microbial communities from Kellogg Biological Station, Michigan, USA - KBS Corn C3-2 (SPAdes) (version 2) | ecosystem: Host-associated > Plants > Roots > Rhizosphere > Soil ...
GAGCGATGATCCATGGCGAGGCGGTGAAGAACACCGATGCGCTGGCGAATCCGGACGCGCTTTCGCTCTTCCAGAATCTGCCGCCGCTGTCAGCCTGAAACCCATGGGTGCAAGTCTGGCCACAAGCGATCCCGCGCAACGCATGCGCGTCCGTGAGACGCCCCCCCAATTAAGCGTTGTCACGTCGGTGTTCCGATCAGAGGCGTTCCTCCCGGCTTTCATCACGGAAATGAGCCAGGCAATCGCGTCGGCCGGCATCACAAGTTACGAAATCATCTTTGTCAACGATGGTTCGCCTGACGGCTCACGCGAGTTGTTGTTGCAGGCCTGCAACGAAAGCCGCGCGGTCAAACTGGTTGATCTTTCCAGGAATTTCGGGCATCACAAAGCCGTTGTCGCGGGGCTTGCGTATTCCCGCGGTGATCTGGTTTTTCTCATCGACTGCGACCTCGAAGTCAGACCCGCGGCGCTCGGTCAGTTCCTGAAAACCATGCGCGAAAATCATCCCGATGTCGTCTATGGCGTCCAGGACAAGCGCAAGGGCCCCGCGATTGAGCGAGTTGGTGGCGCGCTGTTCTGGCGTCTTTTCAATCGCCTGAGTCAGACCGCGGTACCACCCGACGTTTTGACCGAACGATTGATGACGCGACGCTACGTCGATGCTCTGCTGTCACTGGGTGACCGCAACGTGTTTCTCGGCGGAATGATGTACTGGGCCGGATTTCGGCAGATGGGCATCACGATCTCGAAGGATCAACGCGCGGGACGCTCCACCTATTCACTGGGGAAGCGCCTTTCGCTGCTCGTCGAAGCTGTGACGTCGTTCTCCACGGTACCGCTCAAACTGGTGCTGTTGACCGGGCTCTGCATAACCGCATTGGCGCTGCTCGGTGTCGTCGTGCTGGTGGCGCGAAAGCTGCTCGACCCCGCCGCCATCCTTAGTGGCTACACCTCGCTGATGCTGGCGGTGGTCGGGATGGGTGGCCTTGTTCTCACCACGGTCGGCGTCCTTGGGCTGTATGTGTCGCGCATTTTCATACAGACGCAAAACCGCCCTCTCTACATCGTCCGGGACTTTCACCAGCACCCCCATGACTGAAAACCTGGACGCCTACAAATCCGCTTACACGCCTCAGTTCCCGTACCACCACGACGAGGAGCTGCTGTTGCAGGCCTATTCCGGGAAGATCGTTTCCCGGCTGGGAAACCTGCGGGGCCTGCGTCTCCTGAGCCTTGGCATCGGCGGACAGACCGTGAGCGCCACGCTTCGGACCAAGCTGGACATCGACGAATACCACATCGTCGAAGGCTCCGGCGACATCATCGCCGCTTACCGCGAAGCCACCTCACCGCCGGGCAATGTGATCATCCATCATGATCGTTTCGAAACGATCGTCCTGGATGGGCGCTTTGACGCCATCGAGATGGGCTTCGTGCTGGAGCACGTCGATGATCCAGCGCTCGTGCTGCGCCGGTTCCGCCAGTTCCTGAAGGCGGACGGCACCCTGTTCACCGCTGTACCCAATGCGCGATCACTGCATCGCATGCTCGGGCACGCAGCCGGCATGCTGACCGACCTCTACGCACTCAGTCCCTCTGATCGAGAATTGGGGCACAAGCGGTATTTCGATGCCCAAACGTTCGAGGAAACCGTCAGTACAGCGGGATACACGGTCATCCAACGCGATGGACTGGTGTTGAAGCCGCTTGCCACCGCGCAACTTCAATCCCTCGATTTCCCACCCGCCATCGAACGCGCACTCATCGAGGTGGGCTATTCGCTTCCGGACATTTGCAACGGCATCATGCTGACGGCAAAACCTGCATGATTCGCGTGCTCATTACCTGCGGGGGCGGCTTTCAGGGACTGGGGCTTGTACGAGCACTGCATGCAGCCGGCGGAATACGCACCTTCGTGTGCGACATGCACCCGGACAATCCCGTCCGCTATGTGGCGCATCGTTATCTGGTTTGTCCACTGCTGGCAGACGACGACGCGTACGAATCATTCCTGCGCGATACCGTTGCACGCGAACGGATCGATTTCGTGTTTCCAGCCACTGCGCTGGACCTGCGGGTGCTGGCGAGTCTGCACGCTGAACTTCCGTCACGCGGCGTGACCCTTGCGGTCTGTCGGCAACCGCTGCTCGACCGGCTGCTGGACAAGAAGTCCGTACAGAAATTACTTACCGACGCGGGGTTGCCGGCCGCACCGTCCATCGATCCCCACCAGCACGATTTTTCGTTTCCCTTGATCGGAAAGCTTGCGGACAGTTGGGGCGGACGCGGTCTCGAAATGATCGATTCACGCGAATCCAGAGACCAGCGGTTCGCTTCGATCCGGGCCAACCACTACGTCTGGTCGCGCTACTTCAACCGATTCGAGGAATACTCCGCCGACTTCGCGATCGGCTCGTCAGGAACCCTATCGCCGATCGTGGTGCGAAAGCGTCTGCGCACGTCCGGTGGATTCGCGGTCATTTCGGAATCGGCGGGGGAGCCGGGGTGGCAGGCGCTATTCTCCAAAGTCGCGCAGGCACTGGCCGACGCAGGCGGCTACGGCCTGTTCAATGCGCAAGCGATCGACCCCGGGTCGGAAACGGCCCTGCCATTTGTTTCAGACATCAACCCCCGCATTGGAACGTCGGCCACCCACGGGCTCGCGGAGGGAATCAATCTGCCGGCGTGGTTCATCGGGTCCGTGCGGGGACACGCGCCAGAGGCGCCCCGCCTGCGCCGGCACACAAAAAGCATCCGCCTGTTGTCCGACATGGCATTGCCGGTTTTGCCGCAGCGCCCTCGTGCCGTGGTCTTCGATCTGGACGACACGTTGGTCGATCACAAGCGCTGGCTGCTGGCCAAAATGCAGGCGCTCTACGACGCATGCTTTCTCGACCTCGCAGACAGGAGCCGCTATCTGCGCGTTGCCGTGCAGTTGATCGACGACCACGAGTGGCCACGCCTGATTGACCGCACTCTGGAACTGCTGGATTTGCCGACCACGCTTCGCAACCGGGCAATCGAAGCCTATCGCGCCATGGAAATATCCGATACGCCGTTGTACGACGATGTCGAGCCGGCGCTCTCAGCATTGCGCGATGCCGGTATCAAACTGGCAATCCTGACCGACAATCCGCCCGCGACGCAAAGGTCGAAAATCGCCCACGCGCCACCGCTGCGTGATATTGAGACCGTGGTGTTGTCGCGCGAATATGGCGGCGAGAAGCCACGCCAATCAGTTTTCGACCAAACAGCCGTTGCACTCGAGCTCTCAGCCAACCAACTGGTGATGGTCGGCGACAACTGGATGCGCGATGGCGCGGGCGCGCTCCACGCAGGTTATGCGCATGCCTTCATCGTCCGCCGCAGCGCTTCCGGCACGCTTGCCGATCGCTGGCTTGTCGAGGAACTCGCGGCGATCGGGCAGGCCGACCGGATCAGCGCAGTACCCGGACTTGTCGCGATGCTGCACGCCTGCCTGGATGCACCAGCATGAAGCGCGTCGCCATCATCCAATCGTCTTACATTCCATGGAAGGGATACTTCGACATCATCCACGATGTCGATGAATTCATCTTCCTCGACGACGTCCAATTCACGACGCGCGACTGGCGCACGCGCAATCGCATCAAGACCGTGCACGGATCGATGTGGCTGAGCGTGCCGGCAGGCGCCAACCGCAACCGCAAGATTTGCGAGGTTGTCCTCAATGATCATGCATGGCAAGCAAAGCACTGGGAATCCATTCGCCACGCATACGCAGCCGCCCCCTTTTTTGACCGTTACCGCTCTTTTTTTGAAGACATCTATCTACATGCCTCATGGCGCAGCCTTTCCGAGATGAACCAGGAAATCGTCACACGGATTGCTCGCGACATTCTCGGGATCAAAACCCACATGACCGATTCCCGTCGCTATTCCGCTGGTGGCAGGCGCACCGAGAAACTGGCAGATCTCGTAATCGCGGCCGGTGGCAACCACTATCTTTCCGGGCCCACCGCACGCGACTATATCGAGCCGGAAGTTTTTGCGCGTCACGGTATCGCGCTCGAATACAAGGATTACCGAGGCTATCCGGAGTACCCCCAGTTGCATCCACCCTTCGAGCACGCGGTCAGCGTCCTGGACCTGCTTTTCCACACGGGACCCGATGCGCCTGCCCACATCTGGGGCCATCGGCGGAGCAAAACATGAACATTGCCACAAGCTATGCCATGGTCCTGATGACTGTTCTGACGACTGTGTACGCACAGCTGATCCTGAAATGGCGCGTACTGCTGGTGGGGATGCCACCGCACGACCTTGGTGGCAAAGTCAGGTTCTATACAACGCTGCTGTTGGACCCATGGGTACTCTCCACGTTCGCCGCGGCGTTCATCGCTGCCATGTGCTGGATGACCGCGATGATGCGGCTCGAAATCAGCAAGGCCTATCCGTTCATGGCTCTCAACTTCGTGCTTGTCGGCCTGCTTGCGGTACCCCTGTTCGGCGAGAGCATGACTTGGCCGAAGATGGGCGGGCTCTTCCTGGTGGTGATGGGGCTGGTCCTGACCAGCCAAGGTTGATGCGGTGACCTCGCCAACCCGATCCAGCCCCATCGGCCACACAGCCGAAACCCGCAACCGCATGGATTCCGCATCGAGCGGGCGTGGCGCATCGACGTGGCCTGGCACGCTTGCGGCTGCGGCGATCATGGCTTGCGGTGCCCTCTCGTTCCTGCTGACACATGGCTACGCAACAGGCTGGAATTGGACGAATGATCTGTGGGATACGGGTTACTACTTCCAGATTGCATCCAGCGGCTACCGCTCGGGTGGCGGGCATGCCCTCGCATTTCTTCCGGGGTATCCGATATTGCTGGCCCCGGCGGCGCGACTCCTTCCGCAACTTCCATTCCTCGCTTCGTTCATTACTTCGTCAATCCTGAGCATCCTCGGCGGCGCCGTGTTGTTCCGCTTGCTGTGCAAACGCCTGGACACGTGGACAAGCCTCGCTGGAATCGCGCTGCTTGCGTTTTCGCCGTTCGCAATCTACTTCTACAACGGCTATTCGGAACCGGCGTTTTTTGTGTGCGTCGTACTGACGCTGGCGTGGCTCACGGACGGATACCTGCTCCTTGCTGCGTTCGCCACGGGCTACGCCTTCCTGTGTCGCCCATATGCTTTTGCGTTGCTTCCCCTGTTCCTTCCTGTCGCATGGCAACTGGTACGTCAACGTGATTTCTGGAAACTCGGCTGGATCGTACTGCTCGGCGCTGCGCCCGCCTTGATCTACTGCGCCTGGATGTACCACTCGTTTGGCGATCCATTCATGGCGGCGAAAGCACTGACGCATTGGCAGAAGTACGAATCCATATCCGGCTCATGGCCGCTGCCGATCCGGACGATGCTGGCGTTTCATTTCGCGTTCCGCGACAGCGCGCCCGGAACCTGGTCGCTGTCATTGATCACGTATTTCCTTGCAGCATGCGCGACCCTGGCGGCCGCGGGACGACTGCCCGGCAAACTGGTTGTCTACAGCTTGCTGCTGCTGGTGTGCGTGTATTTCACCGATGCTCTGGTACCGGTGAACCTCGGGCGGCACGCCATGCTCGCATTCGCGGCCTGCCCCGCGATCGCGGCGTTGCTATACGGCACCAAATCCGATGGGGCGTGGGCAACCGCATCCCGTCACGGCGCATTCGCCATCGCACTGCTGTTCTTCATCGCGACCTTCGTCGTGATGGGCAGCCGTTTCAGTCTGGGGCTATGGGTGTCATGACGGCGCGCAACGCCATGGGCATCGGAATGATTGCGGCCGTGCTGGCCATCGCAGGATGGTTCATCGCCGCATCGCCGGGGCAGCAGGCTGCAATCCGCGTGGCGTTGCGCGATCGGCCGCCTGTGATCGCCTGCGCATGGTCACAGCCTTGGACCGATCCTGCATACGTGCTGACCGGATGGTCGCAGCCGCAAGCCTGGTGGCATCAGCCCGATATCAAGGTACTTTGGTCCAACTCACGGGATGGCGAAATAATTTTCAGGTTACCAAGCTCATCGCCCACTGGCCCGGTGAACATCGACATCAAGTACGCTGCCGTATCGGCACCGACGACAATCGAGGTCAACGGCCGGCAAGCCGGCAGCCTGGACCGCAACGCGGACGGCGACCACGCACCCCATGTGTTCCACTACCGGCTATCACCGGTCCCCGCCGACCGTGTCGTCGACATTCGGTTTTTGGTTCACGATGCGGTCCTGCACAAGAACGACGGGCGATATCTCGGCGTGTTGCTGGAGGCCGTGCGGGTGTGTTCAATCGGCAATGCCAAGGCAGGCGCGTGGCATCCAGGCCCAAAAGCAATCTGACCATTTTTCTTCCGCGGTACCTTGAACTTCGTTCGCTGCAGTGCTGGCAGCGATCCCGCCAATCGAATGCTGCGTCGAGATTGCCCAATCAGGTGGTGCAATTGGAGGCCTCCGCAACAGTAATCTGGGACGCCTTCGTCGACACCGAAGATCACTCGCGATTTCTTGTTGCTGTCGCTTGACCCTCGCTGCGCGGCAAATCCCGGTACTTCGTGCACAGCGGCGGCGGCACGTTGCTGCAGCAGCCTCAGGAAAACCGGCGCTGCACACTGGCCGAAAGCGCAGAGGCCGCAACTCTATTACGTATCTGCGGCTGCATGATGTGAAATTGTCTAGTGTCGAGCTTCGTCGTGCGCGCGCTGATCGATGGCGGGGTGGTGAAGAACACCGACGCGCTGGCAAACCCCGAAGTGCTTGCGAATTTTCGGTCTCACCGCGAACTCGAGAAAGCATCGCACTCCATTGAGCGACGCCCAGTTCCCACGCCGCTGCCAAGGGCAGTTACGCAACATCCAGGCCGCAACGTGTGATTCCGCTCCCGCCAAACCACGCCACGTTTTCTTGCACCAAGTCGAACTCCAAGACATTGCCGTTTGCAAGATTATCTAGCCTTTCAAAGCGCATAGCGGCCTTGCCGGGGCGATCATGGGCATTGAATGAATCCGACTTCTGTCCTGTCGGACCGAGCAGACGCCCCCAGCTACCAGAGTATTGTCCGTTTAAACCGATCGGCAGCCCGCCAAGGTCCTCACACGCAACTTAGTCGTCCATCGGCGGTCGGCCTTGGATTACGCCGAACCGGCAACGTTTTGAACGTCCTCCACCGGTTCGCGGACCTCACGCGCCCACCTATGCTCCACCCCAACCGAGGCGCTGTGCAATATCAAAGGGGTACACGACAGCTCGATAATCGCCGAAGTTTTCGATTCGTGTCGGCTTGCCCAGCACCGGTTCGAGCGGACCCAAATTGACCTTCCGTTCGGCGCCCTTCAGCAACAGAAATGATTCGTGCAGGTCCGGGTTGCCCTGATACCAACGTTCGCTGGAAAGCCATTTAAATGGCTGGATATCACCACTTCCAAGAATTATCTGGCGTACTTGCACCCGATCGTTGGACAACGCCGTAAGCACCCCTGCATTCCAGAATGTCCCATAGCCATGCTGCAGGTGATGCTGCTCCAGAAACGCAGTGAGCTGTTGGTATTCCGAGCGCGCAGCAGGGCGTGCGACCAAGAGTGGCGAGCTTACCAAAAGCACCAGTGCGATGGCCAATATCCCGACTCGCACTGGAAGCCGGCGCCAATGCTGGTCGAAGTACAACAGCATGACTGTCAATCCGACCAACGCGTCGGATATGAAGTAGCGATTCGTCCGGATAGCATTCATTGAAATTCCGGTGAACACATACACGAGCACCCGTATCGCGAGCGATACGGCGAATACGACCACCAATAGGCGCAGGAAGTCACTCTCCAGTCGGCGCCAGCGCGTCAGCACCCACAGCGGTCCCAGAAATACGACAACAAGAAGCCCGAGCTTGACAGCCCACCAGACACTGGAAAGGGAGTAAATGCTCTCGCCCGGAACCGGCGTGGCGCCAAACAAATCAAGCAGCCCGCGCACGAGCAACTGTAGGTTGGCGCCCGCTGCGTTCAGATCAACAAAAGTTGGCGCAATCGGATGGTACGCAACGGCCTGTGGAAGAATAAAACGGAATATGAACTGGCCCGCGATTGCTGCACCAAAAAGCGTCCCCAGTACCGCCAGGAATAGGCGCGACGGTCCCCTGTCGAACGACATAGCCCACAACGCAACTACAGCGACAAAAAGCGGTGGCACCATCTGACTGATGTTGGACCGATCGATGAACAATACGGTTGCCACACCGCCCAACCAAGCATACCTGGCCCACCACCGCCTCTCGGTGCGCTCCTCTCCGGCACGCAAACAACGGTAAGTCAGGAAAATCAGCAACAGCATCTGGGCATAAAACCAATCCTTGCCAGCAATCATCACCGTTTGTTCCGCCATCCAGGATGAGACGGATACAAACAGGAAGCACAGCAAGAAAAGGCGCAGCACACGCGATGCGCCCGCGAGGCCAAGTACCCACCAAACCAGTGCAGCCATCAACAACTGATCTACAGCAACGGCGGCGCGGAAGGCAATCATCCAGTGATGCGAAATTGCCATCAGCAGTGGCAGCAGCATCAGTTCTGGCGAAATCAATGGAAAAGCGATCCCGGTCGCGTTGTACCAGTCAGGAAACAGGCTGTGTTGCTGTAGCACTTCATTGGAAAACAACAGTGCTGCGGCGTCGTCGCTGTTGAAATCAAGAATTGGGTAGACGTGGAAGCTGTAACGCAGATACAGCCCGAGCGTGACCAAACACCCCAGCCCCAGCGCAATAACGATTGCCTTCAGAGCAAGATCAGCTGGGCGTGCGAAATGCATCTGCGAAGGCGCTGTTGGATGCGCATTCGAGCTCGAATCAGGAATCGTAGCCATCTTTTGAGAGATCCTTTAAACCCGGGCGTCAAAACTTTTTTTTTGAAGGGGCGTCCACAGCGTTTGTCTTGCTCCGAGCGGCGAGGCGCCTCCACGCATTCATCAACTGATGAAATTCGACCGCTGCGCCCGCAAAGGCTCCGATCAGGAATACCGCGAACACCGTCAGCGACAGGGCAATGGCCGATTCGGCTCGCACGCCTTGGGCGGTCAGTAACCCCACCAAGCTCGCTTCGCGCACACCAACACCGCCAAGTGAAATCGGCACGAGCGTGGCGAGGTTCGCGATGACGACAAGCAGTGCAAAATACGGAAGTGGAACGTCAATGCTCAACGCGCGGGCAATGATCACGTAAACAGCAATCATGCATGCCTGCCCCGCCAACCCGAGCACCAGGACTTTAATCAGCAAAATAGGATCTTTGACCCACCGCGCGATCGGCTGTGACAGCAACACCAGCTTCGCCAAAAGCCGTCGCGCCACGGCCGGCAACATAGACGCCAGCAGGATGGTAGCCGCGAATGGTGTGCACACCAGTGCAACAATGCATCCTGCGGCAACCAGCGACAAGACGACGATCATCCACAACGCCGCTCCGTGCGCAAGAAACCACGCTAGCGCACCCAAGATTGCCAATGTCAACAGTCCTGCCACTTTGTCGAAGACAACGGAACCTGTCAGTACCGTAAAGTCAGCATGGTTGGCCAACGTCATGACCTTTCCCAACTCCGCGCCCATCTGGCCAGTCGGCAACAACGAATAGAAATAGGAGGCCACGTATCCCCGGGCGGTCCCCATGACCCCGACGTTGGCCGGAAGCGTAAGGTTCCATTTGAGGACAAACAAAATTGTGGTCGCGGCAAAAGCAGCGACTGCCGCAATGAACGCCGCACCGTGCATCGCCGCAACGAGATTGAACGTTTCCTTGAAGTCGTAAAGGGTCAGCAGCAGCACCAGCGCAGCGATACTGATCAGCGCGCGCAAAAGCGGTAAGTATTTCCTTAGCTTCATGTCGTTCGGTTGCGGACGAACAACCCAATGAACTGATCCCCGCCTCGACGTTGTGTCGATGCCATGCGAAACAGAAGGTAAAGCATGGCTGCCACCATTTTCCGGATGGGACCGTAGCGGCCACGGGTCATTTTGTCATCGCCAGCATTGGTTAATTGACAGAATTCTCGGTATAGCGGCGAGTAAAACGGAAATCCTGCATAGCTTATCCAAACGGGCTCGAATCCCAATCTCTCGAGCTCAGCTTCCATCTCTCCTTTGGCGAAGTTACGCAGGTGTCCAACATTTACTTCAAATGGCCTCATGCGCCCTGTTGGGAAGGACAGCAACAGATAGCGCCGGGATGAAGCGGCCAGCCGAGCCAGAAAGCTTCGCCAGTCGTCGACGTGTTCGAGGACCTCAAAGCAGCAAACCAAATCAGCTGGCCGATCGAGCGCACAATTGTCGGGATCATGTACGAAGGCCAAGTTCGACTTGGCGAGATGACGTTGCGCAGCGGCGATTCCGCTCGCGCTGAAGTCGCTGCCGCGCACCTGCGCGCCGGAATAGAGCTGAGCGAGCAGCAATGTATTGGTACCCTCCCCGCACCCGACATCATGAATATCCCGCGGTGCGCGCTCGATATTGCTGCAAGCCGCGACAATCAGGCTGCGAAGCCAGCGCGAAGCTGGTCCGTAGCGCTTCATATCGAGCCAGCTATCCCAACTCGCATCGTAAATGGCCAGATTGTCAGGGTGTTGATCCATATTTTGGACTGTGCGAAATAGTACGAGCAGATCACGTGCGCCGAAACACGAATTCGTTGCACCCGATTGGTACGATCGCCGGCACGAAGCGCTCTGCAACAAAACCTAATTTCGCGACAAATTGCTCGATTTCGCGCCGGCTTGCATATTCGTAGGGATAACCGCCGATCCAATCAACCACGTTGTAGAAAAAATCCATGCCACGTTCCATTCTGAGCGGGTTGCGACGTGTAGATGCGAGCTTGGCAAGGTAGATAACCGGAACAAACAACCAATTGAGCATCTGCTGGACCGGCTTCGGCGAGGCCACGTAAACGCGCTTGATGATTGTCCACAGCGGGGATGTCCAGTGCCGGTTGTAGATGGCCAGCACAAGGTACCCGTCGTGGCCCACCAACGATGCGGCGTTTTCGATGGCCTTCCACATCGCCCCGGTGTGGTGGAGCACGCCCCAGGAGTGCACGACATCGTAGCCGCCGGGCGCCCAGGCACGGACGGTTGCAAGCGGTTCGGCATCGAGCACGGATCCGACCACTATCTTCGCATCGGCCACGGATGATTCCAGTTGGCTGGCATTGGCGAGAAATACCTCGCGACATTTTGGATTGATGTCGAGGCCGTGGGCGCGAGCACCGGCCGCGGCCGCGCACAATAAGCTCAGGCCTTGGCCAAAGCCAACATCAAGAAAGGTCATACCCTCCAGCGGAATGCGCTGCATGAGATCGGCGAAATGAGCCTTGGCCTGCGCATAGTGCACAGGATCCAACGCGTGTTCGGAGAACTCCTTCCAGTTTTGGCCAAAATCAAAAGCAGGCTGCGACATTCGTCAATCCCGTCGAAACAATGCTGCGTATTGTGCCGCAGTCGCGTCCCAGGTGTAGCGCGCACGGACAGCTTCGATTGCGCGCACACCCATTCGGGCGCGTCGCGCTGCATCGTCGGCAAGCATCACCATGGCGGCGGTGAAATCGCCGGGCTTGTCCAAGTCAAACAGGAGGCCTGTGACCCCATCTGCAACCAGATCCAAGTTACCCATTACGCGACTTGCTATCACGGGGAGCCCGCAGGCCATGGCTTCCAGCACCGTGTTCGGCATGCCTTCATACAACGAGGGATTAAGGAACACATCCGCCTGTCGGTAAGCCTCTCGCAGCACAGGTTTGTCCAACCATCCTTGCCATGAAATACGATCGGCGATGCCAAGCTTGTGTGCGTGCGCTTCGAGCCCGGCACGCTGGAAACCATCGCCGGTCAAGTTCAAGCGGAGAGGGCAGCTCGAGCGTTCCAATGCTGCGGAGAAACAATCCAGCAGGACGAACAGGTTTTTTTGCGGCTGAAAACGTCCCGCAAACAGGAATTGCACGCAGCTTTCGTTGTGCATTGACTGCATTGGGGGCGAGAAATAGTCGATGTCCACCCCATTTGGGACAAAGGCAGTGGCCACGTGATCGGCCTGTTCCGACAAGCGCGCCAATCCCGGTGAGTTGGCCACCACCGCCAGTGCCCTGCGCAACACCGCGCGCCGCAAGGGCGCAAGCAAGCGGTGCATCGCGCCAACCCGCGCTTCGGCGCCGGGGACATCGCCTCCCCGCAGCGAAATCACATACGGCGTGCCGAAACGCCGACGCGCAAGCCAGCCAAGTGGTCCGCAAGGGAGCGAGAAGAACACGATCAGCCCTTCCGCCGGCTCGGCACGAAGAAGCCGTGGCAAGACGCGTGCAGCGGTCACCACAAAACTCAGCATCTCGGCGTAATTGGAACGGTCCACCCTGCGGCGGCGCGCCCTCAGCCGAATCACCCTCGGTGTAGGTTCCTCACCGTTAGCGGCCTGCAGTTCGCCAAACGCACTGGTGACCACGCGGACGTCATGCCCTTGCCGAACCAGCGCCTGCCCGATGCAGTGGGTTGCATTGCCTGCACCGCCGCCGAGAGGCGGGTACTCATAATTGACCAGCATCAACTTCAAGTCGGAACCTTTGCGAGCAGGGTTGCAGAGGTGACATCAATTCCGGGTGCGCCTGTTGCAAAGCGGCCAACAAGTTGTGCTTCGATCCGTGCGAATGCCTCAGCGGCGGACTCTCGTGCCAGAACCTCAACGGCAAAACCGACAGCAGCAAATTCCGCGAGATGATCGGGCAAACGCCAGCGCGGCAAATCACCTGGATCCAGCCAACGTGACCATGTTTGCTCGTTGAACGTCAGGAAAGCGTACGGATACTTGAAAAAATGATCGCGATAATCGACCTGATGCAACATAACCCCATCTGGCGCGAGGACGCGGCGGCAGTTGGTGAGGAACGAGCGCAAGTCGAGTACATGCTCCAGCACGGAATTGGACATCAACACGTCGATGCTCGAGTCGGCAACATCGGCGAAGCTCGAAATCCGATGAACGAGATCGGCATCGATCGCCGCCGACGCCAGAGCGGACTTTCGCAACACTGTGTCGCGCCTAGCGTCAAACGGCACGAAGGGCTCCAGCAAAGTCACCGCCGCAGCACCCATGGACGCCAGCGCGTAGCCCACGACATTCGTGCGTCCGGCGCCCACTTCGAGGACACGTTGCCTCGCAAGGAAGATGCCAGCGGACTCCAGTGCGCTTGCATATCCGCGCGCGATGCGCATTGGTTCCGCCTCGTTCACGCTGGGCGCGTAGTAGGGGAGCCAGCGTACGAAGCGATGCGCGATGCGCTCATTGAAGGCGAATCGCCTCAGTAAACGAAGGCTCACGTACTCGAAACGCTGGAACGCGTTCATCGGCCGAGCGCTGCTGCATTGAGATGCGATGCACCAAGCAACCAGTCGCTCCACAAATATGCGCGCTCATCGCTGCGCCGCTTCTGGTGATGGTCCAGGCGGCCGCGCCAGAATCCGGCATTGACAGCACCATCTAGCGATCGCGCCGGCAGCGCACCGTTCCGGAACCATTGCCCTATCGGCACTGCGAAGCCCTGCTTACTGCGCTCGAGGATTTCAGACGGAAGCAGCGACGACGCCATTTTCCGCAACAGGTACTTCGTGGTGCCGCCACGCAGTTTCATATCGGACGGTAGCCGGCGCACGAAATCGACCAGTTCACAATCGAGGAACGGCGCGCGCACCTCCAGTGAATTTAGCATGCTAGCGCGATCGACCTTTACTAGGATGTCATCCTGCAGGTACAAGCGAATGTAGAAGGCAATCGAGCGCTCCACCGGATCCGTGGACGTGCATCCATCCCAAGCCTCGATCGCCTCGCTGAAGACATCCTCCGGATCGACCGGCGCGTTGAACAACTCATTGAGTTCGCTAGGCGCCAATGGCGCCATCCAAACCGGCAGCCACAAATGTGCCGGATAGTCGAGGCCGCGCAACGTACGCTTCACGCGAAAATCGAAACTCATGTACCCATGCGAAACCGGCAGGCGCGCAGCAAGCATGGTGATGCCACGGTGCACCGGACGCGGAACGAAACGGGACCAAGCTTCGGCGTAGCGAAGCGCGCGGAATGGATCGTAGCCTGCGAACAGTTCGTCGGCGCCGTCTCCGCCCAGCGCGACGGTAACCTGACGGCGGGCATGCTGGCACAGCAGATAAGTCGGCAGCAGCGAAGCGTCGGCGATTGGCTCGTCCCAGCGCGCGGCAATCTCCGGCAGGAGATCCAACGCACGCTGGATCGATAGCGTTTCGACCTGGTGATCGGCTCCTATGTGCTGCGCCACCAGACGCGCATAGCCGGTTTCATCGAACGTCGCCTCTTCAAAGCCGATCGAAAATGTCCGGAGCCGACCGCGTCCCACATGGCGTAGGGCCAAGGCCGCGACCGTCGACGAATCGAGTCCACCGGACAGGAAGCAGCCGACGGGCACGTCGGCGACAAGGCGGCGCGCAACCGCGGCATCCAGGCGCGTAGCAAGCTCTTCCTGCCAACGCTGCTCTGCGTCGGCCGGACGTTGGTCGAACGGCTCCGGTTGGTACTGCCAATAGCGCGAAACGCGAATCGAACGATCGGTGAGGTCGAGCGTCAGGTTGTGTCCAGCCGGCAGCTTGTGGACACCTTCGTAAAACGTCAGCGGCGCCGGCACGTAGCCGTAACCGAAATACTTTTGCAGCGCACGTTGCGAAAGTGTGCCAGGAACTGCGGGATGTTCACGCAGCGCGGTAAGTTCTGATGCAAATACAAACATGTCGCGTCCGGCCCAGTAAAACAGCGGCTTTTTGCCGAAGCGGTCTCGCGAGAAGAACGCTCGTTTCTGTGTGCGGTCGTACAGCGCGAACGCCCACATACCGTTCAAGTGCTTCGCAAGGTCTTCGCCCCACTGTCTCCAACCGTGCAGCAGCACCTCAGTGTCGGAATGATCGGTGACGAATTGCGCGCCGAGCTTCGTGAGCTCTTCACGCAGCTCACGGAAGTTATAGATCTGCCCATTGAAGACCACCGTCAGCGCGCCGTCGGTGGTGGTCATCGGCTGTCGACCACCGACCAAATCAAGGATCGCCAAACGACGAAAGCCAAGATGGACGCCATGCTCCGACTCGGTGAGGAAGCCATCATCATCCGGGCCGCGATGGACGAGGCGCGCGATCATGCGCTCAAGAGCAGCGCAATCCCCGGACCCGAAGAAGCCTGCAATGCCGCACATGTCAGCTGCCGTCCGCCGCTGCGCGCACCAAGCGCGCAACCTTGTACACCGGCTTGGCCTGCGATTCGTAATAGGTGCGATTCAGCATTTCCGCCAATAGACCCATCAAGATGCTCAGCACTCCAACCATGCCTAAGAACACGCACAATAGCGGGAGCGGTGTGGTGCTGAAAGCCGTTCCATGGAACAGCTTGAGTGCCACCGCCCAGAACCCTGCCAACACGCCGAGAACTATACTGAGCAAGCCAAACCCACCGAAAACATAGATCGGCTTGCCTGAATAGCGGGACAGGAACTTAACCACCATCAGGTCGAGCACAACCTTGACGACACGTTCCAATCCGTATTTAGACTCGCCGTAAAGGCGCGGATGGTGCGTGACGGGGATTTCCGCCACGCGTGCGCCATTCCACGCCGCATAGATCGGCACGAACCGGTGCATTTCGCCGTAGAGTTTCACGCCATCCAGCACCTCGCGCCGGTACGCCTTCAGTGAACAGCCATAATCATGCAGATGCACGCCCGAGACTCGTGAAATCAGACTATTGGCGAGCCGACTCGGCAAATTGCGCTTTATCGCATGATCCTGCCTATCCTTGCGCCAGCCGGAAACCACGTCGAAGCCTTCGTCGAGCTTTGCCAGCAAATTGGCGATGTCCGCAGGATCGTTCTGCAGGTCGCCATCCATCGGCACGATGATGTCGCCGCGGGCATGATCCATGCCCGCCATCATTGCGGCAGTCTGGCCGTAGTTGCGCGCGAAATGAAGCACCGTGACACGCGCATCATCTGCGGCGACTGCATCGAGCAGCGCGGGCGAACCGTCGCGGCTGCCATCATCCACAAGCACAAGCTCCCATGGTTTGCCAAGCGCATCCATGGCAGCACGAATCTTTTCGTAGAGAGGCCAGATATTCGCTTCCTCGTTGTAGATCGGTACGGTAATCGTCAAAAGCGGAGTTAATGCAACGTCGGACTTGTCCATGTCACTTGCCCGACAGGAGATGGGGCATGCGGTGCGGCGGGTGTAAGCAGTTTTTCATATCAGAGAATTCCCATTTCGACACACGTGGTACTTGTCGGAATCTCAGGATGGTCTGAGATCAATTCGAACGCGAGCACGCGCATCACGGTTTCTGCCCCGACGTGCACCCGCACTTCCAAGTCTTCAACGTCGCAATCCAATACAAAATTCCCCGAGAAAAGCAGATCATCGCGGACCGCTGCGTCGGCTCCGGTCGTTGAATCAGCAAGCCTAGCTTCCAGATGAACCTTGGCTCCGTGCGCACTCACAACGTCCAAATGCGCGCCAGCTGCATTTTCGACGTCACCGTAAAGAACCATCCGGTAGCGACCCTCGGATACCCGAAGGTATGGTCCGTACATGAGGCACCCGGCTTGACCCGTGCTCACCAAGGCGCCGTCGTGGCGGCGTCCATGCAGGGTTCGAAGACGCGCATCACGAACAGGCACGTAATGCCCCGACGATTGACGCGCATAGCTCGCCAACAATGGCTGCTTCGATGCAACTGCATCAAACAACTGTTCCTTCTGCATTGCCCACGTCAACGGGTCCAGCCGTACCAACCCTGGCAAATCGCCTGCGCACCCGTGGCCATGCCAGTCGACGATTGCAGTAGCAAGTCCGGCACTGGTATCTAAATCGGCATACGTCAGAAAATGGATTTTCATGCCCAAGCGTTGCAAATTCTGCAAGTAACTGTCGCAACTCAATTGGACGCTTCGAGCAAAATCGAGTCCGAGGAAAACATCTCCATCAGATACATCCAACGGATCATCTTCCGCAGGCGGATTCTGAAGCCCCAGAAAGCGCGCAGTAAACGCACGAGCGTATCGATAAACGCCTCCTGATTGGCAAGGAGCGGCGTAAACCGGTTCGACGCGCATTCCCACGGCAGGTGCGCTCAACAACTCTGACAACAGGGTCAATACGGTTTCGCTATGCCCTTGCTTCTCACCGGATGTCATTAATTGTGAGATGTCGACGCACAATTGGCGCTGCGTCACATCAGGGCGAACAACGTCCGCCAACGATTGCGCCGCTCGTTCGAGATCGCCGGGCTCCGGAGTCAGGCCAGCAACGCGGCGCACCATGTCACGACACGCGCTACCCAAGCGCACCCTGGCACTCGATGCGAAGAATGTCTCTATCGCGTCCCGATACTTTTTCGCAACTCTTTCGGGGCTGTGTACCTCGTTGACATAAGCCTTGGCTCTGTCCCCCAGTTCACTCCGGCACTCCTCGCTCCCCCAGTACGAATCGAGCGCTGATGACAATTCGCCGTCGGAAAACTCGTCGGGAATCTTGTGCACGACGTCGTCCAGCAACTCCGCGGCGGATCCATGAGAATTGACGATCACGCATCGGCCTGCGGCCAATCCATCGAGTATGGCCGCGGATGTCTCACCTCGCGACCGGGTGCGCAACTGCACAACGACATCCGCTGCGGCCACATATTGGTCGTACGTGTCCCTTTGCACGTAACCGGTTATTCGAACTTGTTCGCCAATCCCCAAATCGAAAGCCAGCCTTGCCAGTGACTCGGCGTAGGCTGGATCGTGGCTGTCGCCGACGAAGACCAGCAAGCTGTCCGGAGCCTGTGACAACTTGGACATACTCCAAGCCGACACAAGACGGTCGCAGAGCTTGACTGGATCCAGAATGCCAAGACTTATCGTGACGAATCCGCGTTTTGGCAACCCCAATTCCTGCCTTGCTGACTCACGGGCCATTGCTGTGCGTGGTCGTCGCACAAGTGGCACCTGCACCATTCGTGAAGCGGCCGATTTTCCGTACCAGGCGATCGTCATATCCCTGCAGAGGGCCGAATGGACGATCACCCCGTTGGATTGCGACAGCACATCCCAGTTGCAGGGGTACTGCATCACGACTTCGTTGGCCGGAAACGCGGCCTCACGCAAGTCGACCAGCGCTGGGTAGCCATGCGATCGATAAAGCGCACGTTCCCAGAAGCGGGGCTGTGCTCCCGTTGTTTCCATGTGCCGGCAAATATGCCCCACATAAAAATCATGCAACACGACTGTCCCTGCATGCCTGGACAGCAAATCGAACATGTGACCATGAAATGATGAATTGCCAAACTGGTACAGCACACGATCGTAACGTGCCGCGTTTTGATCGAACCACTGACAACTGCGCCAGGGCCATCGCTGTGGTATCGAAGCTGAGGTTTCTGCCTGGTCGCTGATCAGTTCGATTTCGTAGTGCTCGGCAAGCTTCGGCAAAAGGTCCGCACTGCAATCCGCGATGCCAGTGCGTTCCGGCGGCAGCGGGGACACGTACGCCAACCGCGGCTTGTGGCTTCGTTTTGGCCTCTCCACGAGGCAGCGTTGCTGATGGACAACCTCCATTGTCTCAAGCGCTCGGCGCGCACTTTCGTCCCAGGAAAACAGTTTTGCTCGCGCCAGTCCATGGTCTTTCAGTGCTTGCCGAAAAGCGCCGTCCTGCAGCGCCTTCGCCATCATCTCGCTGATCTCGCTGTCCTTGTGTGGATCAAAGAGCGCGTCGGGACGACCTACGACTTCCGGCAGACTTGAAGTGTTGGACGCCACAACCGCCGCGCCGCAAGCCATAGCCTCGAGCGCCGGAAGCCCGAAACCTTCGTGCCAAGACGGAAACACGAATAGGTCGCACAAGTTGTACAACGCAACCAAATCGGCATCACTAACGAACCCCGTCAGCACAAGCTCGTCACCCGCCATCCCATGGCTGCGGGCGAGATCCAGCAGACGCAGACGGTCCGGCTCCCTAGCCTTGCAGACTACCGCCAATTGATGCTTCCGACGAACATCCATTGGCAATGCCGCGTAGGAGCGGATCAGGCCCTCAATGTTCTTGCGGTGGTCAATACCGCCGGTATACATCACGAACGGCCGGAACAAGCCTGTTCTTTCAAACAACGCCTTCCGTGCGCCCTCACTGATCTGCTGCGGCACAAACATCGCGTCCACCGCGGTCGAAATATTCACCACCCGCGTGGATGGCACCCCGAGCAAATCAATGGCTTCCTTCCGCGTGGAATCTGAAATCGCTAGCAGCAGATGTGCGCGCCGCAGCGAGTCGAGGCAGTGATAATAGAAGTTGCGCGCGTCCGGATGCCGCAAATAGAGCTTCCGGTGCACCAGCGGGATCAAGTCATAAAGCGTGACGGCCACCGGCCCCGCGGATGCGTCGGACGGGACCGATGCGAGGGCGCCGTCCCCAAATCCCTCAAACAAGCTGGTGACGTGCACGAAATCCGGCTTCAGTGATTCGATGAATGCTTCGCGGATGGCCTCTCCGCTCGCAGCGCGCCATGCGTTGTTCAAATTGTCGGAAGCGGTCGGCCCAGGCGCACTCCACTCCACTATGCGCTCGGGAGGGATCAATCCCTGCAGATTTTTTCGAATCGCCTGGACAGAGTCAGGGAGCGCAGCGTTCAACGAAACCCAAAATTCATGCCGTGACGCACGCTTCATCATCGCCGCCGCCAGCGACCACGAATAACGACCAATGCCTCGAAAACGGCTCCCCGTCGACTGGCACGCCTGCAAATCAAGAACGATGCGCATGCCCGTGTTCCTTGCTTACATCGACTGTAGTTTCGTCCATCAAACGTTTCACCACGCGCCCGCGCTCTGACAGAGCCATGCCATCGACAGCTGACTCCGAGCGCGACAAATTCTGCGGCCGAGCAGAACCGGATTGTTGCCCCAACCCCGTCAGTTCGTTAGGCGATGACTCAGCTTCTGGTGACACAAATGGTGGGGATCCAAAAAGAAACAGTCGCGCCGTATTCACTAGGCGGGAGTGCCTTCCGAATGCACGGGTGACCGGTCCGCGGATCCATTTGCGCCGCGCGGACCACCGCAGCGCCGGCCTACCGGCGTGCGCGAAAGGCCTGAGCACTCTATATATCAAGGACAGCGAGAGCTCTCGAAATTGGCGTATGCCATGTCCACACAGCCGCAAAGGCGCAGTGACACGCCACGAGTGACTCGCAAGCAGTTCATCTATGCGGTGCTGAAGGTCACGGCTGGAGTGACGAACGTTTGCAAGCTCCTTCCGGGTCGCTTGCAAAGCATCCATCTGAACTTGGCGGTCCTTCTCAATGCCGCGTAGCGCTTCGAGCTCCACCTTACGTGCCTCGAGCTCTACTTTGCCTGCATCGAGTTCCAACTTACGTGCCTTGAGCTCTGCTTTACCTATATCGATCTCTACCTTACGCGCCTCCAGCTCTGTCGCGCGGCGATCGCTTTCGTTTCGGATGCGATCGCGTTCTGATGCAACCTCTGCAGTCCGTTGTTCGCATACTTCGAGTACGCGCCGCAGTTCTTGCTGGGAGCGCTGCAGTTCTTTCAATTCTACACGGAGGCGCTCGTTGTCGACCCGCATTTGGTCACGCTCCGCTTCGGCACGAACCGTGCGTTCGACCGAACGAAATTGCGCCAATTGATCCGTCAGCCTGTCCGCCGATTCTCGCGAACGGATCTCCACGGCCCGCACAGCCCAATCCAGCGGATTCGGCGGAGTATCGAATGCCGAACGCAGCTCACCATGTTCTTTGGCCAAATAGAAACGATTCAGGCCGTCAAAGTAGGTGAACTCGTAACCCCGATCTGTAAGCAAGTGCTCCCATTCCATCCACGTCTGCTTCGTCGACCGCGGTTCCGTGGCTTCAACCAGAACTATCCAAGGGCGCACGGTTTTCAGTGATAGGCCGGACAACGTTTGCTGCTCGGCGCCTTCACAGTCGACCTTCAGAAAATGCACAACACCTACGTCGTGTTCATCGCAAATCGCATCAAGCGTTATGCACGGAACCGTGCGTTCACGTACACCCCAACCGCTCTCGCGGTGCTGCTGTGCAAAATTCGGATTTGACGTCGAAAGGCCCGTATCCTCGACTTCAAACAACCTCATCTCGCCTGCATGATCCGAGGCGGCCACGCACAAGTTGATGTCATGGACCCGATCCTCGATCAATCGCTCGTACCAGTGGTGAACCGGCTCGATATTGATCCCGCGCCATCCCCGCTCGTAAAACGCCTTGGTGACTGAATCGACCACCGGATCCTGTGCGCCGACATCAATATAAAAGCCATGTTCTACGCGCCGCAGCGCGCGCCAAAGCATGACGTCTTCGGCGTTTTGGGCATACGTAATGAAATTCGTGGGCATGAGGCTTTCTGGAAACCGGCAACGGTAGCAGTTACACCGCCCCCCAAGCGTTGCCCGGTTTCGCGATGAGAATTGTAAACACGCATCCGCAACGGGCAATTATCACCGAAACAGCGTGTCCGCGGCCGAACTCTCTTCTACCCGGCGACTGGTTGCAGGCACGCCGCAATGCTACATTGCTCGGCCACGCTTTGAACGGGATCCCCATCATGCTCTCCCCGGTCATCCTCAGCGGCGGCAGCGGTACCCGTCTCTGGCCTCTGTCACGCAAGAACCTGCCCAAGCAGTTTCTGGCCCTGAGCGGCGCTTCCACGCTGTTCCAACAGACTGTCGCGCGCACCCGCACGCTGGTCGGCGTCGAGGCGCCGATCGTCGTGTGCAGCGAGGAACACCGCTTCTTGGTTGCCGAGCAGTTGCGGGGACTGCATGTCGAGGGTGCTGCGATCCTGCTGGAGCCAATGCCGCGCAATACCGCACCCGCGATTGCAATCGCGGCATGGCAGGCGCTGGCGAATGATCCAGATGCGACGTTGCTGGTATTACCAGCTGACCATCTTATTGGCGATACTGCCAGCTTCGCCGAGGCCGTCACTAAGGCGCTGCCCTTGGCCGAACAAGGCTGGCTGGTCACGTTTGGTATCCATCCGGAGGCGCCAGAGACCGGATTTGGTTACATCAAACGTGCCGATTCGCTTGGGGATGCGGCGTTTCGCGTCGAACGATTCGTCGAAAAACCGGACGCCGCGACCGCCAGGGCCTACGTCGACGCTGGTGATTACGAATGGAACTCCGGGATGTTCCTGTTCAAGGCGGCCCGTTTTCTTGAAGAACTGCAACAACACGCTCCGGTTATGCACACCGCCAGCAAGGCCGCGTTTGATGCAGCCAAAGTCGATCTGGATTTCGTGCGTATCGACAGGGATGCGTTCGCGGCATCGCCGGATAACTCGATCGACTACGCCGTAATGGAAAAGACCGCACGCTCGGCAGTGGTTCCGGTGAGCTGTGCGTGGAGCGATATCGGTTCTTGGGATGCGCTTTGGGCAGCGTCGGAACGCGACGCCAAGGGCAACCGTCTGGAAGGCGATGTGATCGCCATCGACAGCAAAAACTGCTTCGTGCGCGGCACGGATCGGCGATTGGTGGCCGCATTGGGGCTCGAAGATGTCGTGATCGTGGACACGCCCGATGCGGTTCTGGTGGCGCCGCGCGCTCGGGTGCAGGAAGTCAAACGACTGGTCGACAAGATCAAGTCGGACGGGCGCCAAGAGCACATGTTCCACCGTAAAGTGTACCGACCGTGGGGCAGTTACGACTCCATTGACATGGGCGAGCGCTTTCAGGTCAAGCGCATTACCGTCAAGCCAGGCGCCGCACTCAGCCTGCAGAAACACCATCACCGCGCCGAGCACTGGGTGATCGTGTCGGGTACAGCCGAAGTTACTCGCAACAACGAAGTGTTTCTGGTGGCGGAAAACGAAAGTACATTCCTGCCGCTGGGCGCCGTGCACCGCCTGCGAAATCCGGGCAAGGTGCCATTGGAGCTGATCGAAGTTCAGTCCGGCAGCTATTTGGGCGAGGACGATATCGTGCGGCTGGAGGATGTGTACGGTCGGGTTTGAATACCCAAGCACTGATATTGGCTGCCTGCCCACTACTTGTCAGAACGAGACGCCACGTTCGACTCGCTTCAAATCGGCTTCCACCATCATCCGGCACAGGTCTTCCAGCGAAGTCTTGGCCTGCCAGCCCAGCACCTCGCGCGCGTGCGCGGCATCGCCGATCAGCATCTCCACTTCTGCGGGGCGGTAGAACTTCGGGTTGATCCTGACGACTTCCTTGCCGGTATCGGTGCGAATGCCGGTTTCGCCTTCATCCTTGCCCTTCCACTCGATGCCGATGCCGGCGGCCTTGAACGCGAGCGCCGCGAAG
>Ga0207639_10000690_pt1 | contig 23246 bp, 19 predicted proteins | sample KBSCornC32_FD_184299 | JGI IMG/M metagenome (GOLD analysis project Ga0207639, IMG submission 184299) | Corn rhizosphere microbial communities from Kellogg Biological Station, Michigan, USA - KBS Corn C3-2 (SPAdes) (version 2) | ecosystem: Host-associated > Plants > Roots > Rhizosphere > Soil ...
AGCAAGCCGCGCACCGGTGCGCGCCGATCGTCGTCCAGCGCCCGTACGCCGACCGGCAAGGCATGCCGCGCGAGGAGTTCGATGCCTGCGTCGACGCGTCCTTCCTCGTCGATGCGGATCCAGCGGATCACGCCGATCATCCACTCCGGCCGCGCGCCGTCTGCGGCCATCGCGAGCCCGACAACCTCGGCGACGCGCGCGCGCACGACTTCGCCACCGGCGCTGCGTTCCCACAGCACGCGATAGCCACCGAGGCCCTGGTCGATCACGCGCGCCGGATGTTTCTGCGCGCGCGCCTGGTTGCCCGAGCCGTTGCGCCACGATGCGCCGCAATCCATTTCGCTGAGGTTGATGACCTGGCCGCGCACATGGCGCATGAACGTCTCGAAGTCCTCGCCGCCGGCGAGTGCTGCGTGCAGGTCCTGCAGGCCGATCACGGTATCGAGTACATGCCCGCCACCGAGACGCGTGTGGCTGCGTTCGCCATGCGCGCTCCAGTCGGCCTGGAAGCGGCGTGCGAGCGCGAGATCGAGTGTCTGCGCCTGGCCGCCGCGCGCACGGATGCTGACGCTGCGCGCATCGTCGCGCATCGCAGCCAGTTGCTCATCGAGCGTCGACAACAGCCGCTCCAGGCGCAGCGACAACGCGTCGCGCTGCCCGCCCTTGCTTTCCTCGGGCAGGTAACCCGGACCACGGTCCGCGTCGGTATGGATGATCACGTCATCCCCGCTGCCATTGCGATCGCGCAGTTCCGCCAATGGCGCCAGCACGCGCGCGAGGCCGACCAGTTCGGCCTGTTCGCGCTGCGTGTGCCGATACGGATTGGCGAGTGCGACGAGCAACGCTTGCACGTACGTGGTAGTCGCGCTGGACAGTTGGCCGTGTCCTCCATCGACGTCGCGGTCGGCGAGGCGCAGCGTTGCGATGAAGCGGTACACGTCGTGCAGTGCCTGCCATGCACCCGCGGGCGGCGTGCGATACAGCAGGCTGGCCTTGTCCAGGTGGTCGCTACCGTGCTGCAACGCGCGCACGGCTGCGAGCACGACCTGCTTGCTGCGCAGGAACGGTACCGTTCCCGCCGGCGCGCACAGTTCCGCCAACGCCATGCGATAACCGAGCGCGAGCTCGGACTGGAAATTGAGCGCGAGCCCGCCGAGCTCGGCTTTCTGCGCCGGCAGCGGGAAGCTTGCCCCGACGATCTGCTTGTCGGTGACGATCGCCAGCTGAGCGACCGCGCCGCGCAGCATCTCGAGTGCCTCGAGCCGACGCGCACCGTCGCTGCGCGACCGATTCAGCGCTTGCAGACCCTCGAGCAGGCGCCGCGACGCGACCTGGAAGTTCGCCATCGGCAGTTGCTCTATCCACGCACGCAGGGTGCGTGCGTCGTGCACGAACGGCGCACCGGGAGGCGCGTCGCGCCACGGCAGATTGCCGATCAGTCGCCGGTAGGCCTCGTTCATGATGGCGTCCGTTCAGGGTCGATAGCGATACGAATGCAAGGAGCGGGCCGTCCGCGTGCCGACGATGCGAATCCGGCTATACACTGCGGCCATGGAGCCGATTGCATCCGCGCCAAGTGCCACGCCGCCGACGATGCTTCGCCTGCTGGCCGAGCAGGCGTTCAGCCGCGCCGCGGGCGCGCCATTGCTGGGTGGCAACCGGGTCGACCTGCTGATCGATGCCGAGGTGGCATTCGAGGCATGGCTGGCCGCGATTGCAGGCGCAACCGGCACGATCCTGTTCGAGAATTACATTTTCCGCGACGATGCCCTCGGGCACCGTTTCCTCGACGCGCTGGTCGAACGCGCGCGCGGCGGCGTGCGGGTGTGCGTGGTGCGCGACTGGCTCGGCTGCCTCGGGCAATCGTCCGCGGGATTCTGGGCGCCACTCGTCGACGCCGGCGGCGAAGTGCGCGTCTACAACGCGCCGCGCTTCGCCAGCCCGTTCGGCTGGCTTTCGCGCGACCACCGCAAATTGCTGGTCGTCGACCAGACCGTCGGTTTCGTCGGCGGCATCTGCGTCAGCGGCACCTGGCTCGGCGACGCGGCGAAGCGCGTCGAACCGTGGCGCGACACCGCGATCGCGGTGTACGGCCCGGCGGTCGGCGAACTCGTGCATGCGTTCGCGGACGTCTGGAGCCAGCTCGGCGAGCCGCTCGACGATGGCGTGAGCGCACGGGCCGCGCGCGCCCTGCCGTGTGGACAGACCGACCTGCGCGTCGTCGCGACCGTGCCGAACACCGCCGGCCTGTACCGCCTCGACCAGCTCATCGCCGGCATGGCACGCACGAACCTGTGGCTGACGGACGCCTATTTCGTCGGCGTCGCGCCGTACGTACAGGCGCTGATCGCGGCCGCGCGCGACGGCGTCGACGTGCGCCTGCTCGTTCCCGGCAGCAGCGACATCCCGGCGGTCGGCTCGCTGTCACGCGCCGGCTATCGTCCGCTGCTCGAAGCCGGCGTGCGCGTGTTCGAGTGGAACGGTTCGATGCTGCATGCGAAAACCGCGGTCGCCGACGGCCGCTGGGCGCGCGTCGGCTCGAGCAACCTGAACCTCGCGAGCTGGATCGGCAATTGCGAGATCGACGTCGCGATCGAGGATCAGGCATTCGCCCGGCTGATGGAAGCGCAATACGAGCAGGACCTCACGCGCGCGACCGAGATCGTGCTGAAAATGCCGCGGCGCCGGCGCGGAGCGAGCGGTTCCGCGCGCGGGTCCGCGGGCGGCAGTTCCGGACGTGCCGCGGCGGGCGCGCTGCGCATCGCGAATTCGATCGGCGCCGCGATCACCAATCGGCGCGTGCTCGGTCCCGCGGAATGTGCGCCATTGTTGTTCGCCGGCGTTCTGCTGTTCCTCGCAGCGGCATTGGCCGCGCTGTGGCCGCGCCTCGTCGCATGGCCATTGGCCGCGCTCGCCCTGTGGATCGGCGCGAGCCTGGTCGTGCGCTACGCCGAACTGCGCCGCAAGGCGCCGCCCACGCGCGACCCCGACATCGGTTAATCTGTCCGGCCGCGCAGGCTCCTAACTCCCATGTCCGAGCCGGTTGCCAGTTCCGTCGCACCACGCGAGGTCTACACGCCCTCCTCGCTCACCCGCTTCGTGCGCGATCTGCTCGAGGACGCGCTGCCGCTGGTCTGGGTCGAAGGCGAGATCTCGAACTTCTCGAAGCCCGCATCCGGACACCTGTACTTCACGCTCAAGGACGGTGGCGCGCAGATCCGCTGCGCGATGTTCAAGCCACGCAGCACCTGGCTGCGCTTCAAGCCCGCGGATGGCATGCACGTGCTCGCCCGTGTGCGTGTGAGCCTGTACGAGGCGCGCGGTGAATTCCAGCTGATCGTCGATTCGCTCGAGCAGGCGGGCGAAGGCGCCTTGCAGCGCGCGTTCGAACAGCTCAAGACCAAACTCGCCGCCGAAGGACTGTTCGACGCGCAGCTCAAACGCGCATTGCCGCGTTTCCCGCGCCGCATCGGCGTGGTCACCTCGCCGACCGGCGCGGCGATCCGCGACGTACTGAGCGTGCTGAGGCGACGCTACCCGCTTGCCGAAATCGAGGTCCTTCCGGTGCCCGTGCAGGGACGCGAGGCACCGCCCGCGATCGTCGCGGCGCTGCGCGCCGCATCCGGGGCGAAGCGCCACGATGTGCTGCTGCTGACCCGCGGCGGTGGCTCACTGGAAGACCTGTGGGCGTTCAACGACGAATCGGTCGCGCGTGCGATCCGCGCGAGCACGATACCGGTCGTGTCCGCGGTCGGCCACGAGATCGACTTCACGATTGCCGATTTCGCCGCCGACCTGCGCGCGCCGACGCCGTCGGCTGCGGCCGAACTGCTGGTGCCCGATGCGCTCGAGATCCTGCGCACCCTCGCGCGCGAGCGCCAACGCCTCGCCCAGCGCATGCAGCGCAGCCTCGAATCACGCACGCAGCGTCTCGATCATTTGCTCGCCCGCCTGAATGCGCAACGTCCGCAGGCCCGCCTCGCACGCGCCGACGAGCGCCTGCAGGCATTGCGGCAACGGTTCGTGCATCGCTTCGACGCCTCGCTCGAGCGCGCGCTCGCGCGCTCCCATCATGCGCGAGCGCGCCTGCTCGCGCAGCATCCGGTCGCGCTGCTCGCGCGCATCACCGAGCGCGCACAAACGGCGCGCGAACGCCTGCGCCTGGGCGCGCAGAGAGCCATCGAACGACGCTCTGCACGTCTCGGTGAACTCGCGCGCACCTTGCACGCGGTCAGTCCGCTGGCGACGCTCGATCGCGGCTATGCGATCCTGCTCGAACGCGATTCCGGCCAGGTCGTGCGCTCGACCACGCAGGCGCGGCCCGGAATCGCGCTGCGCGTACGGCTCGCGGATGGCGAGATCGGCGCACGCGTGGACGACACCTGATCGATTGCGCGTGCATTCATCGGAACCGTCGTAAACAGGGCCCGCCATGTCGAAACCGACCTACCCGTACTACCTCGCCAACAAGGCGCGTCAGCCGAATGCCGCCCTCGCGGTCCTCGACAAGTACTCCGGCAAGGTCGCCGCGAACGTCGCGCTTGCCGATGCAAAGGCGGTCGACAAGGCGATCGTCGCTGCAGTCGACGCGCAAACGCCGATGCGCGCGTTCCCGCCATTCGCGCGCCAAGCCGTGCTTGAACACTGCGTCGCGCGTTTCCGCGAACGTTTCGACGAACTCGCGCTCGCGCTGTGCATCGAAGCAGGCAAGCCGATCAAGGACTCCGAGGGCGAAGTCACGCGCCTGATCGACACGTTCCGCGTCGCCGCCGAGGAGGCGGTGCGCATCGATGGCGAGGTGCTGAACCTCGAGATCTCGAAGCGCGCGCAGGGTTATCGCGGCTTCGTGCAACGCGTGCCGATCGGCGCCTGCTCGTTCATCACGCCGTTCAACTTCCCGCTCAACCTGGTCGCGCACAAGGTCGCGCCGGCGATAGCGGCGGGTTGTCCATTCGTTCTGAAGCCGTCGGAGAAGACACCGATCGGCGCGCTCATCATCGGCGAAGTCCTCGCCGAAACCGATCTGCCCAAGGGCGCGTTCTCGATCCTGCCCTGCCGTATCGAGGATGCCGGACCCTTCGTCAGCGACGAGCGCCTCAAGCTGCTCTCGTTCACCGGCGGCCAGGTCGGCTGGGAGCTGAAAGCGAAGGCCGGGCGCAAGAAAGTCGTGCTCGAACTCGGCGGCAATGCCGCCTGCATCGTCGATGCGGACCAGAAGGAAAAACTCGACCACGTCGTCGAACGAATGGTGTTCGGCGCGTACTACCAGTCCGGCCAGAGCTGCATCAAGGTGCAGCGCATCTACGCGCATGCGTCCCTGCATGCCGAACTACGCAAGCGTTTCGTCGCGGCGACGAAGAAACTCAAGGCAGGCGACCCCAGGAAACGCGATACGTTTCTCGGCCCGCTGATCGATGAAGCATCGGCGAAGCGCCTCGAGACATGGATCGGCGAAGCGAGACGGGCCGGTGCGAAATTGCTGTGTGGCGGTTCGCGCGACGCCAACCGCCTCGAAGCGACCGTCCTCGAGAACGTGCCGCGCGACGCGAAGCTCAACGCGCTCGAAGCCTTCGGTCCGGTTACGGTGCTCGCATCATTCGACGATTTCGAAGACGCGATCGCTCGCGTCAACGATGCCGACTACGGCCTGCAGGCCGGTGTGTTCACCGATTCGCTTGCCAACGCGACGCGCGCGTGGGATGCACTCGAGGTCGGCGGCGTCGTCATCAACGACGTACCAAGCTTCCGCGTCGACAACATGCCTTACGGCGGCGTCAAGCGCTCCGGCCTCGGTCGTGAGGGCATCCGCTACGCGATCGAGGACATGACCGAAAGACGCCTCATGGTGCTGCGCGGCGAATAGTCTTTCGCGCTGATCGTCACCAGGCCAAGCAGCCGACACATCACGGTCGAGCGCATTTTCATGGAAATAATTTATTAACAGTGATCTTTGTATACTGGCGGTCAAGGGAATCCGACGGGATCCGCTTCGTCCATTCAGGAACATGAAAATGAACGTGCGCTATTCAGCAATCTTGCTCGCCATCGTCACCTCGGGCGCATTCGCGCAAGCCATCGATCCCGCCGTGGATCAGGCGCTCACCCAGGAAGACGGGCTCACCCGGGTCAGCGACGGCCTTTATTCAAAGGTCAAAGGAACGACCGAGTCGTTCGTCGCGACCAACCCGGCCGGTCACCATGCCATGCAACTCAAGTTGCAGGAGATTCGCGCCGGCCTCTCATCGAACAGCGACGTCGCATCGGACCTCGACGCATTGATCGCCAGCCTCGCTGCGCCGCAACCGAAGAATCAGGAAGTCTACGGCGATTGCGATGGCCCGCACCTTACCGGCCCGCTCTACGCGCAGGCGCTCGCGGGCGGTGGTATCGGCGGTGGAGCGTACGGCGCCAGTGGACAGGCCGCCAACAGCACAAGCCCGGTGATCAATACCACCAATTTCGTGGAGGCAACTGTCTATGATGCCGATGGCAACGTGATCGCGCATCAGGCAACCACCCAATTCGGCGCCACCACGGCGATCGCGTCCGCCTACCAGACGCAACGCGGTTGCACGGCGACGTCATTGGCGAAGGTGACGTGCCCCGGCCACGCGACGGCGTCGATCACCGCGTATACATACAATCAGCGCCAATACCCGCAGGTGTGCATCATTCACTGACCGCGTCTTTCACATGACCCGCGTCGCGTCTCGCGGCGCGGGTCCATGGCAGCGGCTACCCTCCGTTCCCGCACACCGCGTGCTGCATCGCCGCGATGCCGTGATCGACCATCGCGCCGACGGCGGCAGCGGCTTCATGCGGCAGCACGTCGGTGATCCAGCGAGCCCGGGTTACGCCTGCGTCGTCGAACAGTTGCAGCGACGCGTTGTGATGGCTGAGCTGGGCCGACCCGACCACGGCCCAGACGATGCGCCGATGCTCGTCGTCGACATCGACGATGCGCTCGCGCACGACCATGCCGTTCGCGAACGTGACGAGGCGCGCAGCGTTTTCGACGACGGTATCGACGACGAAGCCCGGCACGAGGCGCGTATGCAGCGCACCGATGTCGCGCACCGCGTCCCACACATGCGCCGCGTCGGCGGCAAGATGGAATTCGCGCTGGATTGTCGCCATGCTCAGGCAACGTCCATGCAGACTGCTTCGACGTTGTTGCCGTCGGGGTCGATCAGGAACGCCGCGTAGTAGGTCGGTGCATAGTCGAGGCGCAGGCCCGGTGCGCCATTGTCGCGTCCGCCGTTGGCGAGTCCTTGCGCGTGGAATCGATCCACCGCAGCGCGAGTGGCGGCGCGGAACGCGACGTGCGTGCCGCCGACGGTGCCTGCCTGCGCGTACAGCCACAATGCTGGCGCATCGGGCGGACCGAATCCGCTGCCGGAGGCATCCGGCTGGTGGCCGAGCGGTGCGAGCGCGGCGCGATAGAACCGCGAACTCGCGGCGAGGTCGCGTGTTTTCAAACCGACATGGTCGTACATGGATGGTCTCCGTTCGTTGGAGACCGCAGATTAGGCGCCCGCGGCGAGGCGTTCTTGGAGAATCTTGCGGTCACCACGCGCGGCACGCCGGAAAGCGCGCGGCGACACGCCGGCCGCCCGCCCGAACGTGCGCACGAAATTCGACACGTCGCCGAAGCCGACATCAAGCGCTACGTCGGTGATCGGGCGCTCCTCGTCCGCAAGCAGGCGCGCCGCCCTGCGCAACCGTGCGCGCACGAGGTATTGATGTGGCGTCACGCCGAGCACGGCGCCGAACACGCGCAGGAAATGATACGGACTGAGCGACGCTTCGCGCGCCGCGGCGTCGAGGTCGATTGCCTCGTGGGCATGTGCGTCGAGCCACAGCGCAGTCGCGACGGCGCGCTGGCGATCGCGTGCGGAGAGCGCCAGCGAGGGGCGTGGTCGTCCTTCTTGTACGGCGAGGAAACGCCGCGCGAGCAGTACGCCGACCTCGTCGAGGCCGACATCGCTGTCGCCATGCGCGACGGCCTGGGCCAGTTCGCCGAGCACGACGAGTTCGGCCAGCGGCGGCATCGCACCGGCCCGCCAACTGGTCCGCGCATCGCCGACCGCATCGACCACGGCGGCATCGTAGTGGAAGGAAAGGCAGATATCGCCACCTGCATGGTGGTCGTGCGTACATAGGTAGTCGTCGCCGGGATGGCCGATCAGGAACGCGCCGGCCACCAGTTCATGTGCATGCCCGCGCGCGCGGCATCCGAAGCTGCCTTGGCGCACGTACGAAATCGAATGCTCATTGAAACATTCGACGACCGCCCGGTCAGCCGGGCCCGACTCGCAGCGGTAGTCGCGAACCGAGAGCGCCGCGCTTTCGAACAAGCTCTGGATCTGCATCCGCACGCCTCATCGCAAGCCCACCACCGCCGCCGCGCGTGAACCATCACGGGTCGCGCGAAACGCACTGTCGGCATGCCAATTGGGCCACTCGTGCCCACTGGCCAGTTTGCGGCCGACGGCACAGGATACTTCGAGATCCTGCACGATTCCGCGCAGGTCCCAATGCGGATCGAACGCGTCCGCCGGCGTATGGTAGAGCTTGCCATAGGCATTCCACGTCGCGGACGGATCGGAACCCGCACGCGCCAGCGTGCCGCCGCGCATGAACAGCACCGGCACGCCGGCGCGCGCGAAGCTCAGATGATCGGAGCGGAAGAACGCGTCCTTCTCGCTGCGCGACTCCGCGGCGAGCACGCGGTCCTGGCGCATCACGAACGGTTTCACCCAGTCGTCGAGATCGGACATGCCGAGGCCGACGACGACGAAGTCGCGCGCCGGACCGATCGGGATCAGCGCATCGAAGTTGATGTCGGCGACCGTCTTGGCGAGCGGGACCGCGGGATGCAGGGTGTAGTACTTCGAACCGAGCAGCCCCGACTCCTCCAGCGTCGGCAGCAGGAACACGATGCTGCGTTCGGGTTTCGCGGCGGTGCCCGTGAATTGCGCGGCGACTTCCAGCAGCGCGGCGACACCGGTCGCGTTGTCGACTGCGCCGTTGTAGATGTTGTCGCCCGGTTCCTTCGGATGCGTGCCGAGGTGATCCCAGTGCGCCGAGTACACGATCGCTTCGTCGGGGTAGCGCGTGCCGCGGAGTTTCGCGATCACGTTGTGCGAGCGCCCGCCGACCACCGTGCTGTCGATCACCACGCTCATGCGCGCGTCGCCGACGGGCGCGGCATGGAAACCGCGCTTGCCCGCTGCGCTCCGAACGTCGCGCAACGAGACGCCGGCCGCGCCGAACAGCGCTTCGGCGGCCGCGCCGGAGATCCATGCGCTCACCGGCGTGGGCGGCTGCGGATCGTCCTCGAGCGGCAGGTTGAACTGCGTGCCGGATGCGCGCGTCTTCACGTAGTCCCACGAATAGCCGGCGTCACCTTCGTCGTGCACGACCAGCGCGGCCGCAGCGCCCTGGCGCGCGGCCTCTTCGAGCTTGTAGCCGAAGCGGCTGTACCAAGTCGTGCCGCGGATCGCGCCAGGAGCACCGGCCAGCACGACCACGGTCTTGCCGATCACGTCGACGCCGGCATAGTCGTTCCAGTCCAGTTCCGGCGCGTCGATGCCATAGCCGACGAATACGAGCGCGCTGTTGCTGAGGCGCAATTCCTGTTGCCCGGTACTCGTCGCGAACACGATGTCTTCGCCGAACTTCAGTGCGTGCTTCGCACGCCCGACTGCGACGTCCATGTGGCTGCGCGCGGCGTCGACGGTGCTCGCGATCACCGGCACGTCCTGGAAGAAGCTGTCGCCGATGGCCGGCTGCAGGCCGAGCCGTTCGAGTTGTTCGCGCAGGTAGGCGGTCGTGCGGTCCTCGCCCACGCTGTCGGGCGCGCGGCCGGCGAACGCATCCGAGGCGAGCGTCTGCACGTGCGCGGCGAAGTCCTCCGCGGTGATCTGCGTCGAGAATTCGTGCGGGGTTGCCACGTCGACCGCACCATCGGCAGCGTGTGCGGCGCGCGCGATCCCGGCGAGGGCGGCGAGTACGAGCGACGATGTGATCGGATTCTTCGACGGCGGCACGGCCTGCTCCTGCTTCCGCAGGCATCTTAGCCGCGCCGATGCGCCCTCACGCATCCGCGATTGGGCGGATGTCGGCACATCGTGTTGCGGCGATTGCGCGTCGGGAACGCAGCAGCATTCAGCCCGGCGTGGCGAGCTTCAGGCCGACGATGCCGACGACGATCAGGGCAAGGCTGATGAGGCGCCCGGCATTCGCCGGTTCGCCGAGCAGGATGATGCCCAGGATGGCGGTGCCGACGGCACCGACGCCGACCCATACCGCGTATGCGCTGCCGACCGGCAGAGATTTCATCGCGATGCCGAGCAGGGCGAGACTGATCGCCATTGCGGCGACCGTGCCGAGCGTCGGCCACGGTCGTGTGAAGCCATCGGTGTACTTGAGTCCGATCGCCCAACCGATTTCGAACAGGCCGGCGAGTACGAGGATCAACCAGCTCATCGGCGCATCTCCGCGTCATCCGCTCGGGCAAGGGGCACGAGGACGACCTCGTGCCCCGCAGGGCTACTTGCGGTCGCCGGCGCTCGCATCACGGGTACCGCGGAACTCCGAGTCCTTCGCCCAATTCGGCCAGCGCGTCGAATTGGCGAGGTCGCTGCCGAGCTTGTACAGCAAAGGCAGGTCATGCGCGAGGCCATCGAAATTCTTGATCGCCGCCCATTCGTCCGCGGGTTGGTGGTAGCGGTTCTTCGTGTAGTCCTTGCCCGCTGCCTCGCCAGCCGCGACGCCGCCGTCGACGAGGTCGTTGCCCGATCCATAGGACAGCGCCGGCACGCCACGCTTGGCGAATGGGAAATGGTCGGAGCGGAAGAAATAACCGGCTTCCGGATGCGGATCGGGCGCGTACGCCATTCCGTACGCCTTGCCTTGCGCGATCAGTTCGTCGAGCAGGTCCGATTTCGCACTGCCGGAGGTCGTGAAGTTGCGCGCAACGCCATCGGTGCCCAACGCGTCGCTGTTGATGACGGCGACCGTCTTCGCCAGCGGGTACAGCGGCTTCGCGGCATAGTATTCGGAACCGAGCAGGCCCTTTTCCTCGGCGGTCACGTTGAGGAACACGACCGAACGCTGCGGCTGCGGCGCATGCGCGAACGCGCGCCCCAGCTCGATCAGCGCGGCCGTGCCGCTCGCATTGTCGACCGCTCCGTTGTAGATGCGATCGCCCTTCGCATCCGGCGCGCCGACGCCGAGATGGTCCCAGTGCGCGGTGTAGATGACGGTCTCTTCCGGATGCTTGCTGCCTTCGACCATGCCGGCGACGTTCTGCGAGGTGATCACCTGGCTGTCGAGCGCAAAGTCCGCCGAAAGCGTCGCGTCCTTCAGGACGACCGGCTTGAAGTCGCGCGTCTGCGCCTGCTTCTTCAGCGTCGCGAAATCGACGCCGCTGCGCTTGAGCAGGTCGGCCGCGAACTCGTGCGTGATCCAGCCTTCGAGCGGGACGTGCTCGGTTTCCGGATGGTCGCGCACGATGTCGAACATCGTGTTGGTGTTCGAATTCTTCACCGTGGCCCAGCCGTACGACGCCGGTTCGGTCTCGTGCACGATCAGCAGGCCGGCGGCACCCTGGCGAGCGGCTTCCTCGAATTTATAGGTCCAGCGACCGTAATAGGTCATCGCCTTGCCGCCGAAATCGCCCTTGCCACTCTCGAAATCGGGGTCGTTGATCAGCACGACGACCACCTTGCCGTGCAGGTCCATGCCCTTGAAATCATCCCAGTTGCGTTCCGGCGCCTTGACGCCGTAGCCGGCGAAGACCAGCGGCGCATCCTTGATCGACACCGCCTTGGCGCCGTTGAGCGCGGCGCGCACGGAAATCTCGGTACCCTGCGTCAACGCCTGTGTCTTGCCGGCCGATGTCAGCACGAGCCTGGGCGCGCCGACGATCTCTGCGCGCAGCAGCGGCACCGCCTGGGTCCAGCCACGTTGCCCGTCCTTGATGTCGCCACCGGGCTTGAGCCCGGCCGCCTTCATCTGCTCGATCACGTAGGCGACGGTCTTGGTCTCGCCCGGCGTCGCCGGACCGCGCCCTTCGAATGCATCGGAGGACAGCGTCTTCACTTCATCGGACAGGCGCTTCGCATCGAATTTCGGCGCGTCAACGGCCGACGCGAGCAAGGGCAAGGACAGCGCAATCGCGCAAGCAAGGGTGTGCTTCATCATGGAGGAACTCCTGCGGGTCAACCGCCCGATCCTAGCAGGCGTGCGACGCACTCCCCCCTGCCATTCGTCGGGGTCGATCCGACCGCGTTCAGGTTTGCTCTTCGGGGTGCCGCGCGCGCCATGCGATGAGCTCGGCTTCGTAGCGATCGAGCGCCAACTCGTGGAGGTCGAACACGCAGCGCACGCAGCCGCCTCCGCAACAATCGCCGGGTTCAGGGGCGATCGGTCGCTGCGGTCTTGGATCGGGGTCGGCTTGCATCGTGATCGCATCGGCGGTGGATGCCGAGAATCTAGCAGGCTGTGGCCAGCCACGACATTCGCGGCTTGGCGGGTGCGCGGCATGCTAACGTCGCGCGCATCCGACCGCGGAGCGATGCGCATGCAGATCGAATTCCACGGCGCGGCCGGCGGCGAAGTCACCGGTTCGTGCCATCTGGTCGAGGCGGCCGGCAAGCGCATCCTGCTCGACTGCGGGATGATCCAGGGCGGCCGCGCCGCCGAAGCGCGCAACCTCGAGTCGTTCGGATTCGATCCTGCGACGATCGACGCGCTGATTCTCAGCCATGCCCACATCGACCACATCGGACGCGTTCCGTTGCTCGTGAAGCGCGGTTTCCGCGGGCCGGTCTTTGCTCAGGCCGCGACCTGCGACCTGCTGCCGATCATGTTGCTCGACGCCGCTTCGCTCGCCGAACAAGCCGCCGAGCGCACGAACCGCGACCGCGCCGACGACGAGCCGGAAGTCGATCCGATCTACACGCGCGCAGATGTCGAGGCGACGCGCGAGCGGCTGCATCCTCTGCCCTACGGAGAATTCCGTACGATCCTGCCGGGCGTCGGTGTCCGCCTCCACGACGCCGGGCATATCCTCGGATCAAGCATCATCGAACTGCAGGAGCAAGGCGCCGTGCACCGCACCCTGGTGTTTTCCGGCGATATCGGCATGCGCGGAACGCCGATCCTGCGCGACCCCGATCCGCCGCCGCGCGCGGACCTGGTCGTGATGGAATCGACCTACGGCGACCGCAACCACAAGGAACGCCAGGCGACGGTCGCGGAACTCGGCACGATCTTCGCGCAGGCCAGGGCCGATGGCGGCAACGTGGTGATTCCCGCGTTCGCGGTCGGTCGCAGCCAGGAACTGCTGTACTGGTTGGCCGCGCACTTCGACGACTGGCAACTCGCGTCGTGGCGGATCTACCTCGACAGTCCGATGGCGGCGAAGGTGATGTCGGTGTACGACCGCCACGAGGAATTGTTCGACGCCGAAGCAGCGAACGTCTGGCGCGGGCGGATCAAGCCGTTCAAGCTGCCGAACCTGCACGTCAGCGAGACCGTCGAGGACAGCAAGGCGATCAATCGCCTGCAGGGCGGCGCGATCATCATAGCCGGCTCCGGCATGGCGAACGGCGGACGCGTGCGCCACCACCTCGCGAACAACCTCGCCGACCGCCGCTGCCACGTGGTCTTCGTCGGCTACCAGGCGCAGGGCACGCTCGGCCGCCTGCTCGTGAACCGCGTTCCGCGCGTGCGCCTGTTCGGGCACGAAATCGAAGTGCGTGCGCAGATCCACACGGTCGGCGGCCTGTCCGCGCATGCCGACCAGCAGGCACTGCTTGACTGGTATGGCACCGGACCTGCGCGCCCGCCGGTCATGCTCGTCCACGGCGAGGATCCCGCGCGCGACACGCTCGCCGACGAGCTGCGCCGGCACTACCAGTGCGAAGTCAGCCTGCCGCGCCCCGGGATGACTCGGCTGATCTGAGCAGTCCGCCTACTCAAGCTCCGACGCGCGCGCGTACCGCTTCGAAGTCGCGCACCGGACGCAACTCGAGGCAGCCGTACTTCGCCCACGGGAATCCCGACGCGATGCGCACTGCTTCGTCAATGTCGGCCGCCTCGATCAGGTTGAAGCCGCCGAGGATCTCCTTGGTCTCGGCGAACGGCCCGTCGACGACGCTCGCGCGGCCATTGCGGACACGCAGCGATTTCGCGGTCGAGGCTGCTTCGAGCTGTTGCGACTCGATCAGCTTGCCTTCTTCCTTCAACTCGTCGGCGTGGCTGATGCAGCCGTGCATGAGGCGGTCGAACTCGCCTTCGGGCAACGCCTGGAGCAGGGTGTCGTCGGTGTACACGAGCATGAGGAACTTCATGGCGCCGCCTCCGATTGGGCGAGCACGAACGGCGCGACCTCGCCTTTCAGCTTGATCGTGAGGAGGTTGCCGTGGCGATCACGGGCGCGGCCGACCGGCACGCGGATCCAGCCCTCGCTGACGCAGTATTCCTCGACATCGGTGCGTTCCTTGCCGTTGAAACGGATACCGACGCCTCGCGTGAGCAACGCTTCGTCGTAGTGGGGACTCTTCGGGTTCACGCACAGGCGGTCTGGCAGGGTATCGGTCATCGTCGTTCACAGGGGGCCACACGAACCGCAAGGATAGCGTCCCCGCGTTCGCGCAGCGACCCTGCCGACAACAACTTCCCTACAATCGCGCCGGATCCCCCTCGGCCGGCCCATGTCCACGAACGCCCTGCCCTCGAACCGCGATTTCCTGCTGGCCCACGCGGCAGCCGCACGCATCGGCCTCGCCGGCGGCAACCACCCGATCGATCGCACGATCCGCAAGGCGCAACGCGCGCTGACCGCGGACGCGGCCGGCAGCGCGTGGTCGCATGCGTTCCTGATCGGCGAGAAGCGCAGCGACGGCCACTGGTGGGTGCTCGAATCGGACCTCGACGTGCGCCACAAGCAGGTCCGCCTCGGCGCCCAGGAAAACCGCCTCGCCAAGTATTTCGACGCCGACGCCTGGCCGAACCTCGCGGTGCTCGACTTCGGGCTCGACGTCGCGCAATCCACGCGCGTGCTCGCGAGCGCGCTCGATCTGCTGGCGAACGCGACGCGCTACTCGCTGCGCGAACTCGTCGGCACGATGCTCGCGCTCGCACGCCCGGACCTGCGCACGCGCGAGAACCTGCTCGCGCGCGAAGGCTCGCTGTACTGCTCGGCATTCGTGCAGCACTGCTACGCGAGCATCGGCATCGAGTTCGTGCCGGGCCTGAGCGCGAAGAACACGACGCCACACGACATCGCCGCGACGGCCCTGCCGCACCGCGCGGAGCGCCTGCTGCGGGCTACCGGTGCGAGCGCATAAGCCTTTTGCGATCAGTACTCGCCGGCAACGCGCTTGGCTGCGACTTCGCGCTTCGGCGGCGCACCGAACAGGCGGCGGTATTCGCGACTGAATTGCGACGGGCTTTCGTAGCCTACGCGATGACCCGCAGCGGCCGCTTCGATGCCTTCGACCAGCATCAGGCGGCGCGCTTCCTGCAGGCGCAGCTGTTTCTGGAATTGCAGCGGCGTGGTCGCGGTCGCGGCACGGAACCGCTGGTGCAGCGACGATGCGCTCATGTGCGCGGCGGCAGCCAGGGCCTCGATGCGCAGCGGTTCGGCGTAGCGTGCCTTCAGCAGTTCGATCGCGCGCGCGATGCGTTGCGAGGCACCGTCGACTTCGCACAGGCTGCGCAACCGCTGGCCGAGTTCGCCGAGCAGGACGCGATAGTGGATCTCGCGCAGCGCGAGCGGCGCGAGCACGGCGGCATCGTCGGGCGCGTCGAGCAGGCGCACCAGGCGCAACACGGCATCGAGCAGCGGCGCGCTCGTGCGCGCGAGGAACAGTGCGCGGCCGTCGTCCGCGCGCCGCGGAGCACCGCCACCGAGCTGCGCGATCAGCTCTCTGACCAGCGCCGGATCGAGGTCGATGCGCAAGCAAAGGTACGGCTGGGCCGGCGTCGCCTCGATGATCTGGCCGACGACCGGCAGGCTCATCGAGACGACCAGGTAGTTCAGCGGGTCGTAGACGTAGATTTCGTCGCCGAGCAGGGCGCGCTTGCGTCCTTGCACGACCACGCACAGGCTCGGGTGGTAGACGCTCGCGAGCGGCTGCGAGGGCGTGCTCGCGCGGATCACGCTGAGTGCCGCGATCGCAGTCGACTGGACGCCGTCCGTGATGGCGGTTCGGGCAATCCGGTCGGCGAGCTCCGCCTGCTGGGCATCGAGGCCGTGTCGAGTCGACACCACGTTGGAAGGCTTGTCGTTCATGCAGTCACGGGCCATGGATGCGATGGGCGATTATGCGCGCCGTGCAGGCCGCCGATCTTCCCGGCGGGCGCATCCCTGGAGGATCAGGCAAGAACCCGCGAGCATCCGGCTACTGCCCGGACAGCGATGCGGCTAGCCTGCTCCACACCCTTCCCCGCCCCTGGAGACCTTCGATGGAACATGACTTTCCGCGTCGCACACTCGGCCGAAACGGCCTCGTCGTCTCGGCGATCGGGCTCGGTTGCATGGGCATGTCCGATTTCTACGGACCGAGCGAGGAATCGACCAATCTCGCCGTGCTGAACCACGCGCTCGACATCGGCGTGAACCTGCTCGACACCGCCGACATGTACGGCGTCGGTCGCAACGAGGAACTGTTGGCCAGCGTGCTGAAATCGCGCCGCGGTGACATCGCGCTCGCGACCAAGTTCGGCAACGTGCGCGCACCGAATGGCGATCACCTCGGCGTCGATGGTCGGCCGGAGTATGTCGTCGCCGCGTGCGACGCGAGCCTGCGACGCCTCGGCATCGACCACATCGACCTGTACTACCAGCATCGCGTGGACCGCAAGGTGCCGATCGAAGACACCGTCGGCGCGATGGCGCGACTGGTCGAAGCCGGCAAGGTGCGCCACCTCGGACTGTCGGAAGCTTCCGCCGCGACGATCCGCCGCGCCGCGGCCGTGCATCCGATCGCTGCACTGCAGAGCGAGTATTCGCTGTGGACGCGCGATGTCGAGGCGGCGATCCTGCCGACCTGCCGCGAGCTCGGCATCGGCTTCGTCGCATACAGCCCGCTTGGGCGCGGTTTCCTGACCGGTTCGATCAAGGGCACCGACAGCCTTGCCGCGAACGACTGGCGACGGCAGAACCCGCGCTTCCAGGACGGCAACCTCGAGCAGAACCTGGCACTGGTCGAGGCAGTGAGCGGACTCGCCGAAAAGCGCGGCTGCACGCCGGCGCAACTCGCGCTGGCCTGGCTGCTGCATCGTGGCACCGACATCGTGCCGATCCCGGGTACGCGCCGCCTCGCGCGCCTCGACGAGAATGCCGCAGCGGCACGCATCCGCCTCGAAGCGAGCGAACTCCAGAGCATCGAAGCATTGCTCGGCGAGCATGCCGTTGCCGGCAGCCGCTACCCCGCTGCGGGAATGGCCGCGGTCAACGCCTGACGGGAAATGCGGCTCGGCGCCAGTGTCGGCATGGCGGTGTTTCCCGACGACAGCATCGTCATCGAGAAACGGATCGACAAGGCGGATCAGGCGAGGCACGCGCGCGGCCACGCGCGCCGTGCTGACCGGTATCCCGCGCGTCAATCGGCTTCGGCGGAGCAGACGCGATCGCGACCCTGCGCCTTCGCGCGATACAACGCCTCGTCGGCGAGGCGCACGATCACCTCGGGTGATTGCTCCGCGCGTGGCACGAGTGCGGCATGGCCGATACTGACCGTCACCCACGGCGCGACGTCGGATGCGCGGTGCTCGATCGCGAGCGAACGCACGGCCTCGACCAGCCGCTGCGCGACGACCGCGGCCGCGCGTTCGTCGCAGTCGGAAAGCAGCAGCGCGAGCTCCTCGCCGCCGTAGCGGGCGGCGAGGTCGTCGGCGGAGCGCACCATCCCCGCCATCGCGCCGGCGACGCGGATCAACGCGGCGTCGCCCGCCTGGTGGCCGCAGCTGTCGTTGTAGGCCTTGAATACATCGATGTCGCAGAGCAGGACCGCGAGCGGCGCGCCACGCGCGCGATGATCGTCCCAGATGCGCGCCAGGCCTTCCTCGAACGCACCGCGATTGGCGATCCGCGTCAGGCCGTCGAGCGAAGCGAGCCGACGCAGTTCCGCATTCGCGCTGCGCAACTCCTGCGTGCGCAACGCGACCTCGTGCAGCAGCGTGCGCTCGTTCGCTCGCACGCGCCACACCCGAACACGGTACGCCCCCGCGAGCAGAACGAGCAGGGCGATCGGCACCAGCAGGCGGAATGCACGCGTTTCGTACCAGTGCGGCGAGATCGTGAACGCGAACGTCGCATCCTGCGTGCTCCAGACACCATCGTTGTTGCAGGCGGCCGCGCGGAACACGTACTCGCGTGGCGGCAGGTTCGTGTAGTAGGCGACGCGGCGCGTGCCGGCATCGACCCATTGTTCGTCGTAGCCTTCGAGGCGGTAGCGGTAGCGCACCGCCTCGGGCGCGACGTAGCTCATTCCCGCGTAATGGAATTCGAGATGGTCGGCGTCGGCACCGAAGCGCACCGCCTGGCCCGGATCGAACTCGCCGCCGTCGGCGAGCACGTGCTCGATCGCGACCGGTGGCGGCAGCAGGTTGCGACGCAGGCGTGCCGGATCGACCATCACGACGCCGTTCGTCGTGCCGAACCAGAGCGTGTCGTCGTGCGCACGCCAGGCGGGCGTCTGCGAAGCCCCGTTGCCTTGTTGCGAAAGCATGCCGTCGGCCCTGCCGAACCAGGTCGGCTCGATCGCGCCAGGACCGGCATCGAGTCGCGCCAGGCCGTCCCGCGCGATGCGCGCGATGCCGCGGTTCGAACTCAGCCAGAAATCGCCGCTGCGGTCCTCGAGGATCGCGAACACGGTATCGCCGACCATGCCCGTGCGTTCCGCGTAGCGATCCAGTACGCCGTTGCGCCAGCGCATGAGGCCGAGGCTGGTACCGAGCCACAGCGCGCCGTCCTGCGCCGGGCGGAACGCGAACACGCTCGCGCTGCCGAGGTCGCGGATGCCGCAGTCGTCGAGCTTGCCGTTCGCGAAACAACGCAGGCCGCTGCGCTGGCCGATCCACAGGCGTCCATCCGGCGCTTCGTACAGCGCGCGCATGTCGGCGGAGCCGGCTTCGGGCACCGTCTCCAGGCGATCGTCGACGATGCGCACGAGCCCGAGGGTCGTGCCGAGCCAGACGCCACCGTCGCGACGCGCGGCGATCGCGAACACGATCGCGGTCGGCAGGCCTTCCTTCACACCGAAGTTGTGCACGCTGCCGTCCGGCGCGATGCGCGCCACGCCTTCGATCGAGCCGACCCAGAGATTGCCGGCCGGATCGCCGGCGAGCGCGCGCGTGAACGGACTGCGCAGCTGGTCGTTGTGCTCGAACGGCTGCAGTTCGTGATCGCCGTAGCGCGCGAGGCCGGCGCCATCGGTGCCGACCCACAGCGTACCGGATGCGTCCTCGTAGACCGCCCGTATCGAGTTGGTGTCGAGTTTGCCGGTCACGCTCACCAGCTTGGAGTCGCTGATCCGGTGCACACCGCTATTGGTCGTGCCGATCCACAGGTTGCCTTCGCGATCCTCGAACATCGAACGCACGATGTCCTTGCCGAGGCCGGGCAAGCTGCCATCGCAGTCGATATGGATCGCGGTGAGCCGGCACAGGCCACGCTGTTGGACAATCGCCCACAGGTTGCCATCGCGATCGCCGTCGAGCGCGAATACGCGCTGACCGTCGAGCGCGGCGACGCGCGGATCGGACACGAAGCGCCCGTCGCGATAGCGCGACAGGCCTTCCGTGGTGCCGACCCACAGGGTGCCCTCGCCGTCACGATGCAGGACGTACACGACGCGCGATGGCAGGCCCTGCTCCGGCCCGAGCACGTCGATCCGCCCGTCGCGCACGTGCACGACACCCGCGCTCTCGATCGCGACGAACACGCCACCCGAGGAATCCGTCGCGAAACCTCGGAAAGCGCCACGCGGGAAGCCTTGCGCGCTGGCGTAGACGACAGTTGCGGACACGTCGCGGCGAACGAGGCCGGCGTTCGTCGCCATCCAGAGGACGCCTTCGCCGTCTTCGATCAGGCCGAGCACGCTCTCGATCGGCGACGGCAGATCGACGCGTTCGAAGGCGTGGCCGACTCTGCGGTAGAGCCCGCCGTTGAGCGTTCCGACCCACAACACACCAGCCCGGTCGACGACCAGCGCGGTGATCGCCGTGCTGCGGAACACCGGAGTGCTGTGCTGGTCGAAGGTCTCGAACGCACCGCCGCTGTAGCGCACGAGACCGCCGTAGGTCGCGAGCCAGATCGCACCGTCGTGATCCTGCACGATGGACAGCACGGTGCCTTGCGGCAGCTGGTTTTCGTACCAGACGTGCGGAAGCTGACGCACCGAGCGTTCGGGATCGAGCGCAAACGCAACACCTGCGTGCAGGGTCACGAGCAGCAGGCCGATCCTGATCAGCCAGCCGCACGCTCCGCCGTGTTCGCCCCTGTCCAGTCGCATGCCCCTGACGTCGTTCCTGCACGAGGTGCTTCCCGCACCACGCCAGACACTACCACGCGTTCGCGCCGCCGCGGTTGACGCCGACCGCGGTCAATCGTCCGCCTGGACGGGATCCGCTCCGGCCGCGGCCTCACCGATGCGCATCGCGCCGGGCCTCGGTGCGTTCGGCACCATGCGCGCGACGACCCGATTGCGGCCGCGCGCTTTCGCCGTGTAGAGGGCGCGATCCGCGGTGTCGATCAGGGCCTCCGGCGGACGCGCCGGGTCGGGACGCAACGCGCTGGCCCCGACGCTCACGGTAACGCACTTGGCGACACTCGAAGCGGGGTGTTCCATCGCGAGCGCCTCGACGCTCCGGCGCAGGCGCTCGCCGAGGCGGCGCGCGGCGCGCAGGTCGCCATCGGTCAGCAACAGCGCGAGTTCCTCGCCGCCATAGCGTGCGACGAGTTCGCAATTGCCCTCGGCCACGCGCTCGACCAGGCGCGCGAGCGTGCGCAGACATTCGTCGCCGTGCAGGTGGCCGCGCGCATCGTTGAGCGCCTTGAAACAGTCGACGTCGACCAGCAGCAACGCGAGCGAACGACCCTCGCGCACATGGCGCTGCCATTCCTCGGTCAAACGAAGATCGAAACAGCGCCGGTTCGCGATACCGGTGAGGCCGTCGCTCATCGACAGGCGCTCGAGCTTGCGATTGGCGAGTTCGAGTTCGCGCACCACGCGCGCGAGATGGATCGTGCCGGCAATCTGCAACGCGACCGCATCGAACATCGCGCGCACTTCGGGCGTGAAGAAATCGGCCTGCGTGCTCTCGAGGTTCAGCACGCCGTGCAGGCGTACGCGGTGGCGGATCGGCACGATGTATTCGGACTGCACGGTGTCGTTGCCCGGCACGTAGTCGGGATCGTGCGCGACATCGGCGATCAGCTGCACCTCGCCGGTACGCGCGCAGCGCCCTGCCGCACCGACTTCGACCGGCCACGGCATGCCGGTGGCGGGTTCGAGCTGGAGTCGCCCGGCCCAGACTTCCTGCACGAAATGCGTGCCTTCCTCGTTGAGCAGGATGATGCTCGCGATCGCGACCGGCAGCTGGCGCGCGACGCAATCGACGATGCGTTGCAGGACTTCCTCGAGCGTCTCGCCCTGCAAGGCCTCGGCCGAAACCTGGGCAAGGATCTCGGTCAGCATCACGCGCTGGCCGGGCGCATCCAACCGGGAAATCATCGGCTCGCGCTTGCCCTGGTGATCAGGTCCGGAATGCCGCATGCCTGCCCCCTGCCCGATCCGCAGTCTACCCCGTCTCCGTACACCGTCCTGCCCATCGTTTCCCGGGCGGGACGCTGAGGAGAAATCCCGCTGGCTACCGCTGCGATCGTCGCGGAACTATCTTGGCGGCATCCTCCTTTGCTCAAGGAATCGCCCATGAAGAAGATCCTCGGCGTCCATAGTGCTCCCCGCCCCCATTGGGTCGGCGACGGATTCCCGGTGCGTTCGCTGTTCTCCTACGACAACCTCGGCAAGCAGCTGAGTCCATTCCTGCTGCTCGACTACGCCGGACCGGCGCAATTCGCGCCGGCGACGCAGAAGCGCGGCGTCGGCGTCCATCCGCATCGCGGATTCGAGACGGTGACGATCGTCTACCAGGGTGAAGTCGACCATCGCGATTCGACCGGCTCGGGCGGCCACATCGGCCCGGGCGACGTGCAATGGATGACCGCTGCGTCCGGCATCCTGCACGAGGAGTTCCACTCCGAAGCGTTCACGCGCAATGGCGGTACGCTGGAAATGGTGCAGTTGTGGGTGAACCTGCCAGCGAAGGACAAGATGGCCGACGCTGGCTACCAGACCCTGCTCGACGCGCAGATTCCATCGGTGCCGCTCGCGAATGGCGCCGGTCGCGTGCGCGTGATCGCCGGCGACCATGCCGGTCATCGCGGCCCGGCGCGCACGTTCACGCCGATCGACGTCTGGGACGTGCGCCTGAACCAGGGTGGCAGCACTCAGCTCGCGCTGCCCGAAGGCCATACCGTCGCACTCGTCGTGCTGCGCGGTACGGTGATGGTCAATGGCGCCACGGTCGCGCGCGAAGCGCAGATGGTGCAGTTCGATCGCGGCGGCAGCGACATCGCGATCGAGGCGAATACCGACGCGACCCTGCTCCTGCTCTCCGGCGAACCGATCGACGAGCCGATCGTCGGCTACGGCCCCTTCGTCATGAACACCGAAGTCGAGATCCGCCAGGCCGTCGCCGATTTCAACGACGGCCGCTTCGGCCACATGGCCGCGTGAAGCGATCGCGAACTTGCTTCCGGGAATGCGTAAATCGAGAATGCGGCGTCGACCTGCGACGGAGATTCCTGCATGACCCGCATCCTCGGCATTTCCGGCAGCCTGCGCGCAGCTTCGTTCAACACCGCGTTGTTGCGCGCGGCGCAGTCGCTGGTCGAGCCCGGGGTCACGCTCGACGCCGCGACCCTGCATGGGATCCCGCTATACGACGGCGACGCCGAAGCACGCGAAGGCCTGCCGGTCGCCGCCGCCGAACTGAAGGAACGCATCGTCGCCAGCGACGGCGTGCTGCTGGTCACACCCGAGTACAACAACGGCATCCCTGGCGTGTTCAAGAACGCGATCGACTGGCTGTCGCGCCCCGCTGCCGACATACCGCGTGTATTCCGCGACCGGCCCTTCGCGCTGGTCGGCGCCTCGCCTGGC
>Ga0207639_10000697_pt1 | contig 23059 bp, 26 predicted proteins | sample KBSCornC32_FD_184299 | JGI IMG/M metagenome (GOLD analysis project Ga0207639, IMG submission 184299) | Corn rhizosphere microbial communities from Kellogg Biological Station, Michigan, USA - KBS Corn C3-2 (SPAdes) (version 2) | ecosystem: Host-associated > Plants > Roots > Rhizosphere > Soil ...
CTCGTTCTCGGTGGGCGCCGTATCTTTAAAAAAACCATTCGAGACCGGCGTCGACCTGGTCAAGACGCTCGAGGGGCTCAACACCACCGGCTGGCCGCTGTCCCAGCTTGCCCTCCGCTGGCTGCTCGACCATCCGGCGGTTTCGACCATCATTGCCGGCGTCAGCAAGCCCGCGCAGCTCGACGACAACGTCGCCGCGGCCTCGCGCCCGGCGCTGCCGGCCGCGCTCAACGACAATCTCGCCGACTTTTATGCGCGCCAGGTGCGGCCAACGGTGCGCGGGGGCATCTGAGGCTGCCATCTTGTCGCCCCTGATTTTCCGCACGATATAGCGGCAAGGTGAACCGGGGGCGACGCCGATGACCGAGCTGTTGGAAAGCAGACCCGCCGATCCGTCGGCCAATCGCTGGAAGTTCATGCGGGACGTGGCGGTCTTCGAGGCCAAGCTCACCCTCAACAACCTTCACAACATGTTCCAGGTGCCGCTGACCTTCGCGGTCGCGGTTTTCGACATCCTGTTCAAGGGCAAGGAAGAAGGCGGCCGCTTCTATAAGCTCGTCGAGGTCGGCCGACCATCGACGATCAGATCGACATCTATTCGGTGATCTCCCACCGGGAGCGGCGAGTGAACGAAGACCTGACCGTCGACGCCATCGTCGCTCGCCTCGAGACCATCATCGTCCGCGAATACGAAAAGGGGCGCTCGGCCGCGGCGGTGAAGCAGGCCGTCGACAGCGCGATCGATGCGACGCGGGCGCAGACCAGCACCCACACCCGCAAGGCTGCGGATATGGCGAAGGCCGCAATCGACCGGCTCTATGAGAAGCGCCGCAAGCCCGGGCCCGACGACATCGACATCTGATAGTCGGCGTCGAGCCGGCAGTTGGGTTTTAGCGCGAAGCGACGCGCACGCCGTCCGCCGGAACGTCGTATGACGCCTCGGCCACCGCCGGCTTGCCGCCGACGCGCTGGAACGTGAACGTCTTGCAGAAGCCCATCTGGCAGCCGCTCACCGAAATGGTGTTGGCGCTGACGAGGGTGATGTGCCCATCGGCCGTCTGGCCATTGAGGTGCACGGTGCCCTGCCACTGATTGGTGTCGGTGAGCGCAGCCGCCTCGACCACATAGCTGTTGAGCAGCTGGAGGTTTTCCGGCGTACGGGCCTTGCCCGACAAGCCGGTGAGCTTGGCGCAAAGCTGCGTGCCATCGCCGCAGAGCGTCACCCGCACGCGGGCCTGCCCGTCGGTCGATTGCCACGAGCCGGCCGGCGAGGTCTTGGCGCCGGCGGCAAGAACTGGGGTTGCAAGAAGACCAAGCAGCACGGCGGCGGCCGCCAGTCGCGTCAAATTCGGCATCGTCAAAATTCTCCTGGTCCCCGCCCGCGGCTGCCAGTATTGGCCGAATGGGGCGTGAATGTGATCGGGAATCGAGAACGCCTATAAAGATGTTTCGACGAACGGCCGTGGTCCCGCTTCAGTTCCATCGAAGCGTCTGATTGCACGTTATGTCGCAGTGCTTGCCTACTGACCGGCCGAGACTGAATAGGCACCGCGCATCAGCTCGATTTCTCCTAACGCTTCGTTAAGAGGCCGCCAGTCATCGGAGTCGGCGATCGGCGCCCAGAGCGCCTCCATCTCTTCGATCAGCATAGTTCGCGGCGTTTTCCGCCCGAAGTAGGGATGGTCGAGATTGATCCCTTGCCGGGAAGCGCGCGCCTCGAGCAGCGCACGGAACGGCGCGAAGGACGGGGCCGCGTAGAAGTCTGCGGACGGACTTTTCGCGGCCCGGGCAGCGCTCAGGCCACCCCCGTACCAGTCGAAGAACGTCTGCTCGTAGGGCGCCTTGCTTTGCATCAGGAAAGCGAACAGCGCGGTGACGAAATCGGCGTCCGCCTCTTCGCTTTCTGGCGCGAGACCAAAGCGCTCGAGGATGGCAGAAGCCACCTCGGTGCGGAACGCCGGCCAGAATGCGTTGAGCGCCGGCTCCAGCAACTCGACGGTCGAGAGCGGCACGAGACATTCGGCCAGCCGCGTCAGGTTCCAGGCGAGAGCGTCGGGCTGCCGGCCGAAGGCGTAAAGTCCGCTCTCGTCGAAATAGGCAGCGGTGAACGCCGGATCGTATGTGGGCAGGAACCGCCAGGGGCCGTAGTCGAAACTTTCGCCGGTGATGTTGATGTTGTCGGTGTTGAGCACGCCATGCACGAACCCGGCGGCGATCCAGCGTGCGCCCGTCCGCGCGACATTGCGCGCCACCCGCTCCATGAAGGCCGCCGCCCGCTCGGGCCGCGCCTCGCGCCAGCACTCCGGCAGGTAGGTGGTGATGGCATAGTCGAGGAGGCGCGAAAGATTGTCTTCCTCCTTGAGGAAGGCAAAGCGCTGAAACGTCCCGATGCGGATGTGTGAGTGGCTGAGTCGCACCAGGACTGCGGCCCGCGTCGGCGACGGCTCGTCGTGCCGCTCGAGCTCTTCGCCGGTTTCGATCAGCGAGAACGATTTGCTGGTGTTGACGCCGAGCGCCTCGAGCATGGCGGTCGCCAGCACCTCGCGCACGCCACCCTTGAGCGTCAGCCGGCCATCGGCGGTCCGCGACCAAGGCGTGCGGCCTGAGCCCTTGGTGGCGAGGTCGAGCAGGCGGCCATCCTCGAGGTCGTGCAGTTGCGCGAAGAGAAAGCCGCGGCCGTCGCCGAGATAGGGATTGTACGTCTGGAACTGGTGGCCGTGGTAGCGCAGCGCCAGCGGCCGCTCGAAACTGCCCGGCAGCGGCTCGAACCTGCCGAAGTGCGAAATCCACGCCGCCTCGCCGAGGTCGCCGAGCCCGACCCGCTGCGCCCAGCGCTCGTTGCGGTAGCGCAAGATGTGCCGCGGAAACTGCGCCGCCGCGACGACGTCGTAAAAGGCATCGCCGAGCGTGGCGTGAGCGGTGGAGGGGCGAAACGCTGGCACGGCGGGACCTCGTCCTTCGACAAGCTCAGGATGAGGTCCCCCCCGGGACCCACCGACGCCTCATGGTGAGCTTGTCGAACCATGAGCCGCGCTCACTATCGCCGAAACACTCCGACCAGTTCCACATGCGTCGAGAAAGCGAACTGGTCGACCGGCGTGACGCTGTCGAGCCGATAGCCGCCACCGATCAGGATCTTTGCGTCACGCGCAAAGGTTTTGGGCTCGCACGAGACGGCGACGACGACCGGTACTTTGCTGCGCGCAATCTCCCTCGCCTGCGCCTCGGCGCCCGCGCGCGGCGGATCGAAGACCACGCCATCGAATTTGTTGAGCTCGATGGCGGTCAGCGGCTCACGGAAGAGGTCCCGTCGCTCGGCAGTGATCGGCTTCAGCCCGCGCGTCGTGTTGTGCGCCCGCGTCAGCGCCGCGATCGCCGCTTTGTCGCTGTCGGCCGCATAGACTTTCCCGCGCGCGGCGAGCCGCAGCGCAAACGGCCCGACGCCGCAGAACAGGTCGGCGACGTTCGCGGCCCCCTTGAGGCCCGTTGCAACGAGGTCAGCCAATATCGTCTCGGCCGCCTCGGTCGCCTGCAAAAAGCTGCCCGGCGGGATCGGGACAAGCGCGTCGCCCATCCGCACCACCGGCGCCTGCTGCTGCAGGATCGTCTCGTCCCCCAGCGACAGCCGCGCGAGGCCGAAGCGGGCGATCAGCGGCGCCAGCCGTTCGGCCTTGGCGCGGCGCTCGGCGCGCACCACCGCATCGACCCCCGTCGAAGTCGCAGTGAGCGCCACATCGGCATCGCCCACCGCCGCGTAGACGCCTCGCGCGATGTCGGCCGCCGCGGATAGCGCCGGCACGGTGATCGGGCAGCGGTCGATGTCGTGGAGGTGGTGGGTGTGAAACCCCATGAACCCGGCGCCGGCTTTTCGCGCATGGAGCGTGATGCGCCGCCGGCCATCGCCGCGCGCATCGACCAGCGGCGCGACCGGCGTCTCGATGCCGGCATGGCTCAGCGCCGTCTCGACCAGGCCGCGCTTGAAGGCCGCATAAGTCTCGGCATCGAGGTGCTGCAGCTGGCACCCCCCGCACGGCCCGAAATGCGGGCAGAACGGCGCAATGCGATGCGGGCTCGGCGTCTCGATCGCCACCAGCACACCGCGCTCGCCCTCAACCGTGATCTCGACGGTCTCGCCAGGCAGCGTCAGCGGCACAAAGACGCGCTTGCCGTCGACGTCGACGAGGCCCTCGCCGCGTTGGCCTAGGGCGGTGATGGACGCTATTGCCACCGGCCACCCCCCACCCATCCTCCCCCGCAAGGGGGGAGGAGGATTTGTGGCATTGCCTTGCGCCATCGTCTCCCTCCCCCTTGCGGGGAGGGGTTAGGGGTGGGGGTGTGCCACATTCGCTAGGGCCGGCTCACCGCCTCGAGCAGGCTCGCCAGCGAGACGAACGGCACGCCGGCGCGCTCGCTGAGACCCGAGGCGCAGGTCGAGACGGTCGAGACGCCGATTTTGCAGTCCGCCGGAATGTCCGATTTGGCGAAGCGCGTCGCCCATTCGTTGAGCTCGGGCACGAACAGCCCCTTGTCGCCCGCATAGCCGCAGCACGACACCGAATTGAGCACCGCAACCCGCATGGCGCAGGCCTTGGCGATGGCCTCGGTCGCCGGCTGCTCGGTCAGCCGCTGCGCCGAGCAGTTGTGGTGCACCGCAACGACGGGTAACGGCCCGGCGATCTTGAGCCGCGGCAGCACATGCGCGGCAAGAAACTCGGGACTGTCGGCGACGGTGATGTCGCCCGAGTGCCCGCGCAGGTGCTTGGCGCAGGTCGAGGCATCGGTGAGGACAGGCAGCGTTCCGCCGGAAAGCGTCGTGAGCTCGGCGGTCAACCGCCCGCCGACTTCCACCGATTCCTCCGGAAAGCCCTTCGACAGCCAAGGCTGTCCGCAACACTGGCCCTCGAGGTGCTCGGGCACGATCACTTCGTAGCCGGCGCGCTCAAGCAGCGCCACCATGGCGTCAGGCGTCGACAGCAAATCCGGCAACCCCTCGATCCGCTGCGGCGCGCCGAACATGCGCGTCGGGCAGGCGGGGAAGTAGACGACCTTACCGGCCGGGGCGAACTGCTGCGCGATCGCCACCGGCAGACCATCGGCCTTCGGCGACTGCCTGGGTATCGGATGCGTGGCCGGCGGCTTGGCGCCCGGGCCTGGCCGCAGCGCGCGGCTGACACGGGGCGTGCGGCCGCCGGTGAGGCGCCGGGCGACGCCCGCCAGCGCATCGGTCGCACCATCGCCGATGATGGTGCGCGAAAATGCCTGCGTCCTGATGCCGAGCTCCATCGCCCGCTCGGTAGCGCGGGTATGGTCGCCGACCCAGCGCGCCTTGCGGCGGTCGGAGTCGGTACGCCGTCGCGCCCGTTCGCCAAGGACCATCGTGCCGGTCTCGATGCCGACCGGGCAGCGCAGGGCGCAGACATTGCCGGCAGCGCAGGTGGCGAGCCCCGCATAGGCGAAACTCTCGTCGAGCGCCGCGAGCCGGTCGGGGTCGTCGCCGGTGACGCGTAGCCGCGCCCGCTCCCGCGTCACGACGATCCGCTGGCGCGGCGACAGCGTCAGGTGCGTCGCGGGGCACGCCGGCTCACAGAACCCGCACTCGATGCAAAGGTCGGCCTGCGGATCGGCGACCGTCATGTGCTTGAGGTTCTTAAGGTGGAGGTCGTGGTCGGCGTTGAGCAGCACGCCCGGATTGAGCAGCCCTTCGGGGTCGAACAGCGTCTTGATGCGGCTCATCAACGCGTAAGCCTGGCTGCCCCACTCAGCCTCGACGAACGGCGCGATGGCGCGGCCAGTGCCGTGCTCGGCCTTGAGCGAGCCGCCATAGCGCACCGAGACGAGCTCGCTGAGGTCGATCGAAAAACGGTCGAAGCGCTCGAGCTCCTCGGGCTTCGAGAAATCCGCGGCCATCTGGAAGTGGAGATTGCCGGCCAGCGCGTGGCCGAAGAGCACGCCATCCACGTAGCCATGCGCATCCAAAAGCTTGCGCATGTCGATGACGAAGTCGGCGAGCCGGTCGACCGGCGCCGCAACGTCCTCGGTGAGCATCACGGTGCCCTTGTCGCGCGCTGCCCCGAACATCGGGATAAACCCCTTGCGCATGTCCCAGAGGGCGTGGCTGCGGGCTTCATCCTCGGAAAAATCGATGTTGGTCGCGCCCTCTTCGCGGAGGATCGCGATGCATTTTTCGGTTTCGATGCGGAGCGTTTCGGGATCGGCCGCCGTGACGTCGATCAGCATCGCCGGCGAGTCGTCGGTGAAGAACTGCCGGTAGGGCTGCATGCAGGGCAGGTGCTCGACCGCCGCTAGCGCCCGCCGCTCGAGATATTCGGCAGCGGTCACGCCGCTCGTCGTCTGCATGCCACCGTTCGACAACCGCGAGATCGCCCGGGCGCAGGAAAAGGGATCGGGGAACGGGATCAGCCCCGTCATCTTGTAAGGGTGCTCGTCGATCGTCTCGTAGGTGACCTCGGCGACGAAACCGAGCGTGCCTTCCGAGCCGACGATGAGGTGCGTCAGGATGTCGATCGGGTCGTGGAAATCGAGCAGTGCATTGAGCGAATAGCCGACGGTGTTCTTGATCTTGTACTTGCGCCGGATGAGAGCCACGAGCTCGGCATCGCCTTCAACTTCGTGGTGCAGCGCGGCGAGCGCCTGAAGCAATTCCGGACGCTTCTGCCTGAAGGCCTCGCGCGACGCGGCATCGCCGGAATCGAGCACCGTGCCGTCGGTGAGCATGACCTTGAGCCGACGCATCGTGTGGTAGGTGTTGTAGGTGACGCCGCAGCACATGCCCGACGAGTTGTTGTTGACGACGCCGCCGATCTTGCAGGTCGCCTGGCTCGCCGGATCCGGCCCGAGCTTCTTGTTGAAGGATTTCAGCGCGCGGTTGGCGTTGGCGACGATGATGGCAGGGCCGAGCGTCACCTGCGCGCCCTGCTCGTGCACCTGAATCTTGCGAAAACCGTCGCCGAGAACCGCGAGCACGCCTTCGCCGATCGATTGGCCCGAGAGCGAGGTGCCGGCGGCGCGAAACGTGACCGGCAGTCCCTCGGCGCGCGCCGCTTCGAGCACGGCGCCTACCTCGGTCTCACTGTTGACGATCGCCACCAGCGCCGGCACCAGCCGATAGGAGCTGGCATCGGCCGAATAGGCATATGTCATCAGCGGGTCGGTCATCAGCCGCCCGGCGTCGATCAGCGGCGCCAGCCGCGCCACGACCCGGCGGGCCGCCGCGGTCCGGTCCACCCCAATGGGCCCGAGCTTGTTCAATTCGCACCAATCCTGCGCATGATGGCGATCATGCTACACGGATTTGGCGGCAATCGGGAGGCGAGAGCGCATAAAAGCGTCTGGCCGCCAGAGGCTTATTCCGCCTCGTCGGCGTCCGGCCAGCCGGTCGTCTCGAACACCATTTCGAGGAGCGCGAGCCACCCCTCTTCGCGGCTCGCCAGGGGCGGCTCGGTGTTGAACAGCGAGGAGCCAGGCGGGAGCGTGTTCGTGACGGGTTGAACTCCCGCCTGGCGGGCCGGCGACCCGCTCAGCGCGGCGACGACCAGAGGTTGCGGAGTTGGGGACTCCGCTGCGGCGTCCCCGACGGACCACCGGATGGGTCTGAAGATCTTTGCCATGCCCATGGCGCGACCTCCGAAAGAATGGGTTTGAAGCATGATGGTTTTGGCCGTGCGCGGGCGCGCGGCGTCCTCGTCTCAAATGGCCGGCGGGCGAACCCCGCCGGGGATGTTTGGCTGGCGGCCGCATTGGCCGCCCATGGATATGACGATCGGGCTCAGCCCAAATCGACGTCACGGCGCCGAATAAGCTCGGCAGCCTTGCGCAAAATGTCGGCGACGCGCTTTTGCGTTTCGGCATCGCCCTCGTCGAGCGCGTCCGAAATGGCCGACTTGAGCTCCTTGCGGGCGGTATTCAGCTCCTCGCTGACACCCGGAATGTCGCGGTCGCGCTCGCGGCCATGATTGCGATTGCGGTCCCGATCGTTCCACCAGCCGCCATTGCGGCCGCGGCCCTCGCCGCCATTGTCACCCCACCAGCCATTGTCGCGCGCCGCCTGCTCGGCCTTCTGCCGCCATTCGCTCATGCGCTGGCCGGCCATGCCGAGGAAGTTGAGCGTCGACTGCACCGCCTCGCGATTTTCGTTGAGGTGCGCCCGGCCGTCGTCGGTGATGGTGTAGAGCTTCTTGTTGCCCTCGGCGCTCGAAGTCACCCAGCCCGCCTCTTCGAGGAAGGTCAACGCCGGATAGACGATGCCCGGCGAGGGCGAATAGATGCCCGAGGTCTTGTCCTCGATAGCCTTGATGAGGTCATAGCCATGGCGCGGCTGCTCCTCGATGAAATAGAGCGCCACCAGCCTCAGGTCGCCGCTCGCCAGCATGCGGCCAATGCGGAAATTTTCGCCCCAGTTGCCCCAGTTGGCGCCGGCCATCGGGCCGCCAAAGCCCCCGGGGCCGCCGAAACCGCCCGGGCCGCCGCCAAAACCGCCGAACTTACGGCGCGCCATGGCTTCGAAGTGGGCCCATTTGCGGGCGAAGCGTTCGGCGTCTCGTTCATCACGATCGCGCATAACAATGTCTCCGATATATCTTTCGTTGCCGTGAGATACGATGCGACGTCGAAAGTGTCAAGATAGCACGTAAGATATATCTGATTCAGTCGGCGATAGCCGAGATGTATCGATCCGCCGAGGCATGGACTCGGGCCTTGGCCTCCGCCTTGCACACCCGGTCCCACCACGCCGAGTAGATCCTGTCATAGGCGTAAGGCTCGACAGCATCGACGATTTTTCTCACGGCGCGTGCATTGAGCGGCACCAGGTTGGGGAAGCTGCGCATAAAACTGACCCAACGCGTATCCGGCACCACCATGATCGTATCGCTGGTGAAGAGCGCGCCTTTCCCGCCCGCGCCTTGCGGCCAGTGCAGCGCCGTGGAACCCGAAAAGTGCCCACCGCAGCGGATGAGCGTCACACCCTGGCCGAGATCGAACGTGTCGCCCGCCCAGAACCGGATGTTGGCGCTCGGCCGCTGCACGTAAGGCTTGAGATCGTCGTGAAGATATATCGGCGCATTATCGAGAGCTTCGCTCCACTCCACAATGGTGGAGAAGAAGTGCGGGTGCGAGACCGCGATTGCACGCAATCCGCCGGCCGCCCGCATGCGATCGACGGCATCCTGCGTGACCAGCGGAATGCCGTCCCACATCACACCGCCGCCTGGCTGCGGCACGAACAGCGCGCGCTGGCCGATGGCGATCTGCGGCGTCGCGCCGATACCGAAGAGGCCGGGTTCGAGCTCGCGCCAGTCGATGCTGCGGCTGGCCCGCAACTCGTCGGGCGTCGTCCAGCTCTGCCCATTGGCGTTGACGTATTGCCGCTCGTCTTCGCAGATCGGGCAATGCGCCGGCGGGGTCGCGCTCGGCGGCTGCTGCACGCCGCATGTCGTGCAGATATAGGCGATGTCGGCCATTGGCTCCTCCTCAGCAGCCGACGGCATGTGGGGCGGGACCGCGACTCGTGCAAGCGCGGCGCCGATCGACCGCAGCGATTTTCCCGACGCGCGGGCCTTGCCAGCCAGCCGCATAGCCGTTACCGGTCGCGCCCCTTTTTCTTGCGGAGGAGAGCGTCATGGAAACGAGCGCCGAGGATGCCCGCCACTGGAGCGATGTGGCCGCTCAGTGGATCGCCTGGGCCCGCGCCCCCAACCACGACGCGTTCTGGGCCTATCGCGATGCGCTGCGCGCCTTCATCGGTCCCGGCACCGGCAAAGCGCTCGACGTCGGCTGCGGCGAGGGCCGGCTGTCGCGCGAGCTCAAGACGCTCGGCTATCGGATGACCGCTTGCGATGCCGTCGCCGAGCTCGTCGCCGCCGCGCGCGAGGCAGATTCGGCCGACGACTACGCCGTGGCCCCGGTGACACGACTGCCGTTCGCCGACGCAAGCTTCGATCGGGTTTTCGCCTACAACCTGCTGATGGATGTCGCAGACGTGCCGGCGGCCGTCCGCGAGATCCGCCGCGTCCTCCGGCCTACTGGCGAGCTGATGGTCTCGGTCGTCCACCCGTTCTCCGATCGCGGCCGCTTCGACGGCGACGCCCCCGACGCGCCGTTTGTCGTCAGCGGCAGCTATTTTGGCGTCGAGCGTTTCGAAGGCGTCGAGGAACGCGACGGCCTTTCCATGCACTTTGCCGGCTGGTCGCTGCCCTTCGAGCACTACGCGAACGCGCTGGCCGATGCAGGCCTCGCCATCACGGCGATCCGCGAGCCGCAGCCGTCGGCGGCGCCCGAATTCGCCCGCATGGGGCGCTGGAGCCGCCTGCCGCTCTTCCTCTGGCTGAAGGCGCGTCCGCTGGCCTGAGCCGTCAATATTCGCGGTTTTGGTCCTTCCAGGCCACCAGCTGATCGAGCGTCGTACCGGCTCCGGCAATGGCGAACCGGTAAACATCCATGCTCGAGACGACGACACCGTAGAAGCCCGGCCGCGCCCGCGCCTCGGTCTTGAGGCGAAGAATCAGGTCGCGGTCGGCCTCGGCGAGGCGGACAATGAGCTCCCGGTCGGATCGCTGCCGCCGCTCGAAGTCGTCCGGCGCCCAGCCCCAGAGGTCGCCCTTCCACGGCTGGTTCGCCGCGTCGCGAAACTCGATGCCCCAATAGAGCCCGGCGCCGAGCGGATGCGGCTCGACATAGTCGTCGAGGAACTGCGCCTTGTGGATGCGGCAACCCGCGGCTTCGAACCGCCGGCCGATCTCGGGCAGCAGCGCCGCATAGTCGAGCCGCGCTTCCGGCACGACCGGCATATGGATGTCGATATCGCGCCAGACCATGAGCCCATAGCGGGCGCTGCCCGTCAGCGCCACACGACCGAAGCGGCCTTCGAGCAACACCCTGAGCCCGGTCTGCACGAGGATCGCCTCGGCCTCACCCGCGAGCCGTGCCGCCCACTCCTCACGCTTTTCCATCGTCGTCTCCAAAAACAAAAAGCCCGGCGCCTTTGCAGGGCCGGGCTTCCAAACTTGGGTTGGAGCAAGGGCGTCTATGTAGCGCCCGAAACTACTCCGTCTTGTTGCTCTCGGCGGCGGCCGCGGCGGCTGCTGCCTCCTCCGCGTCCTTGGCGGCCAGCTCCTTGGCCAGCGCCTCGGCGGCGGCAACCTTTTCGGCATCGCGCGCCTCGCGGGCGGCATGAGCGGCAGTGCGCTCGTCGCTCTCGATCTTGCGGGTGCGGGCGTTGGTCGATTCGAAAATGCGCGCCGACTTGCCGCGACGATCGCGCAGGTAATAGAGCTTGGCGCGACGCACCTTGCCGCGCTTCAGGACTTCGATGCGGTCGATGTTCGGCGAATAGATCGGGAAGACGCGCTCGACGCCCTCGCCGTAGGAAATCTTGCGAACCGTAAAGTTCTCGTGGATGCCCGAGCCGGCGCGCGCAATCACCACGCCTTCATAGGCCTGGAGGCGCTCTTTTTCGCCTTCGCGTACCTTCACCCAGACTTTTACGGTGTCGCCGTGGGTGAAATCCGGATGGCGGTTGCCGCCGAGGGCTTCCGCCTGCTCTTTATTGAGCTGTTCGATGATATTCATGTCGATCCGTCCTGATCTTTTCGCAGGGGCGTTTTGCCGAATTTTCTCGGTTGCGCAGAGCGCACTTCCGACTCGACCGCCCGGTCTTGGTTGCACGGAGGTTTTCGCCGGTTCTCCGCGGGTTTGAGACCCGGGGCCGACATTGGATGGGGGCCTATACTGGAAAGGGGCGACTGAGTCTAGGGAAAACGGGCGGTTTGGGCCTGGCACGTTACAACCACCGACGTCATCCCGGCGACAGCCGCGATCCAGTATGCGCTCCCGTTGTTGGCCTGCCATAGCAGGGCCTGCGCCGACCCATCCGGCTCGCCGGGTACGGGATTCCGGCTTTCGCCGGAATGACGCGGTGGAATAGTGCCGGCGCCTCTGCGAACCCCCTGATTACTTCAGCAAATCCGGCCGCCGCGCCCTGGTGAGCGCCCGGCTTTGCTCGCGCCGCCATTTTTCGACCTTGCCGTGATCGCCGGACGTCAGCACCGCGGGGATTTCCCGGCCCTCGAAAGTCTGCGGCCGTGTGTACTGCGGATATTCGAGGAGGTCGTTTTCAAAGCTCTCGTCGGCGTGGCTGTCGGCCGCGCCGAGCACGCCCGGGATGAGCCGGACCACCGCCTCGAGCAGCACCATGGCGGCGACCTCGCCGCCTGCGAGCACATAGTCGCCGATCGATACCTCTTCGAGGTTGCGCGCCTCGATGACGCGCTGGTCGACGCCCTCGAAGCGGCCGCAGACGATGACGGCGCCCGGGCCTTGGGCCAGCGCCCGCACCCGCGCCTGTGTCAGCGGCGTGCCGCGCGGGCTCATCAGCAGGCGCGGCCGCTCATCGTCGGCCGGTGAAACAGCCTCGATCGCGCTCGCCAGAATGTCGGGTTTGAGCACCATGCCCGGACCGCCGCCGGCCGGGGTGTCATCCACGGTGCGGTATTTATCGACGGCAAAATCACGCAGGTTCGTGGCGCGGAGCGACCAGAGCCCCTCGCCGAGGCCGCGGCCGATCACCGAGGCGCCGAGCGGCCCGGGAAAAAGGTCGGGAAACAGCGTGACGACGTCGGCGCGCCAGCTCACGCGGCGTCGTCACCGGCGGGCGCCGGCGCCTCCCCCTCGACTTCGACCGGCGGCACGATGACGACGTACCCTTGGCCGACGTGCACTTCCGGCACGGCGGCCTGGGTGAACGGGATCAGCCGGGTGTTGCCGCCCGCCCGGTCGCCGATTTCCAAAATATCGCCGGCGCCGTAGTTCGGCACAGCGACAACCTTTCCCATCGGCCGGCCATCGGCGCCACGCGCTTCGAGGCCGATCAGGTCGGCGACGTAGAAATCGTCCTCGTCATCGATCGAGGGCAGTTTTTCGCGGTCGACGAAAAGCTCGACGCCATTGAGCCGTTCGGCCGCATTGCGGTCGTCGACCCCCTTGAGCTTAGCGATCAGCACGTTGGTCGTGGTGCGCGCCCGCTCGATGGTCAGCGCCAGCCCCGGCCGGCTGGTCTCGAGCGCCCCATAGCCGACGAGCGCCATTGGGTCCTCGGTGAAGGACTGGATGCGCACCTCGCCCTTGATGCCATGCGCCGCGCCGATGCGACCCATGAGCAGGCGCTGTGTCGCGCTATCAGCCATGGTCGAGCACGGTGGTCGTGGCCACCCCCTCCCCATCCCTCCCCGCAAGGGGGAGGGTGCTTGGCGTGGCACGGCAGCGCCACAAGGCCACCTCCCCCCTTGCGGGGGAGGATGGGTGGGGGGTGGCCCAAAACACGGCGAATGCCTTACGCGCTCGCTTCTTCAGCCGGCGCGGCCGCGGCTTCCGCCGCCTTGGCGCGGGCTTCGGCGCGCTCGGTCGCCTTGGCGCCCGGCTTGGCCTTGTTGGGGTTGTTGCGCGGCGCGCGCTTCAGGAGGCCAGCGCCATCGAGGAAGCGGAGCACACGGTCGGTCGGCTGCGCGCCGACGCTGAGCCAATGCTGGGCGCGCTCGGTGTTGAACACCAGGCGCTTCGACTCGTCGGCGAGGATCGGATCATACGTGCCGAGCTTCTCGATGAACCGGCCATCGCGCGGCGAGCGGGCATCGGCAACGACGATGTGGTAGAACGGGCGCTTCTTGGTACCGGCGCGGGCAAGGCGAAGTTTCAGCGACATGTTTTCTCCTGGGATTCGACTGAACGGTTGAAGGGTTATTTCTTGCGGGGCACGAAGCCGCCGCCGAGACCGGGGAGGCCAGGGAAGCGCCCTGCGCCCCCGAAACCACCGGAATTCTTGAGCAGGGAGCCGACATCGCTCGGCAGCTTGTCGGCGATGGTCTTGGGGGCCGCCGCCGGGGCGCCGCCCGGGATCGCGTTGGGATCGATCCCCATTTCGCGCGCCATGCGCTCGAGCTGCGCCGGGTCCATGTTGGACATATCGGGCATACCGGCCGGCATCCCACCGGGCATCTTGCCGCCGAACATGCCGGCGAGCGAGCCGAGGCCGCCCTTGGAGACCTTCTTCATCATGTCCGCCATCTGGCGGTGCTGCTTCATCAGCTTGTTGACGTCCTCGACCTTGGTGCCCGAGCCCGCGGCGATGCGGATGCGGCGCTTGGCGTTGAGGATGTCGGGATTGGCGCGCTCGGCCTTGGTCATCGAGTTGATGATGGCGACCTGCCGGTCGAAGATTTTCTCGTCGATATTGGCGCCGGCCATCGCCTTCTTCATCTGGCCCATGCCGGGCATGAGGCCCATAAGGCCGTTCATGCCGCCCATCTTCTTCATCTGCAGCAGCTGGCTGCGCAGATCCTCGAGGTCGAAGACGCCCTTCTTGAGCTTCTTCGCCATTTTGGCGGCTTCGTCGGCCGAAACCGTCTGCGCCGCTTTCTCGACGAGGCCGACGATGTCGCCCATCCCGAGAATGCGGTCGGCGACGCGACTCGGATAAAACTCCTCGAGCGCGTCGAGCTTTTCGCCGACGCCGATCAGCTTGATCGGCTTGCCGGTCGCCGCCCGCATCGAAAGAGCGGCGCCGCCGCGGCCATCGCCGTCGACGCGGGTCAGCACGATGCCGGTGATGTCGAGGCGCTGGTCGAACGAGCGCGCGAGATTGACCGCGTCCTGGCCGGTCAGCGCATCGGCGACGAGCAGGATTTCGTGCGGATTGGTGGCCGCCTTGATCTCGGCCGTCTCGGCCATCAGCTCTTCGTCGATATGCGTGCGGCCGGCCGTATCGAGGATCAGCACGTCGTAGCCGCCGAGCTTCGCCTCGTTGAGCGCGCGGCGGGAAATCTGCACGGGCGTTTCGGTCGGCACGATCGGCAGCGTATCGACGGCGATCTGCGTGCCGAGGACGCGCAGCTGCTCCATCGCGGCCGGGCGGCGCGTATCGAGCGAGGCCATCAGGACCTTCTTGCCCTGCCGCTCCTTGAGGCGCTTGGCGATCTTGGCCGAATGGGTGGTCTTGCCCGAGCCCTGGAGCCCGACCATCAGGATGCCGACCGGGGACGGCGCGTTGAGGTCGACGGGCACCTGCGTTTCGCCGAGCACGCGCACCAGCTCGTCGTGCACGATCTTGACCACCTGCTGACCCGGCGTGACGGATTTCGTCACCTCGGCGCCAACCGCACGCTCGCGCACCTGCTCGACGAAAGCGCGGACGACTTCGAGCGACACATCGGCTTCGAGCAGCGCGCGGCGAACCTCGCGCAGCGCCGCATCGACATCGGCCTCGCTCAGCGCGCCGCGCCCGCGTAGCCCATCGAAGATTTTCCCAAGCCGGTCGCTGAGGCTTTCAAACATACGTTTGTCCTTTTTCGCTCACGGGCCACGCCGCTCGCTTTGCTCGCTGGCCCTCCGCGAGGGCGGCCGACGGCCGTCTCGCTTCGCTCGCCAGGAGCATATGGTTATGCACGTCTCAGTTGTCGCGCTCCCGAACCGAAAAAGCGGAAGACCACTTTTCCTGGGAACGCTCCGTCGTTCCAAACACCAACGGCACCCGAGGGCGCATCGCGCTGTCGGGTGTTGGCCTCCGGGATCTCTTTAGACCTTTGCGGGTCCCGGTCGGCGGATCAGGGTGTTGGCCTGATGGATATGGGGCGCGGCATAGAGGGGAAGTGCGGCGGAGTCAAGGAAACCCGCTGGCCGGCGCGGTTGAGCGCAGGCGTCCCACTATGTCCGCCGCAATTTCTGCGGGCGAGCGGTTTGCTGCCGGGACGGGTTCGCCGAAGGCCGGGTCCACGTGGGCCGCACAACACTCGGCGGCGCGCCGAAACGCCCATTTCCCCCCCGGCGTGTCAGGGTCGGCGCCGCGCCTGATGAGGCGCTCCTGAATGACCGCCAGCGGCGCGATGAGGCAGAACGGACGGATATCGCGGTCGAAGCGCTCAAGGCCGGACCGCACTTCGCCAAGGTATTGGAGGTTGGAGAAGGCCATCGGCACGATGACGGCAGGGCGAAACAGTCGAATGGATCGGATGCGCCTGACGGTCCATTGCCGCCACGCTTTCATATCCTGAAAATCGTCGGTATCCCGGCCATCGATCGGCACCCAGCGCGGCAACCGCCAGAGGAAAATGCCGATCTTTTCCGGATTGCAGATGGCGCTCCCCTCGATCTCAGACCGGAGCAGCGGGGCAACCGTGGTCTTGCCGATCCCGAACGACCCATTGATTAGGATGATCACCGACTCGATTCCTGTAGTTTCACCGCACCGAAGCCATGTGACATTTGGCGCCGGCCCAGCCTCCGGCAGCCGCCGATTGCCCCGCACTGGCAATTCGCCGCAGTTTCCGCCATATACCCCTCAGTGCGAATGAAGGCCCGGCCATGGCAAACGCGCCGTTTTTGAAGATGAACGGGCTCGGCAACGAAATCATCGTTGCCGACATGCGCGGTCGTGGCGATCGTGTCGCGCCGGCTGCGGCGGTCGCGATCAATGCCGACCCGGCGACGAGGTTCGACCAGATCATGGCGATCCATGACGCGCGGACGCCGGGGACCGCCAACTACATCGAAGTCATCAATTCGGACGGCTCGCTCGCCGAAAGCTGTGGCAACGGCATGCGTTGCGTGGTGATGGCGCTGCGCGAGGAGACGGGCAACAGCGCGTTCCTGTTCGAAACGCTGGGCGGGCTCGTTTCGGGCACCGAACATCCCGACGGGCTCATTACGGTCGATATGGGAGTGCCCAAGTTCGGCTGGCAGGATATCCCCCTCGCCGAGGAATTTCGCGATACCCGCGCCATCGAGCTCCAGATCGGGCCGATCGATGCGCCCGTGCTGCATTCGCCTTCGGCCTGCTCGATGGGCAATCCGCACGTCACGTTCTGGGTAAAGAACGACGTCTGGGGCTATGCGCTCGACCGCTTCGGCCCGCTGCTCGAAAACCACCCCATCTTCCCCGAGCGCTGCAACATCACCATCGCGCACGTCGTGGCGCCCGATCACATTATCGCGCGCACCTGGGAGCGAGGCGCCGGCCTGACGCGCGCCTGCGGCACCGCCGCCTGTGCGGCGCTGGTCAACGGCGCGCGCACCAAGCGCACCGGCCGCAAGGCGACCGTAACGGTGCCGGGCGGCGATCTCGTCGTCGAATGGCGCGCCGACGACCATGTCCTGCTCACCGGCCCGGCCGAGCACGAATTCGCCGGCAGCTTCGACCCGCAGACGGGTGCCTGGTCGCGCGAGCGGGAAGTCGCCTGATGCCCGGCTGTCCGCAATGAGCGTCGAAACGCTCACCTTCGGTTGCCGCCTCAATGCCTACGAGTCCGAGGTGATGAAGGCCGAAGCCGAAAAGGCCGGCCTCGGCGATGCGCTCTTGGTCAACACCTGCGCCGTGACGGCCGAGGCGGTGCGTCAAGCCAAGCAGGCGATCCGCAAAGCACGCCGCGACGAGCCCGGGCGAAAAATCATCGTCACCGGCTGCGCCGCGCAGACCGAGGCGCGCGCCTTCGGCGACATGGCCGAGGTCGACCTCGTCATCGGCAACGCCGACAAGCTCAAGGCTGAGAGCTACGCGCCGCTCGCCTTCGGGGTGCCGCTCAACGACAAGGTGCAGGTCAACGACATCATGAGCGTGCGGGAAACCGCCGGCCACATGATCGACGCCATGGATGGCCGCGCCCGCGCCTTCGTGCAGGTGCAGAATGGCTGCGACCACCGCTGCACCTTCTGCATCATCCCCTATGGCCGCGGGCCTTCGCGCTCGGTGCCGATGGGGCTCGTCGTCGAGCAGATCAAGCGCCTCGCCGGCAATGGCTTTCGTGAGGTGGTGCTGACCGGCGTCGACATCACCTCCTACGGGCCCGACCTCCCCGGCCAGCCGAGCCTCGGCAAGCTGGTACAGTCGATCCTCCGCCATGTGCCGGAATTGCCGCGCCTGCGGATTTCCTCGATCGACTCGATCGAGGCCGACGAAGCGCTCTACGATGCGCTGGCTTCGGACTACCGGTTGATGCCGCACCTCCACCTCTCGATGCAGTCGGGCGACGACCTCGTGCTCAAGCGCATGAAGCGCCGGCACCTCAGGGCCGATACGCTGGCCTTCGTCGACAAGGTCCGCGCCCTCCGCCCCGACATGGTGTTCGGCGCCGACATCATCGCCGGCTTCCCGACCGAAACCGACGAAATGTTCGAGAACACGCTGCGCATCGTCGGCGAAGCGAACCTCACCTACCTCCACGTCTTCCCCTATTCGCCGCGTCCGGGCACGCCCGCGGCAAAGATGCCGCAGGTCGATCGCGCCATCGGCAAGGCGCGGGCAAAACTGCTGCGCGAGGCCGGCGAGCGGCAGTTCGCCAGCCATTGTGCGAGCCGGGTGGGCGAGATCGAGAGCGTCCTGGTGGAGCACGACGGCATCGGCCGCACCGAGCAATTCGTCCCGGTCGCCATTGGCGGCCATGCGCCGGGAGAGATCGTACCCGTGCGGATCGTCGGCATCTCCGGAACGGGCCTCGTCGGCGAAGCCGTGAGGTCGGCCGCCTGATGGCCGAGAACAAGCCGGGATTTTTGAAGCGCCTGTTCGGCGGCGAGACGGCATCGCCGCCACCGCCTGCCGCGCCGCCCCCACCCGGGGCAGCGCCGGAGCCACCGCCCGGCCCGCCCGAAACCAGCGCCGACTACGTCGAGGCGGTCGAGCGCGAGACCCCGCCCGCGCCGCGGCGAAGCTGGCTCGATCGGCTGACCTCGGGGCTCCGCCGCTCCTCCGACCAGATCACTGGCGGCATCACCGCGCTCTTCACCAAGAAGCGGCTCGATGCAGCGACCCTCGACGAGCTCGAGGACATCCTGATCCAGGCCGATTTCGGCATCGACACGGCCTCCGCCGTCACCGAGGCGTTGCGGCGTGATCGCTTCGATCGGGACATTTCCGGCGAGGACGTCCGCAGCGTCCTCGCCGCCGAGGTCGAAAAGGTGCTGGCGCCGGTAGCGCAGCCGCTGCTCGTCGATGCCGCGCAAAAGCCCTTCGTCATCCTCATGGTCGGCGTCAACGGCTCGGGCAAGACCACGACCATCGGCAAGCTCTCGGCAAAGCTGCGCGCCGAAGGCAAGTCGGTGATGCTCGCCGCCGGCGACACCTTTCGCGCCGCGGCGATCGAGCAATTGCAGATCTGGGGCCAGCGCACCGGCGCCGAGGTTGTCACCAAGCCCGCCGGGTCCGATGCCTCGGGCCTCGCCTTCGAGGCGGTGACGCGCGCCAAGGCCGAGGGCACCGATGTGCTCATCATCGACACGGCCGGGCGCCTGCAGAACCGCGACGAGCTCATGGGCGAGCTCGAAAAGATCGTGCGCGTCATCAAGAAGGTCGAACCCACCGCGCCGCATGCGACGCTGTTGACCCTCGACGCGACGACCGGCCAGAATGCCCTCAACCAGGTCGATATTTTCGGCAAGCGCGCGGGCGTCACCGGCCTCGTCATGACCAAGCTCGACGGCACCGCACGCGGCGGCATATTGGTGGCCATCGCGCGGAAGTTCGGATTGCCGGTGCACTTTGTCGGCGTCGGCGAAAGCGTCGACGACCTCGAGCCGTTCGCGGCGGCGGACTTTGCAACGGCGATTGCCGGCGGAGACAGGATCTGATGGCCAACGACGCCGGCAAGAAAGAAGACGAGATCAACTGGGAGGAGATGCGGCCCCAGCTCCTCAAGCTTGCCCTCGAGCTCGGACCGCTGGTCATCTTCTACGTCGCCAATGCCCGGGCCGATATTTTCGCGGCGACCGTCTGGTTCATGGTCGCCATGGTCGGCTCGCTCGCCCTGAGCTGGCTGCTCCTCCACAAGGTTGCGGTGATGCCGCTGGTGACGGCGATCGTGGTGCTGATCTTCGGCGGGCTGACGCTCTGGCTCCACGATGACACCTTCATCAAGATGAAGCCGACGGTAGTCAACGCGCTCTTCGCCGTGATGCTGCTCGGCGGCCTGCTCTTCAAGCAATCGCTGCTGCGCTACGTCTTCGGCGAGGTCTATAAGCTCCGCCCCGAGGGCTGGACCATCCTGACGCTGCGCTGGGGTCTCTTCTTCCTCTTCCTCGCCGTGCTCAACGAAGTGGTCTGGCGCACGGCCGATGCCTGGATCGCCGACCCCAAGCAGGCAACCGACCTCTGGGTCACCTTCAAGGTCTGGGCCACGATGCCCATCACGGTGATCTTCACCCTGTTCCAGCTGCCGCTGCTCACTAAGTACGCGCCCGACGCCGAACATCCGGCGGCCCCGGGCGGCGAACCCAGCATCTAGCGTTCCAGCCGTTGCACCTCGGCGGGGAGGCGGCTAGCCTACCCCGCGGTATGGGCGCTCAGGGGCACGGCTTGAAACTCGTCGCAAGACTGATTGCAGCTTCGATGGCTTGCTTTGCGCTTTCGGCGGCCGCTGCGGCTGCCGGTCCGGCGGCTGACTCGAAGGACTACGCGGTCATCGACATGGCCGATCACATCCTCGCCGAGGCATCCACCTGCCGCTTCGACAGCTCCACCATCAGCCGCCTTAAGCAGATCGCTGCCGCCGCAGCAAAACGCGCCGGGGCGACGACGGTGGAGGCGCAAAAGATCGAAGCGGCGGCGAGGAGTGACGCGGCCACGGCGCGGACGAGCCATCCAAATACCTCGCCCGGCCCAGGCTGTGCCGCCTCGCTTGCCATGTACCGCGGCCTGGCGGCAGCCTACTAAGTCGGCAATTAGGCGGCAGCCTGGGCGGGCTCGAAACCGCGGCTCAGTGCCGCTTCATCAGCTCGTCCTTGCTGACATTGAGCAGCAGGGCATCGCCCGAGGTCGAGTCGATCTGCTCGGGGAAGATGTAGCGGTCGGAGGCGAAAAGGCCCTTGGTGTCGAGCCGCACATAGCCTTCCGTCAGCATGCGGTCGCGCAGCACATCCGGCAGGTCGTCCGGCACGAACGCCTCGGCGATGTCCTGGACCAGGCCGCCGTCGCGGCGGCGATCGGAAGCGTCCACGTCTTCCGGAATGACATCCGGCTGGTCCTCGTTCTCCGAGAACTTGAAGTCGTCGATCTTGCCGATTTCGTTGTTCATGCGGTCAAAAACCTTCATGCCGACATGAACGTTTTCAGGAAGGGTCTGCATCGTTCCTCTCCATTGGCGTGGGGCGGCGCAGGCGGCCGCAGATGGTAAGGAAACGGTGGACGGCTTCTGGCGGTTGCGACGCTAAGACTGTGCTTTTGCTGCCGCAATTGCGGGTTTGAGCACTGCCTCGACGTTCTGCGCATTGAGGGGGCCCACGATCTTCTGCGTGATGACACCCCGGGCGTTGACGATGAATGTCTCGGGCACGCCATAGACGCCCCAGTCGATGGACGCCCGGCCGTTGCTGTCGGCGCCGATCGCCGCATAGGGATCGCCGAGCTCGGCGAGGAACGCCTTGGCGTTGTCCGGCTGGTCCTTCTGGTTGATGCCATAGATCGGCACCCCGACCTGGTCCTTGACCGCCATCAGCACCGCCGACTCGTCGCGGCAGGGCACGCACCAGGAGGCGAAGACGTTGACGATGGTGACGTGGCCCTTGAGCGAGTCCGTATCAAAGCCGGGAGCTTGCAGCCCCGCGACGGGCGGCAAGGCGAAATCCGGCGCCGGCTTGTTGATCAGCACCGAGGGGATGTAGCTCGGGTCGCGGTTGAGGCTGACCGCGAACACGCCGATGAGCGCCACCAGCACGACGAGCGGCAGCGCAAAGAGCAGGATGCGCTTCACTTGCCGGCGTCCGACCGGCGGCGGATGCCGCGCGCCTCGAGGTCCGCCAATCGCCGCGCCGTGCGGCGCGCATCGAAATAGCTGAAGCCGATGAGCAGCAGCGTGCCGATGGCGACGGCCGCGTAGGCGCCGATGATGAAGGCTGCGTGAGGTCCGAGATCCATCAGCCTACCCCGCAACCCGCGTGGCCGCCTGTCGCTCCAGCGTCTCGGCGCGGCGGCGGAGGATTTCCGTGCGGATGCGCACGATGTGGAGCACGACGAACAGCAGCGTGAAGGCCAGCGTCATGATGCCGAGCGGCAGCAGCATGGCGGGCGGCATGTGCTCGCCGCCCATCAGCGAAATCGAAGCCGGCTGGTGCAGAGAATTCCACCAGTCGACGGAGAATTTGACGACCGGGATGTCGAGCGCACCGACTAGCGTGAAGACTGCGATGACCCGGCCGGCCCGGCCGGAATCCTCGAAGGCGCGCCAGAGCGCGACGATGCCAAGGTAGATGAGAAAGAGAATGAGGGTCGAGGTCATCCGCCCGTCCCATTCCCAGAACGTGCCCCAGGTCGGGCGGCCCCAGAGCGAGCCCGTGATGAGCGCAAGGCCGGTGAACACCGCCCCGAGCGGCGCCGCCGACTTTGCCGCGACATCTGCCAGCGGATGGCGCCAGACCAGCGTGCCGATCGAGGCCACCGCCATCACCGCATAGACGAACTGGCTGAGCCAGGCGTTGGGCACGTGGATGTACATGATCCGCACCGTCTCGCCCATCTGGTAGTCGGGCGGCGAGTCGAAGAGCGCGAAATAGAGGCCGATCGCGAACAGCACCGCCGTTAGCACCGAAAGCGGCACGACGAACGGTTTCGACCACGCGAGGAACTGCCCCGGGTTGGCGAGCCGGCCGAACCAGCTCGGCTTCTTGTCGGCGAAATCGACGGTCATCGGCTGGGCTCTAGTCCTCACTCAGGCGCAACGCAAGGGCGGCGGCGAACGGCGCCAATGCCACCGCGACGAGGCTGATTGCCGCAAGGAACAGCTCGGCGGCGGTCGATATTCCCGGCCCGGTCTCGGCAATCGCGCTGACGCCGAAGATCAGGATCGGGATGGCGAGCGGCAGGATGAGCACCGGCGCGATCAGCCCGCCGCGCCGCAAACCCACTGTCACCGAAGCGCCGATGGTGCCGAGCGCCACGAGCCCGGGCGTGCCGAGAAGCAGCGACAGCGGAAGATTCCTTTTGGGGTCCCTTACCTCGCCCGCGGTGAATGTCACGTTGTGCCATGCGTCGGCCGAGAAGAGTGAGTTCGTCTGCGCCACACATATTCCGACA
>Ga0207639_10000699_pt1 | contig 23017 bp, 21 predicted proteins | sample KBSCornC32_FD_184299 | JGI IMG/M metagenome (GOLD analysis project Ga0207639, IMG submission 184299) | Corn rhizosphere microbial communities from Kellogg Biological Station, Michigan, USA - KBS Corn C3-2 (SPAdes) (version 2) | ecosystem: Host-associated > Plants > Roots > Rhizosphere > Soil ...
GCTAACAAGCTTGCCCAGCGCCGTATCGAACCCGCTCACGTTATCGCATGGTCATGCTGGAGACGCGCCCATCAAGCCGCTGCACGCAGGGCTCACCTTAAACTTAAAATGCAACTGTAATGCTAGGCGGCGTGGACAAATTGGCTGGGGCCAGCGGACCTGCTATTCGGGTTTGAGATGACCTGTTCACGCTGCGAAAATCTTGACGAGTATGTGCGCTTCAGGTCGCGCGGTGAACTGTTCCGCGCGATTGGAACAGTCCGGCAGGCTCTGGCTGACGGTGACCTCGAAGAGATCGATGCAGGGCCGATGAAGGGAACGATAGCGTTTAGTGATCTGTCGGACGCCGGTCCGCTCGATGACCTCTTACTTTATCGCTTCCGCTGCCCCGACTGCGGGCAAAACTTCGTGCTGGGAGCGGAGACTTATCACGGCAGCGGCGGGTCTTGGGGCAAATCAGCGCCGCTCGGATCAACGTGATTGACGTGGTGCCGTAGGATTGATTCAAGGCTGCTTTTTGGAGGCAGGCTTGAGCAGGGGCGATCTCACCGAAGCGGAATGGCGTGTTCTGAAGAGCTTGTTGCCCATAGAGCCTGAGAACCGTGGTCGAGGCAGGCCGCCCGAGCAGAACCGAGCGATCATAAACGGCATCCTATGGCGGCTTCGCTGCGGCGCTCCATGGCGCGACGTGCCGCCGAAGTACGGTAGCTGGAACACCATCTATCGTCGGTTCCGGCGATGGAGTGAAGCCGGGGTCTGGGAGAGCGTCGCTGTGACGCTCGCCGAGATCATGGCGGACAGCGGCCACTACAGCATCGACAGCACCACAGTCCGCGCCCATGTTTCGGCAGCGGGCGGAAAAGGGGGACTCATCGACGCGCTCTTGGCCGCTCGCGGGGCGGGTTCTCCAGTAAGCTTCACTGCCTGGCTGATGCCCTCGGACGACCGCTCGCCTTCCATTTGACGGTCGGCGAGGCGGCAGATTGCAAAGCCTATGACGCCTTGATCAACCTGCCCGAGCGCACACCTGACGCTTTGCTCGCCGATAAGGGCTACGACGCCGACGCAATCCGTGCCGACCTTGCCGAACGGAATATCGAGGCCGTCATTCCTGGCCGGTCAAACCGCCGCGTGAAAATCGAGCATGATCGGGCACTCTACAAGCAGCGCAACCGCATCGAGCGCATGTTTGGACAACTCAAGATCAACCGCGCCATCGCAACCCGATATGACCAACTGGCCAACAGCTTCCTCGGAATGGTCCATCTCGCCACCGCCAGATACTGGCTCAAATTTGTCCACGCCGCCTAACCCCTCTTTCGCCAATCCCCTTACAAACTCCCGGCATCGGACGATCTTATTATTAAAGTCGTTCGACGGTTGCATTCAAAATCGGAGGTTGGCAAGGTAATTCGGAAATGTATACGGGCCTTCAGCGAAACGATCGGAATGCTTTTCAGGAAGCAAACCCGCGAATGCGAATCCGAATTCTCGCTGGCGTTCGTGGCGGAGGGCTGGCAAATGGGGATATTGGATGACGAAAGATGGCGTGTTCTCCGAGGAACTGGCGAGCTGGGGAAAAATGGTCGGTGAGGAAGCGCGTAAAAATTTCGATTTTTGGCTGAACTCCGGCATTTACGAGAAATATCTGTCCGGAAGTAACGTGCTCGACATTGGATTTGACGGGTACATTGATGGCGTGCAGCCTATCACACCTAAAGCAATTGGTGTAGGGCTAAATTATCCAGATTATGATGGGAAGACGCTGCCTTTCCCCGACGAGTCGCAGGACACTGTTTTCGCTAGTCATTGCCTCGAGCACATCGACGACTATCGCGGCGCCCTCACTGAATGGTTTCGTGTCGTAAAGATAGGCGGTCATTTATTTATTACTGTACCTCATCAATTTCTCTATGAGAAAAGGATTATTATTCCTTCCAAATTTAATGCCGACCATCGCCGGTTTTATACGTCCGCGAGCTTATTAAGAGAAGTAGAGGAAGCTATTGATCCACTTCAGTTCCGAGTGCGCCATCTAGAGGATAATGATAGGGGTTTCGATTACTCAATTCCTCCCGATGAGCATAGCGTTGGATGCTATGAAATTATTCTAATCATTGAGAAAATCGCATCGCCACCCTACGCTGACGCCATAAACTCGCCTCCAACTTTCCGCACTGCATCCGCTGCAGAATTTATCTCAGCGCAGCGGCCAGGCCAGGATTTTCCTGTAATGAAGATCTCTTCGAGAAATGCCCCTCAATCAGTGATCATTTTCAAGATGGACCATTTGGGGGACTTCATTGCGGCTAAACCCGTTCTAGCCAAGGCGCGCCAAGCTTTTCCCGGCGCTACATTGACACTGGTATGCGGGCACTGGAACGTTGACGCGGCACGCAAACTGGAGCAGTTCGATGAGATAATTGAATTCTCTCTATTCGCACGATATTCACCAGTTAACGGAACGATCGACATTGTCCAGCGTCTTGAGGAATTGAGATTGCTTCTAAATGGGCGCGTATTTGACCTTGCCGTGGATTTGCGGGTCGATGCGGATAGTCGTGTCGTACTTAAACATGTAAATGCCGCTGTTCGTGCAGGCTTTGGTCACAAGAATCTGTTTCCGTACTTGGATATTTCGTTGCCGTTGGTTTCTTCCACTAAAGAAAGATGCTCCGATCTTATTTTTGCGGACGCTCGCCGTTTCGAAGGTGCTGTCGGTAAACACCTTGGTCACACTCTCGAAATACCGGCTGACCGTTATCCTAGGGGCCTGACCATCGTATGGGGGCCGTATTGTCATCTTTCGAAAGGGGAGTATTTGATTTCTCTTGTGCTTGCTGATGAGGAGGGAAAGTGCCCTCCTTTTGATTACGATGTAACGTGTCGCGGCGGTAATTTGCGTCTTGCATATGGCTCATGCGGCGAAGTCACGGGAGATGGCTTGCTTCTAATCCTGGATGAGGACGTCGATGATCTCGAGGTCCGGATTTGGGGTAAAGACGAGCACTCGAAAACGAGCTATATTCGTGGTTGCACTTTCACGAAGTTCGGAAAGATGGGGGGAGCGCACCAGACCGAAATGATGGCAATGCTGATGGCTCTGACTGAGCATCGCGTTCGTGCGCAGCCGTTTGAGGAGCAGATCGCTTGATCGTCGTTGCACCCTTCTCCAATGATGTGCTTCGAGACTGGCCACGGGGCTATTTCCGAGACTTTGTTTCCAGCCTGTTGGACCATTACCACTATCGGGTGACGCTCATCGGCTCCGCGGAGCAGCGCCAGTCGATCAATCTCATAGTACGTGGCCTAGCGGCAGATCGGGTGTCCAATGTTGCTGGCACGTGGAGTTGGGCTGAAACAATGCAGCACCTCAAAGATGCAGCGCTTGTGGTTGCCAACAATTCGGGCGTCGCGCACCTGGGAGCTTCTCTGGGAGTGCCGACTTTGTGCATCTTCACTGCTTCGCACGATCCTCACGAATGGGGGCCAAGAGGGTCGCGTGCTACCATACTATATGCGCGGCCGAATTGTGCGCCCTGCGGTATGTCGGGTATTCATGGCTGTCGGAATGGTCAGGTTTGCATGACAGAACTGACACCGGAACTTGTCTTTGCACAAGTTCGCCACTTGCTTCCGCAAACGACTCCTCCTTCGACAGCTACCTACCGTGGTAAGAACAACGGTCTCGCCATCAGCGGACGGCCAGGTTCAGACTCTGGAGGCGGCGTCTGACCGAAGTTGGAGGGGTTCCTGTGGCAATAAGACACCGGCCTATCCGCGATGCTATGACTTACCGCGTCAATATGACTGCGTCAGGCGCACATGTCTGCGAATGACATGAGCAATGGTACGGAGGTCGTGGGCGAGGGCGTCGCCGGAACGGCTTTGTCGCTTATTTCCAAAAGCCTCGAACCTGTAGCGTTGATCGCTGGGTTGCCTTCGTCCTTGACCTATTTCGCGGCTGATCTGTGCCGCGATCTTTTGGCGCGGCGCCATGGCGCGTGTGAGGTAATCAGCCTCAATAATTTGGAGTCCGCGACGGTCGAAAAGATCGGCGCCACTTCCGGCCCCGCCCTTTTCCTGTGTGAAGTGCCTGATGCCGCCGTTGCCGCTATGGCAAAAGATGCCGCATTTCCGATCTTGGTACTCGATCACGATTTCGTGGCAGCAAGCTATGATTTCATGGCCGCGCGCAATGCGAACCTGCTCGATACGGCGCGAACGATGGCGCGGGCGCAAATGGGGCTGTTCGCGCTTGCTGATATTAGCCGTGCTGCCGTTGTGAGGGTTGACCAACACGAAGCCCCCGCCTTGCTGGCGAAAAGCATTGCTGCGTCGCTTGGCATGTCGCGCGAAATTGTGAGCGATATGATCGAGGCTCGAAGCCTCGCACGCCCCCTTACGGAAGTCCTTGACGAGATCTTCGTCCACGAAAAGCTATCGCGATCGGATGAGATGGAGGATATCCTGCAGAGGCTGGGCCGTTTTTACGGGTCGCCTTTAGAATCGAGAACGGCGCTTGATGTTCCGATGGGCATGCTGCTGCAAGCAACGCCCCCATATCAACCTGCAACCTACACGCTTGAGTTGCTTGGCCCAGCGCGATGCTTGACTTTCGGCCCCTATCTTTATCTGCCGAGAGGTCGCTGGCGGTCTAATTTCACGTTCCTGTCGCTGGATAATGTTTCCGGGAATACGATAGGAATGGACGTCGCCGCTGATCAAGAGATAAAATTTGATCGCGATTTTGATATTAATGTTTCCGGGAAATTCACGTTCAGTAGTGAATTCGATATTGAAGATCCATTCTATCCGATAGAATTTCGTACTTTTCTACGCCGCGGATCGATCGGGGGAGAGTTTCAACCGCTCTCCCTTACGCTCGAAACTGTCGCCAGACAATAACAGGCGACCACGCTTAGCTGTGAAAGAGCCAAGCTTGGACACCCGGGTAATCATTCCACAGTCTGCGCTTCACACCTTTCATGTCTTTGAACACGTAGCTCAAACCGTCCTGACTATATAAGGATATATGGCCGTTATTTGGCCCAAGATACCACCAGTCGCGCCCAAGTGAAGGATCCCACTGCGCAGTCTGGAATGCGAAAACTCCTTTAGGCTTGAGATGGCGTTTTATCGTATCGAATATCGCACGTGGATTAGGCAAGTGCTCTATCACTTCGCACGAAGTGATTATATCAAACTTCCGGCCACCGAGGTTAGGTAAGAAATATTCCTTACCAACTTTAGGAGGAATAATGTCAGTTCCCCAAACATTTAAGTTAAGAGACCGCCTTCCGATCTCTAAGAATCCACCAATCCCACAACCGAAATCGAGAATATCGGCACGATCTAAACGCGTATTGAGCAACTCGTTAGCGAGTGCAACAAGGCGAAATGTTTCAGACACTCGACCATACCAATCCGGATCTTGATTCTCCCAATAGGTATCGTCATAGATTTCAGCATGGCTATCGCGATAATCTATCACATCGGTGAAAAGGAAGTGGCACTTCCCGCATTGATAATACCAGCTGTCATCAGCTTCATCAGGAATTGGATGTCCAGTTTTCTTGCTATACGGCAATCCAAAAGCGAGAGACGCATGTGATCCGCATAACTTGCAGGTCATATCGTAACGCTTTGGCGGCAAAGGGAAACTCACAGTCACGTGCCCTCTTTCTACTAATGTTTTAGCTTGAACGGAAATTTGTGCGCTGCAAAATCATATATATACATGTTGTGACAGGCGCGAATAATGATGCCAACCATATTCTTAAGAATCGCATATTCTTGCGCCGTTGCTTCTGTATCGAGTGACCAGTTAGAATATTTTCGCTTGCAGTCATTGCGTTATGGTCCGCGTCAACGCGATTGGGGTGAATAACTGCCCGAGAATTTGAATCAGCTTGGTTGGCTGATTGGCTTCGGCGCCTCCGACATAAACCACGTCCTTGTCGGTGACATAGAATTGTTGCGCCAGAAAATAGGAGGCGGGCTTCATCATATTGAGGTGATAGACTACCGGCCGCTCGTCCGGTGCAGCGCCATCCGGACCCTTGGCCGCGACCTTCTCGTATCGGAACACGAACACCGCGCCGGGGTTGGCGAGATTTTCGCTCGGTCCGCCAGCCAGCGCCAAGGCTTCAATCAGCGAGAAGCGACGCAGTGGAAGATCGAAGCGGCTCACGCGATTGGCGCTGCCCATCATGGTATAGCTCCGGTTCTTACGGACCAGCTCGATCCGGTCGCCGGGTTCCATGGTCATGCCGCCGAGGTTAGAAAAGGTCAGGTCTTCCACGGGCACTTCGATCACTGCTTCTCCCCGCCGCACGCGAACGAGCACGTTGGCCTGGGGCTCGCGCGCGCCGCCGGCGAGTGTGATCACGTCAAGCAACTTCTCATGCGCGGCCGACAGCCGAACCCGCCCGGGCCGCACGGCTTCGCCAGCGACCATCACGCCGCTGCCGTTGGCGGCATCCAGCCGCACCATCACCTGGGGATTTTCCGATTTGCCGCGTAATCTGGCTTCAATATCTTCGGCCAGCTCCCTTGGCGTCCGCCCCGCTGCCTCCAGGACACCTGCATAGGGCAAACGAATCGTACCGGCTTGATCTACCTCGATCGGACCAACTGTTTCATTTTTCGCGGCGGGATCGAATGCCGCACCAGGCGCCGACGGGCCTCCTGCAAACACTCTTACGCCCACTTCATAGAAAATCACGCTGATCACGTCACCCGGGGCAATCGCCTGCAATTCCGCTACGGGCTTGGGCGGGAAGGGCATTTGCTCGGGTGAATAAGGCCCTTTAGGGATCGCGCCAACGCCGTTGACTTCGATCACGGAAAAAGCGCCATTTGCCCCCGCATGTTCGATTTTGCGCCCAGTCGGACCCGCCTGAGGCAGAGTGGCACAGCCCGCCGAGAGGAGCGATGCACAGCTTGCAGCCAGCAATAATTTACAAGAAGGGGCTTGGCGCGGCATTATGGTATTGGTCCTCAAGAACGAAGGCTTGACTGCTCATGCAGTCTTCGATCGGAAAAGGCCAGTGCCGCTGCAGAATGTGGGGACGGCTTACACCGCATGTTTGGACTTCGATCTAAAGTGTCGCATAGATGCTTATCGCCAGATCAAGATCGGTGAACACGCGGCCATGCCCATTCTTAAGGACCAGGGCTGAGTTGCAATATTCCCGGATAACGCCGGCATCGTGGCTGACTAGGATCATCGCGGCATCGCGTCGCTTCGTAAACAATGCATCATGGCATTTCTGATGGAAGCGCTGGTCGCCCACGGCGATCACTTCGTCAATCAGGTAGCAGTCGAAATCGATTGCTACGGTTAATGCGAAGGCCAGGCGGGCGCGCATCCCTGATGAATAATATTTTACGGGGAGCAGAAGATTCTCTCCCAGTTCCGCAAAATCGTCGACACGCTCGATCGTCTCAACGATCGGGCGGTTATAGATCCGCGCGATGAAGCGGATATTGTCATAGCCCGTCATGCTGACCTCGAAGCCGCCGCTGAAAGCAAGAGGCCAGGACATCGACATACCGCGCTGGATTGAACCCGTGGTCGGTCGCTCGACCCCCCCGATGATTTTCACCAACGTCGATTTGCCCGCACCGTTTCGCCCGAGCACCGCGAGCTTCTGTCCGGGTTCAACAGTGAAGTTGATATCGGTCAACACCTGCTTGTGCCCGGTCTGGGTTTCATAGACCTTGCTGATTCGATTAGCGACGATCGGTCCGGGTTGCAAAAAACGGTCGGGCTGGTGCGACCGCGGCAGAATGGGAGACAACAGACTAGCCACCGTCGAGCACCACATCCGAAAGCGAGCGAACAATAAAAATTACCGCGCCGGTCACGAGTACTACGATGAGCAGATTCAGAAATCCGCGTGGATAGCGCGGTACGTCGGGCAGGCTTGGCTGCGAGACGCGCTCAATGTACAGACGATTGCGGTCTGCGCTGTTGCGTGCGCTGGCAAGCGCCAAGCTAGCCGCGAGCAAGCGCTTTTCGGCTATGTCGCGCTCGGCCGCGAGTTCCTCATACGGACGGACGCGGTCGGCTAGGGAGCCCGGACTGCCGGCGGTGGCCGATGACTGCCGAAGCAACTCTGCCTCGATCGCGTTGCGGCGAGCCCGAAGCTGGCCAATCAGCGGGCTGTTCGGCGCCACGCGCAATGTCTGCGCCAGCTGGACGTTCATCTGCGCGAGTTCAGCTGCTGAAAGCGATGAGACTTTGATTGCCGCGCCTGCCGCCAGCTTCGGTTCGAGCACACCGACGCGGTTGCGAATCCTGTTCAGTTTATCGAGCACTTGGCGCAGCGAGCGGCTGGCCGAATTGACCTCATTCTCTGCTGCAACGATGAGGTTCGCGCGCGCGCGGGCATTGAGCGAATTCACCATTTGCTCAGACGCTCGCATCACCCGCTCGCTGATCTTCCATGCGTTCTGTGCCGAGAACGCCTCGACGCTGACATAGGTAATGTTGGTCTGCCGGTCGAACTCGGGTTTGATGTAATCTTGGACGTGCTGATAGAAATCTTCACGCGTGCGGCCCGCCAGAAATGAGGGGAAACTGTTGAATATGTCCACGTCGGGCGCGGCAAAGACATTTGTGACGAGGCCATCACGGTTGATCGCTTCGAGAAGGTCCCGAGATTGGATAAAAGCCACGATTGCTTCGCTGTTGTCAGCACCGCTGCCACCGGAAGTCATATTCAGGAAGCTGAAGCGTTCGCGTGAACTGTCAAGTGAGCGCACAACGTAACTGAATTCCGAGCGATAGCGTGGGGTCGCGATGACGAAGTTGTAGAGCGCGGCAACCGAGACGATGACGAGGAACACAACGATGAAAACCCGATCGCGCCGCTGCTGCAGCGATAGTGGCACGGCCCTGTCTGGCTCGTACGCTTCGAGCAAGATGAGCTGGCGGCCCTGGTCGGCACGGTCGGAGGCGGCTATGTTCACTTTGTCCTATCTGCTATCGCTCGCCGAACTATTCCAGTTCGATATGTCGCTGAGCCTTGAGCACCAAGATCCAGCCGATCGCATTCACCGCGATCGTACACAATAAGATAAACGGAACGTCCCACGTGGTCGGCACATTTGGTCCAAAGTATCCGGCGCGAAACATTTCTATGATATTAACAAGGGGAGAGTATATGACGATCTGTTGCAATCCCGCTGGCAACCAATAGACCATGTAGAACACCCCAGTAAGCGGCAGGATTAAATACATAATCGGCTGAACTACGCGCTCGAACGCGTCCGAGAAATGTGCGAGTGCCGTAATGATCAGCGAAACGCCAAATGAGAAGGCGCACATCAATGTCCAGGCTCCTAGAAGCAGCAGGTAATCGTCGACCGGCTCCAGCACATCCAGCAAGAGAAGCGGAATATAGGCGACAAAAAAGGAGATCAATGTACCGATGGATTCCAGTAGGCCACGTGCGACCAGGATATCGGCAGGTCGGACATGACGGTGAAATAATAGACCCGAACCATGCCGAAATGAATGCGTCAGACGTGCCACCATATGTCGCCAAAGCGTGAGGTAAGTATAACCCGTCAGCACCAGCGGGATCACCCGCACACCGTGGTTTCGTTCTCCATAGATCATCGTCCACGAACCCATCACACCTAGCGTCAGCATGAGGGGCTCGATCACCTGCCACATGAAGCCGAGGTTTCGATGGCCGAACCGCGCCATCAGCTCTCTGATCAGTAGCGCGTTGATTGTCCGCGCCTTTTTGCGCAGTCGCAGCATCACCGAGTCCACCGTTGCTGCACTAGCTGACATTGAGATGCTCTCGACTGCCCGAGACCAGCAGATAGAAGATCAGGAATGCCCAAAACGAAAGCAGCGCGACGGTGAAGACATAACGCAGGCGACGCGGCTCCTGGGGCTTGTCCGGCAAGTTTGGTCGTGCGACGCTTTCTATATAGACCTGCTGCCGCTGTGCTTGCTCGCGCGCGTTATCGAGCTGTCTTTGCGCCGCTTCGTAAGTCTTCTCCGCCAGATCGCGCTCGACCATCAGCCGCTCATAATCTCCCAATTTGGTGGACAACGCGTTGCTCGTGCCGGTCAGTTCACCGCGTTGCGCTGCAAGCTGGCGGGATAACGCCTCTATGCGTTGATTGAGTGCAGGCACAGCGGGATTGTCGCGCGCGCGGCTCAACATTGTTTGCAGGGTAACTTGAAGTTGGGCCAATTCTTGTTCGAGCGCCGAGCCGCGTTCGACAGTCGCATCAGCGGTTTGCGCCGGATCGATCTGCCCGGACGCATTACGATACTCGGACAGTGCGACACTCGCTTGCGCGAGCTGACGCGCGGCTTCTCTGTTGGCCTGTTCGGCTGAAGCCACGCTGTCCCGCCGCGCGCGGATGTTCATCTCATTGATCCGCGCTTCGCTCAGCTGGAGAATCATCTGTGCTATCGCCCGTGCCTCTTCGGGTCGGTAGGCAATTACCTTGACCGCGGTAATACCGGTCTCGATATCTTTCTGCACCTCTACCTGGCCCTGGTAATAGCGGAACAACGCCTCGTCATTATCAGACCGCTGAAAAGTGCCATAACGGCTCCAGAAATCAGCGCCTCCGCGACGCCAGACCTTGCGCAGATCGATATGCCGCATGATCGCCTGCATCGCATCGCGCGAATGAATATAGTCCTGTATGGCGAAAGCGTCATCATTGGCGCGCTGGATACCAATGTCCTGAAGATAGGCCGAGATACCTTCAGCCGCCGGATTGCTTACGGAACGAACGAGAAAGTGGGTCTCCGAAATGTAGCGATCGGCGGCGATGAAACTGTAATATATGGTTGCGATCAGCGTCGGCACCAGGAATACCGCGACGAACAAGGTCCGCGCATAATGCTCCATGAGCGCCGCGCCTATAGGACCGAAACGGCCGCCTCGTTTGTGGCGTAAGCTAGCCGAGGAAGCACCTAATCTTGCGGTACCGGTACTCATTGGCGTTCAGCTTCGAGATAGCGATAGGTGCGCGCAACACCTTCACGTAAGCTCACACACGGCAGCGGTGCGCCGATTGCGGCCAGTTTTTCCATGCGTGCCTCAGTGAAATACTGATAGCGTCCGACCAGCGATTGCGGCATGTCGACAAAGGCGATATCGGGCTCGCGGCCGAGCGCCGCGAACATCGCTTCGCCCGCGTCCAGCCAAGTCTGAGCGCGGCCGGTTCCAACATTGTAGAGGTCGGATGGGAAGGCGTTGTCCAGCATCCACGCGATGACGTTGACGCAGTCATCGACAAGGACGAAATCACGCTTCTGGCCGCCGTGGCTATAATCAGGCCGGTCCGAGCGAAATAGGCTAAGGGAGCCGCCCTGGCGCAGATGTTCGAAATGCGTGGTCATGACTGATCGCATTGAATTTTTGTGTTGTTCGCGCGGCCCATAGACGTTGAAAAACTTTAGGCCAGCCCAGCGCGGGGGAGCCGGCTCACCCCTCCGTGTCATTCCCATCACCTGGCGATCGAAAAGTAGCTTGCTCCAGCCGTAAGGATTGAGAGGTCGCAATTTAGCCAAATATATTTCGTCCGAACGATCATCGAAGCCATTCGCACCATCACCATAGGTGGCGGCCGATGACGCGTAAATGAATGGAATTCCACGGAGAGCACAAAAGGCCCATAGTGTTCGACTTAGCTGAAGGTTGGCACGTACGATCGCATCGACATCGCGTTCAGTAGTCGCGCTGATAGCCCCCATATGTACAATGGCTTCAATAGTTTTGGCGAATTCCGCCAGGAACGCGTCGAGTTGTTCGGGGAAAATGAACCGGTCAATTTCCGCACTACGCAAGTTCTGCCACTTGTTATCATGACCGAACCAATCGCACACTGCGATCACGCTGCGTTCCTGCAGAGCCATTACGGTATTAGCTCCGATAAAGCCTGCGCCTCCGGTGATAAGAATCATGGCGCGGCTCGCCGTCCCCGCTCGATCTTGGGCTTGGTGGCGTGATATGCTTGATCGGAGGCACTGAAATTAGCGTGAGGCGATAACAAGTTTTGCTTGATATGCTCCACAGTGTTAGTGGTCGAAAAACCAGGCACAAGCTCGATCAGGTGGACCCGACCTCCGTCTGCTTTCACTTCCCGAGCGCCGACAACGCTATCCTCATCGTAATCGGAGCCCTTGAAAAGTTCGGTAGGCTGCAGGCTTCTGATAAGCTGAAGAGGAGTATCCTCCTCAAAGACGACAACAAGATCCACTGCGTCGATGGCTGCAAGTACGGCGGCACGGGAGGCCTCTGTCTGCACCGGCCGTCCCGGCCCCTTCAGCCGAAAAACGGAAGCATCACTGTTGATGCCTACTATCAGCCGGTCACAAAGAGCCCGCGACTGTGTCAGGATTTCGATATGGCCGGCATGCACTATATCAAAGCACCCATTGGTGAAGCCCACCCTTAGGCCTTCGCTCCGCCAATGTGCTGCCTGCCACGCTGCTTCCTCGCGCGTGCAAATGGTGTTGAGCACCGGCCCGTCGATTTCCGCTACCGCCCTATTCAGCTCGAAGCAGCTGAGCGTCGCGGTACCAAGTTTACGCACAACTGCACCTGCTCCCGCGTTGGCGAGCATCGCAGCTTCATCAACTGGGTGTCCAGAAGCGATGGCAGCGCAGAGGACGGCAAGAGCCGTGTCACCAGCTCCAGAAACATCATAAACATCTGTCGCGGTGGCATGAAAATGTTGCATCTCCTTCCCCGGCTGAAAGAGTGCCATTCCCTGTTCGGATAATGTCGCCAAGATTGCTGAATCCGTAAGCTTCATAGCCTGTTCAGCGGCCAGCCGGCACGATGCCAAGTCGCTGCATGGCATGCCGCTGAATACGGCAAGCTCGCTTCGATTGGGCTTGATGATCGTAGCGTGGGCATAGCTGCTCAGATCGCGCCGCTTTGGATCCACAATTACCGGGACGGCCAGCTCGTTACAGCGGCCGATAACATGGCGCAATACACGGTCGTTCAATACGCCCTTGGCGTAGTCCGAGATCGCGACAATGTTATAATTTTGCACCACCTTCTCGAATCGAGCAACGAGCGTGTCGTAAATGTCGCGTTCAAAAGGTGAAGTGTCTTCCTCATCACAGCGCAGCAGTTGTTGGCTACCGCTGATCATGCGCGTTTTAACCGTGGTCGGCCGGTGTTTGGCGACTACAAGCAGAGAGGGATCGGCGCCGAGCGCGGACACCATGTTGCTGCAAGACCGACCAGCCTCGTCATCGCCAACAACCCCAATGAGCCCGCACGCAACATCCAGCGCAGCAACATTGGACAGAACGTTGCCAGCACCGCCCAGCATCAATTTCTCATTCGAGACGTGCATCACCGGAACAGGAGCTTCGGGAGAAATGCGCGAAACCGACCCGTAGCGAAAACGATCAAGCATCACGTCGCCAACTACAAGAACGTGTGCGCCAATAAACTCCAGTCGACGTGACATGTAGTTCGACACGCTCACTCCCATCTGCTGGCCACGGGCCATTCCCAAGCTTGGCGGACACTCACCAGGGCAGCCCGCTGAACGGCGAATGCCCGGCACGATGGCGCAATAGCTCGGCAAAAGCGAAAAAGATATGGTAAAGGCTGGACGCCGGCACATGATCGCACTTCGGCCGATAGCTGGTGCCCTCGAGATAATCGATCCACAAGCCTTTGGGCAGCGCCGATGCGGGACCGTCTGGCTGGGGGGTCAAGAAGTAGCGGCGGATACGCTGCACATTGTTTAAGATCGCCGTCTCGCTAAACCCCTCTCCCGCGCCATACCGTTCCTGCATCACGACCTGCGCCTTGAGGAATTCTGCATTTGGCCAAATTCGAAGATCGGTCGCAGTAGGATGGCCGTGTTGGTCCACCGCATCCAATACCAGACCCGTCGCCTCATCGTGGCCATGCTGTTGGGCAAAGGCAAAAAGAGTTCTCGCTATGGCAAAGGCCTTCGGTTGGGACGCAAGATCACCGTAGCGGTGCAGCAGCCAAACCCATTCATAATGGTGCCCAGGCTCGACGCGGTATAATCCATCTTGGCCTACGGGGCGCCACTCATGATCAAAGGCTTCCGGCAAGGTTCCTGTGGTAGCGTCAAAAAGCGCCGCTTCCGCCAGTTCAAATAGCTCGTCTGCAAGCGCACGAAACTCCGGCCGTTTCGAGAATGCAGCCAGGAAAATCGCCGCTTCGAATAGATGCATGTGGGGGTTCTGTTCATGCGACTGAGGATAACGAAGGCTAGCCAGGTATCCCCTGCCTGAGGTGCTCGCCATGCTAGCCCGAAGGTTATTGATTGACCGCTCGGCTATGTCGAGAGCGCGATCCTCGCCAGTGAGCCTGTACCACCAGGCCATGGCAAAAAGGCCGAAAGCGATGTCGTAAAGGTCCGGATCGGGATTTAGCACTGACCCATCTGGGGATAGGCGGCAATAGAATTGGCCGTTGGCGCCGACGCCGCGTTCGATCAACGCTGCGGCTGCTGTCATTGCGTGCTGGCGCGCTGTGGTATTGCCGCCAAGAGCCGCGTGGCAAAAAACGTAGGTTTGTCGCGCCATCACCCGAATACGGCGAAAGCCTGGTTCGATCGCACGCCCATGCCAGCCAAAGCGTTCGACTATCGGTAAGCCCAGAGATTGTCGTGGACCATAAACGAAGCGATTATAATCGAGCGCGAAAAGCCATGAGGATAATTCGCTCTCGGCCGAAGCGATAAACTGCGGATATGGGGAGGCACTATTCGATAGCTCCGCCTCGCGATGGAACGACCCCGATTCACTTAAAGACAGTGAAGCCGAACCATTGTGGCGGCCCACTTTGTCCGTCGGAGTGATTATCCGGCTCATAGATGCTTCCAGAGTTCCGTGAGCTGGTCAATGCCGGGCACGCATCGCACGATTGGTGCCGTGGTATCGCGATCATGGCCCAGATGAGCTGCGAACGCTTCTACCGCCGCTCGTTCAGCCTGGCCATGTCCAGTCGCAACATGAACCAAATGTCCAACCCCTGCGCGCGCTCCCGCTTGGATGTCGGACAAACTATCACCCACCATCCAGGATCGCGCCAGATCCAGCCCGAAACGCTCGCCCGCGTCCAACAACATCCCCGCCCCCGGTTTACGCCAAGGATGTTCGCACCCAAAGGGCCCGCGACCATCCGGATGGAAAGGACACATATAGATCAAGTCAATGTTATTTGGGCCTAATTGCTCAATAAGGCGGACTTCGACAGCCCTATATTGATCTGCACTGCATAATCCACGCGCTATCCCTGACTGATTGGTAACGATAACGATGGCAAACCCCGCCAAACGAAAAGTGGCGATCGCATCGCAGACGCCTGGCAGCAACTGCACGCCTTCAGGGTCGGCCAAATAAGGAATGTTCTCGATCACCGTACCGTCCCGATCAAGGAATAAGGCAGGAGAGCTTCTCTCGGGCGTGCATTCGACGTGTATCCAACAACTCAGCGGCGGTGCAGCGGGCATGAGAGCTAGCCGATGGCCTCCGCAACAGCATCTACCACTTCTTTCGCGGTGATCGCGGCGATGCAAGGACTGGTCGAAGTCATTCCCGTAACGCGGCAGGGCAAGTCCTCATTGCGCCAGCATGGTACACAGCCGAATATCTGAGGCTTCCAGAGGATCTTCACCCTACGGTGGTGCCGGGTAAACGTCCGCGGATCAGTCGGTCCGAACAGTGCAATCACGGGAACGTCATAAGCTGCAGCCGCATGCAGAAACGCGCTATCCACGCTCACCATTGCTTCAAGTCGCGATACCAAAGCAAGCGAATTGGCGAGAGGCATTCCTGCTGTGTTGGCCAGTCCCCGTCCTTCCGGCAGCCCATCGGCAATGTGGTGAAAGATTATGATATCATATTCTTTGGCCAATTCGGCCACGATGCGGCGAATGTCGGCATGGTCTTTATAACTATCACGCGAATATGGCTGAACACCAATCAGCCGCCTTTCACCAAGTCCGTTCTTGGCAAGGAATTGATCACAGAAGTCTTCCTCGGCGGGATCTCTAAAACGATTGATATGCCAGCCCTGCGCTTTCAGCTCTGTAGCTGAAATGCCCATGGCGCGGGCGAAAAGTTCCACCCGCCCGCGCTTGACGTTTGGCCTGGTGCGACTTTCATAGCGGCCGGCCGGGCACAGGCTCAGGTCAACGAATTCGCTGTATCGCGACACGTCGATGACGGGTCCTTCAATATCAACCAGCCGAACATGCGGATCGTGGTTGAAAAGAGCGAAGAATTTTTTAGAAATGGCGAAATCAACGGGTTTTTTGTGCTTCATGGCCAGCGTCTGAAGGCCCGGTTGCATCATCAGAAGGTCGCCGATGCCGCCCATGGCGCGCGTCACAAGGATAGGCCCCTCGGCATTCATGTTTAATGAGAATGGTCCACTTCGGACCGCCCGACGCGCCAAAAGCGCGTAACACGCACTCATCATCTGCAGATAGAGCCGCGCCATCACATAGTGGATGGCTTTGCTAAACACTCCATTTCGTTCGCGTTTGGCAGCTAAGTAAGCGGTGGAAGCCGATTTTATGATGCAGCTAAGCAGCGGCATCCGCGGGTCGACCAGTTCGAAATTGACGAAAGGAGCCATCCTGATGGCTGCAGAGGTCGAAGAAATGCCGCGGCGTCGCGCGACGAGCCAGGCTCCGAAAGCGATGAACGAAATCGGCACCTGCGCGAGCGTCCCGCGGCGGATATGAGCCTGACCCAGCAGTTCGACCAGCTTTGCACAGTGTTTCAGGTTATTTTCTATGCCATAGGGACGCATGGCCAATGGTGAAATAAGTTCGATTACTTGGTCGGTCCGCCCCATGAACAACAGAACAGTGGAATGGAGCAAAAGCACGGATGTTGCTTCGCTTGGGTAGAGTCTTTGACACAAATCGTGAAATGAGCTTATAAGTTCTTCGAAGCGCTCGGTTATATCAATGTCACGAGTACGAAACTCATCTTTGCATGTCTCGAATATGGACTCTAGGGTAGAGGTGATTTTCGTACAGTCGCGCGGCCTTATGATGGGATATCCCGAAACCGTGTTGCCCTTCTCACGCCAGGATTTGAGAAGATGGCTAATTTTGCTAAACTCAGAAAGAGTTTCTCTATCAAGCGTTGCAGCCAACGCGCTTGAAAGCGGCTCCGGATTCTCGTTCGCGATCAAGACTTCGGTGGAAACACTCATATTCAAACACTCAGCAGGTTTCGTACACTGTGCCAGTATTAAACAGCCACTCATCTCTCAGTTCACGATAACCATCTCCAGGCAGTAGAATTCAGCTCATCGGATCGCGTCATTTTGCAGAGCCGTGGCACCCCATTCGCTTTTTATTTGCCGCGGCCGAAGGTTGTAAGCACTGCTCCTTTGCTGGGCATATCGGGGAGGATGCCGCAGCATATTCAACCATGCATCCACCTTACTGAAGTGATCCGTCCAGCTTGGCGGCCGATAATTTTTGAAGAGATCCAACTGACGCCTACGCTCCGAACCATTCTCGAGAAAAGACATAATCGCCTTGTGCCAGCCCACGGCATCGAGCGGATCGAGGAGAGTTGGAATACCCATTCCGATTTCGCGGAAACAGGGCAGATCGCTGGCGATCACAGGAGTACCGAGTTGCAAGGCCTCAACTACCGGCAGCCCGAAACCTTCGGCAAAAGAGGGGAATAGAAGAGCTATGGCTGTCCCGATCCATCGTCCCAGTTCTTCGTCGGAGCAATTGGATAGAACCATGATGTGGTCGCGGATCACCTCGCAGCGCTCCATCATATCTTCGACGTGGCTCGCCTTGGCGCCTTTCTGGCCGATGATAACAAGCTTAGGTGTAGCTGCACCCAATCGTTCTGCCATCCGTCGCCAAATTTGGAGCAGCATGAAATGATTTTTCCGCCCTTCAATCGTGCTCACATAGACGAAATGATGAGCCATTGGCCGGTTGGGTGGAGGCTGTAATTTCGTTCCGGCGAGCCAAGCCGCCATTATGGGGGGCATGCTCAACCGCTCCGCCTTGGCAAAGGCCTGTAACTCGCGGACCGTTGCTTCTGAATTGGCGAGGATGCCATTTGCGCTGCGTATCGCGCTGATGACCCTAGCACGATGCCGCGTCACTGCTCTGGGGCGGCAGAATTCAGAATGAGTAAGTGGAATTAAATCATGAACCATATAGATCGATCGCAAGTGGTTCTTGTTTACCCATGTGTTAAGTCGATCAATATCCATATCGGTATGACCGACATTGATGTAAAAAGCTCCGCTGCAATCCAATCGCCCGCGAGCCATGGCAAATGCTCGTGGCGTAAGCTTCAAAAGTTTACCGCGAAAAGCGGTATCAGAATCCAAAAGCATGTCGAACAGCTTGTCAGAGTCACGGACCGAGAGAATCCGTATTGCTCCGCGATGTTGGACAACAGCCTGCGCCCGATTGCCGAAATGTTGCAAATACGCAAGACAGACTCGATCAAGTCCAGTGGACAATCTGCGTGACCAGCTTCGCCAGATAAGGCGACTGATATCGAGCAACAATTCTCGTTCGAGTTTATCGTTGCGCTCGGCCACTATGCGAGCCCGATCTTGCCCGTGGGTTCACGCGCCGAAGCTTTACCGCTAATTTTGGATTCTATTGCCCCATGGTGTCCGCAGTATATCGGGCGAAGTTTAGCTGTTGCTTCAGCTTCAGCGAGTGCATAGGTGCGAGGATCATCGACGTCCAGCCACCAGGATAGCCCCACGTCCATCGTAGCTGCACGCCCTCGATCGGCAAGCCACTGCACCCCGTCGGATAGACTTCCTTGCCGGCCTGCGGCTATGCTCGCTGCAATCGCCGGCGCTAGCTCCGGAGTAGCAAGGAAAGCACCGCAATCCACGGCATTATAATCACTGATCGCTTTCCCGATTGAACAAATATATCCATTTTGATCCGTTCTGATCCAAGTCGCGTCGTCGGGATCCAGTAACGGACTATCGATTCTGCGATCGATTGCAAGAGTCAGGCCACGATTTGGAGCATTCTGCATGGCCAGATTGGGCAGGATCGGATCCTCGAAGATGTGATCGGCCATTGTTAACAAATAGTTGCCTTCGATCAGCGAGGCACCAGCCATGACCGAGTAACCGTTAGGCAGCAACCAGTTCTCGACACGATGCGAGATTACCGGAACATTCGCGTTGCGCGAAAACACCGGCATGACCGCTTCGATCGCTTCAGCCCGGTAACCAGTGACCACGATAACACGCTCAGCCCCAGCGCGCGCGACTTGGAGGATCCCAAGCTCAAGCAATGGAATACCGACTATAGGCGTCAAAGGCTTAGATTTAGATATCTCACGCAGCCTGCTGCCCACACCCGCTGCTATAATTAGAGCTTCCATGTGACGGACGTCCAAAATGACAGCTCAGGTACCAACAGAGGCGCCATTGGTGCCGTCAATCGTACCGAGTCTCATTCTGCTGCCTGAAGCTGCTCTGCCGCATAGGCTTCCAGCATTCTGGCCGCAACTTCATCGCTGAACTGCTGCGGCGGGTGCTTGCAAAAATAAGCCGAAGGCGGAACGAGAGCGCCGCTCTCGCCGCGATCAAGCGCTATCTTGCAATAACGAATGCTGTCCATAATGCAGGCTGCAGCATTTGGGCTGTCTTCAACCGACAGGCGCAATTCAACATTTAAAGGAACATTTCCCCACATGCTGCCTTCGATTCGCAAAAAGCACAGCTTGTTGTCCTTCTGCCAGGGTACATATTCGGAAGGCCCGATTAGGATATTTTCATCGGCGAGCCGTTCCGCAAGCGCCGATTGTACCGCCTCCGTTTTGGATGTTTTCTTGCTGACCAGACGTTGCCGATCCAGCATGTTCATGAAGTCTGTGTTGCCGCCAGTGTTGATCTGGTAGGTTCGCTCAACGGTGACGCCGCGCATGGCGAACAGACTCGATAACGCGCGATGCACGATCGTCGCACCAACCTGCGCTTTGATGTCGTCACCAATGATCGGAATGCCACGCCTTCGAAACTTCGCTTCCCAAACTAGGTCGCTGGCGATGAAAACAGGTATGCAGTTAACGACCGCAACACCCGCCTCGAGCGCGCATTCCATATAAAACTCAGTTGCTTCCTGAGATCCAACCGGCAGAAAGTTAAGCATTACCTCCGCATCTGACGCAATCAGCGCAGTGACAATATCTTCCTTCGTTGCCTCCGGACCTTCGGCGATGATAAAGCCCCTCTCACCCGCCGTGGTCATATGCGGTGCGACGCTGTCGAGTATGCGCCCCTTGATCACGTTGGCGCCGATACGCGGGACGTTCGGCTCAAATATCGTCGTATTATTCGGCGGTGCGAAGATCGCTTCACCCAGATCCTTGCCTACCTTTCGAGCATCGACGTCCACCCCGAGCACAAATTTCACGTCACTAGCGCTGAAGCCCCCAATCCGATCGTGGATTGTTCCGCCAGAAGATCCGGTCTTCCTGTAATAGGTTGCACCCTGAATCAACGAGCTGGCGCAATTGCCAGCGCCAACTACCGCCACCCGAATTGGCTCCATCGAACGTCAATCCCTTACTTGCGCATCTGTGGAGCCGCGCTTTGGCGCGAACCTTACACTAAAGTCACGCATTTTTTTTAGCTCCGATCGGCCCTTCTCGCGACGACTAGGTCACCTTAGAACGCGGATAGAGCATGGGCAACGTCTTTTGCGCGAATCGTCATGATTGCTTCCTCTCAAGCCATGGTTGCGTTGCACTGTTGCGTTGCACTGACGTGGATGTCATAGGCGTTAACGAGGGGCAGTCGGCGGCATGGCAACGATTTGTGTTGATTGCCGGTATATCCGCGCGAAGCCCAGCGGTATAGCGGAGATGGTGAGCGGCCTGATACGCTATGTGCCTGACCTTGCGCCCGACTTGTCTTTTCTGCTGTTAAAACACCATTCGGTCGAAGGACGCCTGAGTGCTGCCACGAACGTGCGGGAAATCGTGGTTCGCCAACCGGCCAACGGACCGGCGACCATGTGGTGGCTTCCTTTGGCGGTTGACCTATCCGGGGTGGATGTATTCCACGCCACCTTCAACATAATGCCAGCGGGCCTGAAGATGCCCTGCATTACAACCGTTCATGATATCATGTGGCTCACCCATCCCCAATGGTGCAACGCGGGTCTAATGGGAAACCTGGCAAAAGCTTTCTACACGCATGGCATCAATCGCGCCCTACGCCACTCGGCGGCGATAGCAACCGTGAGCCGCGCTACTCGAGATGAAATCATTCTCCGATGGCCTGCGGCTGCTGCGCGCACTTTCGTGACAGGATCGGGCGTTTCCTACAATTTTCGCCCTACTGACTTCGACCCCGCGGCACTTACCCTGCTAGGAATTCCATCAAATAAGAGGTTCGTCCTGACCGTGGGGCAATACGCTCCTTACAAGAATCATGAAGGCGCACTACGTGCTTTCGCACTGGCTTTCAAGGACCACCAGGAGTTGGATCTGGTCTTCGTTCAGCGTCAAGGCAACGGTCAAAAACGACTGAAGCAGCTTGCCGACGATCTTGGGATCGGCGAGCGTGTCCATATCCTATGTACGATTGGACGAAACGATTTAGTACGGCTCTATTCGGCCGCAGTCGCGTTGCTGCATCCGTCGTTCTGCGAGGGTTTTGGTAACCCGCTGGCAGAAGCGATGGCGTGCGGTTGCCCGATCGTTACCAGCAGCGTTTCGGCCATGCCGGAAGTTACGAACGGCGCGGCGCGCTTGGCAGACCCGCACGATCCGGCAGCGGTTGCGGCAGCGTTGCTTCAAATCATCGATAATCCGATCGCAACCAACTCGATGCGCGCAAAGGGTCTCGCACGTGCAGCAGAACTCAGCTGGCAGACCTTTGCGGCAGCGAACCTCAACCTGTACCGCGCCATCCTAGGCCAATCTCATCAATCTGGCAAATAACCCGATGCGTCGCCGCGCGCTGAATTCTGATCGACCAAATGAGCGCCAAATTTAGAATGACGATCTCGTGAACGAAGTAGTATATTGGCGAGCCTGCCATCATAGAGATGCCCAACGCAATCGTCCTCCATGTGCTATTAAGAATGTTGAGGCGGGGCACGAAGCTGAAGAGTTCTGCTTTGATTTCCAGACGAATTTTCTGCCGACGGATCGGATCGTCTTTAGCGCTGGTGATCGCGGCATCGATGCCCGATGTATTGGGCGACAGCCACGCGGCCAGCTTGAGATAAATTGAACCCAACGCCATGAGCTTGCCCGTGTGGGCAAGCTCAGCTTTATGCGCGTTGCCTAGCCAAGGCACGCCATAGACCCACCATTGATATTGTCGACGCCGAACCTCGAAATGATTCGATTGAATTATATGACTTGCACCCGCGGCGATCGTGAGCGTCCAAGCGATGGTTGAACCAAGCTGGGAACTGAGCCGATAAGCAAGAACCAAGTACAGCACGATATGGCTGAAATAGTCACAAATCCCGTCCACCAGCTCGCCCAACGGGCTGGCGCGTCCGGTCATGCGAGCAAGGTCACCGTCTGCACCGTCAATGACGTGCCAGCTCATGTGCAATAAGAAACCGAGCAATGCTAACCAAGGTTGGCTAGCCTGGGAATAGGCGCCAGCAGCAGCCACCACGACTAGACCGCCAGCGATTGAAACCATATTCGGGGTGATGCAGGAATGTGCAAGCAGATTGGCAAGCCGGTAGGCAAGAGGATGGTAGATATAATAATTCAAGGAATCCTGCAGCTCTCGCGGACGCGATGCCCTGCCTATTAACGATTCATCAACCAACTCAGTGTCTCCAACAGCTACCGTCCATATTATCGATATGTGCCTAAATATGCGGCTCCTTGGCAGCATTCCGATATTCTTATAAGGCGCTTTCCGGGAGGCAAAAGCTTCTCTCGGTTTTCTTTTTTTCCGGTCGTAGGGCACCGGATCTGTGAAAGCGATTGACCATGCCTCATGTCGTGCTTGTC
>Ga0207639_10000701_pt1 | contig 22963 bp, 13 predicted proteins | sample KBSCornC32_FD_184299 | JGI IMG/M metagenome (GOLD analysis project Ga0207639, IMG submission 184299) | Corn rhizosphere microbial communities from Kellogg Biological Station, Michigan, USA - KBS Corn C3-2 (SPAdes) (version 2) | ecosystem: Host-associated > Plants > Roots > Rhizosphere > Soil ...
CATCACCAGCAGGTGCGGCGGATGTTCGGCCTTGGACGCGAGAAGCAGCCGCTGTGAAACGCCGAAGCGATGTTGTTCGTCGATCACGGCGAGGCCGAGCTGTTTGTAGGCGACCTTCTCCTGGAAGATCGCGTGCGTACCGACGAGGATATCGATCGAGCCATCGGCCAAGCCCATCAGCACGCTATCGCGCGCCTTGCCCTTTTCACGACCGGTGAGGATGGCGACGCGGACTCCGATGCTGTCGAGTTGGGTCAGCAGGGTGGCATGATGCTGGCGCGCCAGAATTTCGGTCGGAGCCAGCAGCGCCGCTTGCGCCCGGCTCTCGACCGCGCTCAGCATTGCCGCCGTCGCAACGAGCGTCTTGCCGGAGCCGACGTCGCCCTGAAGCAGGCGAAGCATCGGCAAATCCTGCGCCATGTCCCCGCGAATTTCGCGAATCACTCGGCGCTGCGCATCGGTCAGTTGGTATGGGAGCTTCAGCTGCCGGATCAGCTCACCGGTGCCCGGAAGCGACTTCGTTCGGTGGCGGCGCTGCGATTGGCGAAGCAGGAGCAGAGCGAGCTGGTTGGCGAAAATCTCATCGTAAGCGAGCCGGCGACGCGCTCCTTCGGCGCCTGGCTCGCGATGCGCGAGCGCCAGCGATGCCCGCCAGTCGGCCCAGCTCTCGCGCGAAAGAAGGCTGGGCTCGATCCATTCGGGAAGCTCCGGGGCGCGTTCGAGGGCTTCGCGGACCAGCTCGCCCGCGCGGCGGTTCGTCAGGCCTTCGGTCAGGGGATAGACCGGCTCGCGGATAAGCGGCGGCGGGCCTTTGCCCGGCTCTGCAACCTCCGGATGGATGATCTGCCACTCGTCGCCATATTGTTCGAGCTTCCCCGAAACGATCCGCTTGTGGCCCATCGGCAGCGTCCGCTTCGCCCAGCCGGGATTGTTGAAGTAGACGAGACTGATCGCGTTGCCGTCGCTGTCGCTCGCGAAGATGCGGGTAGGGCCGCGTCCCGACCGGTTCTCACGCGAATCGAATGGGGTCAGCTCGAGAATGACGTTGCGGCCGAGCAGAGTCGCGCTTGCGGCAGGGGCCTTGATCCGTTCGATCGACCCGCTCGGCAAATGGTAGAGCAGCTCGGTCAGGCGGTGGATTCCGAGCTTCTTCAGAAGCTTGGCGACCTGCGGTCCGACGCCCTTCAGCGCTTCCACCTCGGTGAACAGCGGGTTGAGGATTTCGGGCCGCATGATTGATTGTTAGCGCCTCCTCCGGCGCTCGCAATGACGAGTGAAGCTGATTACATGGCGGTCATGCCTTCCGATCCGGACCTGAAGCGCCTCGCCTGGCGCGCGCATCATCGTGGCACAAGGGAAGCCGACATGCTGATCGGCGGCTTCTTCGACGCGCATCATGCGTCGTGGGGATCGGACGACCGCGCCTTGTTCACCGCAATGCTGGAAGAGCAGGACGTGGACATCATGGCCTGGGCGCACGGAACCGCCGACCCGCCCGAACGGTTCGCGGGTCCCATGGTCGATGCCCTGAAGAAGCTCGATTACATTCAGGTCGAACGATGACCGAGCCGCTCCAGCGCGTGCTCCGGGCGGATGAGCCGCTCACGCTCGCCGGCGTGCCGACCGGTTTTCTGCCGTGGCTGGCTGCCGATCTCGCGCGCGCCGCTCATGGAAGGAGCGTCGGCGGACGCGCGGTCGTGATCGTCGCTGACGAGGCCGCGTTGCGCGCCTTGGCCGAGACCGTTCCGCTGTTCGCTCCGGAAGTCGAGGTGCTGACGCTTCCCGGCTGGGATTGCCTTCCATACGACCGCGCGTCCCCTGCCCTGCGCGTCATGGCCGAGCGCCTGGCAACGCTCAGCGCGCTACAGGAGAAGCCTGGCAAGCCGCAGCTGTTGGTCGCGACTGCAAGCGCGGCTACGCAGCGCATGCTGACTCCATTCCGCATTCGCCAGCTCACCCGCCGGATAGCCGAGGGCGAGCGCATCGAACGCGAAACATTGGTCGAGCAGCTCAATTCGCTCGGCTACGAGCGGGTCGAGACCGTCGCTGAACATGGCGAATATGCGGTCCGCGGCTCGCTCATCGACCTGTTCCCCGCCGGGGAGGAGCTGGCGCTCCGCCTCGATTTCTTCGGCGACGAGATCGATAGTCTTCGCCGCTTCGATCCCGCCGACCAGCGCTCGACCGACAAGGCCAAGGGCTTCACCTTGATGCCCGCGTCCGAAGCATTGCTGAACGCCGAAAGCATCAAACGCTTCCGCTCGGGTTACCGCGAGAAGTTCGGCGCCACCGCAACCCAGGACCCGCTTTACCAGGCGCTGTCCGAGGGACGGCGAATGTCCGGTATGGAGCATTGGCTTCCTCTACTCGAGGAGCGGCTGGAAACGCTCTTCGATCATCTGGGAGAGAACGATCTCGTGATCCGCGACGCTGCAGCGGACCAAGCGGTCGGCGGCCGGCGCGAGGCGATCGACGATTATTACCAGAACCGCGTCCGCGCGATGGAAGGCGAACCCGGAAGCTATCGCCCGCTGGAGCCGCACGCGCTCTATCTTTCGAAAAAGGAATGGGAAGGCTTCGAGGCGGACCGGCCAATTCATCTTGCCTCGCCTTTCCACGAGCCGGAATCTGCGCGGATCATTGATTTCGCGGTCGACCCGGCGCGCGATTTTGCGCCGGAACGGGCGCAGCAGGCCAATGTTTACGAGGCGGTTGCGAAGCACGTCGGCGAGCTTCGCAAGTCAGGACGCAAGGTCGTGCTCGCCAGCTATACGCGCGGCGCTCGCGACCGTCTTGGCGGGCTGCTCGAGGAGAACGGCCTCAAGGCCCACAAGGACGCCGAGAGCTGGCAGGAAGCGCTCGGCTCAAGGACGCAGCCGAGCCTGCTCGTCCTTCCTCTCGATCACGGTTTCACCACGCCCGACGTCGCCGTCCTCACCGAGCAGGACATGCTCGGCGACCGTCTCGTCCGCCGGCGGAAGAAGCGCCGGGCGGCCGCTGCCTTCCTCGAAGAGCTGGCGACGCTTTCCCCCGGCGACCTCGTCGTCCACGCCGATCACGGCATCGGCCGTTACGAGGGCCTGACCCAGATACCGGTCAGTCGGGTACCGCACGACTGCGTGGCGCTCGAATATGCGCGCGGCGACAAGCTTTACGTCCCCGTCGAGAATATCGAATTGCTGTCGCGCTACGGCAGCGAAAGCGATGGCGTGTCGCTCGACAGCCTCGGCGGCGAAGCATGGCAACGCCGCAAGGCGCGGATGAAAGAGCGGATCCGCGCGATTGCGGGTGAGCTCATCAAGCTGGCGGCTCTCCGCGCGACCCGGCCAGGCGTGATTGCCGAGCCGGACACGAGCTACCCGCAATTCGTCGACCGCTTTCCCTATGAAGAGACCGACGACCAGGATCGCGCGATCGCCGACGTCCTTCAGGACCTCGAAGCGGGTAAGCCAATGGACCGGCTCGTTTGCGGCGACGTGGGCTTCGGCAAGACCGAGGTTGCTCTGCGGGCCGCCTTCGTCATGGCGATGTCAGGCAAGCAGGTGGCGCTCGTCTGTCCGACCACCCTGCTCGCGCGACAGCATTACGCGAACTTCGTCGAACGCTTTCACGGATTTCCGATCAACATCGGACGCCTGTCACGCCTGGTCCCGTCGGCCGAGGCCAAAAGGACCAAGGAAGGCCTCGCCGAGGGCAAGGTCGACATCGTGATCGGCACGCACGCGGTGCTGGCAAAAAGCATTGAATTCAAGCGTCTCGGACTCGTTATTGTGGACGAAGAGCAGCATTTCGGCGTCGCTCACAAGGAGCGGCTTAAGGCGCTGAGGAATGACGTCCACGTCCTGACGCTGACGGCGACACCCATTCCGCGCACGCTGCAGATGGCGATGAGCGGGCTTCGCGAGCTTTCGGTGATCCAGACTCCGCCGGTCGACCGGCTCGCCATCCGCACCTACGTGACGCCTTTCGACGGCGTCGTTCTGCGCGAGGCGCTGCTCCGCGAGCATTTCCGCGGCGGACAGAGTTTCTTCGTCGTGCCGCGCGTCGCCGACCTGCCCGACGTCGAGGAATGGCTTCGCATCCAGGTGCCGGAGGTGAAGTTCATTACCGCGCACGGCCAGATGAGCGCCGGCCAGGTCGAGGAGCGGATGAGCGCCTTCTACGACCGCAAATATGACGTCCTGCTCTCGACCACGATCGTCGAAAGCGGCCTCGATATCCCGAGCGCGAATACCCTCGTCGTCTATCGGTCCGACCGCTTCGGGCTCGCGCAGCTCTACCAGCTTCGCGGCCGCGTCGGACGCTCGAAGGCTCGTGCCTATGCTTATCTGACAATGCCGGCGGACCGTTCGATCACCGAAGCCGCGCAGAAGCGGCTCCAGGTATTGAGTGAGCTCGACAATCTCGGCGCCGGATTCCAGCTCGCGAGCCACGATCTAGACATCCGCGGAGCCGGCAACCTCCTCGGCGACGAGCAATCCGGCCATATCAAGGAAGTCGGCTTCGAACTCTACCAGTCGATGCTCGAGGAAGCGATCGTCGAACTGAAGGCGGGCGGCGTTCCGGCCAAGGAAGAGTTCACCCCGCAGATCAGCGTCGACGCGCCAATCATGATCCCGGAACATTACGTGCCGGATCTCGACCTTCGCATGGGCCTTTACCGCCGTCTCGGCGAGCTCGAGGACCGCAATGCCATCGAGGCCTTCGCCGCCGAGCTGATCGACCGTTTCGGGGCTCTTCCCGAAGAAACCGCGAACCTGATGAAGATCGTCGAGGTGAAACTGAATTGCCGCGAGGCGATGGTCGCCAAGCTCGACATCGGCCCGAAGGGCGCCGTCGTCACCCTCGCCGACAGCGGTTTCCCCGATTTGAGAGGCCTCCTCGATTATATCGACCGATTGAAGGGTGCGGCGAAGCTGAGGCCGGACAGCAAGATGACGATCGTCCGCAACTGGCCGACGCCCGATGCCCGGTTGAACGGCGCGGTCCAGCTTTCGCGCGGGCTCGCGCGCGTCGCTGCTGCCGGTGAGAAGGAGCTGGTTGCCGCCTAGGCTGATGCGGCGACGAAACGGCTAAGCTGGTCGTGGGTCAGCGGCGCCGATCCAAGGAAACCCTGGTAGAGATCGCAGCCCCATTCTCTCAGGAGCGTGAGCTGCTCGATGCTCTCGACCCCCTCGACGACGACCTTGAGGCCTAGCTCGCGGGCCAATGCAATCGTCGCCTTGACCACGATGCGATCGCGCTCCCGCCCGGCGATTTGCGCGACTAGGCCGCGGTCGATCTTGAGCATGTCGAGAGGCAGCGATGTCAGGTAGGCGAGGCTCGCATAACCGGTGCCGAAATCGTCAACCGCGACGCTCAGTCCCGCCTCGCGCAAGCGTGTCAGGCGCGCGACCACGGCTTCATCGTCCGCGAGGAGCGCGCTTTCGGTGATCTCGAGCGTAATCCGCTTCGGATCAATGGCGGCGGCCGCAATCTCCTCGAGCAGCCAGTCATCATAGCCGGCGCGACTGATATCCGCTGGAAGCAGGTTCATTGAGACCCGAAGGTCTTTGAGCGGACCTTCCCAGACAGCGGCGCAGCACAACGCCTTGCGCTGGATCAATCGGGACAATCGCTCGGCGAGCGCTGCCGAAGTCGCTCGGGCGAACAAGGATTCCGCGTCGCGAGTGACGCCGGACCGCGCAAGCGCCTCAGCACCCATGACCCGGCCGGTCTGCGCATCGATCAAAGGCTGGAAGAGTATTTCGACCTGTTCGTGGGCGATAACGCCCTCGAGCATCAGGTCACGCGTGGGGACGACGGGGACGATTGCCCCCGAATCCGAAGCCCGTCGGCCCCACTTACTGATGCTGTCCCACGTCAGCATTGCCCGGCCCGCTTAACGCTGCTTCCGGACGGCGGGAACCAAGCAGCGGAACCGCGGCCCGAAACGGGACAGTGACCTTCGCTGCCGATCATCTTATCTTGGCCCGGTTCGAAGCGGAGGAGTAGGCGGTTGAACGCCGACGCAAGCCAGGGACGAAAGGACAAGGCGATTGACCTGTCGAGCCGCGGGATCGGCCTGGTCTCGTCGCACACCGAGGTTGCGAAAGCGGCAGAGGCGCTCCTGCGGCGGAAATTCTCCTTCGCGGGTGCCGAAAAGGCGGAAGTGCTCGTTGCCTTGGGTGGCGACGGCTTCATGCTTCACACGCTCCACGAAATGCTCGACGGCAACCGTCGTCAGGTGCCCGTCTTCGGAATGAACCGTGGAACCGTCGGCTTCCTGATGAACGAGTGGCGGATTGACCGCCTTCCGGACCGCATCGCCGAGGCCAAGGCGATCCGCGTCGCGCCTTTGGAGATGCGGGCAACGACCGTCGGGGGCGAGACCTTCACGCACGCGGCAATCAATGAAGTGTCCTTGCTCCGCGAAACGCGCCAGACCGCGAAGATCGAAATTTCGGTCAATGGCCGCGTGGCTCTTCCGGAACTCGCGTGTGACGGCGTGATCGTTGCGACCCCCGCCGGTTCGACCGCCTACAACCTTTCGGCCCGCGGACCGATCCTGCCGTTCCAGGCGAAGATGCTTGCGCTGACGCCGATCAGTCCGTTCCGCCCGCGCCGCTGGTCAGGAGCGATCCTTCCGGACGACACCGCCGTCTGTCTCTCTATCCTCGAAGCACAGAACCGGCCCGTTTCCGCAGTGGCCGACCAGACCGAGGTGCGCGACGTCGCCCGCGTCGAAATCCACCTTGATCGGGACCGCTCGCTGACCTTGCTGTTCGACCCCGAGCACGCGCTCGACGAGCGCATCGCGATGGAGCAATTCGCCACCTAGTCACTTGCGTTTAAGGAAGCGTCCGCTATCTAGCCCGCGCTGCCCGTGAGGGCTGCTCCCCGGTAGCTCAGCGGTAGAGCATCCGACTGTTAATCGGACGGCCGCCTGTTCGAATCAGGCCCGGGGAGCCATTCTTTCCCGCAGGAACCCTTTGCGGCGGCAACCCATCCAATCGGCGTAAGCTTTAGGAGGGACGCCAAGTGGGTGAATCGGCAGCAGCGTCGGGACCGGATTTCTCGCAAGGCATCAGCCTCGGCGATCTTCCGGCCGAAGGGACGATTGGTGGTCGCGCAGGCAACGACCCCATCCTCCTTTCTCGTCTTGGCGGCGAGCTGTTCGCGATCGGCGGCGCCTGCACCCACTACGGCGGCCATCTTGCTGACGGGATCAGCGGGCATTCGACCGTTCGCTGTCCTCTCCATCACGCCTGTTTCGACCTGAAGACCGGTGCCGTGCTTCGAGCGCCCGCGCTCGATCCGGTCGACCGCTGGCAGGTAGAAATCGAAGACGATCGAGTCTTCGTCCGCAACAAGATCGAGGGGGCGCCCGCTACTCCCTCAACGGCGCATCCGGGCATCGACAGGATCGTCATCGTCGGCGGAGGCGCCGCCGGCCTGGCGTGCGCCAAGGAGCTTCGCAAACGCGGCTTCGCGGGAGACGTGACAATCCTCAGCGCCGACCTTGACGCTCCCTGCGATCGGCCGAACCTGTCGAAGGATTACCTCGCCGGATCCGCACCCGAAGAATGGCTCTGGCTTCGCGGCGACGATTGGTATGCTGACAGCAATGTCGATCTTCGCCTTGGGACCGAGGTCACGCGCATCGATCCTGCCGGACGCAAAGTCACAACGGCCGCAGGTGATGAGTTCGCCTACGATCGTCTGCTCCTTGCGACAGGTTGCGAGCCGAACCGGCTCAAACTTCCGGGTTTCGATCATCCCAGCGTCCTGACCCTTCGCACCGTCACCGACGCAAGACGGGTCGCCGAAAGGGCCAAGAGCGGCGCCAAGGCCGTGGTGATCGGCGCCAGCTTCATCGCGCTCGAAGCATCAGCGGCGCTTCGCCATCGCGGCGTGGAGGTGGACATTGCTTCGGTCGAGGAAGTCCCGCTCGAGCGGGTCTTCGGCAAGGAGTTGGGCCGACACCTGCAGCAACTTCACGAATCCAACGGCATCCGCTTCCATTTGAGTTCAGTCCTGGAAAGCTTCGACGGCGAAGCGGTGAAACTGGCCGGCGGAGAGGCAATACCCGCGGATTTCGTCCTGGTCGGAATCGGAGTTCATCCACGAACAGCAATCGCGGACTCGGCCGGCCTTTCCGTCGATAATGGCGTGCTGGTCGATTCCCGAATGCAAACGAGCGATCCCGATATCTACGCAGCCGGCGACATCGCGGCCTATTCGGATCCCTCCAGCGGCGAGCGGGCGCGCGTCGAGCACTGGGTGGTCGCCGAGCGGCAGGGTGAGATCGCCGCAGCGAACATGCTGGGCGAATCCCAGGCCTTCGATTCCGCGCCCTTCTTCTGGACCGAGCAATTTGGGGTCACCATTCGCTACGTTGGACGCGCAGCCGGTTGGGATGCCGCGACTTGCGAAGGCGATTTCGCAAGCGGCTCGCTCGTCGCCCGCTATTTCAAGAATGGCCAGCATTGCGCGACGGCCACGGTCGGGCGCGATAAAGAAAATCTCGAGGATGAACTCGCGCTGGAAGCGGGCGATCAGACCGCCGCCTAGCCCTCCAGCGCCGCCATCAACGACGCATTACCGCCAGCCGCGGTCGTGTCGATACAGGTCACCCGCTCGATCGCAAACCGCGCAACATAGTGCGGACCGCCGGCCTTGGGCCCAGTGCCGGAAAGCCCCTCGCCGCCGAACGGCTGGCTTTCGACCACCGCGCCGATCTGATTCCGATTCACATAGAAATTGCCGACGCGGGCGTGTTCCTCGACATAATCGCGGACGGTGTCGATGCGGCTCTGAAGGCCGAGCGTCAGGCCGTAACCCGTCGTGTTGATCGCCTCGACCACATTGTCGAGCTCATCGCCGGCAAACCGAATGACGTGCAGGATTGCCCCGAAATTCTCTTGATTCAATTGGCTTATCGACTGAATCTCATAGAAAGCGGGAGCAACGAAACAGCCGTTTGCAGCCTCCTTTGGCGACTTCAGCCGGCAGATCTTTTTCGCATTCTTGTCGAGCCAATTCAGGTGGTCATCGAGAACCTTCTTTGCGGCTTCATCGATCACGGGGCCGACGTCGGTGGCGAGATGGCTCGGATCGCCTACGTTGAGCGCCTCCATCGCGCCGGCGATCATCTTGATCATGCCGTCGGCGACATCCTCCTGCACGAACAGGACCCGCAAGGCCGAGCAGCGCTGGCCCGCGCTCTGGAAGGCCGAGGAGATGACGTCGCGCGTGACCTGCTCCGGAAGCGCGGAGCTGTCCACGATCATCGCATTCTGGCCGCCGGTTTCGGCGACAAACGGGATGATCGGACCATCGCGCTCGGCAAGCGTGCGGTTGATCATGCGGGCCGTTTCGGTGGAACCGGTGAAAACGACGCCCGACAACAGCGGATGGGCGGTAAGCGTTCCGCCGACCACCCGTCCAGAACCTGGCGCGAGCTCGACGATATCCTTGGGAATGCCCGCCTGGTGCATCAGCTCGATTGCCAGCGCGCCGATCAGCGGTGTTTGACCGGCCGGCTTTGCGATGACGGAATTGCCCGCCGCCAGCGGCGCCGAGACAAGGCCAGTGAAGATGGCGAGCGGGAAGTTCCAGGGCGAAATGGCGGCAATCACGCCTCGGCCATGCAACCGCAGCTCATTCTGCTCGCCCGTCGGGCCCGGAAGCGGCATCGGCTTCGTGAACTGACGCCGAGCCTCAGAGGCGTAAAACCGCAGGAAATCGACCGCCTCGCGGACTTCGAGCACGGCGTCGATCAACGTCTTCCCGGCTTCGCGAATGCAGAGTGAGAAAAACTCCTCGGCATGCGCCTCGTAGAGGTCAGCCGTCCGCTCGAGCAGGCGGGCGCGGGCTTCCCCCCCAAGCGCGTCCCAATCGACCTGCGCGGCCTGCGCGGCGCGAACCATCCGATCTACGTCGTCGGCCGTTGCTTCAAATGTCGTCCCGACCGTGATGCGATGGTCATGAGGCGACACAATCGGCCTGCCCTCACCTTTCCCGAGCCCAGGCTTTGCGGTCCAGCTACGGGTTTCGAGCGCTTTCAGCCGTTCCAGCAACGGCTCGCGCACCAGCGGGTCGCTGAGGTCTACACCGGCGCTGTTTCGGCGCCCGGAACCAAATAGGTATCCGGGCAGCACAATCTTTGGATTGCGCTTGGGCGAAAGCGCTTCCAGCTCCGCGACCGGGTCGCGGACAAGCTCGTCGATCGACACCTGCTCGTCGGCGATGCGGTTCACGAACGACGAATTCGCGCCGTTCTCGAGCAGCCGGCGGACGAGATAAGCCAGCAGCTCCTTGTGGCTGCCGACAGGAGCATAGATGCGAACGGGCGTTCGCCTGTCGCCAATATGCCGCTCCAAATTGGCGAGCTCCTCGTAAAGCTCTTCGCCCATCCCGTGCAGCCGCTGGAATTCGAACTCGCGGCCGGCGGCGAGCGCCTTCACCTGGCCGATGGTGTTGGCGTTGTGAGTGGCAAAAGCGGGATAGATCACGTCTTCCGCCGCCAGCATCTTTTTCGCGCAGGCCAAGTAGGAAACGTCGGTCGCAACCTTGCGCGTCCAGACCGGATACTCGGTGAGCCCGCCGACCTGCGCGATCTTGATCTCGGTGTCCCAATAGGCGCCTTTAACCAGGCGGCACATGAGCTTGCGGCCATGTGCCCTGGCGGCTTCGATCACCCAGTCGACCAGTGGCGCGGCGCGCTTCTGATAGGCCTGGATGGCGATCCCGAAGCCACCCCAGCCGTTGGCGAACAACTCGTCCTCGGCGAGCAGGGCCTCGAACACGTCCATCTGGAGTTCGAGCCGGTCGGCCTCCTCGGCGTCGATGGTGAAGTGGACGTCGGCCTTTGACGCTTTGAGGGCCAGTTCCCGAACCACCGGGATCACGGCCGCAAGCCCTTGGTCGCGATGGGTAAATTCGAAGCGTGGATGAAGCGCTGTCAGCTTTACCGAAATGCCTGGCGAATTCCTGAAGCCGCCCTTCGCTTCCTTGGCGATGCGGTCGAGCGCGGAGCGATAAGCGCCCGCGTAGCGCTCGGCATCCTCATAGGTCTTCGCGGCTTCGCCGAGCATGTCGAAGCTGTGGCTGAGGCCCTTGCTGCGCTCGGGCGCCGCCCGCTTCAGCGCTTCGTCGATCGTCCGGCCGAAGACGAAGTTGCGGCCGAGGATCTTCATCGCCTCGCGCACCGCGGTTCGCACGACCGGCTCTCCGAGACGTCCGACGGCACGGCCGAGGGCAGCCTTCCAATTGTCGGACCGGTCCTGCGCGCCTTCGAGGACCTTGCCGGTCAGGAGCAGTGAGAAGGTCGCGGCATTGACGAACGCGGAGTCCGAGCGGCCTAGTTTCTCGGACCAGTCAGGCCCCGACAGTTTGTCGGCGATCAGCTCGTCCGCGGTGTGAGCGTCCGGAATACGCAGGAGCGCTTCGGCGAGACACATCATCGCAATGCCCTCGTCCGAGCCCAGGTCGTAAGCGTGGAGGAAGGCATCCACGCCCGATGGCTTTTGGGAACGAACACCCTTCACGAGCGCCCGCGCCGTCGCGGTTGCCTCGCCCAGTTCAGTTGTCGAAAGCCGCGCCTGCTCGATCCGCTCCCTGGCGGCCTGCTCTTCGTCAGGCCGGTAGGCTCGCCTCAATTCTGTCCGGTCGACCGGCAGCACTGCGGCCGCCGGAGCTACGCGAGCTGGCCGTGGCAATGTTTGTACTTCTTGCCCGAGCCGCAGGGGCATGGAGCGTTGCGGCTAACCGGCGCCTCCGCGATTGCCCCTTGTGCCTCGCCTTGCGGCAGGGACTGCTGCGGGATGTTCGAGAACGGAATGCTCGACATCACCGCGCCAGTCGCGGCGTCGATGTCGGCGGTGTCGTCGTCGCCGGAGAACGGATCGATATGCTGCGTGATAAACTCCGGAAGGACCAGCGGCGGAGGCGGCGGAGCTTCGAGCTGCACCTGCGCCCGCATCAGGATACGGGTTACTTCCTCCCGGATCGAGACGAGGAGCCGCTCAAACAGCAGGAAAGCCTCCTGCTTATATTCATCGATCGGCTTTTTCTGCGCGTAGCTGCGCAGGTGGATGACCTGGCGCAGTGCGTCGAGAGTCGCGAGATGCTCTTTCCAATGATGATCGAGCGTCTGGATCAGGATCTGCTTCTCGATATCGCTCCACTGTCCGGATTCTACCGTCTCAAGCTTGGCAGCCATATTGTCGTCGGCGAGTTGCTGAAGCCGCTCGGTAATGATCCCGGGCGAGACTTCCTCTTCCTGAAGCCAGGCGTCGATGGGCGGCTCGAGACCGAACACCGCCTGGATGCTCTCTTTCAAACCCTCGACGTTCCACTGCTCGGGATAAGTGCCCTCCGGACAATTGACCGCGACAATCGCGCTCGCCGTTTCAATCCGCATGTCCGTAATCACGTCGCTAACGTTCTCGGCGTCCATGATGTCGGCGCGCTGCTCGTAGACCACCTTGCGCTGGTCGTTCATCACGTCGTCGAACTCGACGACCTGTTTGCGGATATCGTAGTTGCGCGCCTCGACCTTTTTCTGCGCCGTCTCGATCGCCTTCGAAATCCACGGAGAGACGATCGCCTCGCCGTCCTCGAGATTTTTGTTCATCAGTCGCGCGAACATCGTCTGCGGACCGAAGATGCGAAGAAGGTCGTCGTCGAGGCTCAGGTAGAATTTGGAGAGGCCCGGATCGCCCTGGCGGCCTGACCGCCCGCGAAGCTGATTGTCGATGCGCCGACTCTCATGCCGCTCGGTGCCAAGCACGTAGAGACCGCCGATCTGCAGGACGTGCTGCTTCTCTGCCGCGATCTCCGCGCGAATCTTCTCCGCTTGAGCGTCATATTCCGGAGTGCCAGGCACAAGATTCGGGAACTCGTCCTGCATCCGGAAGTCGAGGTTGCCACCGAGCTGAATGTCGGTGCCTCGGCCGGCCATGTTGGTGGCGATGGTGACCGCTCCGATCCGGCCCGCCTGCGCCACGATATGCGCTTCCTGCTCGTGGAAGCGCGCGTTGAGGACGGAATGCTTCACACCTTCCTTCTGAAGGTATTCAGACAACATTTCGGATTTTTCGATCGAAACCGTTCCGACCAGCACCGGCTGCCCAAGCTGTTGCTTCTCCTTGAGCTCGGCGGCAATCGCGGCGAACTTCTCGGGTAGCGTCTTGTAGAAGACGTCATCCTCGTCCTGACGCTGCACCGGAACGTTGGTCGGGATCGCGACGACGTTCATCTTGTAGATGTCGAAGAATTCCGGCGCTTCGGTCATCGCCGTGCCGGTCATGCCCGAGAGCTTCGGATACATCCGGAAATAGTTCTGGAAAGTGATCGAGGCGAGCGTCTGGTTCTCGGGCTCGATCGTCACGGCTTCCTTGGCTTCGACGGCCTGGTGAAGCCCGTCGGACCAGCGGCGCCCATCCATCATCCGGCCGGTGAACTCGTCGATGATGACGACCTTCTGGTCTTTGACGATGTAGTCGATGTCCTTCTTGAACATGACGTTGGCTTTCAACGACTGGTTCAAATGGTGGACGACCTGGGTGTTGGCGATGTCGTAGAGGTTGCGGCCTTCGATCAGGCCCGCTTCCTCGAGCATCCGCTCGGCCTTCTCGGTGCCATCCTCGGTCAGGACAACGCTCTTCTGCTTCTCGTCCTTGTCGTAGTCTTCGGGAAGGAAGGTCTTCACGATGCGATCGACCGCGATGTACAGGTCCGACTTGTCGTCGGTCGGGCCCGAGATGATCAGCGGAGTCCGGGCCTCGTCGATCAGGATTGAATCCACCTCGTCGACGATCGCGAAATTGAACGGCCGCTGGACCATCTGCTCGCGCGAGAATTTCATATTGTCGCGAAGGTAATCGAACCCGAGCTCGTTGTTCGTCGCGTAGGTGATGTCGGAATTGTAGGCCGCGCGGCGCTCCTCATCGGAGAGATTCGGAACGATGACTCCAACAGTCATCCCGAGGAAGCTGTAGATCTGGCCCATCCAGCCGGCGTCGCGTGTCGCCAGATAGTCGTTGACGGTGACGACGTGGACGCCCTTGCCCTCGAGCGCGTTGAGATAGACGGCGAGCGTTGCAACCAGAGTCTTTCCTTCGCCGGTCTTCATTTCGGCGATCTCGCCGCGATGGAGGGCGATTCCGCCGATCAACTGGACGTCATAGTGCCGCTGCCCGAGAGTCCGGATCGCCGCCTCGCGGACGGTTGCAAACGCCTCCGGCAGGAGATCGTCGAGCTTCTCGCCATTGGCGAGCCGCTGGCGAAACTTTTCGGTCTGCCCCTTGAGCTCCTCGTCGGTAAGCGCCTGGATATTGGCCTCGAACGCGTTGACCGCGTCGACATATTTGCCAAGTCCACGGACATAGCGATCGTTGGCCGATCCGAAGATGCTTTTTGCCACTGCGGCGAACACATGAATTCCCTTAAAAGCCCGGGCGCCTGGAAGACGGGAAAGTCTCTCGTCAACGCTCTCGGGAAACCGTCGCGGGCGATGTAAGAACCGCCCCAGCCGTAGTCAATTAAAGGGACCGTGAACAAATGGCAGGATTAACCGGCGGATGCATGTGCGGAAGCGTCCGCTACGAGCTGAAGAGCGATCCGTTCGACTGCGGCTGGTGCCATTGCCGTACCTGCCAGCTGAACAGTGGCGCGCCCGCGATGGTGTTCGCGAGCGTGGCCGACGGCGACCTGGTGTGGACCAAGGGCGCGGATAAGGTGAGATCGATCTCATCATCGAGCTTCGGCCACCGAGAATTCTGTGGCGAATGCGGAACGGCGTTCCTGATGAAGGTCGATCATCAGCCGGAGATGGTCGATTTCAGCGTTGCGACGCTCGACGACCCGGAAGCCATCGCGCCCGACTTTCACATTTTCTGGGGAAGCAAAATCGGCTGGTTCAATCCCGGCGACGATTTGCCGAGGCACGACAAGTTCAGGCCGGATACCCGGGGGCTCGAAGGAACCGAGCCCCCGGGATAGTCACTAGGCCTGGGCGGCGGTCGAAGCGCCGCCGAGATTGCTCTCGAGCCACTGCTGAATCTGGCTGCGCGGCGCCGCTCCGACCTTCTGCGCGATCGGCTGGCCGCCGTTGAACAGCAGCATGGTGGGGATGCCGCGAACGCCATAGCGGCCGGGCACGTCCGGGTTCTCGTCGATGTTGAGCTTGGCGATCGTCACCTTGTCGCCGAGATCGTTGGCGATCTCCTCGAGCGCCGGGGCGATCATGCGGCAGGGGCCGCACCATTCCGCCCAGAAATCGACGAGGACGGGGCCCTCGGCGCCGAGAACGTCGGTCGCAAAGCTCTGGTCGGTGACCGTCTTGGTGGTCATGGCGGGCGAATCTCCTGCTAAAGGTTAACAGCGATATGGGCGTTCGCTGCGCCCTGCTCAAGGCTGAGCTCAATCAGTTTTGGCGCTGCGGTATAGAGAAGCGCGGCGCGGATTTCGCGTCCCGGAAAGATGGCGCGCAGCGCTTCGGCATAGGCCTGCATCTGCGCCCGGTGACTTCTTGGAACATCGGAGGCGGTGGCAGGCACGCGCCCTGTCTTGAAGTCGATGACCGAAATCCGCGTGTCTTCGATCAAGAGGCGATCGACTGTGCCGGCGATTACCCGGCCATCCGGCAGAGTCGCGCCGAGCGGCGCTTCCCCCAGAGAAGCGTCACCGAAAAGCCCGGAAAAGCGCGAGTCCGAGATGATTTCGCAAACCTGGCGGACGATCTCGCCGCGCATCGAAGCATCTTCCACACCCGCTGAGCGCTGGAGCCAGCGATCGCCGATGCCGCGGCGTTGGTCCGGCGGCACGGAAGGGAGAGATTCGAGCAGCTGGTGGATCCACGTACCGCGACGGGCAGCGGCGCGCATCGCCTCGCTGGGTGGAGGAGTGCTTTCGTCATCCGCCGCAATGGCGGACGGCGCGAGCGGTCGCGGAGGCCTCGCCTCGGGAGGAGCCGCGGATTTCGCCCATTGGGGCACTTCGACCTTGGGCGGAGCAGGCTTTGACTCCCGAACCCTGCCCTTCGGCGATCCTGTCGTGCCGTAGGCCAGCCCCGCGCCCCAACCATCGAGCTCGGTCGGTTCTGCCTCGAGCGATTGCAGCGCGCGCTCGACGGCAATGTGCCAGCTATTGGCCGGCCGGGCCTCGGAGCCATCCTTCTTCGGCTTCGGAGCGACGCCGGTGACGATGAGACGGTCGGCGGCCCGCGTGAGCGCGACGTAGAGAAGACGCCAATGCTCCTCGAGATCGCGCTTTTCCTCGGCGACGATCTTTTCCGCGAACGGCGGGCAGCGCTCGTCTTTCTTTGGTCGAATGAGCGGCACATCATCTCCCGATCCGACCGCCATTTCGAGCGTGATCGGATTCCGTCCGAGCCTCGCCGGATCGGCGGTCGCGTCGGCGAGGATGACGACCGGTGCTTCGAGGCCCTTCGCGCCGTGTACGGTCATCACCCGAACTTCGTTGCCCGGTCGGCCGGGATCGCGCTGCACATCCACCGTGCCGCGCGAGAACCAGGCGAGGAAGCGATCGAGCGACGGCGTTTCGTCCCGCTCGAACTCCAGCGCGCTGTTCAGCAGCTCGTCGATCGGGTCGCGCGCCGCCATTCCGAGGCGAGCGTAGAGCCTGCGGCGGCCCTGCATTGGGCCAGACAGAATGGTTTCGAGAAAGACCGACGGAGTCGTGAAATCCGCGATCGCCAACAGGCTGGCGAGCGCCTCGTACGCTTGGGGAAATTCGCCAGCACGCTCCCGAAGCTCTCGCCACAAGGAGCTTTTCCGTCCGTAAGCGAGCGTCCGAAGCTGGTCCTGGTCCCAGCCGATCAGCGGGGAGACGAGCAGGCAGGCGAGGCTGAGGTCGTCGTTCGGCTGAACGGCGAATTTCACCGCGGCGAGAAGGTCCTGGACGGCGAGCGGCTCGTGAAGGTGCAGCCGGTCGACGCCGGCGACGGGAACGCCCGCGGAGAACAGCCGCGCGACGATGAGAGACGCAAGCTCCCCGCGGCTCCGGACCAGCACGAGAATATCGCCGGAGGTGAGCGTCCGATTCATCGAAGGAAGGTACGGCGCGTCCGCGACGAGGTTACGGATTCGCTCGGCGAGCGCGTCGGCATATTGCCGGGCCTGGAGCGACAGCCATCTTTCCTCGCCCTCGTCTCCATCCTCGTCGAATTCGGGGGCGAACGGCTGCCACAGTTCGACCAGCCCGGTCCGGTCTTGATGGTGGGCGACGTGAGGCGGCGGGGCTTCACCGAGAGCCATTGCTCCGTGACCGAGCTGAGCAATTAGTGCGTCGACTACGTTCAGCACCGGCTGGGACGAGCGAAAGCTCGCCGCGATCGAGAGGTCGCGGAACTCCCGCGTGCGACGCTTGAACAGGTCGAGCGTATCCTCGGCGTCGGTCAGTTCCTCGGCCCGGCGCTTGAAGTGCCGGCGAGCATCGCTGAACCGCTGCGGATCGGTACCCTGGAAGCCGTAGATGGCCTGTTTGAAGTCGCCGACCATGAACAGCGTCCGCTGCCGCTGATCGGCCTCGCTCGATCCGCTGAAATATTCCTCGACCAAGCTCTCGATGATTTCCCATTGCGCGGCGTTGGTATCCTGGGCTTCGTCGACAAGGACATGGTCGACTTCCCGATCGAGCTTGTAACGGACCCAGTCGCCGATTCCGGGCTGCCGAAGCAGGTGGCGCGTCCAGTCGATCAGGTCGTTGAAGTCTGCGACGCCGGCCGCGCGCTTGGCGCGGGTATAGGCCTCGGCGAACGCTTTGCCGGCGCGCAGGCCCGCGGCCATGTCCGCGGCAAGGCGGGCGCCATTCTGGATTCGAAGCAGCTCACCGATGAGATTCGCCAGCCGGCCTGCGTGCGCTTCGTAATGCGGCTCGGCCTTCGACTGGCCCGCCGACACACGGAGAGTGTCCTTGTCGGTGAGCACGACCTTGCGCAGGTCGCCAAGGCGCGCGGCGCGTTCGATCGGGGTCAGGGCGAGCCAATTGTCGATCGCTTCCGCATGGCCGAGCCCGCTCTGCGCACCCCATTTGCGATTGGCGTCGGCGACTGCCTGAAGGAGGTCGCAATCGAAGCGGTCGTCGCCGCAATGGTTGGCGATATAGTCGTCCACCGATTCCGCTGGCAGGCCCATCATCGATCGAATTTGGGGCGCGATGGTTGCACGGGGACCGAGCCGCTCGAGCGCGTCAAAATGACGCCCGCAGGCCTGCAGATATTCGATGGCGCCGAACTCGCCGAGCCGGCGGCTCAGCGACTGAACGTCGGTGATGAGCTCGGCATCGCCGCCCGCTTCGGCGTCGGCCATGAGTTCGGCGAGGGTTCGCCGGACCAGCTCCTGTTCCGCCCTGCCCTCGATCGGCTGGAAGCCGGGGGTGATTCCCGCCTCGGCCGGGAATGCTGCCAGGAGGGATTGCGCGAAGGCGTGGATGGTCTGGATCTTCAGCCCGCCGGGACAATCGAGCACGCGCGCGAAAAGTTGTCTTGCCCTTTCCAGCAGGCGCTCATTCGGGCGCTCGCCGAGGGCTTCGAGGTCCGTCCAAAGCTCACTGCGCTTCAGCCTGACCCAGGCAGCGAGCCGGGCTCCGATACGGTTCGCCATTTCGGCCGCGGCGGCCTTGGTGAAGGTGAGGCAGAGGATCGATTCCGGCCTCGCCCCTTGAAGCAGCAGACGTAGTACGCGCGCGGTCAGGACCTGCGTCTTGCCGCTGCCGGCGGATGCGGAAACGGCGGCGTGAATCTGGGGGTCGACCGCGAGCGCCTGTTCGCCCTTGAGCTCGGGGAGGCTTTTGAAGCGGTTGCTCATGCGGCTTCCAAAGCGCTGCCGGAGGCCATAGAGGATGCGCCATGAGCGACACGAACGACGAAGACAGAGCGAGCGAGGAGCGCCGCGCAAAGCTGGTGAAGGCGGGAGTGGCGGTCGGCATCGGCTCGGCCGCGATCGTCGCCGCCCTGCTGTACGCGTCGAAGGTCAAGAAGAAGCCGCGCAGCTAGCCTCGTCATTTGCGGCCGTACCATTCTTCTAGCCGCATCAGCTGATCGAAATCGCCGTACGGCGCGTAGGCCGGGTTGAGCTTGGCCGTGAACGGCTCGCTTCCGGTGAGCCATTTCCGTGCGGCTTCGGCGAAGCTGCTGTAGGCGCGATCCAGGAACTCTCCTTCGTCCATGTCCTTGTCGGCGCGGACGCATTTGCCGAAGCGGCCGCGGTCGCGGATCAGCGACCAATATTCGAAGACCTCGGGCTCACCCTCAACGCCCTCGAAGCCGCCGGCGCGGCCGATCAGGCCGAGGAGCCCGAGCTGGAGTGCAAAGCCCGCTTCGATCGCCTTTTTCGAAGGCGGCTTGCCGGTCTTGTAGTCGACGATCGCGACGCCGCAGCCGGGGAGGCGGTCGATGCGGTCGGCGCGGCCGTGGACGAGGATCCCTGCCAGCGGTGCCTCACCCTTGATCTCGGCGCGGAGCGGTTTGCGTCCATTTGCCTGGTTCTCGCGCTCCAGCTCGGCAATCCAGTCGATCGCCTCGAGGAGGCGCGGCGCCCACAGCGCTCGGAGCATCGGATGAATGGCCTCGTCGGCGAGCAGTCGCTCGGCGCGGGCACGGAGGCTGTCGGGCGCGCAATTGTCGTGGAGGAGCCATTCCTCGAACACCTTGTGGACAGCCTCGCCCTTCCAGCGCGCGGTATGGTCGGCGTCGACCGGGTCTTCGGTGCGAAGCTTGAGTATCGAGTTGGCGTAGAAGGCGAAGGGGTCGGCCTTGAGGCGGTCGACCGACGTTACCGAGATTTTGTCGGGGCGCTGGTCTGCTGGCGGCGCGGGTGCGGGGCGATCGGCGGGTCTCGGCACCCCCGGATCGTCGAGCGCGCGCGTGATCCGCTCGAGCACATGATCGCGCGGAAGGCCCCCGCTGATCGCGTCGAGACGAAGGAGGAAACGCGACGCGACGGTCGGCGAGCGGCTGTCGCGCCTGGCCCGGGTGATGAGCACCTTCGGAGCGCCGAGAGCGCTTGCGAAGTCATGGGCGGCAAGGCCGATGCGGAACTCCAGAGTCGGCATTTTGAGGGTTGCTCGGACCTTCGGTGGGAGCCAGGGATCGGGAGCCGGCAGCGACGGCCACGCGCCTTCGTTCAGACCGCCGAGGACGACGAGGTCGGCGCGCTGAAGCCGCGCCTCGAGCAAACCCCAGATGAAAATTCGCGGGTGGCCTCCATAGGGCGGTCGAACCGCTCGCTCGTCGAGCAATTGGCGAAGCAAAGGAACCGCAGCTTCGGCGGAGACGCTCAGTTGCGACGCTGACTCGGACGCCTGCAATTCGGCGAGCAACTCGGCGGCCATGCGCCCGTCGGCTCCACGCCATGCTGCTTCGCCAGCCAGCGCAGTCGCGGCATCGGCGATCAAATTCGCCAATTGCGACAGGGGAAGCGGTTCACGAAGCAATCCGTCGATGCCGGCGACCCGATCGCGAACGGCATTCCACGCACGCATTGCATCTTTCTCGGCGAACCGCGCGTCGAGACCGGATATCCCCGCGGGCGGCCGCGGGCCGCGCAAGGCCAGGTCAAGTCGGCGGACATGCTGCAGCCATTGCGTTCGCTCTTCCTCGACTCCGCCGACCAGCGGGTGCTTGAGCAAGGCGACAAGCGGCACGGGCGCGAACTCCTCCGCTGCAGTCGAAGCGATGCCGAGGATCAACGTGCCCGCGGCGAGCCGGGATAGCGGCTTGCCGGCGCTGTCGTCGGCTTCGATGCCCCAACGCCGAAGCAGCGCGGAGACCCGGCCTGCGAGCTGCCGGTCGGGCGTTACGAGCGCGGCCGTCTGACCCGGCGTTTCCACGGATTCACGCAATGCGAGCGCGATCGCCTGCGCCTCCGTCGCCGGATCGGGAAGCTCCGCGAGACGAATTCCTCCGAGGCGTCGCTCGGATGGCCGAAGATCCTTCCATTTGTGCGAATGTTCGGGCGCCGCCATCGCGTTCGCTACGGCCCGCGAACGAGCCGGCGGCGATGCCGCACGACCGGACCAGCGCCAGCGCTGCACTTCGCCGCGGCCAACGCCGATGCGGTCGAGAAGCAGCTTCAGGTGAAACTGCGGATGGGTCGCCTCGCCACGGCCGTCTTCATCGGGTCCCAGCGCATCCCATTCCTCGTCGGGGAAGACATCGGCGAGCCAAAGACCGGGAAGGACCACCATGCCGCCGGGCATTCGAGCGATCCGCGAGACCAGCACGGCGACCGCTGGTGCGGCGGTGGTAATGCCGGCTGCCACGGTGAAGCCGGCGGGCGGTTCGACCTTCCACCTTTCGGCAAGTGCGTTGAGCAGGCGATTGCGCCGCTCCGCGAGGTCGATGAGCCCTTCCTCGGCGAGGAGATGCGGCCAGTTCTCGTAGATGAGCTTCAGCTTCTCGAGCGATTTCTCCCAATGCCCGGCAAGCTCGCTCGTGTCTTCAATTGCGGTTCTGAGCGCGGTCGGAGCGATCTCTTCCACCAGCAGCGCATCGAGTGTGCGGGCAAGGTCCGCCGCAAGCCGAAGCCCCTCGGCCGATCCTTCGCCGCCGACAATCGATGCGAGCTTCAAAAGCCGCTCCGATGGATCGATCGAGGGGGGCACCGGCTCGGCGTTGATCGCCTCGAGCGTTCCCCCCACCCGATCGCCGATCTCCGGATCGCCGACCGGAATCAGCCGCGGAAGCAGGAGGCCATTCCCGCTTTCGCGAACAAAAGCCTCGGTGACCGCGCGCACCGCGCGATTGTTCGGAAGCAGGATGCGCCCGCGCGCCAGCTCCAGCGGGTCCTTCCCGAAGCGGCGGATGAGCCCTGCCGCCAGCGCGTCGGCGAAGGAGCGATGCGACGGGATCGTGTAGACATTGACCCGGGGCGGGTCAGACATTCTCAAGCACCGATTCCGTCTGCTGGATGGACTGCGGAGTGCCAACGTCGAACCAGAGGCCCTGGTGGACGGCGCCGAAGCAACGGCCCTCCTCAATCGCGCGGTCCCACAGGATGTTGGTCGAGAATGGGCCTTCCGGCGCATCGCGAAGCAGCCGCTTCGAAACCATCTGGATGCCGGTGAAGACGAAGGGCGCGACGTGGCTTCGCTCGCGCCTGCGCAGCCGCCCGGTCCGGTCCATGTGGAAGTCGCCCTGCCCGCGGTGATTCAACGCGCCGGCCTGGGGTACGAGCAGGAGCAGCGCGTCCATCTTCGAATCGTCCCACTGCGACGCGAGAAGCTTGATCGTGTCCGCAGGGCCGTCGATCCACAGATTATCGCTGTTCACCGCGAGGAACGGATCGCTGTCGATCAGCGGCGCCGCCTTCACCAGGCCTCCGCCGGTTTCCATCAACAGGTCTCGTTCATCGGAGATGACGACCTCGAAGCCATGATCGCGGCTCGTCAAGTGCGCTTCCAACGCCTCGGGAAGATAGTGAACGTTGACGACGACCTTCTTCACGCCCGCGGCGCGAAGCTTCTCGAGCACGTGGTCGAGAAGCGCCTTCCCGCCGACCTCGATCAGTGGTTTCGGCCTGGTGGCGGTGAGCGGACGCATGCGCTTGCCGAGACCCGCGGCCATGATCATCGCGGTCGTGGGAACTTCCGCCGGAACCTCGGCGCGGAGCCGGAGCGCGCGCTTGGTCTGGCTCATGCGGCCTGTTTCCAGGGCTCGCGCCGATGCTCGGGCGCGATGTTTTCGTCGAACCAGGCGCGGACGGGCGCGAGCTGCGGCTGCGCCAGGTCACGCTCGAGCAGGCCCCACATGCGCGGCTGGAACTGGCGGTAGTGCGGCTTGTTATCGCGTTTCCACAAGCGGGTGAAGACACCGAGGATGCGGGTGTTACGCTGCGCCGCGAGCGCCCAATAAGCCCGCTCGAAGGCTTCGCCATGACCGGTCGCATGAACATACCGGTCGATCATCGCGCGTTCGATCGCCGGCGGAACATCCCGGCGCGCATCCTCCAGCACC
>Ga0207639_10000709_pt1 | contig 22836 bp, 25 predicted proteins | sample KBSCornC32_FD_184299 | JGI IMG/M metagenome (GOLD analysis project Ga0207639, IMG submission 184299) | Corn rhizosphere microbial communities from Kellogg Biological Station, Michigan, USA - KBS Corn C3-2 (SPAdes) (version 2) | ecosystem: Host-associated > Plants > Roots > Rhizosphere > Soil ...
TCCGATCTAGCATGAGGAAGCCGATCTCCATCGGGCCAGGATACGGGGGTCAGTCGGGCTCGACCGGCAGGTCGGAGATCAACTCCGTCTTGCCGCCGCGCTGAAACTGCAAGTCGATCGTCTCGTTCTTGCGGTAGGTCCCGAAGAGCCCCAGGTACATCGCCAGCCAGCGCCCGGTGCCGACCTTCTCCTTGATGATCGGCCGGGTGAAGACGATCTCGCCCGCGGCGACCCGGTAATCGGATCCCTCGCTCTGCTCGACCCCGTTGATGTAGACGACGTAGGGCGCTTCGGCCCCTGCCGGCAGCTTCATCCGCCGTCCGGCCGCATAGCTGCCCTTTGGGATCTCAGTCTCGGCTTGTTTCATAAGAGGACTGGCGACTTATGCCCCCCTATTCGGGGGGTAAGTCGCCAGGCTAGCTCGATTCCAGAGTTTCCCGCACCAGGTCGAACGGCGTCTCGTGGTTGCTCGGATCGAGCTCCTCCCGCCGCACGCCGCCCCGGTAGGGCATGAACGTCCCGTCCCCCCGCACGTCGATCCCGGCGACCGGCTTGCGCAGCCAGCCCTTGCCGCTCAGCTGCAACCGCGCATGAACCTGAGCCTCCGGCCCAAAGTCCCGCAACGAGGACACCCCCTTGACCGGCCCCTCGGCCCGGATAGCCAACGCCCTTTCACGCATCGCTGCCACCGCGTCGTCGAGCCGAACGAAACTCGCATGCTCGACGTCTGACCCATGCCGCACAGTCAACTTCCACCTCGGACGAGCCACAAGCTGAGCGTAAGCGATGGCACGCACCCAAGCCCCTGACCCCGGGTCGCGGGTGAGGGGCACATCCGCCCCTCCCTTCATGCCCCCCGTCTAGGCCGCTTAGGCCTGCGCGCCGGTGGCCCGACGATCTTCTCCGGACCCTCGCGGTTCTCAATCTGCACGTACTCCCGCTCGCGTGCACCCGTGTAGATCTGCCGCGGCCGGGCGATCTTCTGCTCGGAGTCGTCCTTCATCTCCATCCATTGCGCGACCCAGCCAGCCGTGCGGGGGATGGCGAAGATCACCGTGAACATCTCGTTGGGGACACCCAGCGCCTCGTAGATGATCCCCGAGTAGAAGTCGACGTTGGGGTAGAGCTTGCGCGAGGTGAAGTACTCGTCGTCGAGGGCGCGCTTCTCCAGCTCCTGGGCGATCTCGATCAGCGGGTTGTACTCGGTCGCCTCGAAGATCTCGTCCATGTGCTGTTGGATGATCCGCGCCCTCGGGTCGTAGTTCTTGTAGACGCGGTGGCCGAAGCCCATCAGCTTCGCCTCGCGCGCCTTCACCTTCTCGAGGAAGCCGGGGATGTTCTCGACCGAGTCGATTTCTCGCAGCATCCGTAGCACCGCCTCATTGGCGCCGCCGTGCAGCGGGCCGTAGAGCGCCGCCACCCCGGCCGCCACGGCGGAGTAGGGGTCGACGTTGGAGGAGCCGACGCCGCGCACCGCGTTGGTCGAGCAGTTCTGTTCGTGGTCGGCGTGGAGGATGAAGAGCACGTCGAGCGCCTTGGAGAGGCTTTCCTTCGGCACGTGCTTGGCCTCGGTCTTCTTGAACATCATCGAGAGGAAGTTCTCGGCGAAGTTGAGGTCGTTGTCGGGGTAGACGTAGGGCAGCCCCATGTTGTGGCGGTAGGAGAAGGCGGCGAGGGTCGGCACCTTGGCGATCAGGCGCACCGCCGCCATGTAGCGCTCTTCTTCGTCTTCGGTGTGCTTGGCGTCGGGGTAGAAGGTCGAGAGGGCGCCGACGCCGGCGAGCAGCATCCCCATCGGGTGGGCGTCGTAGCGGAAGCCCTCGAAGAAATGCTTGAGGTCCTCGTGGACGAAGGTGTGGTGGGTGATGTCGAAGACCCAACGGTCGAGCTGGGGCCCTGTAGGCAGCTCGCCGAAGATCAGCAGGTAGGCGACCTCGAGGAAGGTCGATTTCTCGCAGAGCTGCTCGATCGAGTAGCCGCGGTGTTCGAGGATGCCCGCCTCGCCGTCGATGAAGGTGATGGCCGAGCGGCAGGAGGCTGTGTTGGTGAAGGCGGGGTCATAGGCCAGCATGCCGAATTCGTCGGGGTCGACCTTGATCTGGCGCAGGTCCATCGCTTTCACGGTGCCGTCGCTGATCGGCAGCTCGTACTTCTTGCCGGTGCGGTTGTCGATGACGGTGAGCGACTCCGATCCGGGCTCGACCACGCCGTCAGTGGCCGGACGTTCGACTTCCTGCTTGGTGGTCATGCCCACCTCCTCGCGACTCGCTTGCTGGAGCCTCAATTCTCGCAGTTCGGGGCTGGCGCCCGTGTTACGCGCCTGTGGGCAGCGGCTCGAAGCGCGTCATCGCATGCAGCTCTGCGAAGCGGTCCTCGATCTCCTCGCGGCTCAGCGCGGCGACCCGCTCGGTGCCGAACTGCTCGACGTTGAAGGAGGCGAGCACGGTGCCGTAGCCCATCGCCCGGCGCAGGCAGGCCTCGTCGACCTCGCCCTCCTGGCTGTCGAGGTAGCCGACGAAGCCGCCGGCGAAGCTGTCGCCGGCGCCGGTCGGGTCGCGCACCTCCTCGAGCGGGAAGCCCGGCAGGGCGAAGAAGCCGTCTTCGGTGAAGAGCGCGGCGCCGTACTCGCCCTGCTTGGCGACGACGGCGCGTGGCCCCAGCGCCATCACCGCGCGAGCGGCGCGGGCGAGGTTGGCCTCGCCGGTCAGCTGGCGGATCTCGGCGTCGTTGACGATCAGGCAGTCGACCTCGGCGATCGCCGCCAGCAGCGAGTCCTTGGCGGTTTCGATCCAGAGGTTCATCGAGTCGAGCGCGGAGAAGCGACTGGCGGCGCACTGGGCGCGGACCTGGCGTTGCAGGTCCGGTTGGATGTTGGCGAGGAAGAGGGTCTCGGCCTGGCGCGAGGCTTCGGAGAGCTTCGGCTCGAACTCGCCGAAGACGCCTAGCTGGGTGTCCTCGGTGTGGGCGACGTTGAGGTCGAACTCGTAGCGGCCGCGCCAGAAGAAGGACTCGCCCCCCGCGACCCGCTCGATGTCGTCGGTGAGGACGCCGCGGCGCTCCAGCACCTCGAACTCGGCGGCTCCGAAGTCGTCGCCGACCGGCCCGACCGGGCGCACCTCGGTGAAGAAGCTGGCGGCCAGGGAGAAGTGCACGGCGGCGCCGCCGAGCATGCGCTCGCGCTCCCCGAAGGGGGTCTTGACACTGTCGAACGCGATTGAGCCGACCACGGTGAGGGACATGGGGCGGAGCGTATAGGGAGTCGGGTGTGTCTCGACGGCGCAACAGCGGGGAGGCGCCGTCGAGACACACCCGACTCCCTTTCCCCGGCGCGACTATGGTTCCCCGCCGATGAGGGCAATTCAGATCGAGGAGTTCGGCGGGCCAGAGAAGCTTCGGCTCGTCGACACAGAGACTCCTGTCCCTGGAGAGGAAGAGGTGCTCGTTGACGTCGTCCGCAGTGGCGTCAACTTCGCCGACACGCACGCGACTCGCAACGACTACCTGGCCGAGCAGTCGCTGCCGCTGATCCCCGGCACCGAGGTCAGCGGCCGCACTGCCGACGGACGGCGGGTGGTGGCTCTGCTCGGCAGCGGCGGCTACGCCGAGAAGGTCGCCGTGCCCGAGGCGCTGCTGATCCCGCTGCCCGACGAGGTCGACGACGACCGGGCGGCGGCTCTGCTGCTGCAGGGCCTGACCGCCATGGCCATGGTCCAGCGCTGTGCGCGGATCGAGCCGGGGGAGACGCTGGTGGTCGAGGCCGCCGCCGGCGGCACTGGCGGCATGGCTGTCCAGCTGGGCAAGCGAGCCGGGGCGAAGGTGATCGGCCTCGCCTCCAGCGAGGAGAAGCGGGCGCTGGTCGAGCAGCTCGGTGCCGACGCCACGGTGGACTCACGCGCCGAGGACCTTGGTGCCGCTATCCGCGAGGCGAACGGAGGCGAGCGGGTCGACGCCGTCCTCCACATGAGTGGCGGCAAGGCGTTCGACGAAGAGCTCGGCGTCCTCGCCCCGCTCGGTCGCATGGTCGTCTTCGGCATCGCCTCGCGCGAGCAGCGCGAGGTCTCCACGGCGGCGCTGCTACGCGGCTCCAAGACGGTGGTCGGCTTCTGGCTGCTGCACCTGCTGGCCCGCCGCGAGCTGATCGCGCCGATGATCGGCGAGTTGCTCGGCATCGTCGCCGCCGGCGAGCTGGAGGTCCCCGTTGGCGGGGTATACCCGCTCTCCGAAGCGGCCCGCGCCCACGAAGACCTGATTGCTCGCAAGACGACTGGCAAGCTCCTCCTGGATCCGACCTCGTGATCTCCTTCAAAGAGCTCGGGCTCTCGCCGCAGATCCAGCAGGCCCTCGACGAGCTCGGCTTCGACGAGCCGACGCCGATCCAGGACCAGGCGATCCCGGAGCTGCTCGGCGGTCACGACGTGATCGGCCAGGCCCAGACCGGCACCGGCAAGACAGCGGCCTTCGGCCTGCCGCTCCTGCAGTACCTCGATCCTGACAACGACGAGGTGCAGGCGGTGGTGCTGACGCCGACGCGCGAGCTCTGCATCCAGGTGACCCAGGCGCTGCGCTCCTACGCCGAGCACCTCGACGTCGAGATCGTCGCCGTCTTCGGCGGCGCCCCGATCAAATCCCAGCAGGCGCAGCTGCGCTCTGGCGCCCACGTCGTCGTCGCCACCGTCGGTCGGATGATGGACCTGATGAGCCGCCGCTCGCTGGTCCTCACCGCGGCCCGCTACGTCGTCCTCGACGAGGCCGACGAGATGCTCGACCTCGGCTTCATCGAGGACGTCGAGAAGATCCTCCGCATGTGCCCGAGCGGGCGCCAGACCGCGCTCTTCTCGGCGACGATGCCGCCGCCGGTCAAACGCCTAGCGGAGAGCTACATGTACGACCCGACGACGATCAGCATCACGCCGAAGACGCTGACGGTCGACGCGATCGCCCAAGCCTACGTGGAGGTCGGGGCCAAAGAGAAGGCGGCGAAGCTGGTCGAGCTGCTCAAGATCGAGGAACCCGAGCAGGCGATCATCTTCTGCCGCACCAAGATCGGCGCCGACCGGCTGGAGAAGACGCTGAAGGCCAAAGGCCTCGACGTCAAGGCCCTGCACGGTGACATGAGCCAGGGCTCGCGCGACGGCGTGATGATCGCCTTCAAGGACCACCGCGTGCGCCTGCTGGTGGCGACCGACATCGCCGCCCGCGGCCTCGACATCGAGCACGTCACCCACGTCATCAACTACGACGTCCCGGCCTCCTCGGAGGTCTACGTCCACCGCATCGGCCGCACCGGCCGGGTCGGGCGGACGGGCCGCGCGATCACTTTCGTCACCCCCGCCCAGCGTGACGAGATCGGCCGCATCGAGCGCGACGTGAAGACGACGATCGGCGAGTGGGAAACCCCGGAGGAGCGGCTCGAGCACGCACCGCGCCCGCGCCGTCGCGAGCGGCCTGAGCGTCGCGAGGCCGCAGAGGTGCGCGCGACAGGCGAGGAACCGAAGGCGCCCGAGGAGAAGCCCGCCGGGCACGCCGACCCCGCCAAGTCGGTCAAGCTCTTCGTCAACCGCGGCGAGCGCAGCGGCATATCCGAGGAGGACCTGCGCTGGGCGCTGCGCGAGGGCGCGGTCCTCCCCTCAGAGGCGATCCACGACGTCCACGTCCTGCACCGCTTCTCCTTCGTCCACGTCGATCCCGACGTGGCCGAGCGCACGGTCGAGTACCTCGACGGCACCAAGGTCAAAGGGAAAGAGATCCGGCTCGAGGTTGCGAAGAGCTGAGCCCGGGCGGGCTCAGCCGGTCAGCTCGGCGATGCGCTTGAAGAGCTGGTCGAAGTCGATCGGCTTGGTGATGTAGCCACTGACCTCGACGTCGGTGGCGGCGCCGGCGTCCATCTCGTCCTGGTGGGCGCTGACGATCAGGACGGGCGTGTTGACCCCGGCGGCGCGCAGCTCGCGCAGGGCGTCGATGCCGGACTTGCGGGGCATCATCGCGTCGAGCAGCAGGATGTCTGGTTTCGGCTCGGAGTTGCGCTGCATCGCTTCGATCACCTCGACGCCGTCGGCCGCGGTGACGACCTCGTAGCCCTCCATCTCGAGCCGCGTGCGCAGCAGGAGCAGGATCGTCTCCGAATCGTCGGCGATCAGGACCCGGGTGCTCACAGCGCCTCCTCGCGGGACGGAACGGCGGTCCTATCCCCGCCATGGTTTCGGGGCTCTCCAGCGGCGCTTTCGGGGAGCGCGGGCAGCCAAACCCTGAAGGTCGAGCCCTGGCCCTGGACCGATTCGGCGGTGATCGCGCCGCCGTGAAGCTCGACCAGCGACTTCGAGATCGCCAGTCCGAGGCCGGTGCCGCCGACGTGCTGCGTCAGCCCGGCATCGCCCCGCGTGAAGCGCTCGAATATGTGGTCAAGCTGGTCCGCTGCCATCCCCGGCCCGTTGTCGTGTACCGAAAGTTCCACGCCGCCGCCGTTGCTGTTCGCAGCGACGTGGATCGAGGCGCCCGCGGGACAGTACTCATGTGCGTTGGTCAAGAGATTCACGAGCACCTGACGAATTCGGTCGCGGTCGACGCTGACCGGCGGCAGGCCGGCCGCGATCGCCTGCGTCAGCGCCTGATCCTTGGACTGGGTCTGGCTCAGCATCGTCCGCACCGGGTCTTCGACCAGCGTGGCGACGTCGATCACCGTCGGTTTGATCGTCAGGCGGCCCGCGTCGCTGCGCGCGAGGTCGAGCAGGTCGTTGAGCAGGCGCACCAGGTGGCGGGTGTTGTCGAGGATGATCTCGACCGTGTCGGCCTGCTTGGGGCTGAGCTTGTCGCGCTCCAGCATCAGCAGCTCGGCAAAGCCCTGTACCGAGGTGAGCGGGCTGCGCAGCTCGTGCGAGGCGGTGAGGACGAACTCGTCCTTCATCGTTTCCAGCTGGTCGCGCTCGCCAGCCCGCCGCTGCAGCTCCCCAGCCATTTCGTTGAATGCCGTGCCCAGGGAGGCGGTCTCGGAGAGGCCGCCGATTTTGACCCGGGTGTTGAGGTCGCCCGCGGCGAGGCGGCCCGAGGCCTCGACCAGCTCCTCGAGCGGCCGGCGCATCGAGGCGATCAGGCCGCTGAAGAGCAGCGCGGCGCCGGTCAGCCCGGCGATCAATCCCGCGCCGACCAGGAGCGCCGTGTCGCGGGTCTCGCCGCCGATGTCGTCGCGCAGCGCCTGGCGCTTGTGCTGTTGGTTCAGGATCACCGTGCGCGCCGCCGCCGGGTGGACGCCGTTGGCGAGGCGGGTGCGGGCGGCAATCTCGACCTGGTAGGAGCGGGCTGTCGAGTCCTCGAAGTCCTGGCGCTGCTGCAGGAAGCGCGCCACGCCCACCACCGCGAGGCCGGTGAGCACGGCAAAGGCGATCGCAAAGCCGATCGTCAGCCGGTTGGCGAGCGACGGGCTGAGCCGAAAACGGCGTCGGGAATATGCTTGCCCCTCGATGGGAGACGAGGCTACAGGCACGGCCGACGGCACTGCGGAGGCACCGGAGGGGATCGATCGGGCTGGGGTGGAGGCATGGTTCTCTGAGCACGTACCCGGCGTTCAGCTGCCGCTCACTTTCGATCGAATCTCGGGAGGGCACTCGAATCTGACCTATGGCGTCCGCGATAGCGCCGGCAATCGCTGGGCCCTGCGCCGGCCGCCGCTGGGCAAGCGCCTCGGCTCGGCTCACGACATGGGCAGAGAGCACCGGGTGGTCTCGGCGCTGGCGGAGACCCCTGTTCCCGTCGCGCCCGTCGCCGGCTTCTGCGAGGACGAGAGCGTCAACGAAGCACCGTTCTACGTGATGGAGTTCGTCGAGGGCCCGATCCTGCGTGGCCTCGCCGAGGCGGAGGCCTTCCCCGACGAGGCGGACCGGCGCGCGATCGGCGAGCGCGTCGTCGAGACGCTGGTCGATATCCACGCCGTCGACCCCGACGCCGTCGGCCTTGGGGAGCTCGGCCGCAAGGAGGACTACGTCGCCCGCCAGCTGCACCGCTGGCAGGGCCAGTGGGAGAAGTCGAAGACCCGCGAGCTGCCCGCGATCGACGCCGTCCACGAGCGCCTCGCCGCGCGGATTCCCGCACAGGGCCCGGCGACGATCGTCCATGGCGACTACCGCCTGGACAACATGATCCTGACCCCGAAGGGGGAGGTGGCGGCTGTCGTCGATTGGGAGCTCTGCACCCTCGGCGACCCGCTCGCCGACGTCGGCCTGCTGATGGCCTACTGGCCCGAGGCCGGCGAGGACGACATCTCGCTGGGTCAGCCGGCGACGATGGCCCCCGGCTTCCCCAAGCGCGACGAGCTCAAGGCCCGCTACGCCGAACGCTCAGGCCGCGACCTATCCCAGCTCGACTTCTTCGTCGCCCTCGGCTACTGGAAGCTGGCGATCATTCTCGAGGGTGTCTACGCGAGGTACGCCGCCGGCCAGTACGGCAAGGTCGACCCGGGCATAGAAGCGTTTGCGCGCCTTGTCGAGCGATTGGCCGAAGCTGCGGACAAAGCCGAGCGTCGCGGCTGACATAACGGCTGCGTCCAGGCGGCTTGACATTCCTTCGACAGACCTGAAAGGGTCGGCTTTGCAGCAAAAACTGCTCAGCGCACAAGCGCTCCCTTTATCAACCCTCAAGGAGAGTATTTCGTGAAACAGATTCGCAAGCGAATCACCTATGCAAACGTCATGTCCTCAATCGCCGTCTTCCTAGTTCTCGGCGGTGGCGCCGCATACGCCGCCAAGAAGATCGGCTCGAACGAAATCAAGGGCAATTCGATCACGACCGGCAAGATCAAGAAGGAAGCCGTGTCTTCCGCCAAGATCAAGAAAAACGCGATCACGACCGCGAAGATCAAGAACCTTGCCGTGACTGGTGCCAAGGTCAACCTGAGTACGCTGGGCACCGTTCCGAGCGCCAACGTGGCTAACACCGCTAACGTCGCGAACGGCCTGAATGGATACAAGCAGTTCTCCGCCGGCGGCAGCCCTGAGACCGTAACGACGCTAGTCAGCGCAGGTCAGTTCGATGTGGTGGGTCTCTGTGATCCGGCAGGCACTCTAACCGTCCCCGGTTTCGACAATGGGTACAACCCGGGTGGTGGTACCGCTCTCGGAATCATCAACCGCGGACAGGACAACGGTTTTGCCGACTCGTCCGACGATGAAGACGAAGATTTCGATATCGGCCAAGGGATCGCATTCGACTATCTCGACGCTGGGGACTTCGGAGCCGCGGCACTCCCGAACGGACATTCGGTTCAGGTTTTCGGTGGAATCGTCACCGATACAACACTCACGACCAGCTTTGGAGGCGGTTGCACGTTCCACGGGCTGGCTGTCTTCAACTAGCAAGAGCAGGCTAATGTTGGCGAGCTAGGTCTCACCAGCCGGCATTGGAAGCCGAAACGAAAAGGGCCGGGCTTTTGCCCGGCCCTTTTCGTTCCCCGCAGCAACTTGGAAGGGTCTCTCCGGTTAATCGCGAAGACGATGCATTCGAGCTTCGTCCTCGTTTCACCCCAACCAAGGAGATCCCCCTGTGAAGCAGATCCGCAAGCGCGTCACGTATGCCAACGTGATGTCCTCGATCGCCGTTTTTCTCGTCTTGGGCGGTGGTGCCGCCTACGCCGCGAAGAAGATCGGCGGCAACGAAATCAAGGCAAATTCGATCAGCACCGGGAAGATCAAAAAGGAAGCGGTCACCACGTCGAAGATTAAGAATGGTGCGGTGACCGGTTCAAAGGTGCAATTGTCGTCGCTGGGGAAGGTGCCAAGCGCGAGCAACGCCGATCATGCAACCTCTGCAGGAAACGCCGATACCGTCGGGGGTAGCCATCTCGGTTTCATTCACGTCACCTTCAGTGGTGGGACGCCACAGGTCGATGCGGCGCACTCGAGCGCCGGAGTCTCGGTGTCTCTCAGCAACCCGCTAGTAGCGAGCACAACATGTGTAAGCGCCCCGTTTCCGCTCCACTCGGCTGTTGGATCGGTGGACTTCATCGCAGATCCCGCGGAATCCGAGATCGTTGAGGCAACAGTGGTAACCGATACTGGCCATCGCTGCCCCATAGGGACCATCGAGGTGAACACCAGCAACGCTAAAGAAAACAAAGGCGTGACGCTGGCTTACTACCTGTTTTTTAGCTAGCCAGGAACTGGGACTCGAGCGGTCGGGCATCTGTCCGCCGCTCGAGTGCCGATTAGTGACGCACGACTCGCTCATTCAGAAAACAAGATTGGACCGGATTGCATCCAATCGCCATCCTCGCTGTGCCTCCTCCGGTCGTCCTTGACAGGCAGCGGGGCGCTTGCAATCGTCGGCGGTCATGAAGCAGATCCGCCAGCGCCTGACCTACGCCAACGTGATGTCCTCGCTCGCGGTGTTCCTCGTCCTCGGCGGGGGAGCCGCCTATGCGGCCAGGAAGATCTCTAGCCATGACCTCCGGGGCGGGTCGGTGACTACCGCCAAGATCAAGCGGCATGCGGTCACCGGGGCGAAGATCAAGCCTGGCGCGGTGACGACCGCCAAGATCGCGAAGGAAGCCGTGAACTATGGGCGGCTCGCCAATGCGTCTGTCAGCGTCGAAAAGCTGGTGCCGGGCTTCGTGGCGCCGGCGGCTGAAAAGCTTTCGCACGCGGCGAACGTCTCTTCGGGCGGCGTCGTTTTGGCCGGGAGCCTTGGTATCTCCCAGGCCAACGTCACGCATCCCTCTCCCGGCTTCTATTGCTTCTCCGGCCTGACCGCCGCCCCGATGGGTGGGGTGGCGACGGTCGACTACAGCGAATCGGGCGAAAACGTTGAGATTCAGCTTGGGATTGGACAGGGGAGTGTCTGCCCAGCCGGTACTCAGGCTTTCGTCAATACGCGAAGACTCATCTCTTTCAAAGTCAAAGAATCGACGGAATCGATCGACGCGGGTTTCTTCGTCGTCCTCTACTGAGCGCTAGATCGCCCGGCGGGCGTGCTTCGGGTCCAGCTCGCCGGCGGCTGCCGCCTCGGCGCGTTTGGACCAGCGGTTGAGCTCGCGGCGGGCTAGGACCATCTTGTGGACCTCGTCGGGGCCGTCAGCCAGGCGGAGCATCCGGCTGAAGCGCCAGAGGGCGGCGAGGGGAGTGTCGTCGGTCATGCCCAGTGATCCGTGGATCTGGATCGCGCGGTCGAGGACGTCCATGACGATGTTGGCGGCGACGATCTTGATTGCCGAGATCGACTGGCGGGCAGCGCGCTTGCCCTCGGTGTCCATCTTCCAGGCGGCGTAGAGGGTGAGCAGGCGGGCCTGGTCGATCTCCATTCGCGAGGCGGCGATCGCCTCCTGGACGAACTGCTTCTCGCCCAGCGGGCCGCCGAAGGCTTCGCGCTCGTTGGCGCGGTGGCACATCATCTCCAGCGCCCGCTCGGCGGTGCCGATCGCGCGCATGCAGTGGTGGATGCGGCCCGGGCCGAGGCGGTCCTGGGCGACGACGAAGCCCATGCCCTGGCCGCCGAGCAGGTTGGAGGCTGGGACTCGGCAGTCTTCGTAGCGGATCTCGCAGTGGCCGGGGCCCTTGTCGTGCCCCATCACAGGGATCGGGCGGACCAGGTTGAAGCCCGGGTTGTCGGTCGGCACGCAGATCATCGAGGCGCGCGCGTAGGGGTTGGCCTCGGGGTCGGTGACGACCATCGCGATCGCCAGCTCGGCGCCGACCGCGCCCGATGTGAACCACTTGTGGCCGTTGATCACCCAATCGTCGCCGTCGCGCTCAGCGCGGGCCTGAAGAAGGGTGGGGTCGGAACCAGACACCTCGGGCTCGGTCATCGAGAAGCACGAGCGGATGCGGCCCTCGAGCAGCGGCTCGAGCCAGCGTTCGCGCTGCTCGTCCGTGCCGTGCTCGGCGAGGATCTCCATGTTGCCGGTGTCCGGCGCCGAGCAGTTGAACGCCATCGGAGCCGCCGCCGGGCTGCGTCCCATCTCCTCGCAGAGCAGCCCGTACTCCCAGTTGCTCAGGCCCGGCCCATAGCGCTCGTCGGGCATGAAGAGGTTCCAGAGCCCCTCCGACTTCGCCTTCTCGCGGATCTCGACCAGGATCTTCGGGTAGGGCACACCAGGCCCGACCTCGGCGTCAAGCGCCTCCATGATCTCCCGCTCCTGCGGGTAGATCTCCGCGTCCATGAAGTCGAGGATGCGCTCGCGCAGGGTCTCGACCTGGGGGCTCGGCGTGAAGTCCATCGGGGAAACCTAGCTCAGGGTCGCCGGTAGCGGGCGAAGAGCTCGCCGTCTTGCTCGAGCAGCCAGGCGAGCTCGAGCTCGGTCACCTCGGCGAGCGCGCCTTCGAGGATGTTCGGCGCGCCGCCGCCGACCAGCTTCGGGGCGATCGTCAGGAAGAGCTCGTCGACGAGGCCGGCCGCCTGCAGCGAGCCATGCAGCGTCGGCCCCCCCTCGCAGATCACCGCTCGCACGCCTTCCTCGCGCAGCGAGCGGAGAAGATCGGAGAGGTCGGCCCACTCGCCTCCTCCGCTTTCCACCACGATCAGGCGTTTTTTGAGGCCCGCATAGCGCTCGGCCCGCATCGTCCCGGCGCCGATCATCACCGCGTCGAAGCGCTTGCGCAGGCCGGCGAGCATCGCCGTGTCGGTATCCGATCCGATCGGACCGGAGACGCCGCCGATGGTGGCCCGCCCGTCCACGGTGGCGGCAAAGTTCATCGCTAGGAAGGGCCGGCCCTCGCGCTCTTCCTCCCATGGCCTGTAGCCGTCGAGCTGCTGCTCGACCGTCGTTTCGCCGGGATCTGGGATCAGGCGCTTCATCGACTGAACCTATTGGGAACGCCCCTACCCGTGCTTGCAGAATCGAATGCGAGCTCAGGAATAGTCGTGCCAGCCGGCGAACTCGCGGCCGGCGAACTTCTGCAGCTCGGCGACGTCGGCGCCGAAGCGGGCGCGGACCGTCTCGAAGAGGTCGTCTGGCAGCTTGGGCTTCGGCGCGGGCGGCTTCTCGGGGTCGTGGACGACCTTCTCGACGATCCAGCGCATCGACTCGGGGAGGCGATCGAAGTTGCGATCGAAGGAGCGGAAGCCGGGGAGCTTGATCAGCTTCTCCATCAGCTGGTATTTGTCGCCCTGCTTGGCGCTCGACTTCTCCCACTCGCGGTCGAACTGCTCGGAGGTGAAGCTCTCGTCGACGCCGGCAAAGGCGAAGGCCCTGCGCATCGTCGCCTCGCGTTCGGATTGCAGCTCCTCCTGCGTGATGATCTCGATCTGCTCGCGGTCGAAGTGCTCGAGGAAGGGCTGCAGCTGCATCCAGTACTTGGAGCGGTTCATGTAGGAGGTGTCGGGGTTGGAGAGGACCTCGACCAGGTCACCGGCCTCATAGCCGGCGCCGGTGGCGTGGACCCAGTGAGAGAGGATGCGCTTGATCGGGTCGCGCACCATGTAGAGCAGGCGGGCATCAGGACAGTGCTCGCGGATGCGCGCCGCGACGCCGCCGAAGCGCGGCAGGTTCGTGTAGTGGGGCGAGGACTCGCCGCGGACCTTGAAGCGGCTGTCGAAGCGGCTCGCGTACCAGTCGAGGCCGAGGTCCCAGTTGAGCTCCTCGCAGAAGAAGTTGAGCTCCTTCGGCTTCGACATCTGGATCTCCGGATGCAGGCCGAGGTAATGGTGGATGCTGGTCGTGCCGCACTTCAGCCCGCCGATGATGATCAGGCTCGGCATCGCGGCGTGGCGCTTGCGGCGGCGACGGAAGCGGCTTTTGCGATCGGCGGCGTAGCGCTCACGGGCGCGCGCGCACATCGCCTCGTCGGCGGGGTCGCGGGGGGCCTTCGCAGTGGCGATCTGGGTCTCGGCCTCTGACACGAGCGGGCTAGTGTAACTGCGATGCCCGCCGCCGATCTTGCATCCAGCTTCAACTCTTTCTTCCACGCCTCGAGCTCGTTCTTCGGGCATCTCTCCGACATTCGCTGGACGCCATTCATGATCGCGCTCGGGTTCCTGTTGGCGATGCAGGTGTGCCGTGCCTGGGCCTGGCGCAACGTGCTGCGCGCCGCCTATCCGGACAAGCCGATCTCCTTCCTGCAGCTCGGCGCCGCTTACCTGGCGGGGGCTGGGATAAACGCGATCCTGCCGGCGCGAGCCGGCGACGTGACCAAGGTCTTCCTCGTCAAGCGCCAGATTCCCGACTCCTCCTACCCGGCTGTGACCTCTTCCTTCCTCGTCCAGTCGGTCTTCGACACCACCGTGGGCATCCTGGTCTTCCTCTACGCGATCACCCAGGGCCTGCTGCCCGAACCTCCCGAACTGCCCGACTCGCGCGCCTTCGAGATCTCCTTCTGGGTCAATCACCCAAGAACGCTGTTGATCGTGATCGGCGTGCTGCTGGTGGTGGGGGCGGTCGGCATCTACTACCTGGCCCACCACGTGCGGCGCTTCTGGGCGCGGGTGCGGCAGGGCGTCGTCATCCTCGGCCAGCCGCGCCGCTACCTGCGCCAGGTGGCCGCCTGGCAGGGAGTGGGGTGGATCTGCCGCTTCCTCGCCTTCTGGTTCTTCCTCGAGGCCTTCGGCATCGGCGGCTCGGTCGGCAACGTGCTGCTGGTGATGAGCGTGCAGGCGATCGCCACGATCGTCCCCTTCACGCCCGGCGGCGCCGGCGCTCAGCAGGCGCTGCTGGTGGCGACCCTGCACGGCCCCTCGCGCGCCGCCGTCCTTTCCTTCTCGGTCGGCACCCAGATCGCGATGGCGGCCTGGTCGGTCGTGCTCGGCTTCACCGCGATCCTGCTGGTCTTCCGTACGACGGACTGGAAAGGCCTGATCAAACAGGCGCAGGACGAGGCGGCCTCAGACGCCGCCATGCTGCGTCCCCAGTCGCCCGAATAGCGGTGCTATCCGGGCTCCCTGCGTCCTTGCTTGACAACGCCTGACGCCGCCTCGTCACGAAGCAGGACCTTTACCGTCGCCTGCTCGAGCGCCACTTCGCTCGCTCCGTCGACGCCTGGTTCGCCTACATCGAGGCCCACCCATTCGCCGGCCGCCTGCTCTTCCGGCCTGGACAGTGATGCGCGGCGTCCTCCAGGGTCTGGCGCTGTGGTGGTACGAGCCTCCGAGCGTGCCCCGCGAGCGGGTGGTCGCCACCGCGATGAATGCCCTCTGGGTCGGCTGGGAGCGGACTCAGGCGGGCGAGGGCTGGGGCTAGCGCTTCGTTTGCCGAGCCGAAGCTTGCGAATCGTCTCGGCGTCCTCGAGTTCAGCGGCCCGCTACTGGGCCTTATCTAGCTTGACCACCCTGGGTAACGACCCATGACGCGCCACTGCCAAGGCGGTCGTTCAGAGGCGGGGAAGTCGTAGTGGTTGCGGCCGGGGAGGGTCTCGAGCGGGACAAGCGCGGGGTCGTCCTCGAGCAGCACGGGCGTGCCGCTGGCGGCTTCGACGTCGGCCTGGCTGGCGCGACGGACCTGACGTTCCCAGCCGAGGGCGGGGCGGTAGAGCCAGTAGGTCAGCTCGACCCAGCCATGCGAGGGTCGCTGGTCGTCGATCTGGGTGAAGACGGTGGTGCGGCGGCGCGAGGCGGTCAGGTGCGGGCCGGCGGCGACGGCGCAGCTTTCACGCCGGCAGCGGCGGAAGTCGACCGGAACAAGCGGCAGACCAGTTGGCCCGGGTTTCGCCACGGGCAACGGCGCGAGCGCGCGGGCGAGGCGAGCCAGCGGCCAGCCATAGGCGGGCACGAGCGGGTGGTGGCTGCAGGAGTCGGGGAGCCGCGGTGCGCAGGCGATGCGCTTGGAGAGGACGCGGGCGAGGCTGCGGCCGGCATCGATCTCGCCTCCGGCGGCGACGGCCGCGATCGCGGCGAGCAGCAGCAGGGCGATCAGGGCGACGAGCCCGGCCTGCTCGACGCTCGCCGATCCCCGCTCGGAGGCGCGTTCGCGATACATGGTCGCGACGCTAGGCAGGGCGGGCGCGCGGGTGGTGCGCAGAACGTCGCGGCTTTGTCCCGCAACCGCCTTCTGCTATTCATGTGCGAGATGGAGGGCAGCCCCTTCAACCTTTTCGGCGACCCCGACGAGTTCCGCGCCCGCATGGAGGAGCTCTCGGAGCAGATGCAGTCCTCTCAGCGGGTTGCCTGGGCTGACAACGCGATCAAGCTCGCGGTCGAGATGACGGTTGCCTCGATCGGCCAGCTCGACCTCAGCGGCGATCCCGGTCAGCAGGCGATGCAGGTCCGCGACGCGATCCGGGTTCTCTTCCCGGAGGCAGTGACGCTCGTGCGCGAGGCGCGCGAAGGACTGTCCTAGCCGCTAGAGCAGCTCGTAGCGCAGCTTGACCACGGCGCCCCGGCGGAAGATCGCTGAGATCAGCTCCAGCGGCAGGGCGACCAGGATGGCTGGGATCGCCGCGAGCACGCTGATCAGCACGTCGAGGCGGCGCTGCCAGGGCCGGCGGGCCGGTACGGCGGTGGCGCGGCCGAGGGCGCCAAGCGCGACGTTGCGGCCGAAGGTGAGGCCGTTGAGGAGGGTCTGCCACATCGAGGCGATGCCGGCGCCAGGCATCCAACGAGCGCTGGTGACGACCTGGTCGCGGATTGCGACGAGTCGCCGCACCGCCTCCGGTGTGAACAGGTAATGGGCCTGCGGCTCGAGGCCGGCCCAGCCGGCGCTGCCGAGCCAGGCGGCGAAGCTGGCCCGGTTGACGATCCGGACGGCCTCGTCGCGATCGAGGTGATTGAGGGCGGCGAGCGCGTCGGCGCTCCCGTCCGCGTCCCCGATCACGCCCAGGCCACAGCTCTCGCAGCGTCGCACCGGCCCGTGCAGGCCGGGCCTGGCGTCGAGCCAGCCGAAGAGCGGCTCGCCGCAGGCAGGGCATGGTGGATTGTCCGGCCCCGCCCCCGCCTCGAGCGGAACGACGGGCGTGCGCTCACCAGCTCGCGTCGAACTCATCGCAGGTAGCGTACGCCCAGTGAACCGGAGAAACGTCTTGGCCTGGGAGGAGCGCTGGGCAACCCCTACCGCCCTAGCTGCCTTCGCCGCGGTTCTTTTCGTCATCGCGGCGATTCTGGTAGCCACCCAGGGCGTCGGCAGCGCCGGCGGCGACTCGGAGCTGCTGCGCAACGTCGATGCCCACCGCACTGCCCAGCTGATCTCGAGCATCCTGCAGGCGATCGGGATCAGCCTGCTCGCCGTGCCGCTCTACTACCTCTTCCGCAGCGCCAAGGCCCGCAGCGACCGCATGCGCGGACAGCTCGTCGGCGTGGTCATCGCCGCGCCGCTGTTCCTCGCCGTGCTGGCGATCCTCGGTGGCGTCTCGACCCTGCACGCGGCCTCGGACTTCGTCGGCAACGAAGTCCCCCGCCTGCTCGCCAAAGGCGTGAAGCTGGACAGCGACCACGCCAACGAAATCGCCAACGAAACGATCAGCGAAGCGCCCCTGCGCCCGCTGGCCGCCGGGTTCGGCCTAGGCGGCCAGATCGGCTTCGTCGTCGCCATGGTCTACACCTGCCTCTACGCGATGCGCGTCGGCCTCCTGACCCGTTTCTGGGGCTCGCTCGGCATGGCCCTCGGCGCCGTCTCCTTCCTCTTCTTCCAGTTCGCCCTGCTCTGGTTCATCTACTTCGGCATCCTGCTCCTGCGCAAGGACAGCCAGCCACCGGCTTGGGCAGCGGGCGAACCGATCCCCTGGCCCACGCCCGGCGACAAAGCGGCGGCGGCGATGGAGTCCAATCCCGCTGACAACGGCGGACTCCCTCCGCAGCTGGAGGAACCAGTGGATTCGCAGGAGCTTGAGGATCCCGAGGAAACTGCCGGCGAGGAGCAGTCCCGGTAGGGGTGGAGCGTCTTGCACTTTTTCGGCGCTGACCTTGCGGCGCCAGCAACATCCTCTACATCGAAAAAGTTAAGCGGAACCCCTACCGGGACTGCTCCGCACCCGCCGCGGCTTTCTTCCGATGGGTCCGAATCTCGCTCATGATCCGCTCGAGCCGAGGCTCCTGCGAGGTGTCGACGAAGCTCATCGCGGCGGCGACCCCGGGATGAATCGCCGCTATCCGTTCGTGCATGGCTTGGGCGACGGCTCGGTAGGTGGGGTGACCCTCTCGGCCTGAACGCAGCTCGATCAGGTGCATTGCCTCGCGGGCGTTGAGATCGAGGGTGTAGCGGATCCGGTAGGCGAGGCTGAGAGCGTAAGGCGCCTGCTCGGAGAGGCCGGCCTCGACCAGGCGCTCGTACTCGGCCCGCGAGATCTCCAGAGCTCTCTCGAACTCCTCACCCGCGCCCGCTTCGCGCACCTCTTCGGGAATGCCGGCGCCCAGGTCCGGGCCGAGGCGCTGCCACTGGACGGTCAGCATGCGGTGGCGCTGCAGGTCACGGAAGGCGCCGTAGTCGGAGACGATCTCGAAGCGGTAGCGCAGGGCCTCGAAGCCGCGACCGGGACGATGGCGGCGGTTCGATCGCTCGCCGACCATCGCCGCGAGCAGCTCCGCTCGCTCGTCGCGATCGAGCACGTCGAGGCGGGCGAGCACCTCCGTTTCAGGCACCGAGGCCGACTCGAGCAGGCACGCGGCCAGCAGACTCTCTTCACTGCCGTCGACGTGGACCAGCTCGACCGAGGGACTTGCCGCACCGTCGCCACGCCGATCGAGGCCGAGCCGGGAGACCCACTGCTCGGTTTGCCCACGCCGCTCCTGCAGGTAGGCGATCCACTCACCGCCGCGGTCGGCTCGCTCGACCCGCGAGACGAAGCTCGGCATCACCTGCTTCAGCTCGTTCAGGATCATCCCGCCGTACTCGCGCGCCTCCGGCAGTGGCGAGGCCATCAGCCGCAGCAGCATTTGCTCGTAGGCTTGGCCGGAGGCGTAGATGCCGACGTGGCTGAGGGTTGCAGCGGGCAGCAGCCCGCGCAGCAGGTCGAGCGCCTTGGCCCGGATCGAGCGCTGCCATGGCCCCTCCGGTTCGTCGTCCCCACGGGGCCAGCGTTCTGCCGCCCATTGCTCGACCCTTTGCAGCGAGCGCGAGTAGATCGCGAAGATCTCGTCCATCGCGGCGCTGAACTCGAGGCCGAGGTCGTCGCCGCGGTAGTAGCGGTAGCCGCCGCCATCTGACATCGGCTTGTCGTAGGGGATGTAGCGAGTCGACTGCTCGAGGTAGGCGGCGAGCCGCCCGCGCTGCAGCACCTTGGTGAGCACGTTCGAGACCCACTCGCAGGCGACGTGGGCGCCGCCGACCTGGGCGATCGAGTCGTCGCCGTAGCCGAGGAAGACGCGTTCGTAGAGCCCCGCCGCACGCTCGCCCTCGGTACCGTCGAAGGGCCTCTCGCCGGCAGTCGCGTCGGCGGCAAACTCCTCCAGGTAGAGCCTGCGCACCGTTCCGGAATAGCGCGAATAGCGGGCAAAAAGCGCTCCCTTTACCGTCTCCGGCAGGTTGACCAGGGCAAAGACAGGCCGGTCGAGGTTGGTGAAATGGGGCGCCAACAGCGCCCGCTCCTCAGCGGTGAAGTCCTCGACCGGGTAACGCACCGGGGCATCGTAGCCGTGGGGGCGGCGGGGTCTACCGCCCGGTTCGCTGAGTCTTTGTCGGGGTCATAGCGCCTAAAAAGAATCAACGGATTCTCTTGGGAGGTGCGGCCATCAGCTCGATCCGGTGGCCGCTGGGGGCCACGGTCCGCGCTCGGGGTGCGCCCCAGTGTTCGCGGCGGCGTTCGATGTCGAAGCCGTGTTCGGTCACCGCCGCGAAGGTTTCCTCGAAGTCGGCGACCACGACCGCGGTGTGGCCGCGCGGCGGCACGGTTGGCGATTCCGTCGGCATCAGGTGGACCTGCGTCCCCTCCCGTTCGAGCCAGGTGAACTCACTGAGCGAGGCGGGTGGCTCGACAAGCTCGAAGCCGAGCAGCCGCCAGAGCTCGACCGTGCGCTCGATCTCGGCAGGCGCGACCTCGATCCCAACATGGTGCAGCATCAGAACACAAGGGATAGCAGCGCGGCGGCAACGACGATCGCGGTCGACCAGACGACGGCCTCGGCGGTGATCTCCATGTCGAGGCCGTAGGCGTGGGCGACGACGAGGGAGTTGAGGCCGGACGGCATCGCGGAGAGCAGGCGGTAGGCGGCGGGGAGGTCGATCAGCGGGGCGGCCATCAACATCAGCAGGCCGGGCACGATCGCGAGCCGAGTGGCGACCGACAGCGCGACGGGGCGAGTCAGCGGCGGCGGAATCGGCAGCTCGCCGTGCTCGGCGTTCTCGGCAAGGGTGGCGCCGACGGCGAAGAAGCCGATCGGCAGGATCGCCACGATCAGTGCCTGGGAGATGTCGACGAGGACGGTGGGAGCCAGCGCCTTGGGCGCGAGGATGCCGGCGATCGCCGCGTAGAGCGCCGGGTTGCGGGTGAAGAAAGCGCCGAGCCGCTCGCGCGGCGTTTCGCCCGCCTTGGTGCCGAAGGCGGCACCGACCGCGAAGGCGCCGAGCAGCAGGCAGGGGCCGGTGACGAGGACGTCGTAGAGGACAGCGGTCGAGAGCTGATCGCGCCCAAGCAGGGCTACCGTCAACGGGTAGCCGAGGTACCCCGTGTTGACGCTGAGCACGGTGCAGACGACGGCCCCGGTCTGGAAGCGCGGCAGCTTCAGCCCGCGGTCGGCGATCAGGAAGGCGAGCAGGGCGCCGAGCGAGGAGGCGACGATCCCGAGGATCAGGCCGACGCCGTGGCTGAGGTCGATGTTCGCCTTGGCGATGTTGAAGAAGATCACTGGCGGCAGGAAGACGTAGAGCAGCAGCGTCAGCGCCCGCCGCGCCGCCATCGCCGCGCCCGCCGGCCAGCGGTGCTCGGAGGCGACTCCGATCCCGACCGAGACAACGATCGCGGCGGTTGTGAGCAGGACCCCCATTGAGCCGCCACCTTTTCAAGCTTCCGGCTAAGAGCGCATCTACGCTGCCGGCAACCGCAGGCAGTGCACCGAAGACGTTCTCCTGCGGGTGGCGCGGGGGCGGGGGTCCCCCATAGCGCAGGACGCCGCAGGCGTCCGAGCACATGGGGGAGGGCCGCCGCGACAGGACCCGCAGGCCGAACGACTAGGAGTACAGCCCTTCGATCTCCGCGGCGTACTTGCGCTCGATCGGGCGGCGCTTCAGCTTCATCGTCGGGGTGAGCTCCTCGCCGCCAGGGGTCCACTCGCCGCTCAGCAACTTGAAGCGCTTGATCTGCTCGACCCGGGAGAGGCGCTCGTTGGCGGCGTCGACCGCGGCGGCGATCTCCGCCTCGACGGCCGGGTCATCTGCGGAGAGGCCGCGGGCGGCGAGCGATTCGGGGTCGAGTGCGAGCAGGGCGACGTTGTAGGGACGGTTGTCGCCGATCGCCACGGCGTGGGCGATCAGCGGCGTTGCCGCCTTCAGCTTCGCCTCGATGTTTGCCGGCGACATGTTCTTGCCGGCGGCGTTGATGATCAGCTCCTTCTTGCGGTCGACGATGCGCAGGTAGCCCTCGTCGTCGAATTCGCCGACGTCGCCGGTCAGCAACCAGCCATCCTCGCTCAGCGCCTCGGCCGTCTTCTCGGGCATGTTGCGGTAGCCCGCCATCACCTGGGGACCGCGCACCATCACCTCGCCGTCCTCGGCCAGCTTCACCTCGGTGTTGGGGATCGGCGGGCCGACCGTGCCGACCCGCACCCCGCCCGGCGGGTTCAGCGTCGTGATCGCGGTGGTCTCCGACATCCCCCAGGTCTCGCGGATCTCGATGCCGAGCGCGAGGAAGAACTCGAGCACCTCAGGAGGGGTCGGCGCCGCGCCGACCACGAACGACTCGACCTGGTCGAGGCCGAGCATCGCGCGGATCCTCGAGAGCACCTGCTCGTCGGCGCGGTGCCACTCGGCCTCGAGCTCGGCGGGCGCGCCGCCGTTCATCTGGGCGCGAGCCCGGCGGCGACCGAGCTCGATCGCCGCCACGGTCGCGTCGCGTTTCGCCTCGTCGGGCTCGGCCGCGATGCCGACCTCGATCGCCGCCTTCAGCTTTTCCCAGATCCGCGGCACGCCGCCCCACACCGTCGGCTTGACCTCGATCGAGTAGGCGACCATCTGCCGCGGATCGGGGCAGCAGTAGACGCAGCTGCCGTAGAACATCTGCGCGTAGATCCCCGCCCAGCGGTCGGCGATGTGGGCGCTGGGCAGGTAGGAGATCATCCGCCCGCCGGGGGTGGTCTGCTGCACCTCGTCGCAGGCGCGCCAGACGCTGACCATGTTGCGATGGGTCAGCTGCACGCCCTTGGGCGGCCCGGTCGTGCCCGAGGTGTAGATCAGGCAGAGCACGTCCTCCGGCTCGACCGCACGCCAGGCCGCCTCGAAGTCGAAGTCGGGCTCGCCCATCCCCTCGAGCTCCCCGATCGCGATCGTCCCTTCGGGCGCCTCACCATCGACCACGACGACGTGCTCCAAGCTGTCGACCCGCTCGCGCGCGGCCAGCACCGTCTCCAGGAATGCCTGCTCGGTGACGATCACCTTGTTGCCCGCATCGCGGATGACGTACTCCACCTGCTCCGGCGAAGAGGTGTTGTAGACCGAGAAGCAAGTGGCCCCCAGGTGCATCGCCGCCGCATCGGTCAGATGCAGTGCCGGCCGATTGACCAGCATGAACCCAACCGTGTCGCCCCGCTCCACCCCCAGCTTCGCCAGCCCCGCCGCCCGCTTCCGCACCGCCTCCGCGTAGTCGGCCCAACTAGCTTCGTAGTCGGAGTCCTTGAACCGCAGCGCCGGGCTATCCGCCCACTCCTCAGCAGTCAGCTGAAACGCCTCGCACATCGTCCCCGCTTGAAGTGCCCTCGGCCGCTCTCCCATCCGCTGAACATACAACGCCCCTCGCGGGGGGTGGCGCCGTAGGGGGACCCACCCCTGAGGAAGCTTTAGCTACCGGA
>Ga0207639_10000711_pt1 | contig 22812 bp, 23 predicted proteins | sample KBSCornC32_FD_184299 | JGI IMG/M metagenome (GOLD analysis project Ga0207639, IMG submission 184299) | Corn rhizosphere microbial communities from Kellogg Biological Station, Michigan, USA - KBS Corn C3-2 (SPAdes) (version 2) | ecosystem: Host-associated > Plants > Roots > Rhizosphere > Soil ...
CTGGGGCGGATGGGAGGGCCATGAGCCCGAGCGCGGCGCCCGCATCATGGAGGAGATGCTGAAGGAGGATGGGTTCGCCGTGGAGGTGACCACCGACTTCGCTGCCTTCGGCCGCGCCGATCTCGAAAACTTCGATCTCGTCGTGCCGAACATCACCTGGCACACCGCGGCCGATACGCCGGTCTCGAGCGCTGCCATCGACAACCTCGTTACGGCGGTACGCAGTGGGGTGGGCTTTGCGGCCTTTCACGGCTCGGCCGTCGCTTTTCCGACGATGGTCAACTACCACTACATGATGGGCTCGCAGTGGGTGCAGCACCCCGGCAATAACGGCGTCGCCTACCGGGTGCACATCGAAAAGCCGTTCGATCCGGTCGTCGAAGGTATCGGCGATTTCGACTATCGCTCCGAGCAGTATTACCTCCACCTCGACCCTTCGATCGACGTGCTGGCGACGACGCTTTTCGATGCCGCGCACGACGCCGCGGCCGGCGGCATCAAGATGCCGGTGGTCTACAAGCGGCAGTTCGGCAAGGGACGGGTGTTCTATTCCTCGCTCGGCCATTCGCCCGCCGAGTTTGAGACCTTCCCGTCGGCCAAGACGATCCTCCGCCGCGGACTCAACTGGGCGGCCCGGTAGGGTTGGCCTCAAGGCGGCCAGACGTTACGGTCGCGGCGCAGCGTCGAAGGCGAAGGAGCCCGGGTTTTGCGGAAAGCGTTGATCGTGTGGGGCGGCTGGCCGGGGCACGAGCCCGAAAAGGGCGCGGCCTCCGTCGCCAAAATGCTGGCCGAGGACGGCTTTGACGTCGAGGTCACCGGCGATTTTGCGGCCTTCGCGCGCCCGGATCTATCGTCGCTGAGCCTGATCGTGCCGGTGATCACCAGCGCGCAGATCGACAACGAGCCGGTCAACAACCTCGTCGCCGCGGTGCGCTCGGGGGTCGGCATCGGTGGCTACCACGGAGCCGCCACCGCCTTTCGCGACAAGATCAACTACCACTTCATGTTCGGCGCGCAGTGGGTGCAGCACCCCGGCGACGCCAATGTCGACTATCGCGTCCACATCGAAAAACCCTACGACCCGATCGTCGAGGGCATTGCGGATTTCGACTACCATTCCGAGCAGTACTACCTTCACCTCGACCCCTCGCTCGATGTGCTCGCCACCTCCTATTTCACCGGCGACCACCATGAGGCGACCAAGGGCATCAAGATGCCGGCAGTCTATAAGCGGCAGTTTGGCAAGGGCCGGGTGTTTTATTCCTCGCTCGGGCACGTGCCGGGCGAGTTCGACAAATACCCCCAGGCGCGGACGATTCTCAGACGCGGGCTCAACTGGGCGGCGCGGTAGGGAACGGTCTGGTACCTCCTTCCACCCACCACGTCATTCCCGCGAAGGCGGGAATCCAGTTTGGCCTCAAACGCCGTGCCCGTGAGAAACTGGATCCCCGCCTTCGCGGGGATGACGGAGTGGACTTGCGGCGCCTAAAGAGCCCCTACCGCGGATAGCCCGGTATGCGCGACAGGAGCCATGCCATCGGGTCATTGACCCAGGCCTGCGTCATGTAGTCGTCGTGGTCGAGGCCGGGGGTCGAGACGAAATCGACGACGCCGGGTGACAGCGATTTCGGTAGGCTCGTCGAATAGTCGATGTCGCGGGCGGCGAGACGGCGCATGACGAGGCCGTTGCCACCGGCGGACGCCTCGGTGAAAGCCGAAAAGAAGAAGGCGCCGCGACGGCTCGCGGCGATCCAAGCCGCGAACTTGTCGTCCTCGGCAATCAGGGCGTCGAGCAGGATGACGCCGCGTACGCGCTTCCCCACCCCGCCGAGCTTCAGCGAATAGGCCGCCGGGTTGTAGCCGCCCGAATAGGCGACGAGGATGATGGGGAGGCCCGCGAAGGCGCTGCGCGCGCTGCGCGCACCCCAGAGATTGGCGAGGGCGGTCGAGGCCTCGCCCATGAACTGGCCGAAGGCGCCGGGCAGCCAGAAGCGGCCGGCGCTCGAATCGAGCGCGTCGACGGCGAACTGGGGGGCGACGAGCGCGGCGTTGATGCCGGATTCGATGAGCTGGTCGAGCACCCGCTGCCGCGCCAGCACATCGCGCTGCAGCGTCGCGCCGTTGCCGTGGAAGAACACGACGATCGCGGCCTTGTGGCGAAGGTCGAAGCCCTGCGGCATGGCGACGAGCACCCGCTGGTCGGAATAGGTCTCGTCCTCGTAATAGATACCCCCTCGGGGGCTGGTGTGCCCGACCCGCCCGTCGGGGCCGGTGGTATCAAGGAATTCAGTGCCGTCATCGGGCTGCGAGCCCTCGTAGGGGAACGGCGATGAGGCAAAGCGGACGAGCTCGGCCCGGGTCTTGGACAGCGGGCCGGCCGGCGCGGCCGCCTCGGCGCCGCCGGTCACGGAAAGCGCCGCAAGGCCGACGGCGAGGCGTCCCAGCGCACGGCGGGAAAACCTCGCCTCGTCCATCAAGCCGCCGCCGGGTGCGGCGGCCGAAGCACCGCGAAGAAGGCGGGGATCGCGACGATATAGGCAGCGCCCGCGACCTCTAGCACCGCGGCGAGCCCGAAATTGGTAGCGATGATCGGCACCAGCGCCGCCCCGATCACCGAGAAGCAGCCGTTGATGCCCCAGGCCCACACGAACATGTGGTCCTTGTTGAGGCGCGTCAGCCACGTCATCGCGGTTGCCATCGGGAAGCCCATCAGGAAGGCCGGCGGGGCGATGAGAGCAAAGCAGAAGATGAGTCGCAAGATGTAGGGGTAGGCGCCGATCTGGTCGAGCACGGGCGCGAGGAAGACGCCGTAGCCGATCAGCAGCGCCGCGACGAGCAGCAGGATGACGGGCAGCGCGACGCGGGCGCGATCGAACAGGCGCTCGGAGACGAAGGCGCCGAGGCCGGAGAAGACCAGCATGCCGGCGATCATCACCGAAGCCGAGATCGTCGGGTTGGCGAGCGCCAGGGTGAAGCGCGAGATCAGCCCCACCTCGACCATGATGTAGCCAAGGCCGAGGCCGGCGAAATAAAGGATGGTGCCGCCCTTCCCCGGCGAGCGTGAGAACACCGCGCGCCAGCCAAATATCACCGGCAGCAGGATCAGTACCGCGGCGCACGCGGCGGCGACGCCAAGCGTCGCCCAGAGCACGAGATAGCCCCAGTCGTCCTGGAAGAGGTCGAGGCGGTCGAGCGTTTTGGGCAGGTCGTTGAATTTTTCGTAGGCGGCGAAATACGGGGCGTCGTTGGTCAGCGGGCGCGTGTCGAACACATACTGGTCGGCGATTTTATCCCAGCCGCCGGTCATGAGGTAGTGCCAGGCCAGCCGGCCCATGGTGGTGGCCGGCACGACGGTCGAGCCGGAATCGTCGCTCGCGCTCGAGTCGTCGCCGGTGGTGTCGGTGGCTCCGACTGCGGGTGCGCCGCCCGCATCCGCGGCCGCGGCATCATCGCCCGTCGGATCGCTGGCGCCCGCCGCCGGGGCACCGCCGCCGGCATCAGCCGACGCCGCGTCGGTCCCCGTCGTGTCGGTGGCGCCGGCCGCCGTCGAGGCGCCGTCGGAGCCCGCTTCGGCATTGCCGAAAATCGAGTCGTGGTATTGCGAGAGGATCGTCGCCGTCTGGCTCTCGTCGAACGGAAAGCCGGGCGCGTAGATTTCGTCCCACGACATCGAGCGGGTGTAGGCCTCGAGCTTCTTCACCTCGTCAGGGGTGAAGCCGCCCTTCTTGAAGAGGATGGTCGCCGTCGAGAGATAGCTCGAGCTCGCAAAGACGTCGTTGGCGGCGCCGGTAGGGTCGAACTCACGGGCCGCATCGGCAATCGTTGCGTAGAGTTTTAGGATCGACTTGGGCGGCTCTTCCTTGTTCCAGGCCGTGACTGACAGGATGCCGCCGTCCGCAAGCGCCCGCATATAATCGAGCATCGCGTCCTTCGTGTAGGCGTACTTTTCGGTGATGGCGAAGCCGCCCGGATTGGAGAGGCCGACCGAATCCGCAAGGCTCAGATCGACGACGTCGTAGCGGTTCTGCGTGTGCGCAAGGAAAAGCCGGCCGTCATAGTCGACGACGGAGATTTTGGGATCGGCGAGGATGTCGCCGGTGACGTCCTTGAGCGAGGGATCGCGGAAGGCCTGGAGCACTGCCGGGTTGTTCTCGGCGACGGTCACGTTCTTCGAGCCGGCGTGGAGCGCCACGTTGGTCGAAATGCCGCCGCCGAATTGCACCACGAAGGTCGAGGGATTTTGCTTGAGCACATAGGGGAAGTGCATCGGCAGGTATTTGAAGTAGTCGGCGTCAGCCGCCGGCACCTGCCGCATGATGCCTTCCGGACCTTCGCCGTCGACATAGAGACCGACATAGGTTTTTGGCGGCAGGTCGGGCAGGTTGAAGGCTGCGTTATCCGAGAGCCCGGGTGCGAAATGCATGTAGGAGCTCGAATAGATCTGGAGGTCGCCGAAGGGCGAGATGTTGCGGTAGATGCGCGTGCCGTCGGGGAAGTTGCGCGCGTAGGCGACGCCCTTGTACTGCGACACGGCGATGTCGGGCACGCCGAGCATGCCGGGCAGGATCATGTAGGCGGCGATGGCGACAGCGCCGAGCACCAGCATGCCGATGCCGAGAGCCCAGTTGCGGCGGGCGCCGAACCACAAGAGCCCACCCAGCGCCCAGAGCACCAGCGGCGCCGCCATGATCTGCTCGGGGGCGAGGAAATAGAGCGCGCCGAGGATCAGGAGGCCAGCGATGCCGGAGCCGGTGAGGTCGGCGAAGTAGACGCGGCCGAACCCTGTGCGGCTCTTGAGGAACACGATGCCGAGGAAGAACGCGCCCGAGAGGAACGGCAGCAGGTAGAGCACGAAGTTGGCAAAGAGCCGCCACTTCTGCGCCGGGTCGGAGACAATGAAGATGGCGTTGAACGGCACCATCTGGGCGGCGAGGTTGGCGCCGACCGTCAGGGGGCCGAAGAGGAACAGCGCGGTCGAGGCGGCGCCGCGCCAGTGGCGGTCGAAGAACCCCTTGCCGATGAAGATGACGACGCTGGACAGCGAGAAGCCGAGCAGCGCCAGCGAGACGACGAGCGAGCCAAAATGCGCCCAGCTCCCCACCGCAAAAACGCGCATGATGGCGATCTGCAGCGCGATGATGGCGCCGGCGACCAATCCCACCGAAAGATAGAATGGCGGGTTCGGGTCGGCGGCGACGGCGCTGGTCGTCTTGAGCGGCTCTTCCATCGGTGTCCCTGATGCGCGACGCCTCTCCGGCGGATTTCCACGGGAGAGGCCGTGTTTATGTTAGCCTGATTTGGCCGGGTGAGACAGCGGGAGCTCTTCTCCCTCCCCCCTGTGGGGAGGGATCAAGGGTGGGGGTGGGCCACGCACTCATGAGTCTGTGGCCCACCCCCACCCGGCTGCCGCCACCCTCCCCACAAGGGGGAGGGAGATGTGTGGCTCGCCCAGTGTCCTACCCGTTGTGCGTGCCGACGATCTGGTCGCCCTCGAGCTTGGTGAAGGGCACGAAGGGCACGATCTTGCCGTTGTAGATGTCGGAGCGGGCGACCTGGAAGGTGCCATCGGGCTGCTGCGTCTTGGTCACCTTGAGGACGTGCTGGGCCCCGGGCGGGCCGACCGGGATCACCATGATGCCGTTGGGCTGGAGCTGCTGCAGCAGGTCGGGCGGGACGTGGTCGATGCCGCAGGTGACGATAATCTTGTCGAAGGGGCCGTTTTCCTTCCAGCCGTAATAGCCGTCGGCGTTCTGCGAGGTAATCGCCTTGAACTCGGCATACCCCTTGCCGATCAGCGCGTCGTAGAAGCCGCGCGTGCGGGCGGCGAGCGGCTTGATGATCTCGATGGTCCAGACCTTGTCGGTGAGGTGCGACAGGTAGGCCGACTGGTAGCCGGAGCCGGTGCCGATCTCGAGCACCTTTTCACCCGGCTGGACGTTGATGGCGGTGGTCATGCGGCCGACGAGATGCGGGCCGGAAATCGTCACGCCATAGTTGATGTCGAGGAAGGCGGAATCATAGACGCGGTCGAGGTTCTGCTTGAGCACGAACTCTTCGCGTGGCGTGAACAGGAACGCCTTCTTGTTGCGGTCGTCCAGAATGTCCTTGTTGGCGACCATGTGGCGGAAGCGGTCGAAGCGGAGGCCGAGATATTTCGGATCCTCGCCGCGGTTCTTGACCATCCAGTCGATGAATTTCTGCCGGTCGTCCATCGGCGGGCTCATCGACGGATCGAACGGCACCGGCACATCGGCGAGGGCCGCGCGGGGGGCGGCGGCGAGCGCTGCCACGGTGGCCGAGCCGACAAGGAAATCACGACGCTTCATCAAGTGCTCCGACGGTTGAGCGAAACCCAGTTGATTCTGGGCGCGGTGTTGGGCGGGTTTGTGGCCCCAAAGACATGCGGCGCATAGCAAAACCCGGCTGAACGGCAGATGACCACGGACAAATTGCCGCGCCAGCCAAATATCCCCATTGTCTTGTCTGCGTTTGACGGGCGTGCGACGGCCCCGGCTACGCCGAGTCTTCGGCGGTGCCCCTGCGTTACTTTGTCGCGCAAGTCGTCAGGTGGGGCGGCGTGCCCCGAACCAGGCGGGAAGCGACACGGCGAAGTAGCCGAGGCCGCCAAGCGCCGTGATCCAGAAGCTCGTCGGCCAATCCGTCAGGTAGGCGAGGACGAGGCTGATCCAGGCGATCGCCACCGCGAGGACGATTGAGGCGATGACCCCGGTCGAGACGCGCCGGGTAATCCGCATCGCGGTCGCCGCCGGCGCGACCATCAGCGCAAAGACCAGCAGCACGCCGACGATCTGCATGGCATCGACGGTCGAGAGGGCGACGACCACCATGAACAGCGTCGAGACCCGTCCGAGCGGTACGCCGCGGGCTTCGGCAAGCTCGGGCTGGAGGCTGGCGAAGAGCAGCGGCCGCGCGATCAGACCGAGCGCCACGAGGCTGACAATGCCAAGCGCCGCCAGCACCCAGAGTGTTTGCACGCTGATGCCGAGCACGTTGCCGAAGAGCACGTTCGTCGCCTGGCTCGCATAGGCGGTGTAAAAATGGAGGAAGAGCAGCCCGAGGCCGAGCGAGAGCGTCAGCACGATGCCGATGGCCACGTCGCGGTTGGCCTTGCTGCCCAAAACGCCGATGCCGATGCCGGCGAGCACCGTGAAGAGCGAGAGGCCCGCAATCGGGGACAGCCCGATGAGCGCCGCGCCCGTCGCGCCGGGGAAGCCGACATGCGCCAGCGCGTGGCCGGCAAACGTCTCGCCGCGCAGCACGAGGAAATAGCCGACGGCGCCGGCGACGATGCCGACGATCAGCGTCGCCAGGAAGGCGTTGCGCATGAAATCGTAATCAAGGATGGTCGTGATGGTCATGCCCATTGTGCCCGTGCGAATGGGCATCCCCTTCGATTTCGACATCGTCGGCAAGGACGAAGATGCGGCCGTTGGCGCGCAGCACCGTGATCGGCGAGCCATAGAGCTTGGTCAGCGTCTCGGCGGTGATCACCTCGTCCACTGGTCCGATCGCCGCGTGCCCGCCGCCGAGGTAAAGCACCTCGTCGACCGCGTGCAGCAGCGGATTGAGCTCGTGCGAACAGAACAGCACCGCGATGCCGCGCTCCTCGCCAATGCGGTGCACGAGCTCGATGATCGCGCGCTGGTTGCCGGCATCGAGCGAGATCAGCGGCTCATCGAGCAGCAGCAGCTTTGGGTCGCCGAGTAGCGCTTCGGCGATGAGGATGCGCTGCCGCTCGCCGCCGGAGAGCTCGTTGATCGGCCGACGCGCCAGGTCGGTGGCCCCCACCTGCTCGAGCGCATGCGCGGCCGCATCGCGCTCGGTACGCGACGCCATCGGCCAGCCCCAGCGGTGGCCGCCGGCGGCGCCGGTGACGAGATCGAACCCGGAAAGCGCGATATCGGCGGGGAGTCGCCGGACCTGCGGCATATAGCCGATGGCCGGACTGCCGCGTCGTGGCGCCTGCCCGAGCACATCGATGCGCCCGGCGGCGGGCTGGACTAAGCCGAGGACGGCGCGGAGCAGCGTGGTCTTGCCGGCGCCGTTCGGCCCCAGAATGCCGACGAACTTGCCCTGCGGCACAGCGAAAGAGACGTCCGACAGTACCGGACGCCCCCCATAGGCCAGCGACACGTGGTCGAATGCGAGCGCGGGTTCTATTTCAGCGCATCCTCGATTTCGGCGAGCTGGCCCAGAAACCAGTCGGGAATGGTCTTGCCGGCAGGCTCGGTCTCGGTAACGCCGATCACCTTGACGCCATTGGCCTCGGCCAGCGCCTTGAGGCGGGTGGTCGTGTCGTCGGTCACCTGCGAATTGTAGAACAGGATTTTTGCCGTCTTTGATTTGAGGCTCTGTTCGAAATCGGCGACCTGCTTGGGCGACGGTTCGGTGTCGTTCATCATGGCGAGCTGGAAATCGCCGTTCAGCATCTTGAAGCCAAGCGCATCGGCCATATAGCCGAAAACGGGCTCTGTCGCGATGACGACGATCCCAGGATGAGCCTGCCGGATGGCCACGACCTTATCGGCGATCGGCTGAGTCGATGTATCGAATTTGGTGACATTGGCCTCGTAGTCGGCGGCGTTGGCCGGATCGCGCTTTTCAAGCTCGACGGCAAGGAAATCGGCAACCATCGGGAGTGTTGCCGGTTCGTACCAGAGATGCGGATTGTCGCCTGACTTGTGATGGGTGACGGTCGCGGCAATGATCGCCGTACGATCGGCCTTCGGCGAGGCGGAGAGAAGCTTTTCCATCCAGGGATCGTAGTCAGCGCCATTGTAGATGACGATGTCGGCGTCCGCGATATCGCGCGCCGTGGTGGGGCTCGTCTCGAAGAGATGCGGGTCCTCGTCGGGGTTGGAGAGAATCGCCGTCACCGCGACATGGCTGCCGCCGACGGCGCTTGCGACCTCGGCGTAAAAATTCTCGGCGGCAACGATGCGAATGGGACCAGCCGCATGGGCAGGCGCGACAAAGGACAGCGCGGCCGCAAGGGCCGCGGCGACAATCGCCAGGCGCATGAGAGAACTCCTCGGAGGGGATCGAAGCGTTATGTTATTTTATAACACTCGATCGCTGCACCCTGTCAATGGGTTGCACCGCGGCGGCTTGTCCGCCGTGCCGTGGTCCGTCACTCTTGCCGTCCAACAGATGGAGACGCAAAAATGGCAGCAGCAACGGTCGTTTATTTCCTCGTCGCGATGTTCGTCGGGCAGAACGAGAGCGCCACGATGGTGACGCTTGGGCGTTTTGACAACGCGCCGGCATGCCAGACTGCGGAGACAGCCGTCACCGCGGCCCTCAGCGATAGCAAAGGCCGTGCGCACGTTTTCTGCGCTTCGAGCGATGACCTCGCCGGTCTCGCCAAGGCGGCTGGCGGGCACTGAGCCACTAGCCGCGCGGGCAGTGCACGGCGGGCCGCATCCGCGCTAGAAGTGCGCCATGGACGCGATCGCCCCGATAGCCGTGTTTCGCTACACCCTCACCTGGCAGGATGCGCTGGCCTATGAGCGGCTGCCGAAAACCATGCCGGGCCTGCAGCAGGCGACACTCTATATCTGGCTCGCCATTGCGGGCGTGCTGCTCATTGCGCTGCCGCCCGAGCTCGTGGGTGATGCCGGCACGCCGAAGTTCTGGCTCTCGGGCGCCGTGCTGGTGATTGTGCAGTACCTGATCTTCCGGCTCGCCCGCGCCATCACGCGGCTCAACCGGGCGCGCTTCCGCTATCCGGCAACCGTCGAGATGGTGGTGACGCAGCTGCCGGACCGGCTGCTCGTCGAGCGGGACGGGCGGCAGACGATCGCCCCGTTCGACGAGATTGGCGCCCTCCTGCCGACGGCCCAGAGGCTCTTCATCGCCACCGGCCGCGACCTCCTGATCATGCCCGTCGCGGCGTTCGGCGACGCTCAGCGCATGGAAGAGTTCGTCGCGGCCATCGACGGCTTCATGCGCGAGCGTCGCGGGAGCGCCGAAGAGGAAACCGCTCAGCCTTAGGCGTGCCGGGCTGCCGCGGCGCCATCGATGCGGGACATCGCCATGGCCTCGAGCGAGGGCAGCCCCTCGCGGCGGTTATGGATGTGGTCGATGAGGCCCCACTCCTTTGCCTCTTCGGGCGTCATGTAATGATCGCGGTCGAGCGCCTTTTCGACCTCTTCCACCGTACGTCCGCAATGGAACGCATAAAGGCGCTGCATGCGTTCCTTGACCCGCCGGCTCTCATCGGCGTGGATGAGGAAATCGCTGATCTGGCCGCGCGGGAAGCCGCCAAGGGGCTGGTGGATGAGGATCGACGCATTGGGGAGCGCAAAGCGCCGGCCCGGCTCGCCCGCCATCAAGAGGAACGAGCCCATCGAATAGGCGGTGCCCATGCAGAGCGTCGAGACCGGCGCCTTGATGAACTGCATGGTGTCGTAGATCGCAAGACCCGCCGTCACCACGCCGCCGGGCGAGTTGATATAGAGCGAAATCTCCTTGCTGGGATTTTCGCTCTCAAGCAGCAGCAGCTGGGCGCAGATGAGCTGCGCCATGTTGTCCTCGACCTCGCCGTTGACGAAGACGATCCGCTCGCGCAGCAGGCGCGAATAGATGTCGAACGCCCGCTCGCCGCGGCTCGACTGCTCCACCACCATGGGGACGAGATTCATCGCATCGCGCATCGGCGATTCTCCTTCGTTTCGGTTGAATTGCAGTGACGTCTCCCTCCCCCTTGTGGGGAGGGGTCAGGGGTGGGGGTGAGCCACGCGCTCAGAGTTCGCGGCCACCCCCACCCGGCTGCCGCCACCCTCCCCACTCTTGTCGACGCGCAGCGCGATGCGCCTGCCAGGGGGAGGGAGAGGGGCGGCTACGCCGCGAGCATCATCGTGATGTCATTGCGGTTGGCGGCGGTGGGCTGCAGCGCCGGCTGGGTGCGAACGTGGACGAGCCGGAGCATGGTTCCCCCCGACTCGGTCGGCGTCAATGAAAAGGTCACGAATCCCTCGGGCTCGCCGATCTCGCGCCAGCGCCAGCGCACGGTTTCGGGCGTCGCCTCGACGACTTCGGCTTCGATTGCCGCGCCGGGTTTCAGCCAGCGTTCGACGAAGGCCGGCACGGTAAGCGCGCGAAAGACCTTTTCGGGCGGGGCCTCGACTTCGCAATCGAAGGCGAGGCCGTCGTTGTCCGGGGATGTCGTCATTGATCCATCTCCTTGAGCAGGTCGCGCAGGTTTTCGAGCCGCCCGGGCCAGAAGGCGCTGTAGCGGAGGAGCCAATCGCGCAGCGGTGCCAGCCCCTTGGGATCGAGGCTGTAGTTGACGTGCCGGCCGGCCCGCGCCTCGGCAATCAGCCCCGCCCCGCGCAGCACGGCGATGTGCTGCGACATCGCAGGCTGCGAGATGGCGAGGCCGTCGCGCAGCTCGGTGGCATTCCGCGGCCCGCCAGCGAGCCGCTCGAACACAGCACGCCGCGTCGGATCGGCCAGGGCCTTGAACACGTCCGTGGTTTCCATGCCATGAGATAAGCAGGTACTTATGCGTTATGCAAGACCTGTTCCGGCCTCGGATTGACCTTGGCGGGCCAAACCCCTAAGTCCCGCCCATGTCAAAAGACCGTCACAAGCCGACCGGCCCGACCCAGCGCATGCTGCGCGTGGGCGAGCTCGTGCGCCACGCGCTCGCCGGCCTCTTCTCGCGCGACGAGATCGAGGATCCGGTGCTCGAGGGGAAGGTCATCACGGTGCCGGAAGTGCGGATGACGCCCGACCTCAAGCTCGCCAACGCCTATGTGATGCCGCTCGGCGGGGAAGGCGCGGCAGAGGTGGTCGACGCACTCAACCGCAACAAGCGGTTCATCCGCGGCCGCATTGCGCCCGAGCTCGACCTGAAATTCGCGCCCGACATCAAGTTCTTCATCGACGACACGTTCGAGGCCTATGGCCGTATCGACGCCCTGCTGAAATCGGACCGCGTGCAGCGCGATCTCGCTGCCGACGATGACGACGACGAGCCGAACAGCGACTGACCCCGATGCCGCAGCAAAAATCCCAAAAGCGCGACATCTCCGGGTGGGTCGTGCTGAACAAGCCCTATGACATGACCTCCACCCAAGCGGTGGGGAAAGTGCGCTGGCTGTTTTCGGCCAAGAAAGCCGGGCACGCCGGCACGCTCGATCCCCTGGCGACCGGCATCCTGCCGATCGCGCTCGGCGAAGCCACCAAGACGGTGCCGAACATCCAGGACGGCGAAAAGCTTTACCGCTTCACCGTCAAATGGGGCACGCAGACCACCACCGACGACATCGAGGGCGAGGTGCTGGCGACGAGCGAGGCACGTCCGACACCCGAGGCGATCGCCGCGGCCTTGCCCCGCTTCACCGGCGAGATTCTTCAGACGCCGCCGGCCTTTTCGGCCATCAAGGTCGACGGCGAGCGGGCCTACGACCTGGCGCGAGCCGGCGAGACAGTCGAGCTGGCGCCGCGCCCCGTGGTGATCGAACGTTTCGCACTGGTCGGCCACGACGGCGATACCTCCACGTTCGAGGTCGCCTGCCAGAAGGGCACCTATGTGCGGGCGTTGGCGCGCGACCTCGCGCTGGCGCTCGGCACGCGCGGCCATGTCGCAAAGCTCCACCGCGCGGCTGTCGGGGCATTTTCCGATGCGGTGGCCCTCGACCTTGCGGCGCTCGAAGCCACGGCGCCCGAAGAGCGCGACCGCCTGCTGCTGCCGGTCGCGGCGGCGCTCAGCGACGTGCCGGAGCTTCGCCTTTCGCCAGCGCAGGCGACCGTCGTCCGCAACGGCAATCCGGTGCTCCTCACCGGCGCCGGCGCTCCGGTCGAGCTCGCCGAGGCCTGGGCCAGCAGCCGGGGCGACGCCATTGCCATCGGCTATGTGGCGCAGGGCCAGTTCCGCCCGAGCCGGGTGATCCTCGGGGGCGGCTAGGGGCTGGTCGCGGCGGGAGCCGGCGCCGGGTTCGCCAGCTGGGCGACGAGCGCCGTATAGACCGAGGTGATGCGGTTTTCGTCGAGCGCCTTGTGGTCGTTGACGGTGACCGTCACGCAATAGCGGTTGCCGTCGTGGTCGGCCAGCGCACTGGTGAGGCTCGCGACCCCGACCTCGCTGCCACTCTTGAAGCCGACATGCTCCCAATCGTCGCGCCGGGCGACGCCGGGATTGATGCTCATGACGTCGAGGCCGGCAACCTCGCCTATTAGCCGGCAGAGGTCGGTCGGCGAGAGGTACCATTCGAGCTTGTCGGTGAGCGGTGCCATGACGTCGGCCGGGGCAGGCAGCGGGGCGTTCGCGAGCTCGGTCGTCATCTGCTGGCGCCCGGCATCGTCGGCGTCGATGTAGCGGAGCTGGCGGGCCGGATCGCCCTTGAGCTTATAGAACTCGGTGGTCTTGAGGACGAAGCCCGTGCCGAGTTTCTTGGCGACCTTGTCGCGGCCGACGATGTCGATGATCTGGTCGGTCGCGGTGTTGTCGCTCTGCGCCGTCATCAGGGCGGCGAGCGTGTGGATGGTCACCGGGGAACCGGCCGGGAAATCCTGGAGCACGCCGGGCGTGAGCGAGATGTCGTGCGCGTCTAGCGGCACGACCTGGTCCCATTTGAGCGTCCCGGCCTTGATCTCGTCGGCGAGGGTGGCCAGCACCGCGAGCTTGAAGCCTGAAAACACCGCCAACGGCTGCTTTTCGGCGTGGGCATAGAGCACCGCGTCGTTCTTCGTCACGAGATAGCCGACGTCGCCGCTGAGGCCGTCGAGCGCCTTGAGCACATCAGGGAGCGTCGCGAGGTTCTGGACCGGCTGCTTGAGGACGAGCGAATCGACCTTGCCGTCGGCGAGGCTGAGGTCGACGGGCACCGTGAAGGTCTGGGTGTGTACAACGTAGCCGGAATCGGCCTTTTCGACCGAAATTGCCGGCCCGACCGCCGAGCGCACCTTGGTGAAGACGTCCGATATCTCCCCGATCGGCGCCTTGCCGAGGAAGCCGGCCGTGAAGAGATCGGCGGTGACCGGGCCGGTGCCGAAAAGCTTCATCAGCATCGCCGCTTCGGGCGACGGCTCGGCGGCGCGGGCCGTGGCGCCGGCAAGCAGCATTGAGAGCAGCATCAGGGCAACAGCGATCAGACGCATCAAAGCCTCTCCCGGCCCCGGCTGGGGCGAGGGCTCCTATCACGGCCGTGGCAAAAGCGCCAATCGCACGAAGTAGTTACCGGGTGCCCATGTCGTTTGACACACGGTTGGCGCAAATGTTTGCCCTAGGCAGGCGGGATCGACTATCGTCATCAACGTTATCCCGGCGGGCGGCGCGCATGACAGATTCGACAGGTCGGGTGCAGCCTCAAGCGGCGCGGCGAGCGCGGCCGATTGTGTTCTATCTTGTCGTGCTGGCGCTGGTGGCGTTCGTGCCGGTGATGGCCTTCGCGGCGGTGCTCCTCCAGCGCAACAACGAGGCGCAGCAGGAGATCGTCCAGACGCTGATCCTTGCGACGACCGAAGCCGTGAGCCAGGGCGTCGACCGCCAGACCGACGGCATGATCACGGCGCTCAAGGGGTTTTCGTCGGCCCCGCTCGCGACCGAGGACGATCTCAAGCAGCTCTATGGCCGCGGGCAATCGGTGCTGGCCGGCACCGGCACGTTCCTCGCGCTCATCGCGCCCGACGGCAGCGTCACCTTCAACACGCGCTTCCCCTGGGGCACCGCGATGCCCAAGGCCGGCAACGGCGAATCGATCAAGCGCGCCCTCGACACCGGGCAGATCATCGTTTCGGACGTGACCTTCGGCACGGCCGTCAAGAGCTGGGTCGTCCCCATCTACATGCCGGTCAACATGCCGGGCGGACGCGGCGTCATGGTCATCACGCAGAACGCCGACAATCTCGGCTCGACGCTGCTGACCCGGCAGATGCCGGAGGGCTGGCGCATTGCCATCGTCGACGCCGAAAACAAGGTGATCACGGCCTCCGCCGCGTCGCATATCGACCAGGGCAGCACGTTCTTCGTGCCGCGCGATCCGGTGACGGAAGGCTCGAAGCGCTGGCGCCATGTCGACGACGGCGGCCGCGACTACGTGACCATCGCCTCGACCTCGAGCGACACGGGCTGGCGCGTCGTCGCCTGGGCACCGGCGGTTTCGGTCGAGCGGCCGCTCTCCAACTCGCTGCTGACGCTGATCGTCGGTGGCGTGGTGATCGTCGCCGCGGCGACCATCGCAACTTTCTTCCTCTCGCGCGAAATCACCCGGTCGGTGCGCGGCCTCGCCCGCGACGCCCGAAGGTTCGGCGCGGGCGATATCGTGACGGCGCGCGACTACCCGATCGCCGAGATCGTTGAGGTGGCGGGCGCCATCTCGCAGGCGGCGCGGCAGCGCCAGGCAGCCGAGAACGAAGTGCGGTTCCTGATGCGCGAGCTCGCGCACCGCAGCAAGAACCAGATGACGGTGATTGCCGCGATGGCCAAGCAGACGGCGCGCGGCGCGGATTCGGTGCCCGAATTCGTGCAAAGCTTCGAAAAGCGCATCTTTGGCCTCGCGCGCTCGACCGACCTGCTGCTGGCCAACGGCATCGCGGGCGTCGACCTCGAGGAACTGATGACCTCGCAGATCTCGCCCTTCTGTCCGATCGACGGCGAACGGGTGGAGATCAAAGGCCCGGCGGTCCGCCTCAACACCCAGGCGGCGCAAATCCTCGGCATGGCGGCGCACGAGCTTTCGACCAACGCGGCCAAGTATGGGGCGTTCTCGACCGATGACGGCCGGCTCGACCTCGAGTGGTCGCTCAGCGGGGAAACGCTCGGGCTCACTTGGCGCGAGCGCGTCAAGGCGCGGCTCGAAACAGCCGAGCGGCGGGGTTTTGGGACCACGGTGCTCGAAAACATGGTGGGCTCTTCGCTCGGCGCCGAGGTCGCGCGCACCCTCCACGCCGACGGCATCGAGTGGCGGTTCGATATACCGCTCGCAAGCCTCGATCCCAACCGCCAGCCGGCGGGCAGGGAGAATGCGGACCGGGACGACGAGGAAGCGCCCCCGGCCCGCCCGGCGGCTTAGCGCCCGAAATTCTGCCGCCGCACAAAAAACTGGCAATTGTGGCAGGGATACCCTATATGGCGCCGCGAGCGTCGGCCTTTGGGCTTTCGGCGCCTAGTGGCTCCCCCTGGACGACATCCCGGAGGCGAGCGTCCAAAATCCTCAAATTGAAAGGATGTTCCCGATGTCGATCACTGCAGAGCGCAAGGGCGCGCTGATCAAGGAATATGCGACCAAGAAGGACGACACCGGTTCGCCCGAAGTGCAGGTCGCGATCCTCTCCGAGCGCATTGCCAACCTCACCGAGCACTTCAAGACCCACTCCAAGGACAATCACTCCCGGCGTGGCCTCCTGAAGATGGTTTCGACGCGTCGCAGCCTTCTCGACTACATCCGGAAGCACGACGAAGCGCGCTACAAGGCGCTGATCGACCGGCTCGGCCTGCGTCGCTGATCGCGGCGTGATACTTTTGGGTGCGGGGTACGCCCCGCGCCCCGCCTCCGGGCCGGCCGACCGGCTGCTTCGGGGGCCTTTGCGTAGCCGACAGGACTACGCGGAGCATGGCGAGATCATCAGCCGCTCAGGCGCCCATGCGGCGCGACCCGGAGCGCGATCAGAAAAAGTGGGGACCGGTTTTTCGGTTCGATCGCGCGACCACTGAGACCTGAACGGCTCATCGTCTTGTCCATGTTCCGCCCCGGCGGAAGCGCTGCATGGAGCAGCGCCACCACATGCCAGCCGGGATCGTCGGCGGAAACCGTGCCGATTTTGGGCGGCGGCAGCACATAGGGTGCGGTCGCCGCGGGCACACCGGATGCGTTCACGGGGTTTCACGCAGCCCCCGCGTTCCCGCGCAGCCGGCAGAATGGAAAGATGTAAAAATGCCCGTATCGTTCGACACCCATAAGGTTGAACTCAACTGGGGCGGCCAGCCGCTCACCCTCGAGACCGGCAAGGTCGCCCGCCAGGCGGACGGCGCCGTGCTCGCCACCCTCGGCGAAACCGTGGTGCTCGCGACCGTCGTTAGCGCCAAGAGCGCCAAGCCCGGCCAGGACTTCTTCCCCCTGACCGTCAACTACCAGGAAAAATACTTCGCCGCCGGCAAGATCCCGGGCGGCTACTTCAAGCGCGAAGGGCGCCCGACCGAAGCCGAGACGCTGACCTCGCGCCTCATCGACCGCCCGATCCGCCCGCTCTTCCCCGATGGTTACAAGAACGAGACGCAGGTCATCGTCACCGTCCTCCAGCACGACATGGAGAACAACCCCGACGTTCTCGCCATGGTCGCCGCCTCTGCGGCGCTGACCATTTCGGGCGTGCCCTTCATGGGCCCGATCGGAGCGGCGCGCGTCGGCTGGGTGGATGGGCAGTATGTGCTCAACCTCGCCGTCGACAAGCGCGCCGACAGCAAGCTCGACCTCGTGATGGCCGGCACCTATGACGCCGTGCTGATGGTCGAGTCGGAAGCCAAGGAGCTCTCCGAAGAGGTCATGCTCGGCGCCGTGATGTTCGGTCACGCCGCGTCGCGCAAGGTCATCGAGGCGATCGTCAAGCTCGCCGAGCTGGCCGCCAAGGAGCCGCGCGACTTCAAGGCGCCGGATTTCTCGGCCCTCGAGAAGGACGTGCTGGCGCTCGCCGAAGCCGACCTTCGCGCCGCCTACAAGATCACCGACAAGCAGGCCCGCTACGCCGCGGTCGATGCCGCCAACGCCAAGGTCAAGGCGCACTATGCGCCGCAGATCGAAGCCGGCACGGTTTCCGCCGAGGAGCTGGGCGAAGTCGTCCACAACCTCCAGGCCAAGATCGTGCGCTGGAACGTGCTCGACACCGGCCACCGCATCGACGGCCGCGACCTGAAGACCGTCCGCCCGATCACTGCGGAAGTCGGCGTGCTGCCGCGCACCCACGGCTCGGCGCTGTTCACGCGTGGCGAGACGCAGGCGCTGGTGGTTGCGACCCTTGGCACCGGCGATGACGAGCAGTTCATCGACTCGCTCGAGGGCACGCAGAAGCAGAACTTCCTGCTGCACTACAACTTCCCGCCCTACTCGGTCGGTGAAACGGGCCGCATGGGCTCGCCCGGCCGTCGCGAGATCGGCCACGGCAAGCTCGCCTGGCGCGCCATCAACCCGATCCGGCCGTCGATCGAGCAGTTCCCCTATACGATCCGCATCGTCTCGGAGATCACCGAGTCGAACGGTTCGTCCTCGATGGCGACGGTCTGCGGTACTTCGCTCGCGCTCATGGACGCGGGCGTGCCGATGGCTCGGCCGGTCGCGGGTATCGCCATGGGCCTCATCCTCGAGGGTGAGAAGTTCGCGGTGCTCTCCGACATTCTTGGCGACGAGGACCACCTCGGCGACATGGACTTCAAGGTGGCCGGCACCGACCAGGGCGTCACCTCGCTCCAGATGGACATCAAGATCGCCGGCATCACCGAGCAGATCATGGAGATCGCGCTCGGGCAGGCCAAGGAAGGCCGGATGCATATCCTCGGCGAGATGGCCAAGGCCATCACGTCGAGCCGCGACCATGTCGGCGAGTTCGCGCCGCGCATCGAGACCATCCAGATCCCGACCGACAAGATCCGCGAAGTGATCGGCACGGGCGGCAAGGTGATCCGCGAGATCGTCGAGAAAACCGGCGCCAAGGTCGATATCGAGGATACCGGCGTGATCAAGGTGTCGTCGTCCGACGGCAAGGCGATCGAAGCCGCGATCAAGTGGATCAAGGGCATCACCGACGAGCCGGAAGTGGGCGCCATCTACCAGGGCACCGTGGTGAAGACCGCCGACTTCGGCGCCTTCGTCAACTTCTTCGGCTCCAAGGACGGCCTCGTCCACATCTCCCAGCTCGCCGACCAGCGCGTCGCCAAGACCACCGACGTGGTCAAGGAAGGCGACAAGGTCTGGGTGAAGCTTTTGGGCTTCGACGAGCGCGGCAAGGTGCGCCTCTCGATGAAGATCATCGACCAGGCGACCGGCAAGGAAAAAGCCAAGGAAGACGCCCCGGCCGAACCGGCCGAGTGAGGCGCTTCACATTGATGAATTGAGAGGGCCCGGGAGAAATCTCGGGCCTTTTTGTTAGTCCGGCCGGCCGCCCGCCATGGTCAGCGCCAGCGCGGTCTTGAAGTCGGAATCGCCATAGGGCTTTACCAGCAGCGGGCGATTGCGGTGGCGTTCGGCGAGATCGTGGCGATTGAGGCCCGTGCAGAAGAGGAACGGAACGCCTCGGCCGGCGAGTACGTCGGCGACCTCATAGGTCGCATGGCCGTGGAGGGTCACGTCGACGATCGCGCAGTCGAACGGCGTGGCACGGGCGGGACCCAGCGCTTCCTCCGCCGTGCGGCAGACGACGATGTCGCTGGCGCCGGCTTCACGCAGCAGATCCTCGAGCATCATCGAGAGCAGCCCCTCATCTTCGACGACGAGAACCCGTTGCAATGACCGTTGGCCACCCGTCGGGGTAGCCTCGAGTTCCTGGGGATTGAACATGTCGGAATTTATCGACCCGACCGGCAAATCAGTCGAGAACAAACGAAGTGGTGGAAATGCGTCGGCGCCACCTTTTCTGCTGAATGAGAATCTTACTCATTTGGCGGAACCACTTGAGTGGTTGGCCCATTTGGCTGTAAATGAGTAAGTGACTAAAGTCCTGGGGCACAGGGATGTCGGAGACAACCGCAAAGGGAAGACCGCTGAGGCGAGGCGAGCGTCTCCAGATTATGCTGGAGGCAGATGAGCTTACGGCTGTCGACGACTTCCGTTTCAAATACCGGCTGCCCAGCAGGGCTGCGGCCGTGCGCGAGCTTTTGCGCCGCGGGCTGACCGCCGAAGGCTTTGCGATCGAGCAAAAGGATGGCGCCGCGTCGAGCGCTTTTGGCGTGCTCGACGGGAGTGAGCCTGCGTCAAAAGCCAACGATAACGGCTGATTCCCGAGCCGTCACGCATGCGTGAGCTTGTCCGCGTGCGGGGTTTGCTGCTGGCGATGGCGCTGGTCGGGGCCGGGTTCGCGCTGATTCTCTCGGTCGGCTTTGCCCTCAACGGCCCTGATTCGTCGCGGGTCGATTCGCTCATCGCGCCGTCTGCGGTCATCGTCGTGCTGTCGGCCATCGGACTGGTGCTGCACATCGGGGCGGCGAAACGCGCGGCAGTGCCCGCGCGGGCGTCTCGTCCGCTGGACAGCCCGGTCCTTCCGCCGCCGAGCCCGGACCAGCTTGCCTATGCGGCCGACCCGATGATGCTCGGGACGTGCGTGCACTTGCAGCCGATCGAGCGCGACATGCGTCTCGCCGGCGTCGGGACGCAGCTGAGCTATGGGCAAGTGGTGTTTGCCGACTGCCTCATCGACCTGCCGGTGCTGCGGCAGCGCTACCGGATCGCCGAGCCGGTTTTTTACACCGACAGCATTCCCGGCGATCATCCGGGGGAGCCCGACGGCGCCATGCTCGGCTGCCGTGCGCATCGCTCGTCGATCGGCGTGACCCCGCCGACCAGCGTGCCACCCGGGACGCCGGTCTTCCCCGCCTAGGCGGCGGCCGGAAAATCGTTCAGCGCGCCGACCATGTACTGGACGAGCTCGGAGGCGTTGGTCTCGGGCGTCCGTTTCTCGGTGACCTTGCGGCCGCGATGCATGACGATGATGCGGTCGGCCACCGCAAACACATCCGGCATGGTGTGGGTGATGAGGATCACCGGGGTGCCCTGGTCGCGGAGCTTGCGGATCAGCTCGAGCACCTTTTGCTGCTCGGGGACGCCGAGATTGTTGGTCGGCTCGTCCATGATCATGAGCTTGGCCTTCCAGTAGACGGCGCGCGCGATGGCGACCGCCTGCCGCTGGCCGCCCGAGAGGCTTTCGATCGGCTGGGTCAGCGAGGGAAAGATGATGTCGAGCGCCTTTAGGCCTTCGCGAGCCTCGCGCAGCATCTGCTTGTCGTTGAGGGTTTTCACCAACCCGCCGAGGTAGCGGTGCTTCATCTCGCGGCCGAGGAAAATGTTGGACGGCACGTCGAGGTTCTGGGCGAGCGCCAGGTCCTGGTAGATCGTCTCGATGCCGACGGCGCGCGAGTCGATTGGCTTGGCGAAGGTCCGCTTCTGCCCCTCGAAGACGAGGTCGCCTTCCTCCGGCATGTGGACACCCGAAACGCACTTGATCAGCGTCGATTTGCCCGCGCCGTTGTCGCCGAGGAGCGCCACCACCTCGCCGGGGTTGATGTCGAGGCTAACATTGTTGACGGCGGTGAGGCCGCCGAAGCGCTTGGTGACGCCGCGGATCGAGAGGATCGGCTCGCTCATTCCTCGCTCCCTCCGGCGTGCCGGCCGACAATCAGGTCGCGCGACTGGTCGATGAGCACGGCGATGATGACGACGGCGCCCACGACGATGAATTGCCAGAAGGCCTGGACGTTGAGCATGACGAGCCCAGTGGTCAGCACCGCAATGATGAGCGCGCCGATCACCGTGCCGATGATGGTGCCGGCGCCGCCGAAGAGCGACACGCCGCCGATGATGACGCCGGCGATCGATGAGAGGAGCAGCGGGTCGCCGATCGAGGCGGAACCGGCGGTGAACTGCAGCGTCGAGAGGAAGCCCGCGATGCCGGCGGTGACGGCCGAGAGCGTATAGAGCTTGATGATATGGCGATCTACCGGGATGCCGGCCCGGAGCGCCGCCTGCATGTTGCCGCCGATGGCATAGGTGTAGCGGCCGAACTGCGTGCGATGCAGCACGAACATGGCGATCGCGACGACGACGATGGTGACGACGACGGGCCAGGAGAGGATGCGGTCCATCTGGCGCAGCATGTCGCCGGTGAGCGTCGGCGGCGAGAAGATGTAGAAGCCGCCGTGGTCGCCGCGGATCGAATAGAACAGCGCCTCGTTGCCATAGGCGCGCACGCCATCGGGGAGGCCCACGACCGTGGTGTTCTCGCTCCAGAGCAGCGCAAGGCCGCGCACGATGAATGACGAGCCGAGCGTCACGATGAACGCCGGCACCTTGAGCTTGGCGATGATCACGCCGTTGACGAAGCCGACCGCGCCGGCGCCGAAGACGGCGGCGAGGAAGCCGAGGATCACCGCGAAGGGCAGCGGCACGCCGGCGTTGAAGCTATTGCGGAGCGCGAGGGCCGAGAGCACCGAGGCAAGGCTCATCACCCAGCCGACCGAGAGGTCGATGCCGGCCGAAATGATGACGAAGGTCTGCCCGAGGCCGAGCAGCAGCACCGGCACGATGGCGATCAGGATGTTCTGCGAGTTGCGGACGCTGAGGAAGCTGATGCCGGAGAACAGCGGTACCATAACCACGAAGAAAAGGATCAGCAGGGCGAGAAAGACCCAGGCCCAGAGGCGGCTCGTGAGCAGCAGGAGCCGGCGCGACCAGGGCAGCGCCGCCGCTTCGGCCGAGGTGATGGTGTCGGGGGAAGCGACCACGTCAGTTCCTGTGTCCGTTGGGGGTCAAACGTTCAGGCGCTCGAGCGGGTGAGACGTTAGCGCCCCTCCCCCTTGAGGGGAGGGTGGCGGCAGCCGGGTGGGGGTCGGACCGGCAAGTTCAATCCGCCTGGCCGACCCCCACCCCCGACCCCTCCCCTCAAGGGGAGGGGAGCGGCGGCTTGGCCATTGGGCCTTATTGCCCCGGGACCGAGTAGATGAAGCGCGAGAAGGCCGGATCCGACGCGTTGGTCTTGTCGAGGATGGCAAAGCCGGTCTCGACGCGCTTCGGCAGGCTTGTCACGCCGGCCGCGTCAGCCGCCGCGAATTCGACGGCCATGTAGCCCATGTCGAACGGCTTCTGG
>Ga0207639_10000719_pt1 | contig 22658 bp, 18 predicted proteins | sample KBSCornC32_FD_184299 | JGI IMG/M metagenome (GOLD analysis project Ga0207639, IMG submission 184299) | Corn rhizosphere microbial communities from Kellogg Biological Station, Michigan, USA - KBS Corn C3-2 (SPAdes) (version 2) | ecosystem: Host-associated > Plants > Roots > Rhizosphere > Soil ...
CAGGACAAGCCGCGCGGGCAGATCACCGCGAAGGAACTGCTCGACCTGACCGCTCCGCGCATCACGCAGGAATTCGGCGACGACGCCGAAACACGCATCGACCTGCTGGGCGTCACCGCGTCGATCTATCGCGAACTCGGCGACGAGGCGCGCTACCGCAACCTGCACGAACAGCAGGTCGCGCTGGCGCGGCGCAGCCATGGCGACGCGCATCCGGCCATCATCGACGGCCTGCTCGACGACGCCGCGCACGCGAGCGACCGCAACGACTACGGCGATGCGCGCCACCTGCTCGAACAGGCCGATCCGCTGATCCGCCAGGCCGGGCTGGAACGCTCGGTGCAGCGCGCGCGCTGGTGGCAGATCCGCGCCGGCCTGTTTGCCGCTACCGACGCCGAGCATGCCGCGTCGAACGAGGCGCTGGCGAAGGCGGTCGACCTGTTCGAACGCGTCGCGCCGCACGATCCGGGCTATGTGCATGCGTTGAATGCGCTTGCATTCCATTTCTCGACCGACGACCCCGCGCAGGCGGAGCGGCTGTTCCTGCGCGCGATCGCCGCGGCCGAGGGCAGCCACCAGCGCGACGACGCCGATCTGCAGCACCTCACGTATCCGGGCCTGGCGCAGGCGCGCGAGGACCAGGGCGACTACGCCGGGGCGGAGCGCGCCTACGAACTCGGCGCCGAACTCGCGCGCAGGACTTACGGCGAGGCGCACAGCACGGCCTGGGTGCCCGCCGCGCAGCATGCATGGACGGTGCACCGGCAGGGCGAACGCGAGCGCGCGCATGCGCTGTTCAAGCACCTGCTCGCGCTGATTCCGCCGGACTGGAACGACGATTCCTACGACGAGTACGCGCGCGAGTTCTACGCCGCCTGCCTCGCCGCCGAAGGACGGCCCGACGCGGCGATCCCGTTGCTCGAAGCCGCGCAGCGCGTCTACATCGAAAAGCCGTCGGTCGACTACGAATTGCGCCGCAACCGCCTCATCCTCGGCGATGCCTACGACCGCGTCGGCCGCATCAGCGAGGCGCGCACGATGCTGAAGGCATCGCTCGACGAACGCATCGCCAAGGAATCGGCGGACGCGCGCACCCTGCTCGATGCGCGCGAACGCTGGGGACGGTTCCTGTTCGATCATGCCGGGCAGGATCGCGCCGGCATCGATGCCGCCGAGCACGAGTTTCGCGAAATCCTCGCGCAACAGCACGGGCGCCACCTGGTGACGGCGGCGCTGGCCGAGGGCGGACTCGCACGCATCGCGCTCGCCCGCACCGATCTCGCAGGCGCGCAGGCAGCGAGCACGCGCGCGACGGATGCGTTCGAGCGCGTCATCGGGCGACGCGACGTGCGCAGCGGACCCTACCTGTGGCTGATCCGCTCGGACGTACTGCTGCGCGCCGGCGACCGCAGCGGCGCACGCGAGTGGGCACGGCGCGCACTCGACGCGAGCCGGCGCTATGACGATCCGGCGGCGGCCTCGATCAGCCAGGCCGAGGCAGCCCTGCACGCTGCGGAATGATCTTCCGTTCGGGACTTTCCCTCGCCCTGTCCGGCCGGCACGCGAAGCGGCGTTCCTCGTCGCTGCCGACAGATCGCCGGCTACTGGGGAGTCCGTCATGTCCTTCTTCCGATTCGCGTTGGCGTCGATCGCGCTCATCGTCACGGCGAGTCCGGCGCATGCCGCGCCCAGGCATCTTCGCGTCGGCGCGGGCTGTACCTACGCCACGATCCAGGCCGCGCTCGACGCGGAACGCGCAAGCCCGGGCAGTCCGGCGGATTTCATCTGGATCGCGGACAACCAGCCCTATACCGCCCAGGACATCCAGGTCCACGACCAGAACGTGTTCCTCTACGGCGGCGTCAGTGACTGCGTCGATGCGTCGATCAGCGGCACGACGACGTTGAGCGGCAGCGGCGGCGCCGCGAAGAGCGTGATGACGATCAGTGGCCATTCTCAGGTCTGGCTCGGCGGCCTCAAGGTCACGCAGGGCGACAACACCAGCAGCGGCGTCGGCGGCGGCATCAATTTCGTCGGCACCGGCAAGCTCACCATCGGCAGCTCGATGATCACGAACAACCATGCCGGCTACGGCGGCGGGATCAACTTCAACGGTACCGGCGGCGAGGATGACGTCGCGGAACTGTGGATCAACTACGAGACGCTGATCACCAACAACATCGCGGACACCTCCGGCGGCGGCATTCGCGTCGAGGGCAACGCCACACTGCGGGTGACCGACGCGCAGGTATGGATCGCGCAGAACCACGCCGATGGCGGCTACGGCGGCGGCGTGCAGGTGATCGGTCCGGCGCGCGCGAACATCGGCTCGCCCGGATATCGTTTGGCGGAATACATCGCACTGCTCTACGGCAATGAGGCGGCGTACGGCGGTGGCCTCGCCGTCACCGCGGGCAGCGGAGACAACCAGACCGGCTTCGTCCTCCTGTTCACGACCGACGCGGACCATCCGGTGTGGTTCGATGGCAACGTCGCATCGCACGTCGGCGGCGCGATCTACGCGCATCCCAATGCCGGCGTCGGTCACGGGGACGCGACGATCTGCGGCGGCGACTACCGCCTCAGCGGAAACAGCGCGCAGGAGGGAAGCGCCATATACGCCGACGAACAATACGACGCGATCACTGGCTACCAAGGCAGTGACATGTCGCTCGGACCCGACCGCATCGACGGCTCCGCGCCGTGCGGGGGCGATCAACCGCCCTCGTCGTTCGGAGCCGTCCCGTGCACGGCGGAAACCTGCAACCTCATCGATGGCAACCTTGCGCGGAACCTGTCCGGGCAGGCCACCGCGGGCTCGACCGTGCTCGTGCAGAGCAACGCATTCGTCATCCTCGATCACGCGCGCCTCCTCGACAATCGCGGCGCGCACGTGTTCCGCGTGATTGCGAACGATTCGGCAAGTTCATTCAATCCGAGCACCGGCAATCTGTCGGACAGCCTCCTCGCCGGCAACATCGTCGACAGCGATCTCGCCGTCGCCGACTCGCAGACCAGAATGAAGTTCACCAACTGCACGATAACCGGCAACCAGATCGGTTCCGGCACCGTATTGCGCTCCGATGGCGTGCTCGACCTGTTCGACAACATCGTCGCCCAGGGCCAGATGACGACGCTCGCCTACACCGGCGGCAACCCGAACAACCTCACGATCGACTACATGTTGTCGATGGAGGTCGCTTCGCTCGCGCAGGGATCGCACGTGATCCAGGGCGATCCCTCATTCGTGAGCCTGTCGCGTGGCGACTATCGGCTGATGCCGGGTTCGCTCGCGATCGACGTGGCGCCCGCGGTCGGCGGCGCTGACCACGACCTCGACGGTCGCTTGCACGACCAGGACATCGCGAGCGTGCCGAACCTCGACGGCGTGCGCGACCTCGGCGCCTACGAACGCCAGCTGCGCTATTGCGGTGCGGCCGACACGGTGTTCTGCAGCACGTTCGACTACGACTGACGCGACGGTTCGTCAGCTTCGTGAAAGCTTCGGTGCGGCTGTCCTTGCGCGGCATGCAACGGCGTTGTTCGCGGTGGTCCACATGGAGACGCATCATGGATGTCTTCCAGCCTCTGCACATCCGCTCGTTGCTCGCGTTCGCCGTCCTCGCAGGCCTGGTGCCCTGCGCCGGCGCCGCGACATACAACGTCGGCGCCGGCTGCACCTACACGACGATCGCCGCCGCGATCGAAGCCGCTTCGCACGACACCGGCGGCAACATCAAGATCCTCGTCGCGAACAACCAGGCCTACTCGAACCAGGCATTGACGATCACCGGGCTGCGTCTGGAGCTCGGCGGCGCACCCGCGTGCAACTACATCCAGCCGAGCGGCAACACGACGATCGGCGGCGGCAGCGGCCACAGCGTGCTGACGATCCGCGGCGATTCCCACATCACCCTGAAGAACCTCACGATCTCCGACGGGCATCCGGCCGACAGCGCGGCCGGGGGCGGCATCGACTTCGCCGGCACCGGCGTACTGTCGCTCGACCACACCACGGTGTCGAACAACCATGCCGGCTACGGCGGCGGCATCAACGTCAACGGTTCGGGCGGCGCGGCCTATCTGAACCTCGGCACCGAGACGCAGGTGCTCGACAACACCGCGACGACCTCCGGCGGCGGCGTACGCATCGAGGGAAATGCGGTCCTCACCGTCACCGCGCCGCAGGTGTGGCTCGCGTTCAACGAGGCGGTCGGCGGCTACGGCGGCGGCCTCGAGGTGATCGGCCCGGCGCGCGCGGATCTCGGTTCGCCGGGCTACCGCTTCGCCGAATACGCCGGCCTGCTGTACCAGAACAGTGCGCAGTACGGCGGTGGCATCGCGATCCTCGGTGGCAGCAGCGACAACCAGGACGCGTTCGTGCGCCTGTTCGCGACCGACGCGCACAATCCCGTGCTCGTCGAGGGCAACAACGCCGCGCACACCGGCGGCGGCATCTACCTGCAACCGGATTCGAACGGGCTCAACCTCGGCTTCGCCTGGTTGTGCGGGATCGACTATCGCCTGACCGGCAATGTCGCGCAGGAAGGCAGCGCGCTCTACAGCGACGAGGACAGCGACGCGATCGGCAACTATTTCGGTGCCTTGATCAGCCTTGGCCCCTCCGATGCCTGGGATCCGAACTGCCGGCAAACCGCCTTGCCGGCAGGCGTCGTCGCCTGCACCAGCGAATCCTGCAACTCGATCGACCACAACGTCACGCAGAACGGCGCCGGCCAGCCGACCGCCGGCGCGGCGATCCTGCTGCAGACGAACACGCGTGCAAGCTTCGACCGCATCCGCGTCACCGGCAACACCGGCGACCATGCCTTGCGCCTGGCCGGTGGCGGCGGCGAGACCGAGACGACCTATGCGGACCTGTCGAACGCATTGCTCGCCGGCAACATCGCGCGCGACGAGCTCATCCTGGCCGAGGCCGGCACCAATCTGGACGTGATGAACGCCACGCTCACCGGCAACCAGAGCCCTTCCGGCGTGGTCATTCGCGCGAACGGAGAACTCACGGTCGGCGACACGATATTCGCGCAAGGCCCGGCTTCGAGCGTGCTGTTCGGCGGCAACGCCGCGAACCTGCACCTGGACTACATCCTGTCGATGGAGGTGGCTTCGCTCGCGAGTGGAAACCACGTCGTGCAAGGCGATCCGTCGTTCATCGACGTCGCGCACGGCGATTTCCGCCTGATGCCGAACTCGCTCGCGGTCGACGTCGCGCCGCCGGTCGTCGGCGACGACCGCGATCTCGACGGCAAGCCGCACGACCAGGACATCCCCGACGTACCGGACCAGGACGGCGATCGCGACCTCGGCGCCTACGAGCGCCAGAAGCGCTACTGCGGCGCGACCGACACGGTGTTCTGCAGCAACTTCGACTTCGACTGAGGCGCGCGCCGCGCATCTGGAGGCGGCCGCGTCGAGACCGTATGCTGCGCGCTCCATCGGAAAGGAGCGCCATCGCATGAAGAACCGCATCGCACTCACGCTCGCCGCCGGCCTGTTCGTCGCGGGCATCGGCATCGGCTATGCCGCGCAGAAGGTCAGCCCGTCGCTGTTCCACGGCAAGTCGAAGGAAGACGCCGCGCGCGCCCTGCTCGACGTCGCGCGTGTGCAGGCCAAGGATGGCAGCTGGGAGCGCATCGCGATCGGTCGCGTGCTCTACCTCGGCGGCCACAAGGCCGAAGGCCAGGCGATCTTCGACAGCCTGCTCAACGGCGACCACGAGGACAGCGACGTGTTCCGCATCGCGCGCGTGTACCGCGAGGCCGGCGAATGGTCGAAGGCGAAGCCGTTGTTCGACACGTTCGTGGCGGGCAATCCGAAGGACGAGAAAGGCCTCGCCGAAGTCGGTGCGTTCTATCTCCTCAACGGCGACCGCGACAGCGCCGAGAAGCTGTTCGACCGCTCGTTCGGCGTCGCGGTGGAGTTCTGGGCGACACTCGGCGCCGCCGGCGCCTACCTCGGCGTCGTGCCCGAGGAATGAGCCCGGCCTGAGCCACGGCGGCGCGGCACACGCCGCTGCCGCCGTTGCGCGCTCCCCTCGCGGCTGCATGACTTCCGGCCTGTTGCCGGCGCCGCGCCTTTCTACTACAACTGTAGTACTACAGGTGTAGGGGATCGATCGTGGCACGGAAGGACGTGAGCCTCAGCGAGCTGCAGATCGCGGTGATGCGCGTGCTGTGGCGGCAGGGCGAAACCAGCACCGCCGACGTCGCGGCCGAGCTCGCCGACATGCGCGGCCTCAAGCACACCACGGTCGCGACCCTGCTCACACGCCTGCACAAGCGAGCGGTCGTCGCGCAGCGTCGCGACGGCCGCCAACTGTTCTATCGCGCACTCGTCGCGGAAGCGGACGTGCGTCGCTCGATGGTGGCCGGACTCCTCGGCGCCTTGTTCGCCGGCGATGCGCAGCAGCTCGTCGCGCACCTCGTGCAGGAATCGGAGATCGCTCCCGGCGATCTCGCCAAGGCCAGGCGGCGCCTCGCGCGCGGAGGACGTGATGACTGATTTCGTCGCAGCGGCCTTGCTGACGCTCGCCCTGCACACGGCTGTGCTGCTGCTCGGTGCCTGGCTGCTCGATCGCGGTGCATTGCGCGCGCTGCCGGCCTGGCGCGAGCTGTTGTGGCGCACTGCGCTGTTCGGGGCCTTGTTCACGACCGCCACCCAGATGCTGTTCGATTCGCCGCTGTCGAGCCGCCTGTCGCTGTCGGGTGCCGCGGCGGCGCCGACGCCTGCCGCGATCGTCGCGCGGACCGTCGATACGACCGCAGCGCCCGCCACGGGCACGGCGGCAGGCGCATCGGCGAATCGCGCGTCGCCTGCGGCCTTGCCGCGTGCCGTTGCTGCACGCACGACGGTGGCGTTGCCGCTGTCCTGGTCGCGCCTGCTGGTCGCGGCGTGGCTCGCCGGCGCGCTGCTCGCGGTACTGCGGGTCGCGCTGCACTGGCTGCGACTGGAGCGCTTGCTCGCGCGCGCCCGCGACGTGGTGGATTCGCACACGCTCGCCGACGCCGGCGCGCTCGCCGCGCAAGCGCACATCCGCATGCCGAGGCTGGCGACGCTCGCGCAGCTCGCGAGTCCGATCGCCGCGCGCCGTGCACGCATCGTGTTGCCGTCGTGGGTGCCCGACCGGCTCGGGCGCGAACAGGTGCGCGCGATGCTCGCCCACGAAATCGCCCATCTTGCGCGTCGCGATCCCGCATGGAAGCTCGCGACCGCGCTGTGGTGCGCGTGCCTCTGGTTCCTGCCGCCGACCCGGCTCGCGCGCCGCCGCCTCGACGAAGTCGCCGAATTGGCGTGCGACGCGTGGGCGGCCCGCCTGCTCGGCGACGGTCGCGCGCTGGCCGAGTGCCTCGCCGAATGCGCCGAACATCGCGGCGGGTTCGATCCCGTGCTCGCGCCGGCGATGGCCCGCCGCGGCTCGCCGTTCCTGCATCGCATCGACCACCTGCTCGAAGGACAACCCATGAACATGCGCATCGCCGGAGGTCGCGCGTTCGCGGCTGCCCTGCTCGGTCTCGTCCTGTGTGCCAGCGTGCTGCCCGGCTTCGCCGCGCGTGCGCAGCCGGCGCCGCCCGCACCGCCGAGTCCGCCGGCACCGCCGGCACCGCCGCGCCCGCCCACCAGCACGGCGGGCACCCGCATCCACATCTCGCGCGATGCCGGACTCAGCGGCGAGACCACCTTGATCGAGGTCGGCGACGACGCGCACAACTACAGCGCGACGATCCGCGGCAAGATCACGTTCAACGAGGGGTACGACGAAGTCGCCAGCCTCGGCGACGGTGGCAGCGCGCGCTTCGTCGAGACGCGCGACGGCATCCGCCGGCAAATCGACTACCGCAGCCAGGGCGGCCAGCTGACGCAGCGCTACTTCGTCGACGACCGCGAACAGGCACTCGATGCCGCCGGCCGACAGTGGCTCGCGCAGATCATCGCGACGCTGGTGCGCGAGAGTGCGATCGATGTCGAAGGCCGCGTGCGGCGCCTGCTCGCCAAGGGTGGCCCCGACACGGTGCTCGACGAGGTCGCGCGTATCGAGTCGGGTTACGCGCGGGCGGCCTACCTGAAGCAGCTCGTCGCGATCGGCGGCGCGCTCACGGCGACGCAGGTGACGCGCGCGCTCGACCTCGTCGACGCCATCGATTCCGACTACGAACGCCGCAATGCACTGACCGCGATCGGATCGAGCCAGTCGCTTGATCCTGCACAGCAGGCGCTGGTGGTCGGCCAGGCCGGCAAGATCGAATCCGATTTCGAGCGTGCCGAACTGCTGACGGGCCTGCTGCCCAAACTTGCGCCCGATGGCCAACTGCGTGCCGCCTGGCTGGCGGCGGCGAACGGCATCGGATCGGACTTCGAGCATCGACGCACGCTGTCGGCCCTGCTCGTGACCGCTGCACCCGACGACGATACGCTCGTCGCAGTGATCGGCGCCGCGAAAACGATCGGCTCCGATTTCGAGCGACGTACCCTGCTCACCGACGCGATCGGCCACGTGCACGACGCGGACCGCGTCGCCGGCGCCTACGTCGCATCGACCGCCGGCATCGGCTCGGATTTCGAGCTGCGCGAAGCATTGCTGGCGCTGGTGCATGCCGACGGGTTCGGCGGCGGTGGCGCGCGCGCGGTGCTCGACGCCGCGGGCTCGATCGGCTCCGACCACGAGTGCAGCGAGCTGCTGGTCGCGCTTGCGCAGGTGATGCCGGCCGATGCCGACCTGATCAGCCGCTACCGCGCCGCGGCGCGACGTCTCGGCGACTTCGAGCGCGCCAACGCGGAACGCGCACTGGACCGATTCGCGAGCTGAGCAGCGCGCCCGACGCAGGTCGAGCAGGCAGCGCGCAACAGGCCGTGCTGCGCCGTATCAGGCGCGTGCCGCGACGATGACCGCGGCGCGCCCGCTCGCGAGCGTCGCTCCCGCGTGCTCGACGCGGAACGCGTATTGCCACGAGCCGTCCCCGCCGAGCAGGCGCTCGGCGTGCACGTCGAGCGCGCCGGCGAGGTCGTCGACGCGCGCGGCGCGCAGGTGGACGTCGCGCAGCGAGACGAGATAGCCCGGCGCGGCGGCACCGCCCGCTGCACGAGCGAGCAGGCCGCCATGCACGGCCATCGCCTGCGCGCCGTATTCGCACAGGTGCAATGCGCGCAGCTTGCCGTCGCTGCGCAGGGGGTTGTCGATGTGCACATGCGATGTGCTGCGCGCATGGATCGTCGCGGCGTCCCAGCCGACGACTTCGTCGAGCAGGCACATCGATCCCGCATGCGGGATCAATGATGCCCAGTCGGACTTCGGCAGCGGATGACGCTGATCGCCGTACGCGCTCATTCGCGCACGTCCGTCGCGCGTCTGCGCGCCCGCGCCATCAGGATCGACAGGCAGAAGTGGAAGCCGACGCCGAGCGCGACGGTGAGGCCGATCGCGCGCAGCACCGGCAGTGACGACCACGCCTGCAGGCCGAATACGAGCAGCGCAGACAGCACGCAGACGAGCGTCGCATGCAGGGTGCGGCGGGCTTCGGGTGCATCCGCGACCGGCCGCTCGAAGAACAGCGCGTAGTGCAGGCCGAGGCCGGCGGCGAGCGTGACCGCGACGAGATGGAACAGCGACAGCGAGAGTCCGGCGGCGCGTTCGACCACGACGACCAGCAGGGTCGCGAGCGACATCGGCGCGAGCACGTGCCAGGCGCGACGCACGCTGCGCAGGGCGATCATCACGGTCAACGCGAGCAGCACGAGCGCGGCGCCGAGCGCGCGCAGGATGCGCTCGCGATAGGCGACGACCAGCGATTCCGAAGCGCCCTTGAGATCGAGCAGGCGCACGCGCCCGGCGCTCGCATCGGCGAAGCGAGCGAGCGCGTCGGCATCGTGCACGCCGGACAGCGTCGCGAGACCGAGCCAGGCGTCGCCGCGCTGAACCAGCATCGAAGCGAGGCGGCCACCGAGCGGCGACTGCGCGAACGTCGCCGCGTCGAGCGGCGCGAGCCCGCGTGCAGCCTCGACATCGGCAAGGAACGGATCGAACAGGCCGCTGCGGAATGGCAGATCGCGGTCCGCCTCCGCGAGCGCGGCCGCAAGCGGCGCCGGCGCGGGCAACTTCGCCTGGCGCGCGCGTTGCGTCGCGAGGCTCGGCAGGTAGCGACTCGGCAGTTCGGCCGCGTCGAGCACGCCGCTGCGCTCGAGCTCGGCGATACGCGGTTCGAGCATTTCAGACAGCGCCAGCACGCCATCCGCATCGGGCGCGTTCAACACGAGCAGGTAGCGCACGTCCGGCGCGCCGAGTTCGCCACGCAGTTTCGCGTCGCGCAGCAGCAACGCCTGCGGCACCGGCGTCAGCGCGGCGAGATCGTTCTGCCACATCGGGCCGGGTGCGCGCCACAGCACGACGAGGCCGAGCAGCGCCAGCAGCCAGGGCAGCCAGCGCGGGCGCGGCAGCGCATCGATCGCACGCGCCGCGCGCGCGAGGCCGGGTGTATCGGCCGCATCGCGGAAGCGTACCGGCAGCACGCGCGGCAGCAGGTAGCGCGTGCTCAGGCCTGCCGCAAGCAGGCCGGCGATCGTGAACACCGCGAGCTGCTGCAAACCGCTCACGCCCGACGCGAAGAATGCGAGATAGGCGATCGCCGCGGACGCGATCGCGGTCGCCAGCAGCGGCCACAACGCGCGCACGCTCGCCAGCGCGTCCTCGCCGGCGCGTCGGTGGCTGAGCACGCGGATCGGATATTCCTGCGCGACGCCGAGCAGGGTGAAACCGAACGCGAGCGTGATGCCGTGCGCGCTGCCGAACGCGAGCGCGAGCGCAGCGACACCGGCGAGGCCACCGCTCAGCACCGGCAGGCCGGCGAGCAGCAGCGACGGCAGGCTGCGATACGCGAGCAACAACAGCAGGACGAAGCCGAGCGTGCTGACCAGGCCGATGCGATCGGCTTCGCCGCGCGTCTGCGCATTGATCAACACGGTGAACCAGCCCGGCCCGCTGATCGTGAGCGTGGCCGAACCCGCGCCGGGCAAGGCGCGAAACGCCGCGTTCAAGGCGTCGATCGCGGCGCCCTGCGCGGCTGGATCGAAGCCCGCACCGCGGGTCTGCGCGAGCAGCAGGGCGGCGCCATCGGCCGAAAACCAGACGCCGTCGCGCAGCGTGGGCTGTTTCGGGGGTGACCAGCGCTCGGCCAGTGCGAGCGTTTCGAGCGTCGGATCGCGCGCCAGCAACGGCTTCAGCAAGGCCGCGGCCGGCGATGCGAGGTCCTCGACGCGCTGGCCGAGCTGTTCGGCGAGGTAAGCGGCATCGAGCGCGTGCGTGTCGAGCGTCGGTGAAAGCAGCCAGCGGTACGGCAGCAATTTTTCGTCGAGCGTCGATGGATCGAACGCGCCATTGATCGCCTGCTCGAAGTGCGCGTCCGCGTGCAGCTTCGCGACGAGGCCGCGACTCAGTTCGGCAACGCGCGCCTCGGGCGCGCCTTCGATCGCCAGCAACAGCAGGCGCGAACCCGGGCCCTCGCCGATCTGCTCCATCAGCAGTTGCTGGTCGGGCGTCTTCGGCGGCGGCATGAAGCTACGCAGGTCGGTGCTGATGCGCAGGCTGTGCACGGCGAACGCCGCGAGTGCCAGCAGCGCGAGCAGCCATGCCGCGAGCAGCAGCCAGCGATTCGTTCGCGCCGTCATGCGCCGACGCCTTGCCGCTCCCGCACGATCCTTGCAGCACTCTCCATCGCCGTGGTCATTTCGGGGCGATGCCGCGACAGAGCGCATCGACCTGCGGTTGCGACACCTGCACCGCGAGTTTCGCATCGGCGAGGCGATCGACCAGCAGGACGCTGACGTCACCATCGGACTCCTGCGTGCGGAAACACAGCGGCGTGGTGCCGCTGCCGTCGACCGTGATCGCACTGACGCGTCGTGCAAGGCGTTCGTCGCGCGCTTTCAGCACGAGTTGCCATGCGCTGGCGTTGCCGCTCGCGGTGAGCGTGAAGTCGCGCGCGAGCGCGGCAGCGTCGCCGCCGAGCAGGGCGGCGAATCCGCGCAGGAAACCCTCGAGCTCGGGCGCCTGGCCGAGCGAGAACGTGCGCGGCGCGCGCGTACCGCGCTGCACGCTCGCTTCGCCGTTGGCGACCTTCGTCTGCTCCTTGTACGGCGTGTCGACGCGCTTGCCGAGCTGGCCGGGACCGAGGTACTCGAGTTCGCCGTGCAGGATCAGCGGGCGTTCGAGCAGGCCCGAGAAACGCACTTCGGCGTACGGCGTGCGCGCGGGCACGTCACGCCTGAGGCCAGCGACGAGCGTCGCCGCATCCAGCGCCGCACCAGGTACCGCCTCAGGCGGCGTCGCGCGCGACGGCGGCGGCAGGCACAGCGCGCCCGCCAGCAGCAGGGTCCACGCCGCGCCCTTCGAGATTCCAGAAGTCATGCCAGTTGAACCAGTTGTAGGGATCCTGCCGCACATGGTGTTCGAGCCGTTCCGCATAGCGTTGCACGATCGCGCGCAGAGCGGCCTCGCGATCGCGCCGCGGCAGCGCGATGTCGTCGGCGAGCGGTTCGAAGTACAGGTCGTAGCGGTTGCCGCCGCGATACATCCCGAGGCACAGCACCATCGGTACCTTGAGGATCGCGCCGAGCAGGAACGGCGCGGTCGGGAACGGCGCAGGTGCACCGAAGAAGTCGGCCAGCATCGTCGCCTCGTGTTCGCGCGCGCGATCGGCGAGCAGGGTCGCGAGCGCGCCTTCGGCGAGCGCTTCCGACAATGCGAGCACGATCTCGGTGCCGGGTCGCGACGCATCGATCACGTTGCGCCCGATCTCCGGGTTCAACGCGTGCAGCAGGTCGGTCAGCGCGGGCGTCTTCTGCGTGTCGAGCACGACGCGCACCTTGACGTCGGGACGCTCGGCGGCGGCGACGCGCAACACCTCGAAACTGCCGACATGCGCGCCGAGCAGCAGCACGCCGCGGTCGGGATGCATGCGTGAAGTCAGCTCCTCGAGGCCGTGCAGGCGCACGTCGAAACGCTGGTATCGCTCGGCGAGCAGGAACACGCGGTCGAGGATCGTGCCGGCAAAACGATGGATGTGGCGCAGCACCTGCCATGCGTTCGCGGGTCGGCCGGTCGCACGCTGCAGGAACGCGTACGAGACACGCCGCTCGTATGGGCGGCGGAAATAGAAGTACAGGGTGATCGGCAGCAGGCACGCGCGCGCGGCGCCGCGCCCGCATTTCAAGCCGATCGCACGGATCAGCCAGATCGCGAAGCGGCCGCCGCCTTCACGCCGCTTGCTCCAGTGCTCGCTCATGCCAGCTCCGCCTCGCCGCTGAGGATCGGCCGGCCGTCGCGCTCGATGCGAAAGCGCACGCGCACGCCTTCGCGCGCGAGCGACAGCTCGGCATCCTGTCGCGGCAGCAGCGGCGCGTGGAACTTGACCGCGTGGATGCGCGCGATCGTCGCGCCACCGTCGCGCTCGAGCGCGCGCGCCACGCAGTCGAGCAGGACCACGCCGGGAACGACCGGATCGCCCGGGAAATGCCCGGCGAGGCTCGGATGATCGGCCTCGATGCGGATCGGCTCGCTCATCGCGGGCTCCGCGCGGCATCGTCGGCGAGGCTGCGCAGCAGCGCCGGCCAGCGTTGCACCACGCGCGCGACGAAGCGCGGCAGCGACGGATGCTCGATCCCGCGCAGGTGCCAGCGCCGATACGCGTATTCGAGCACGAGCACGAGCGGCACCAGCGCATAGCTGCCGACGTGCAGGTACATGCGCCAGCCCGGCGCCGCGAACGTCGCCGCCAACGGCCCTCCGGGCGCGGCGAACACGCCACCCGGCGCGCAGCAGAAGATCAGCGCGAGCACGCATGCCTGCAGGCCGAGCAGCAGGGCCCAGGTCCAGGTGAGGCAGCGCGCGTACGCGGCGACGCGCGGCAACGCGAGCCGCTCGCGGCCTTCGATGATCGCGATGAAACGCGCGATCAGCGGCTCGCGGCCGCGCGCGAGCGTGCTCGCGAACAACGCGCACAGGGCCGCATTGACGAGGATCGGCAGCGCATCGAGCGCGAGCATTCCCTCGCCATGCGCGGCGAGCAGGCCGAGCGCACCGCCCGCGCAGGCCCAGGCCAGCCAGGCCGTGCGACTGTGCCGGCGCAATGCCGGCGAAAGCACGGCGCCGACGAGCACGAACAGTGCGAGCGCGGCGATCCCGCCGCGCCGGCTCGACGACGCGAACGTGGCGAGCGCGAAATAGGCGACGACACCGGCCACGAGCAGCCGCGAACGTCGCGTCGACGACGTGGGCGGATCGGCGGAGGCGGGGACGGACACGGAAATCACGCAGGCCGGAGGGATGTTCGGGAGGCGACGGAAATGTACCATGCGTGCACCGCGCCGAAGCGATGCGCGGCCGCCCGCACGCGCGTCCGCGCGCCGGGTCCACTGGATGCGCTGGAGGAATCCGCTGTGCAGGCGACGGAAGACGCGATCGAATGCGACGTGCTGGTGGTCGGCGGGGGACCCGGTGGTTCGACCGCGGCGACCCTGTTGCGCAAGCAGGGCCGCCACGTGGTGCAACTGGAGAAGGATCGCCATCCGCGCTTCCACATCGGCGAATCGCTGCTGCCGGCGAACCTGCCGATCTTCGACGCGCTCGGCGTGATGGACAAGGTGCGTGCGCTCGGCGTGCTGAAGCTGGGCGCGGATTTCCCGTCGCAGGACGGCAACTACCAGACCTTCCACTTCCGCCGTTCGCTCGGCGGCACGCCGCCGCATGCGTTCCAGGTCAAGCGCGAGGAGTTCGACCAGATGCTGTTCGAGCACGCGCGCGCCAGCGGCGTGGATGCGCGCGAGAACGTCAGGGTCGAATCGGTCGAGCTCGGCGGCATCGGCAAGGTCGTCGCGCGGGCGAAGGACGCCGCCGGCAACGCGCTGACCGTGCGCGCGAAGTACCTCGTCGACGCGAGCGGACGCGACACCCTGCTCGGCAACGCGCTCAAGCTCAAGCGCAAGAACGACGCGCACCAGAGCGCGGCGATCTTCGCGCACTTCAAGGGCGTCGAGGCGCGTCCTGCCGAGGACGCCGGCAACATCAGCATCTACAACTTCAAGCACGGCTGGTGCTGGTTCATCCCGCTGCGCGACGGCGTCATGAGCATCGGGTGCGTGTGCCGTCCCGAGTACCTCAAGCAGCGGCGCGGCCGCAACGAGGAGTTCCTGCTCGCGACGCTCGCGCTGATGCCGGACGCGCAGCGCCGCCTGCAGCAGGCCGCGATGGTTTCGGACGTGCGCGTGACCGGCAACTATTCCTACACCTGCGAACGCATGCACGGCCCGGGCTGGGTGATGGTCGGCGACGCCTGGGCGTTCGTCGATCCGGTGTTCTCGTCCGGCGTGTACCTCGCCATGCACAGCGGCAAACAGGCCGCGGCGCTGGTCGGTGCGGCCCTCGACGAGCCGGCGCGCGAGGCCGGCCTGCAGGCCGCGTTCGAACGGCGCATCCGCCGCGGCGTGCGCGTGTTCTCGTGGTTCATCTACCGCTTCAATTCACCGGTGATGCGCCACCTGTTCGCGCATCCGGGCAACCAGTGGCAGCTGGAACAGGGCGTGATCTCGATGCTCGCCGGCGACGTGTTCGACAACCCGCTGGTGATGCGAAAGCTGAAGCTGTTCAAGTTCGTCTATGCCTGCTACGGCGTGCGCGACCTGCGCCGCTGGCTCGGCGAGCTCATCGAGCGCCGGCGCCAGGCGAAAGTCGCGTTCAGCGGCGGCAATACCCCGGTCGATCCCGCGTAGGACAGGCGGGCGCGGATCTTCCAGCGTGGTAGCGCTCGCTGCGTGGCCTACCCGGCGCGGTGCTGCTCGATATGCGCAGCGAGCGCACGCAGGCTGCCGAAGATGTTCCTGTTGTCCGGGTTGTCCGAACGCAGCTGGAAGCCGTAGCGCTTCGACACCGCGAGCGCGAGCTCGAGGGCGTCGATCGAGTCGAGGCCGAGGTCGCCGCCGAACAGCTGCGCGTCCGGCGCGATCGCGTCCGGCTTGATCCAGTCGATGTTCAGGCTCTCGACGATCAACTGCGCGAGCTCGTTCTCGGCGGGCGTCTGGGCAATGGCGCTGGCATTCGTGTTCATGGACGGCGGGATCGTGGCGAGGCGACAGGCGGTCGGCCAGTGTATCATCCGCGCCCCGTTGCGCGGCCCGCGCGCGACCCACGGACCGGCCTGCCGCTGCATCGATGTCGACCCCGCTGACCCAATCCGCTCCCACCGCACCGCCGCTCTCGATCGCCTACGAATACGCCGGCCCCGCCGCGCTGCTCGCCGCGGACGACGTTCTCGCAGTGATCGGCTTCGGCGCGTCGGGGCCGGTGTCGCCCGATCCGCGCGTACTGCGCGTCGGCCTCGAGCCGCTCGCGCAGCCCGTGCTCGAAGTGTGGCGCGGCCGGGCACCGGTGCGGAGCGGCCGCGATGGCGAGCTGCGCTGGAGCAGCGACGGCGAGCACCTGTACTTCGCGATCGAGCTCGACGAAGCAGCGTGCGGCGGCATCGATGCCGCGGCCGAGCATGCCTATGCCTGCATCGGCACCTTCCTCGCCGCGAGCGAGGCGCCGCACGTGCTGCGCCTGTGGAACTATCTCGATGCGATCAATCTCGGCGACGGCGACGACGAACGCTATCGCCGCTTCTGCGACGGCCGTGCGCGCGGCATGGAGGCGCACGTGCCGACCCGCTATCCGGCGGCGACCGCGATCGGGCGCCACGACGGCGTGCGCACGCTGCAGATCTACGGCCTCGCCGCGCGCCATGCCGGCACGCCGGTAGAGAATCCACGCCAGGTCAGTGCGTGGCGCTATCCGCGCCAATACGGCCCGACCGCGCCGACGTTCGCACGCGGCATGCGCAGCGGCATCGACCAGCTGCTGATCTCCGGCACCGCGGCCGTGGTCGGCCATGCGTCGCGCCATGCGGGCGATCTCGACGCCCAGCTCGACGAGACCCTGGCGAACCTCGACAGCCTGCTGCAGCAGGCAGGCTCGAGCGCCGGCGCGCTCGGCGCGCACAGCCTGCTCAAGGCCTACGTGCGCCGCGAAGCCGATGCTGCGCACGTCGCCGACGTCCTGCACGCGCGCTTGCCCGGACTCGGCGGCCTGCTCCTGCTCGGCGGCGACATCTGCCGCGGCGAGCTGCTGGTCGAAGTCGATGGCGTACACCAATTGCACGAGTAGCACCGGGGTGCACGTGCGACCGCGCCTGTTCGCGGCGATCGCCGTATTCGCCACGCTGGCGTTCGCGACCGTCGCCTGCAATCGCACGCCCGCACCGGCGCCACCGAGCGCGGCGACCGGCGGCAGCAATGCACACGGGCTCGCCCGCCTGCGCAATCCGTATGTCGGTCAGGCCGACGCGATCGCGGCCGGTCGCGAACTGTTCGCCACGCGCGCCTGCAGCGGCTGCCATGGTGCGCAGGGCGGCGGCGGAATGTGTCCGCCGCTGATCGACGACGCCTGGGTCTACGGCAGCGACGACACCACCCTGTTCAACCTGATCCGCAGCGGCAGTGCCGGCCTCGCCGCACACGGGTACGTGCGCGGCACGCGCGAGCGGATCGCCGGCGACATGCCGCCGCTCGGCGGCGCCGTCAGCGAGGACGAGACGTGGAAACTGCTCGCCTGGATCCGTTCGCGCTACGCCGGCGACCCCGCCCTGCGCGACTGGTAGCGCCGTTCGCGTCGGCTTGGCGTATCGTTGTCGCCCCTGCCCTGCGACCGACCCCGATGCCGGCCCTGCCCGTTCCACGCCTCGCGATCGCCTTGTTCGGCGCCGCCATCGCGGTCGGCACCGCCGTGGCCGCGCCACTGGCCTACGTGCCGAACCAGAAGAGCGGTTCGATTTCGGTGATCGACACCGCGAGCGACAAGGTCGTGCGTACGCTGACGGCGCAGGGCAAGCTCGGCGATCGCGTGCAGGCGATCGATGCGGACGCGCGCGGCGCGACGCTCTATGTCGTCGACGCCGGCCATGAACAACTGCTCGCGATCGACGCCGCGAGCGACCGCGTGCAGCATGCGCTGGCGATCGGCGCCGACGCCGAAGGCGTGCGCCTCGCGCCGGACGGCAAGACGCTCGCGGTGTGTGCCGAAGGCCAGCACCAGGTGCTGCTGGTCGACGTCGCCTCGTTCACGATCGGCACGCGCATCAAGGTGCGCGGTCGCAATCCCGAGCACTGCGAATTCTCGCCGGACGGCGCCTTCCTCGTCACCAGCAACGAAGGCTCGAACGACCTCGACGTGATCGACCTCGCCACGCGCGCCTCGACCGGCACGATCGCGACCGCCGGGCACCCGCGCGGTGCCGCGTTCCTGCCGCATTCGGAAATGCTGTACGTTGCGCAGGAGACCGCGAACGGCGTCGACCTCGTCGATTTCGGCGCGCGCAGCAAGCTGCTGACGATCGCCACCGCCGATCGCGCCGCCGGCGTCAGTGTCGCGCCGAACGGCCAGCGCATCTACGTCGCGAACGGCAGCGGCAGCGTCAGCGTGATCGACGTCGCGAGCAATGTCGTGATCCGCGAGATCGCGGTCGGCAAGCGCCCCTGGAACATGGCGCTGACCGCGGACGGCAGGAAACTCTACGTCGCGAACGGCCGCTCCAACAGCGTCAGCGTGATCGATACCGGCAAGCTCGCGGTGGTCGCCGAGATCGCGGTCGGCGAATTGCCGTGGGGCGTGGTGATTCCGCAATCCAGAACACGAGGAGACTGAAAACGATGAAGACGCGGGCCGCGGTTGCGTGGGAAGCCGGAAAACCGCTGTCGATCGAACAGGTCGACCTCGAAGGTCCGCGCGCGGGCGAAGTGCTGGTGCGCATCGTCGCGACCGGCGTCTGCCACACCGATGCGTTCACGCTCTCGGGCGCCGATCCGGAAGGCCTGTTCCCGGCGATCCTCGGCCATGAAGGGGGCGGCATCGTCGAGGAAATCGGCGCCGGCGTGACCAGCGTGAAACCCGGCGACCACGTGATCCCGCTGTACACGCCCGAATGCGGCAAGTGCAAGTTCTGCCTGTCCGGCAAGACGAACCTGTGCCAGGCGATCCGCGCGACGCAGGGCAAGGGCCTCATGCCGGACGGCTCGTCGCGCTTCTCGATCAACGGCAAGCCGATCCTGCACTACATGGGCTGCAGCACGTTCTCCGAACACACCGTGTTGCCGGAGATCGCGCTCGCGAAGATCGATCCGGCGGCGCCGCTCGACAAGGTCTGCCTGCTCGGCTGCGGCATCACGACCGGCATCGGCGCCGTGCTCAATACCGCCAAGGTCACGCCCGGCTCGAGCGTCGCCGTGTTCGGCCTCGGCGGCATCGGCATGTCGGTGATCCAGGGCGCGGTGATGGCGAAGGCCGGGCGCATCCTCGCGATCGACACGAACCCGGAAAAGTTCGTGATGGCGAAACAGCTCGGCGCGACCGACTGCGTCAACCCGAAGGACTACAAGGACACGCCGATCCAGCAGGTCGTGGTGGAGATGACCGACGGCGGCGTCGACTATTCGTTCGAATGCATCGGCAACGTCAACGTGATGCGCTCGGCCCTCGAGTGCTGCCACAAGGGCTGGGGCGAGTCGATCATCATCGGCGTGGCCGGCGCCGGCCAGGAAATCGCGACGCGCCCGTTCCAGCTCGTCACCGGGCGTGTCTGGCGCGGCTCCGCGTTCGGCGGCGTCAAGGGCCGCTCGCAGCTGCCCGGCTACGTCGATCGCTACATGGGCGGCGAGTTGAAGATCGACGAGTTCGTCTCGGCGGTGCTGCCGCTCGAGCAGATCAACCACGCGTTCGATCTGATGCACGATGGCAAGGTGATCCGTTCCGTTATCAGGTATTGACCAGGAGGCAATCATGGCTATTGCAATCCATCCGTCGGTCGACCGCGGCGTCAGGCAGGGCGCGAAGGATTTCGCCGGCGGCACGCTCGTGTGCAAATGCGCGTCGAACCCGGTCACGGTCACGCTGAAGGCGCAGACCGCGCACAACCACGTCTGCGGCTGCACGCAATGCTGGAAGCCCGACGGCGCGCTGTTCTCGATGGTCGCGGTGGTGCCGCGCGACAAGGTCGAGGTGACCGCGAATGCGGACAAGCTGAAGGTCGTCGATGCGTCGAAGACGATCCTGCGCCATGCGTGCAGCGCCTGCGGCACGCACATGTACGGGCGTATCGAGAACGCGAAACATCCGTTCTTCGGCCTCGACTTCGTGCACACCGAATTGTCGCCGCAGGACGGCTGGTCGGCGCCGACATTCGCCGCGTTCGTATCCTCGATCATCGAGACCGGTGCCGATCCTGCCGGCATGGGTGCGGTGCGCGCGCGCCTGAAGGAACTCGGGCTGGAGCCGTACGACTGCCTGTCGCCGGCCCTGATGGACGCGATCGCCACGCACCTGGCGAAGGCGTCCGGCGTGCTGAAGTCCTGAGCACGGGCCGTGCCCGCCGCGCGCGCGGCGCGCGGCGCGCCTGCGGCCTGTTCGCGTGCCTGCTGGTCGGTGCGGGTGCACACGTGCATGCGCAGCAGCGTGCGGACGAGGATGTGACGACGCTGGATCTCGTCGACGTCGTCGGCGTCACGCCTGTCACCGGCACCGAGCTGCCCGCGGCAAGGCTGCCGTACGACGTGCAATCGGTCGACGACGCCGCACTGTCGCGCGCGCAGGCACTCGACCTCGGCGACTACATGAATCGCCACCTTGCGGGCGTCACCGTCAATGCGGCGCAGAACAGTCCGCTGCAACCGGACCTGCAGTTCCGCGGCTTCACGGCAAGCCCGCTGCTCGGCGGCTCCGAGGGGCTCTCGATCTATCTCGACGGCGTGCGCGTCAACGAAGTGTTCGGCGACACCGTGAACTGGGACCTGATCCCCGAAGCCGCGATCGAACGCATGAGCCTGCTCGCGGGCGCCAATCCCGTCTTCGGCCTCAACACGCTGGGCGGTGCGATTTCGATCCGCACGAAGACCGGTTTCGGCGATCCGGGCACGCGCCTCGAGTTCCTCGGCGGCGCGTTCGGGCGTACGAACGCGACGTTCGAGACGGCCGGAAACGCGGGCGCCTGGGGCTGGTATGTCGTGGGCAACCGCTTCGACGAGGACGGCTGGCGCGACGCCTCGCCGTCGAATGCGAAGAACGCCTACGCCACGCTGTCGTGGCGTGGCGACGCCGCCTCGTTCGACCTCCACCTCGGCCGCGCCGATACCGACCTCACCGGCAACGGACCCGCGCCGGTGCAGCAGCTGGCCGAACGCTGGCAAGGCATCTTCACCGCACCCGACGAGACCGCGAACCGCATGAACCTGGTCAGTGCCGAAGGTTCGTTCGCGCTGTCCACGCATTCGAAGCTTTCCTTCACCGTGTTCCAGCGCAGGGTCGACACGCGCTCGTACAACGGCGACAGCAGCGACGCCGAAGAATGCGCCGACGATGACGACATCCTCTGCGACGACGACGGAGAACCGATCGTCGACCAGAACGGAGCCCCTCTGCCATCGAGCTACGATGCGATCAACAACATCAGTCGCCGCCGCCAGCGCAGCGACGGCGGCACGCTGCAGTTCGCGTTCGACGCGCCCATCGCGGGCCACGACAACCAGTTCGTCGCCGGCGTCGACTTCAACGGCGGCGGCCTCGATTTCGATTCGGCGGTCGAGGCCGCGGTGCTCGATCCGGATCGCCGCACCTCGGCGGATTCGGGGATCTTCATTCCCGCCGACGCGCTCGCCGTGCGCAGCCACGTGCGCAGCTGGGGCGCCTACGCGACCGACACGTTCTCGATGACCGAGCGGCTGGCGCTGACCCTGTCCGGCCGGGCCAATCGCACGCGCACGACGATCGCGGACCTGACCGGCGACCATCCCGACCTCGACGGCCATCACGCGTTCTCGCGTTTCAACCCCGCCGCGGGCCTGACGTATCGCTGGAGCGACGCGCTGAACTTCTATGGCGGCTACAGCGAGTCGACGCGTGCGCCGACGCCGGTCGAGCTTACCTGCGCCGACGAGGACGCGCCGTGCAAGCTGCCGAACCAGTTCCTGTCCGACCCGCCGTTGAAACAGGTCGTCGCGCAGAGCTGGGAGGCTGGCTTGCGCGGTGCGATCGCCGATGGCGGGCGCGAACGCATCGACTGGCGCATCGGCCTGTTCCGCACGACGAACACCGACGACATCCTGTTCCAGTCCACCGGCGGCACGCAGTCGAACGAAGGCTTCTTCGCGAACGTCGGCGACACGCGCCGCCAGGGCATGCAGGCGGCGATCTCCGGTTCGTCGCTGCAGCGACGCCTCGCGTGGTACGCAAACTGGACCTGGCTCGACGCGACCTACCGCAGCGGCTTCCGCGAAAACAGCGCGAACCACCCCGCCGCCGATGACGACGGCCTGGTCGACGTCCGCCGCGGCGATCGCATCCCCGGGCTGCCCGCACAGTCGTTCAAGGCCGGCGCGGACTTCACGTTGACGCGGGCGCTGGAAATCGGCGGCGACGTCGTCGCGAACACGGGCCAGTACCTGCGCGGCGACGAGGCGAACCAGCTGCCGAAGACCGGCGCCTATGCGGTCGTGAACCTGCGCGCAAGCTGGGCGCTGAATCCGCGCGTGACGGTGTTCGGGCGCATCGAGAACGTGTTCGACCGCCGCTACGT
>Ga0207639_10000725_pt1 | contig 22513 bp, 22 predicted proteins | sample KBSCornC32_FD_184299 | JGI IMG/M metagenome (GOLD analysis project Ga0207639, IMG submission 184299) | Corn rhizosphere microbial communities from Kellogg Biological Station, Michigan, USA - KBS Corn C3-2 (SPAdes) (version 2) | ecosystem: Host-associated > Plants > Roots > Rhizosphere > Soil ...
CAGGAGATCGGTTTGAAGACCGGCACTCTCGGCCTCGATTGCGCTTCCCGAACTTCCCCGAAGCCCGACGACCACGTCGATCTCGCTGTCCTTGAGGTTGAGCGCCTGTGCACGCCCCTGGTTGCCGTAACCGAGGATCGCCACGCGCTTGCCGGCCAGCGGCGAGGGATCGATCTCGGCGTCGCGCAGTAGATCCATGGCGGTTCGCCTAGCTTTTCGCGTCCACGAGAGCCAGCGCCTCTCCGAGCCGATCTATGTCGAGCGCCTCCTGAAACCGAGGCCATTCGGCAGGCGGCTGGTGAGCGAACCAGGTATATTGGCGCTTGGCGTATCTCCGCGTCGCTTGCTGGCCTGCAACGGTCGCCTCATCGAGCGAAATCTCGCCGTGAATGTATCTTGAGAGCTTGGATACTCCGATCGCACGCATCACGGGCAGATTCGGATTGAGCTTGCGAGCAAGCAGCGCTTCCACCTCGCTCACCGCGCCCTGATCGATCATGTGAGCGAAGCGCTCATTGCAGCGCGCATACAGCCACTTTCGCGGAGGCAGCAGGATCAGCGGCCGCAAAGCAATATCGTTGCCGATTCCGCCTTCGCGCTGCTTCTGCCACTCCGCCAGCGGTCGGCCGGTCGACAGGATGACCTCGAGGGCGCGATTGACCCGGGTGGTATCGGCGCGATCGAGCCGCGCCGCGGCGTCGGGGTCCAGCTTCTCGAGCTTCGCGCGATTCTCCTCGATCGCCGTCTCGCGCACGCGTGCGCGAACTTCTGAATCTATCGCCGGCACCGGCGCGATGCCGTCGAGCAATGTCCTGACATATAGGCCGGTGCCGCCGACGAGGATGGGCGTCCGCCCGCTGGAATGAACTTCGCCGATCTCCTGGCGCGCCAATTCCGCCCAGCCGGCCGCGGAGCAGGGGAGGGCGCCGTCCTGGACTCCGTAAAGCCGATGTTCGGCCTTTTGCCGTTCCTCCTTGGTTGGCGCGGCGCTGAGCACGCGCAGGTCGCGATAAATTTGCGCGCTGTCGGCGTTGACGATCACGCCCTCGATTTGCTGTGCAAGGGCGAGCGCCAGCGCCGACTTGCCGCTCGCGGTCGGTCCGGCGATGACGACTAGTGGAGGTTTGGGTGAAGGCATGGGCGTAGCAACGCTGATAGCAGCGGGACGGCTCGATGACAGGCTGGTCGAGCGGGCTCTCGGGTTGCTTCGCGAGATCGATCCCGCCACCGCCTTTATTCACTGGATCGACGAGGGCGACGCCGCCGATCTTCGCTTCAATGGCGATTCGAAGAGCGCGCGCTGGGTCCTGGATCAGATCGACCGCGTGGATGTCGTCGTGCAGCCGGACGAGCCGCGATGGAAACGGCTGCTGGTGGCTGACATGGATTCGACCATCATCGGCCAGGAATGCATCGACGAGCTGGCCGATTATGCCGGCCTCAAAGAGAAGGTCGCGCGGATCACGGAGCGGGCCATGCAGGGCGAGCTCGACTTTCCCGGAGCACTCCGTGAGCGGGTGCGGTTGCTTGCTGGCCTGGATGAGCGGGAATTGAAGCGCTGCCTCAATGAGCGCGTCGAGGTGACGGCAGGGGCGGAGACGCTGGTTCAAACCATGCGCGCGGGTGGTTCAAGCTGCCTTCTCGTCTCCGGCGGCTTCCTCTCTTTCGCCGAGCCGATCGCCAGCGCGGTGGGGTTCGACCGCGTGAAAGCCAACCGCCTGGTTTTCACTGGCGGGAAGCTCAGCGGCGAGGTCGGCGACCCGATCGTGGATGCGATGGCGAAGCGGGAAGCGCTGATCGAAGTGCGCGAGCAGTTGGGCGTGCAACGCGACGACGTTCTCGCGGTCGGCGACGGCGCCAACGACAAGCTGATGATTGAGGAAGCGGGGCTGGGGGTCGCGTTTCGCGCCAAGCCGGCGCTTGTCGAGGTAGCGGATGCCGAGCTCAAGCATCACGGACTCGATGCGCTGCTGTGGGTGCAGGGGGTTCGCCGCCGCGATTGGTTCAGGGGCTGATTATTTGGCGGGAACCGGGAAGCAGGCAACGCCGACCGCCTTACACGCAGCCCCTGCGGCGCCCTTGCTTTCGAACGGACCGATTTGAAGCCGGGTAACTGACCCGGCGGCCACATAGAAAGGCTTTCTGCCGGAAAGAGCACCATTGCCCGAAACCTTGCGGTAGAGCGCTTCGGCATTGCCGCGCTGGGAGAAGGCGCCGAGTTGGATGCGCCAGGCGCCTGTGGCGCCCGTCGCACTGACGGCCGCGGGCTTTGCCTCTGCCGTCGGCGCTGCTGCCTTCGCTGGAGCAGGTTTTGCTGGCTTGGCCGCAGCGGTTTCAATTGACTTGCTCGGGGCCTTCTTGCCGGCCGAGCTAGGAGCGGGGGCTGCTTTCGTGAGCTGGCGCGCCATCTCGACACCGCGTTTCCGGTCGGAGAGCGGAATGACCTGGTCGAGTTGCTTGAGCGTTTCCCTGGCCGGTTCGAGGCCTTGCGCCGCAGCACGGCTGACATAGGCGTATCCGAGCACTGGGTCCTGCGTAACGCTGTCGCCGTTCACTAGGGCGGTCCCGTAGACGAGGAGTGCCCTCGGCTCGCCCTGGTCGGCCGCCTTCTTGAGCCACTTCAGCGCCTCGGGCTGGTCTCCATTCTGGAATAGAAGCAGACCAAGCGTTGTCTGCGCGTCGATATGTCCTTGGCCCGCGGCGCGCTCGAACCAGGTCTTCGCTGCCGCCAGGTTGATCGGGACGCCACGTCCGAGGCGATATGCCTGTCCAAGATTGAACTCGGCGTCGGCATCGCCTTTTTCGGCAAGGGGCCTCCAGATCGCTACCGCGCCCGAATAATCCGACCGTTGCCAGGCTTCGATGCCCGACTTCACGGACTGGGCGGAAACGGATGTAGCCGCACAAAATAAGAGCGCGCCGGCAACTAAGTATTTGCGATTCACGACCAAACCCACCTCGAAAGAAGCTTAGCCCAGCTTTGGCGATCCGCAAGCAGCGTCGTGCGCTCGTTAACCAGATTTTAGAGCCTAAGGTGTCACTCCCCCACTGAATTGACGTCATTCACGCGAGGGGAAAAGCATGCGCGTCTTGGCTATGGCATCGCAGAAGGGCGGATCGGGTAAGACGACCCTGTCCGGTCACCTCGCGGTGCAGGCGCAAATGTCGGGGGCCGGGCCGGTCTGCCTGATCGACATCGACCCGCAGGGGAGCCTTGCCGACTGGTGGAACGAGCGCGAAGCCGACATGCCGGCTTTTGCGCAAACCACCGTCGCGCGTCTCGCTTCGGACCTCGAGGTTCTCCGCCAGCAGGGCTTCCGCCTTGCCGTGATCGACACCCCTCCGGCGATCACCATGGCGATCCAGAGCGTCATCGCGGTTGCCGAGCTGATCGTTATTCCGACCCGCCCGAGCCCGCACGACCTCCGCGCCGTCGGCGCCACCGTCGATCTCTGCGATCGCGCGGGCAAGCCTTTGATCTTCGTCGTCAATGCCGCGACCCCGAAGGCCAAGATCACCTACGAAGCCGCGGTCGCGCTGTCGCAGCACGGAACCGTCGCTCCAGTCACGCTTCACCACCGTACCGATTTCGCGGCATCGATGATCGACGGCCGGACGGTTATGGAAATCGACCCGCAGGGCCGTTCCGCCCGCGAAGTCGGCGAGCTGTGGGAATATATTTCCGACCGGCTCGAAAAGAATTTCCGCCGCACCGTGTTCGCTGCGCCCGGCGCATCGCCCGGCGTTGCGCCGGCCAGTCCGCGTCCTGTCGGCGGTTTCGGCCGCCGCGTCGTCGGTCAGTAAGGGGGCGAACCGGTGGCTGAAGCCAAGCCTTTCGCCTCTCTCTCTTCCGGACTTCTCGCCCGCAAGGGCGCGGCGCGCCCGGCCATGCGTCCGCAGGGTTTCGGCCAGGGCGGCCACGGCCTCGAGGATCTCGGCTGGAATGACATGGGCTTTGAACCGCCCAAGGCGGCTGAAGCGCCGCGGGACGAGGATCACGACGCATTCGGTGACGATGTGGTCGAGCATCCGCGGGCGCATCCGACGGGGCTGACGCCGGTTCAGTCTCCGGTTCATCATCAGCAAGCCGAAATCGCCGATCGCCTTGGCGCCGAGGAAGCTGACGAAGAAGAAGATATCGACGAGACGGCCGAGCTTTACGATCCCGAGGCCGCTGAAGCCGAGGCTGAGGTCGCAATCGAAGCGCTCGATACCGAAGCAGAGGAAGTGATGGCTCCTGTGGCGGCTCCCGCGCCCATCGTCGTCGCCACAAAACCAGTTTCGGCTCCGGCTCCGCGCCGTGCGCCGCGTCCGCGTTCCGCACCAGGCAGCAAGGGGAAAGCTGCCTTCACGCTCCGGCTGGATCCGGCGCGTCACCTGAAGCTCCGGCTCGCTTGCGCGGTCGGCGGCCGATCGGCGCAGCAGTTCGTGACTGACGCGCTCGACCAGCTGCTCGATCGCATGCCGGAGCTCGATGCAATGGCCGAAAAGGCAAAACGCAAGGGGTAACAATCATGACGACTCCGCTCCGCTTCGGCTCCGCCGTGTCGGCAATCGCGCTCGCTACGATGCTCGCCGGCTGCGCAACGACGCAACCCAAGACCCATTTCGGGGGCAGGGCAGCGGATGAGAATGTCGGACTCGCCACCCGTGCGATGGCCGCGCTCAATTCGAACAAAATCCCCGAGGCAATCGACTTCGCCGAACGCGCCGTTGCGCAAAATCCGGACGATGCGGGTTTCCGGGCTTTGCTCGGCAACGCGTATTTCGCCGGCGGCCGATTTGCTTCGGCTGAAGCGGCGTTCAAGGATTCGCTGACGCTTTACTCGAACCAGCCGGGCGTGATCCTCAAGCTTTCGCTCGTCGAAACGGCGCTCGGCAAGAAGGACGAAGCGGTTGCTCTCCTCCAGGCTGGCCGCTCGGCGCTCGACGCTTCGAATTACGGTCTTGCGCTGGCTCTTGCCGGTCAGCCTGATCAGGCGATCCCGGTCCTCGAGGCCGCGGCCCGCGGAAAGGGCGCTGACGCCACCGTTCGCCAGAATCTGGCGCTGGCGCACGCGCTGGCCGGCGATTGGACCGAGGCGAAGACCATCGCCGCTCAGGACGTTCCGGCAAACAAGCTTGACGCCCGTATTCATGACTGGATGCAACTCGCCCAACCCGCCAAGCCCTCGGACCAGGTAACCGCCTTCATGGGCGTCGCTCCCGCCGCTGTTGACCCGGGACAGCCGGTCCGACTCGCGCTTCGCAAAACCGACACGATGGTGGCGGAGGCAGCTCCGGTTCCGGCTCCGGCTCCGCAACCCCAGGTTGCTCAGGTCGCCCCGGCGCCTGCGCCCGAAGTCGTTCAGGTCGCTGCTCCGATGCCGGCGCCGGCGCCGCAGGAGCTCGCAGCCGTCGCAACGCCGGAAATGCCAGCACCGCAGCCCGCGGTTGCCGAGGCCCCTGTTCCGACGCCGGTGGCGGTGCTCACGAGCGCCGCGCAGCAGGTGTCGTCGGCCGTCGAATCGTTCATCACCAAGAAGCCAGCTCCGGTTGCCAAGCCTGCGAAGGCCCACCGCGCGGTTGCGGCACGGCGTCCGCTGGCGCACGGCGATTCGGTGGTTCAGCTCGGGTCCTACCGCTCTCCGCAGCAGGTCGCTGCCGGTTGGGCTCACCTGACCCAGCGTTACCCGGCCCTTCGCGGCTATCTGCCGCTAAAGGCCCGGTTCGACTCGCCGAACGGCGGCACCTACTGGCGCCTGTCGATCCAGGGCTTCAGCAGCCAGCGCGAGGCGATCGATCGCTGCCAGGTTCTCAAGAACCGTGGCGGTGCATGCTTTGTTCGCGGCGTTGCCGGCGACGCTCCGGTCCAGATCGCTTCGAACTAGGCCAGCAATAATTCGAGGCAGGCCATCCGGACGGCCACGCCCATCGCGACCTGCGTCGTGATGAGCGACCGTTCGGGATCGTCAGCGATCGCACCGTCGATCTCGACCCCGCGGTTCATGGGTCCGGGATGCATGACGACGGCATCGGAGGCGGCGTGCGCAAGCCGGTCGGCTGTGAGGCCGTAACGGCGAAGGAATTCGCCTGGAGCGTCGCCAAGGTCCGATTCCAGCCGCTCGCGCTGGACCCTGAGCATCATCACGACATCCGCCCCTTCAATCGCCTCGTCGACCGAACGACGTTCGATCCCTTCGGGCATTAGCTCGGGCGGGCCAGCCAACCGGACCTCGGCTCCGAGGCGTGAGAGCAGCTTCGTATTCGAGCGGGCGACACGGCTGTGTTTGATGTCGCCACAGATCGCAATCTTCAGGCCCTCAACCTGGCCGAGGCGATGACGGATGGTCGCTGCGTCCAGCAGAGCCTGGGTCGGATGCTCGTTGGTGCCGTCACCGGCGTTGATCACCGGCGCGTCCAGGATCTCGGCGACGGCGGCCGGAGCGCCATTGTCGCGATGGCGGATCACCAGGAGATCGGGCTGCATGGCGTTGAGCGTAGCTGCGGTGTCCTGGAGAGATTCGCCCTTCTTCACCGACGATTGCTCGACCGGCATCGTGACCACCGACGCGCCCAGCCGGTGCGCCGCCGTGGCAAAGCTCATCAGGGTACGCGTCGAATTTTCGTAGAAGAGGTTGAAGACGAGCTTGCCGGTGACGCTAAGTGGGGCTGCAAACTTCGCCGCATAATGTTTCTCGGCATGATCGAGAATCGAGCCGATCTGCTCGTCGGTCAGGGAGTCGATGGAAAGGAGGTCCACGAGCGCCTGGCCTAACTGCCGCTGCCGAGATTGGCCAGTGCGTCGATCGCGCCCTGGAGAATGTGCGCCGCGGCGAGGGCGTCGACCTTTTCAGCACGCTTTGCGCGGCTGACGTCGGCTTCGATCATCGCCCGCTCGACCGCCTGCGTCGACCAGCGCTCATCCCACAGCAGGATCGGAAGTTCGAGCGGCGCAAGGTTGCGGGCGAAGGCGCGGACGGATTGAGTGCGCGGAGAATCGCTGCCGTCCATGTTGAGCGGCAGGCCGAGGACGAGGCCGAGTGCGTGCTCATGCTCAATGATTCGGCGGAGGGCGGCGAGATCCTGCGTGAACTTCGTCCGCCGAATGGTCTCCGACGGGCCGGCGAAGTGCCACCCTGCGTCGCAGATCGCAATTCCGATCGTCTTCGTCCCGACGTCAAGGCCAAGAAGCTTGCCCCCATTCGGTAGCGTGGCCGCCAATTCAATTGGCTTCGAGGTTATCAGCCCCGCCATGCCGCGAGCCTCCGCTCAGCATCCCGCCGGATGGCGCCCCAGAACAGGGCATAATCGTACACGTGGAAATTGTTGCCCGGCAGCGGCGGGGGCACGTAGGCCGGAATGTCGCCGTTCACTATAAGCAGGCCCTTCCGGCAAGCGGCCCCCACAGCATGTTCGAGAAGCGCCGCCGATCGCAGATCTGAACTTGGAACCAGCGTTCCCGGATTGTCCCCGGAAGGAGCCGATCCGTTCTCCGTCCCGGAAATCGGATTCACGCACAGGATGTTGTCCGGCTTGCGGTCGCCGCCATTGAGCCCCTTGGTACGCTTCCACTCGTCAAGGATCAGCGACGGATTCGCGGGATCGCCGAAGGTCATCCACGACATCAGGCAACCCGTGTCGGTAGAAGCGACGCAAGCGGGGAGACCCAGTTCCGGAAGATCGCTCTGATCGTCGATCGGCCAACCGACGACGTAGGCGGCGACCACTCGTTTCGCGAGCGGCTTTCCGGCGACCTTTTCGCGAATCAGCCGCATCAGGTGCAGCGCGCCCTGGCTGTGGCCGGCAAGGATGATCGGCCTGCCGCCTGCTTCCCGGACGAACTGATCGAAGGCAGCCACTACGTCCCGGTAGGCGAAGTCGAGCGCGCTATTCGCATCTTCGCTGTCCAGAAGAAATGCGCCGAAAGCCGCCTGGCGATAATGAGGAGCCCAGACTTCGCCAGCGGCGTTGAACGCGCTGGCCTCGCTTTTAACAAACAGGTCGGTTCGGAACGCCGTGTCGCCACCGGCGAGAAGTGGTGCATTCCATCGATCATTGCTGAGGTAGGTGGTCGGATGGATGAAGAAGATCGCTGCTTCGCCCGTGGTCGATTGCGCGGCTCCGTCGGGCAGCCACAGCGCGGGATCGGCCGCCATTCCGGGCCGCGCGACCCAGCTCGATGCCTGCGCATAATCCGGTCCGCCGCCTGCCTCGGCCGCTTCGAAATGGCCTTTCGGGGTTGCCTCCCTGAGGAGGACGTTGCCGCCCCACTGGAAGATGGCGAACCCCGCTGCGACGACGACCAGCGTGAGGAAAAAGATCACTGCGAGGAAGCGGCGCGCGCACATTGACGGCGGCACTATTGGGCGGCCGCCCGGCGAGCAAGAGAGGCTCGCCGCCACACTGCCATTGCGGATGCCGCATGGTTCGGTCCAGAGTCCTTCTGCGATTCTGGAAGGGGGCTGGAATGAAGGTGTTTCTGTTGAACGCCGCGACGGCTGCAATGGTGTTGGTTGCGGCGCAGGCTCAAGCGCAATCGAGCGGTGAGATTACGCTCTACGGACGCGGGCAATATGCCGGGCCTCGCCTGATCCTCGACGGGCCGGCGCGGGCGATGACCCTGCCGTTCACCGTCAAGAGCATCCAGGTGCCGGAAGGCTCGAGCTGGGAATTGTGCTCGGGAAACACCTTCAGTGGCTGCAGGCGCTTCAGCACCTCCGTGCCCGCCATGGCCATGACCGTCCGGTCAGCGCGCCCCGTCGGCCAGGCGGTGACCGTGCGTGGCGGCACCATCACACCCGAGGGCAAATTCGAACCCGCTCCCCCCGCGCCATCACTTCGCGGCATGGCTAGCGAATATTTCGTGGCCCCGCAAAAAGGCGGCAATCGCATCGAGGTGAAACCCGGCACGAAGGAAGAGGCTTCCCGGCGAGCGAGCGAATATTGCAAGTCCATCGGATGGGGCTCATCCGCTTATGCGGGCCTGCAGACGACGAACGGCAGTTCCTATCTGGTCGACGTCCTGTGTGTGCGATAGCAGGCTAGTCGCCCAAGCTTCTGTAACTTGCCGCACTTACAGCCCGCCGCTATCCGCGCGGCGATGTCCGTTTCCATCGAACAAGTCCGTCATATCGCCAAGCTCGCCCGCATTGCGATGAGCGACGAGGAGATCGAACGGCTGGCGCCCGAGCTCAACAATATCCTCGGCTGGGTCGAGCAACTGGGCGAGGTGAACACCGATGGCGTCGAGCCGCTAACCGCGGTCATCGACCAGAAGCTTCGCCTTCGCGACGATGTCGTGACCGAAGGGAATATCCGCGACGAGGTGCTCGCGAATGCACCCGAGGCGCAGCACGGGTTCTTCGCGGTTCCGAAGGTGATCGAGTGACCGAGCTCACCTCCAAAACGATCGCCGAGCTTCGCGACGGCTTCCGCTCGGGCGAGTTCACCGCGCGGGAAATCGCAGAGAGCTTCAACACGGCGGTTGCGGCTGCGAAGCTGCTGAATGCCTATACGGTGGAGACGCCGGATGAGGCGCTTGCCGCGGCGAATGCGGCGGACAAGGCGCGAGGCTCTGGCGAACTTGGTTCGCTCGCGGGGATCCCGCTCGGGATCAAGGACCTGTTTGCGACCGAGGGCGTCGACACGACCGCGGGAAGCCGAATCCTCAAGGGGTTCAAGCCGCCATACGAAAGCACGGTTTCCGCGAACCTGCGCAAGGCTGGCGCGGGGATGCTCGGCAAGCTCAACATGGACGAGTTCGCGATGGGCTCGTCGAACGAGACCAGCGCCTACGGCCCGGTGATCAGCCCGTGGAGGCGCAAGGGCAGCAATGTGGGCCTTACGCCGGGCGGCTCGTCAGGCGGCTCGGCAGCTTCGGTGGCAGCCGATATCGCCGCGGGAGCGACGGGCACCGATACCGGCGGCTCGATCCGTCAGCCCGCGGCCTTCGCGGGCATTTGCGGGATCAAGCCGACGTATGGCCGCTGCTCGCGGTGGGGGATCGTGTCGTTCGCGAGCTCGCTCGACCAGGCGGGGCCGATGGCCAAGACCGTCCGTGACTGCGCCATCCTGCTCGAAGCGATGGCCGGTTTCGATCCGAAGGATTCGACCTCGCTCGACCTGCCGGTACCGAAGTGGGAAGCCAATCTATCAAGCGATCTCAGCGGTAAGCGGGTCGGAATTCCAAAGGAATATCGGATCGATGGAGTTCCGCCAGAGATCAACGCGCTTTGGGACCGGGGCATCGAATGGCTGAAGGATGCCGGCGCAACGCCGGTCGAAATCAGCCTGCCGCACACCAAGTACGCGCTTCCGACCTATTACATCATCGCCCCGGCGGAGGCGTCGTCGAACCTCGCCCGCTACGACGGCGTTCGCTACGGGCTCCGAGTCAGCGGCAACGACGGCCTTAACGGCATGTATTCGGCGACCCGGGCGGAGGGATTCGGGGCCGAAGTGAAGCGCCGGATCATGATCGGCACCTATGTGCTCTCGGCCGGCTTCTACGACGCTTATTTCACCAAGGCGCAGAAGGTTCGGGCGCTGATCAAGCAGGATTTCCGCAAGGCGTTTGAACAGTGCGACGTCATCCTGACGCCGACCGCGCCGTCCGCGGCGTTCGGCATTGGCGAAACGACCGACCCGCTTGCGATGTATTTGAACGACGTGTTCGCGGTTCCTGCGAGCCTTGCCGGCCTTCCCGCGATGAGCGTTCCCGGCGGCCTCGACGAACAGGGCCTGCCGCTCGGGCTTCACCTGATCGGCAATGAGCTCGACGAGCAGATGGTCCTCAACGCCGGGCTGGCGATCGAGGAGCGCGCTGGATTCCGCGCCCGGCCGGAGAAATGGTGGTGAGCTCTGAAATGAGCTCGCTGGGGCGTTTTGCCTTGCGGTCATTTCAGCTGTTCATGAAAGGAATTGAGGCAATTGGCGGGGACCTTCACCCGCTGACGAGCGTGCGCGGCCGCCCCGCGGGCATGCGCCTTCTCTGGTCACGCGATGAAGAGGGTCTTCTCCGGGGCGGGATCAAGCGGTTCAATATCGACGGCACCGAGTTTCGCTTCTTCTTTGTCGAGGAGCTCGACGGAATTCAGCGCTTCCACCGCCGCGGTTCGATCTACGAAGCGGAAGAGCTCGCGCTGATCGCCGAAAACTACAAGGGCGGCGTTTTCGTCGATGTTGGCGCGAATATCGGGAATCACGCGATTTACGTGGCGAAGCTGCTCAATGCTCCGAAGGTCATTGCCTTCGAACCGGTTCCCCTTTCCGCAGACCTTTTCGACATCAACGTTGCGTTGAATGGGTGCAGCGATCGCGTGGTCCTGCATCGCGTTGGACTTTCCGACGAGCCAACGCGAGCCAACCCGGTTTCGGTTATGCACAATCTCGGTGGTACGCGGCTCGCGGCGGGGGACGGGCCGATCGAGATCGTCAGGGGAGACGACGTGCTTGCTTCCGAGAACGTGTCGTTCATCAAGATCGACACTGAAGGATATGAGCTGAAGGTACTCGCCGGCCTGAAAGGCCTCCTGGAGAGATGCCGACCGATTCTGTTCGTCGAGGTGGAAAATCGGCAAATCGAGGATTTCCGCGATTTCTGCGACGCGAACGGGTACCGGATCTCGGGGGAGCGCCGCCGTTATGAGGATTGCACGAATTTCCTCGCGGAGCCGAAATAGGCGTTGGGGTTATGGGACTCTTCGGTTCCGCTCGCGCCAACCTCCGGGACGTGCATCGCTTCGGCGTCGGGGTGCTGCGGCGCCATCTTGGCTCCGGTCGAACTTTCGCGATCCGTGTTCGGGATTTCGGTCCGATCCACATGCGGAAGGACAGCCTCGACCTCGATCTCGCCAGGGTCGTGCTGGTCGACGGGGCATATGATTATCCGTGGCCGAAGGTGGCTGAGGAGCGCCTTCGCAGGCGCTACGAATCGATCCTTGCCGCGGGAAAGAAGCCGGTGATCGTCAACGCGGGTGGGTATATCGGATTTTCGGCGCTCTGGTTCGCACGGCAGTGGCCGGACGCTCAAATTGTCTCCATCGAACCGGATCCGGGCAATCTCGAGCTTCTGCATCGAAACCTGGCGGGCAAGCGAGGCCATACGATCGTCGAAGCGGCGGTTGGCTCCGTGCCGGGAACCGCAACGCTGTCAGACGATCCTGAAGGCTGTGCCGTCCAGACGAAGCGGGCGGACAATGGTGTTGAGATCGTCACGATTGACGATGCAGTGGCTCTGGTGCCGGATGGCGAGCCCTTCATCTGCAACATCGATATCGAGGGGTTCGAGAAGGACCTGTTCGCCGCAAATACGGAGTGGATCGACCGGTTCGCGCTCGTCATCATCGAACCTCACGACTGGCGCGAACCGGGAGCGATGATCTCGCGGAACTTTCAGCGAGAAATGGCCGCTCGGCCGTTCGAAATCTATCCGCGTCGCGACGCGCTCTACTATCTTCATGCCTGAGCGGCCTTTTCTTCCGCCTCCACCAACCCTATCGCGACCCGAATGAGCAGCTATCGCATCGAAGGCGAAACGGGCGAGTGGGAGGTCGTGGTCGGCCTCGAGGTCCACGCGCAGATCACCGCGACCGCTTCGAAGCTCTTTTCCGGAGCTGCGACCGCGTTCGGGGCTGAACCCAACACGCAGGTGAGCCTGGTCGACGCTGCGATGCCGGGGATGCTGCCCGTACCGAACCGCGAGTGCATCCGGCAGGCGGTGCGCACGGGCATGGCGATCGATGCGAAGATCAACAAATGGTCGCGCTTCGACCGGAAGAATTATTTCTACGCCGATTTGCCGCAGGGCTATCAGATCAGCCAGCTCTATCATCCGCTGGTCGGGGAAGGCGAGCTGGAAATCCTCGTCGACGAGAAGGACGAAGGCTCGGCCAAGAGGATTGGCATCGAGCGCATCCACGTCGAGCAGGACGCGGGCAAGCTGATGCACGACCAGCATGCCACGATGAGCTATGTCGACCTCAACCGCTGCGGCGTCGCGCTGATGGAAATCGTGTCGCGACCGGACATGCGTTCGCCCGCGGAAGCCGGGGCTTACCTGCGGAAGCTCAGATCGATCCTGCGCTACGTCGGCTCGTGCGACGGCAATATGGAAGAGGGTTCGATGCGCGCCGACGTCAATGTCAGCGTGCGCAAGCCGGGCGGGGAGTTCGGAACGCGGACGGAGACGAAGAACGTCAATTCGGTGCGGTTCGTGATGGCGGTCGTCGAGCATGAGGCGAAGCGCCAGGTCGAGCTGCTCGAGAGCGGCGGTAAGGTCGCTCAGGAGACGCGGCTGTTCGACCCCGACAAGGGCGTAACCCGGTCGCTGCGGTCCAAGGAGGATGCGCACGATTATCGCTATTTCCCGGATCCCGACTTGTTGCCGCTGGAGCTTGACGACGCGTTCCTCGACGAATGCCGTTCGACGCTTCCCGAGCTGCCCGATACGAAGCACAAGCGGTACGAAGGGCTGGGTATAACGCCTTACAATGCCAGCGTTCTGACGGCGGAGGTCGAGACCGCGCGGTGGTTCGATTCGCTTCTTGATGCAGGCGCTGAACCGAAGCAGGCGGCGAACTGGGTCGTCGCCGAACTGTTCGGGGCCCTCAACCGGCGGGGCGAGAGCATCGAGGAGAGCCCGGTTTCCGCGCTCCGGGCCGCGGAATTGCTGGGTTTGGTCGCGGACGGGACGATCAGCGGAACGATCGCCAAGCTGGTGTTCGAGATCATGCTCGAAACCGGCCAGGGCGCTGGAGTGATCGTCGAGGAGCGCGGGCTCAAGCAGACCAGCGATACCGGCGCGATCGACGCGGAGATCGACAAGGTGCTCGCCGCCAACGCCGACAAGGTCGCGGAGTACAAGGGCGGCAAGGAGCAGCTGTTCGGCTTCTTCGTCGGACAGACGATGAAGTCGATGCAGGGCAAGGGGAACCCGAAGCTCGTCAACGAGCGGCTGCGGGCGAAACTGGACGGCTGAGGGAGCGAAATGCGCAAGTTGGTGCTGGCCGCAACAGCGGCTCTGTTCGCGTCGCAGGCGATTGCCCAGGCGCCGCCGCCTCCCAAGCTCCTCGTCGTCATCTCGGTCGACCAGTTTTCTGCAAACCTGTTCGACGAATATCGCCCGCAATTCACCGCCGGCCTTGCGCGCCTCGCCTCGGGAACCGTGTTCGACAAGGCGTACCAGAGTCACGCAAACACGGAGACCTGCCCCGGCCACTCGACGATCCTGACTGGCGATCATCCCGCGCGGACAGGAATAATCGGAAATTCATGGTTGGATGCATCGGCTCCGCGCGAGGATAAGTCGGTTTATTGCGCCGAGGACGAAAGCGCGCCCGGCAGTTCCTCGACACATTACAAGGTATCGCCTCGCCACTTGATGGTGCCGACTCTCGGGGAATTGATGAAGGGACGTTGGCCACAGAGCCGCAACGTCGCGGTGTCCGGCAAGGACCGCGCCGCCGTGATGATGAGCGGGCACAAGGCCGATCAACGCTGGTATTGGGATGGGAAGGAGTTCGCGACCGATCTTGGCGGCGCGCCTGTCCCGAACGTAATTCCGAAAGTGAACGCGGCCATCGCGGCTGCACTGGCGCAACCGCGTGCGCCGCTTCAGCCGCCGCCTTATTGCCAGGCGAAGGCGAGGCCAGTCCCGGTTGAAGGCGGCGGGCAGCCGGTCGGCGCGGGGCAGTTTGGGCGAGCTGCGGCCGATGCGGCGGCATTGCGCGCTTCACCGGAGATGGATGGCGATACGCTGGCTCTGGCCGGAGGTCTTGTCGACGAGATGCAACTCGGACGCCGCGCGGCTCCCGACGTGCTCTCCGTCAGCCTGTCTGCGACCGACTATGTCGGTCACGAATATGGCACCGAGGGCGAGGAAATGTGCCTTCAGCTGCTCGAACTCGACCGCGAGATCGGCGATTTCCTGGCTCTGCTCGACAATCGGGGCATCGATTATGCCGTCGTGCTCACGGCGGATCACGGCGGAAAGGACATCCCGGAGCGCGAGCGGCTGGCGGGCGTGGGGGACGCGGCGCGCGTTGCTCCGACGCTGAGTGCGGCCTCGATCGGAAAGACGCTGACTGCCAAGCTCGGTTTGCCGGGGGCCGGCCTTTCCGGAGGAAGTTTCGGCGATATCTACATCGATCGGTCGCTGCCGGTCGCTGACCGCCAACGGCTACTGGACGCCGCAGTTACCGCCTATCGCGCACAGCCTCAGGTTGAAGCCGTGTTCACCGCCGCTGAGATCGCCGCTACGCCGCTGCCGGCATCGCCGCCCGATCAGTGGACTCTCATCCAGCGTGTGCGTGAGAATTATTACCCGGGCCGGTCTGGCGATCTCTACGTCGTCCTCAAGAAGGACGTGACGCCAATTGCCGATACCAGTCGCGGCTTCGTCGCGACTCACGGCAGCCCTTGGGACTACGACCGCCGCGTGCCAATCCTGTTCTGGCGCCCCGGCTTCCGAGGGGCGACGGTGACAGAGCCTGCCGACACGGTCGATATCATGCCTACGCTTGCAGCACTGATCGAGCTGCCGGTCGCAGCGGGCTCGATCGACGGCCGTTGCCTCGACGGCACACCCGCCGTTTGCCCGCGCTAAGCATTTAGAAACACGCGACTTATAATTCAGACGCAGTTGAGGCATGAAGCACAGCAATAGCTGTGGGGAGGGCGGATGCGCGTAGTGCGTAAATCGGGTTCGGCCTTGGCCGCCTGCCTTGCGCTCAGCGCCTGCGTCCAGACCCGGCAATATGCCGATCTCCAGTTCACGCCACCTCAAGGCGACTACAAGCTACTCGTCCTTCGGCCGGATGTAGCCGTCGGGTCGCTGACGACAGGCGGAATGGTCGAGCCAAGGGCTGATTGGACCGAGCAAGCGCGCACCAACATTATCGCGGCGCTTCGTGCCCAGCAGGCGGCGCGTGGCGGCAAGCTCACCATCGTCGAGCACCGCAACGAGCTGGCGGGTGTGCCGGAGCAGGAGCTCGCCGATGTCGAGCGGCTCAATTTCGTCGTCGACGAATCGATCGTCGAGCATAAGTATCTCGGAAATTATCTGCCGACGAAGCGTCGCAGCGGCCTTGACTGGACGCTTGGCGAGGATGCGGTGCGCCTCGGCCAGAAGAGTGGCTACGACTATGCGCTTTTCCTTCATGCCGAGGACGAGGTGGCGTCGAAGGGCCGCATCGCGCTCGGAGTGCTCGGGCTTGCGGGGTGCGTCGTCGGCTTTTGCGCGCCCAACGTCGGCGGCGCCGAGCAGCTCGACTATGCGTCGCTGGTCGACCTCAGGACCGGGGACGTCGTCTGGTTCAATGTCGTCGACGCCGCGAGCCAGGTACCGGGAATCAAGTTCGGCGACCTCAGGACCCCCGAAGGCGCGGCGCAGATGGTCGAGCGGTTGCTCGGGCGGATGAAGCCTGGCCGGGCCGTGCGCGAGGCTGAGGCAAAACACTGAGATGTGTATTCGCTGCGAGCTTAGCCGTCGTTCGCTCCTGATCGGTGCGGGCGCTGGCGCGGCGGCGCTCCACATGGGGGTAGCGGAGGCGAGGGTCCGTCCCGCCGACATGGTCCCGCTGGTCGGCCCGGGATTCAAGCCAACCGACGCCGATGAGCAGGGCCTGTGGCACGACATGGCGCGGGTCGAGGAAGAGATTGCCGATTCGAACCTCCTCATCACCGATCCTAAGCTGACCGGTTATCTGAGAGGCCTCATCGGAACCGTCGGCGGCCCTGCGGCGAAAGACTTCCGGATCTACTTGATGCGGATTCCGGACTTCAACGCGATGATGTTCCCGACGGGGTTTGCGGTCGTTTTCTCTGGCCTGCTGTTGAGGATGCGGAACGAGGCGCAGCTCGCCGGTGTTATCGCGCACGAGTCTGGGCACTTCCTCCGGCGTCACGAAATCCGCTCCTGGCGCGACCAGCGGCGCAAGACCGACATTTTCTCGATCGGGGCCATGCTTGCCGGGATCGGTGGGGCGGGGGCCGGCGTCTATCTCGGCGATTATGTCCAGCTGGCGCAACTCGGGACGTTGCTTTCGCTGTTCAAGTACAGCCGGGCGATGGAGGCCGAAGCCGATGCGATGGGCGCGAAGCTGATCGCCCAAGCTGGTTACGACCCCATGGAAATGTCGACGATCTGGCTCCAGCTGATCAGCGAGGAGCAGGCGGGCGCAGCTTACCGCGGCAAGCATCGGACCAAGGGATCACTGTTCGACACTCATCCATCGGACGATGCCCGGATGGCCGACCTCAAGGCGGATGCGTTGGAACTGCGCGTGGCGGGACGGGCGTATGACAACCACCGCGCGCGGTATCTCGCGACGATCGGCCCGATCCGGCAGATGCTGCTCGACGATCAGATCAAGCTCAACAACCCGGGAGCGAGCGAATATCTCATCCAGACGCTCGCGCAGGACGGGTGGGACGGATTGCTCCGCTTCTATGAGGGCGAGGTGTGGCGGCTTCGAAACCGTAGCGGAGACGATATGCGCGCGGCGCAGAGCTACGCCGCGGCGGTCGTCTATCCCGATGCTCCCGCGGATGCGTGGCGCTGGCACGGGATCTCGCTTCTCAAGGAAGGCCGCCACGGCGAGGCAAAGGCCGCCTTCAGCAAATATCTTCTGATGAAGCCCGATGCGCCCGACGCTGCCTGGGTGCGGCAGATGATCGGATGAGGAACGGCTAGTGAAACTCTCCATGATCGCGGGCGTGCTCATCGCGGCGCTATCCTTGCCCGCCTGTTCGACGCTCGGCGGCGACGGCTTCGGCTTCAGCGATTATGCGGCCGTGAACGCCCGTCGAGTGAGGGTTGGCAACGGCAAGATGACCGTCGTGCCTCCCCGTCCATGGAACCGGCACCGCCCGCAATTGTTCGCCGACGTCGCGGCCGTCGAGGACTGGACCCAGAACGGACCGCTGCTCGACGACGTCACCTTCATCACGGGCCTGAGGAGCGGGCGCTACATGGTGCGCCAGCGCCGGACCGCCGACGAGCAGGTGCCGAAATTCCGCGCCGACATGACTCCGCCCGAGATCGCGGCAATGCTCGAGAGCCTTTATCGGGTACGCGGCGGAGCGGTCGATTTTCGAACTCTGTCAATCCGACCGCGCGAGTTCCTCGGCACAAGCGGTTTCCAGTTCGACTACGAACATCTCGACGAAGATGAGCTGTGGCGGAAGGGACAGGTGGTCGGCGCGGTCATCGACGGCGAGCTCTATCTCGTCATGTTCGATGCGGCGCGATCACATTATTACGAGGCGGGACTGCCCGATTTCGAAGCGATCGTCGCGTCGGCCCGGCTCGGGAGCTAGGCGACAACTTCCTCGAACGGTCCGAATTGCACGACACGCCCGTGATCCAGCCGGGCGACCAGGTTGCATTGCCGTATCGTGGAAAGCCGGTGGGCGACGATGATGATCGTCCGGCCTTCGCTTCGGAGTGTGGCCAGTGACGCGATGACCGCCGTTTCGGTCGCATCGTCTAGCGCGCTGGTCGCTTCGTCCAGGATCAGGATCGGCGCGTCTTTGTAGATCGCCCGGGCGAGACCGAGCCGCTGGCGCTGTCCTCCGGACAGGCGGACGCCGCGCTCGCCTACCGTCGTCTCATAGCCTTCGGGGAGCGACAGGATGAAGTCGTGCAACTGCGCCTTGCGGGCGGATTCGACGATCCTGTCCTGGTCCGGCGGACTGGCCGGGAGGCTGAGCGCGATGTTTCGTGCAATGGTGGAATCGGCGAGGAAGATCGACTGGGGGACATGCGCGATGCTGCGATGCCAGTGACGCTCGATGGTCGGCCCGAGCGGCGTATCGTCGATGAGGATGCGCCCTTCCTGCGGCTCCAGCAGGCCCATGAGGACGTCGAGCAAGGTGCTCTTGCCGCTACCCGTCGGGCCGATCAGCGCGACCATGGAGCCACGCGGGATTGAGAGGCTTGTTTCGTCGAGTGCGCGGCGCTCTCGCGTAGGATAGTAGAAAGTTACTTTGTCGATCGTGATTTCGCGCCGCAGCTCGAGCGGCTCGACCGGGACCTCGGTCGCTTCTTCAACCGGCAAGCTCAGCAGTTCGATGATCTGGCCGAATGTCGAGCGCTGACCTTCGAGCGTCGACCAGCCCATGTAGACTTCCTGAACGAGCGGCAGGAGGCGCTGTGCGCCGAGAGCGAGCGCCCCGAGCATCGGAAGGGCTGCGGTGATCCCACCGGACCGGTTCGCCGCGAGGAGGGCGGTCGCCGCGATGGCGACCATCCCGACCATTTCGATGATGTAGCGCGGAGCCAGCGTGATGAACTGGCTGGTCGCGCGGGCATCCGCGAGCCGCCGGTCGATGGCTTTGAACTGGTTCAAATAGCTCGACTGGCTATTGTCGATGATGACGTCGCGGATTCCGCCGAGACTCTCCTGGACCACCTGCATCCGGGTGTCGTAGGCGGTCTCGACGGTCGCGGAATTCGCCGACAATTTCTTCCGTGTCGCCGCGGAAATGAGGCCGTAGATTAGCGCAAACGTTGCAGCCGCGACGAGCGTCGTGACCGGCGCGATAAGGACCAACAGCAATAAGATGCAGAGGGCGATCGTCCCGGCGGTGACGGCATGCATCAATGGGAGGAGAATGTCGTAGACCAGCATCTCTGTCTTGTTGAGCGCGGTGAGGAGCGTGCTGGTGTTGCGGTGGATGTGAAACTCGAGGGGTTGGAACAGCACCCGGCGCTGGATTTCAGAGGTCAGCTCATGTCCCAGTCCGAAAATGAAATTGCGCGTGGACCGGGCAAGCGCGAGCCGCACCAGACCTGCGGCCAGCGCGAACAGGATGAAGACCGCCGCGGCGACCATCAGCCGGTTGGACTCCGGGAGCAGGTTTGAAATCTTGGACGCTGACGAGCCTGAAAGTGCGGCGAGAAAGGGGATCACCGCTCCAATCGTTCCAAGCTCCGCGACGGCGCCGCAAAGCATGAGTGCGAGAACGATGAAGAACTGCCGCCGCCGGGCGGACGACATCCGTGCATAGATCGCCCGAAGGCCCGTCCACAGGCTGATATCCGCCTCCATTCGCTCGATGTAGAGCAGGAGGTGGACTGTCGACAAACCTGCATTGCGGCGGGCAAGAGTGCGGGCCGGAGGTCCTGACCGGTGACGGCCGACTGCGTGACGCTTTGGATTGGCGAGCGGATGGGTGCCGTAGAGCGCGCCTGCCTTCGCTCGGTCATGCGCCAGGGGCACGGCGTTGCGTTGTACTGCTATCGAACCCCGCATGGCGTTCCGGCTGGCGTTGAGCTGCGCAACGCGGGTGAGATCGTCCCGGAGAGCAGGGTCTTCACTGGCCGCAACGGAAGCTTCGCGGCCTTCTCTGACTGGTTTCGCTACGAGTTGCTCAAGCGAGGCCTTGGGACGTGGGTCGATACCGACATGTACCTGCTCCACCCGCTGGAAATGCGGACGCCCTATCTGTTTGGCGAAGAGTCCCCAGGGATCATCAACAACGCGGTCCTTCGCCTGCCGGCGGATTCGCCGATGCTACCGCCGCTGTTGGCGCCCTTTAAGAAAGGTCGTGTTCCGAGCGGCCTGACGTGGCGACAGCGGTTGCCGCTGCACATGCAGCAAATCTTTCGGGGCAGGCCGGATCTCAGTGGTCTTCCCTGGGGCAGTACTGGGCCGCTGGCGATCAGCGCCCTCGCTCGTGAGTTCAACCTGGCGTCGCAAGCGCTTCCAAGCGACGTTTTTTACCCTGCATCCTGGCGAGCGCCGGACTGGATCAGGGACCCGTCAGTGATGCTCGAGGAGATAATCACGGAGCGAACGGTCGGAATTCACCTCTGGAACGAGTGTATCAAGGGATACAAGGATGCGGCGGCACCGAAGGGATCGTTCCTGGATCGGCTCCAGCGGGAGGGTAGGGTCTAGTGGCCGACCCCCTCGTCACCGTGATCGTCCCCGCGTGGAATGCCGAACGGACGCTCGATGAAACACTGCGATCCGTCGCTTCGCAGACCTACGGCAATCTCGAAATTCTTATTGTCGACGACGGTTCGACGGATGCGACAGCGGCCATTGCCGCCAAATTCCGCGCACGAGAGCCGCGGGCACGTCTCATTTCGACTGAAAACGGCGGCGTAGCGGCGGCGCGCAACCGTGCCATCTCCGAGGCAAGAGGCGAGTGGATCGCGCCGATCGATGCGGACGATCTTTGGCATCCGACCAAGATCGAGAAGCAGGTAGCTTCGGCGCTTTCCCACGCGGAGAGGCCAGGCTTCGTCTATTGCTGGCATCGGCTTATCGATCTGGATGGCCGAGTGACGGGCTCGGGACCGCGCCGGGCGCTTAACGGACGTGCCTTCAACCAGCTCGCCTATCTGAACGTCGTGGAGAACGGCAGCGCTCTCCTGATGCGGACCGACGCTGTGCGCGAAGTTGGCGGATACGACGCGAGTTTACGGGCCCGAAACGCGCAGGGCTGCGAGGATGTCATGATCCAGCTGCGGATAGCCCGGCTCTATTCCATTGCGGCTGTTGAGGAATATCTCGTCGGCCACCGACGGCACGGCGATAACATGTCCGGCGACTTCGAGCAGATGGTCCGGTCGTGGCGGCTGGTCTACGCGCGGATGTCGAACGACGGCGGAATGGCTCGATCCGTCGTCCGCTGGGTAGATGGCAAGTGCGCGCTCGACATCGCTGAGCGCCGCGCGGTCGAGGGCAGGTTCCTTGACATGCTGAGGCATCTCGCGATCGCGATGTTGCGGGATCCGGTTCGGTCGGGAGGGATCCTCGCATATCGCACGCTGCGTTCCGCCCGGCGACGATTGAGCGGGCGGCGGCGAGGGCAATCGCCGCGGTTCGCGAATATTGATCCGAAGGCGGAGCTGGGAGGCGATCCGTACGAGGTGAGGGGATTCTCTCGCCTGGTCGATCGGCTGAACTCCGCTCGGTTGCGCCGGCTCAGCGCACTCGACAGCGCTCAGGCGTAGCTTTCGCGGGTAATCTCCTGGATCCCTGCCGGGCTGATCATGAATCCCTCTTTGCCAGCCTTCCGCCAATCCATCTCGACGATTGCCGAAAGCTTGCTCCACGGGGCTTCCGCGCCTGCGGCGAAATGGGGCTGCTGCGCATACCAGCGACTGCTGTGCCAGTTCATGAAGTGGAGATAGAGAAACGGGTGGTACGGGTAGTATTCGTTCGTGAGCCGCCCCTTCTCCCAGAACCACCGCATGTCTGTTGTCGGGGTCGGCGTGCTGTACGCCTCCCGGAAATAGCAACGGATCGAGGGCGGCGCTTTCGATGGCAGGAGCCGGCCGTTCCGGCCAGTGAAGAGGTTGTAGAAGGCGCGCTCGTCGAAGGTGACGTTGTCGCGGCGGGTGAACGCATCTTTCCAGCCGCGCACCTGGCGGAATGCCGTCACCACGTCCTCGCGGTTCCGCATGAGGCAAAGGTGACCGCTTATCCGGTCCGCGTGCGTTGAAAACAGGTCGTAGTCCGAAAGCAGATCGTCGTCGTAGAAACTGCGGATGTCGCCGTAGACGACGTCGAGATCG
>Ga0207639_10000731_pt1 | contig 22436 bp, 12 predicted proteins | sample KBSCornC32_FD_184299 | JGI IMG/M metagenome (GOLD analysis project Ga0207639, IMG submission 184299) | Corn rhizosphere microbial communities from Kellogg Biological Station, Michigan, USA - KBS Corn C3-2 (SPAdes) (version 2) | ecosystem: Host-associated > Plants > Roots > Rhizosphere > Soil ...
CCTGCGCACCGCACGACCACGACACGCGCTCGACGCGACATCCCGAGCTGGCTCGCCGCCGTCATCGCCCTCCTCGCCTCGGCGTCGCAGCCGGCGCTCGCGTTCAACGTGTACAAGGTCGGCGGCGACGCCGCGTGCCCCTACGGCACGATCCAGGACGCGGTCGCCGCCGCCGCCGCGAACCCGGGCGTGGACTACGTCTGGATCGCCAACAACAAGACCTACACCAACCAGCGCGTCGTGGTCGCCAACCAGGACGTCATCATCGAGGGCGGGTTCGCGAGTTGCGAGAGCGTCGACGTCGACTCGACGCCGACCGCGATCGATGGGCCGAACAACGACTCCGCCTTCATCGTCGCCGGCAACAGCAACGTCCAGCTCGGTTATCTCGAGATCAGCGGCGGCAGCGGCGACTTCGGCTACGGCGGCGGCGTCTTCTTCGAAGGCAATGGCAGCCTCGTGATCGACCACGCCTGGCTGCACGGCAATGTCGCCGACTACGGTGGCGGGCTCGCGATAGTGCCGACCGGGAGCGCGGTGGTGCAGGTGCACAATTCCACGCTGTCGCTCAATCACGCGACGAACCGCGGTGGCGCGATCTACGTCGGACCGAACACGACGTTCTTCTCCGACAGCCACACCTACATCACCCACAACGACACGGGCACCGGCGCGGCCGGCAGCGGCGGGGGCATCTACGTCGCCGGCGGCGCGACCGCCAGCGTCAGCTCTAACCTCAACAACAACGTGTCCGACTACGGTGGCGGCATCGCAGCCTCGCTCAACGACGCACCGACGCGCATCAACCTCTACACGACCGACGCGGGTGCGGCGGCGACCCTCTACGCGAACGTCGCGACGCAGAACGGCGGCGGCCTCTACCTCGACGCGAGTTCCCAGCCGGTGACGCTCTGCGCGCAGGATTTCGCGATCGATGCGAACTCCGCGCAGAACGGCGCCGCGTTCATGGCGACCGGGCCGCTGGCGGACGTGCACCTCAACGATGCGTCGTTCGGCGACTGCGCCCCGGGCGACGCGCCGGTGCCCCCGGTGGCCTGCACGACGGGCCCGTTCTGCAACGAGATCGCCGACAACGTGTCCCAGCAGAGCGACGCCACGCCGACCGGCGGCTCCACGCTCGTGCTCGGCGCGTTCGGCAGCCAGAGCGCCGGCAACCTGCACGCCGCGCGCTTCGCCGCGCGCCGCAACCATGCCGGCGCGCTCCTCTACGTCAACGACGAGAACGCGCCGGCGAGCGGGGACCACATCGCATCGATGTCCGATTGCCTGATCGCCGACAACGTCAACGCCTACTACGACATCTGGGCGCACGGCGGCGCGACCGGCACGCTGCTCACGCTGCAGAACTGCACGCTCGCCCACGACGGCGGCACGCTCGCCGCCGCGATCCGCGCCGAAGTGGACCTCGTCACGATCGCGGGCTCGATCGTCGACGAATCCGTGCCCGTCCTCGACGCGACCGGCCTCGGTTCGCTCGTCGCGCAATACGACCTGCTCGGCGACGGCGCCGGTTTTTCTTCCGGCACCGGCATCACCGTGGGCCGGCCGACGTTCGTCGATGCGGCGAATGCGGACTACCACCTGCAGCGCACGTCGCCCGGGGTCGACTACGCGCCGGCGGGCAGCGGCATCGACCTCGACGGCCATCCGCGCGTGGTCGACCTCGCCGATGTCGCCAACGTGCACGGCCCCATGGATCTCGGTGCGTACGAGATCCCGGGAGCCGCGTGCGGGCGTGACGACACGGTGTACTGCAATGGCTTCGATCCGCCCTGAGCGGATGCGGATGCGCGCGCCGGGGCGTCGCCGCATCGCGCGACGCCGGCGCGCATCAGTGGAACGAGCGACAATCCGCGCATGGACCCGCGCCGGTACATCCCATGAGCCCCGATCCCGACCCGGCCGTGGTCGCTTGCCGGGAAGGCTGCGGCGCGTGCTGCATCGCGCCGTCGATCAGTTCGCCGATCCCGGGCATGCCGCACGGCAAGCCGGCTGGAATTCCGTGCGTGCAACTGACCGACGACCTGCGCTGCCGGCTGTTCGGGCGACCCGAACGTCCCGTGGTCTGCGCGCGCCTGCGGCCCGATCGGTCGATGTGCGGCGACGATCGTGGCGACGCGCTCGCGATCCTGTCGCGGCTGGAACGCGACACCGCCTGAGCACGACTCGCCCTCTGGCGGCGCACGGCGCGGACGCGCACACTCCCGCCCGGAGGCCGCATGAATCCGAATCCGTCGGTTCCTGCGCAGAGCGCGCAGGAAATATTCGCCGAAGTCTACGCGCGCCTGAAGGCGATGGCCGCTCACCATCTCGCCGCCGTCGGGCCGGCCGCGCGCGTCGATCCGACCGTCCTCGTTCACGAGCTGTTCCTGCGCATGGACGCGCAGGATGGGCTCGCGTTCGAGCACCCGGCGCAGTTCTTCAGCTACGCTGCCCAAGCGATGCGACACCTGCTGCTCGACCTCGCGCGCAGCCACCGCAGCCAGCGTGCCGGCGGCCTCTGGCAGCACGTGACCTTGACCGCGAACAACGAGACGCTCGTGCTGGAGAGCGCCGACCAGGTGATCGCGCTGGACCGCGCGCTCGAAAGCCTGGCCGAGGTCGACGCGCGAGCCGCGCGCGTCATCGAGTTGCGCTATTTCGCGGGCCTGACTTCGGAGCGCGCGGCCGAAGCGCTCGGTATCAGCAAGCGCACGGCCGACCGGGACTGGACGTTCGCTCTCGCGTTCCTCAAGTCCGAACTCGACGGATGACACGAAGCGTGCCGGACCGGCGTTACCCGGTCTGATCGACGACGGACGCACCGATGGCCGAGCCGGCACCGACGCTGCGGGAACTGTTCGAGGCCGCGCTCGCGATCGAGTCGCCGGCCGAGCGTTCGCGCTTCCTCGACGCGCACTGCGACGCGGGTACGCGCGCGCGCGTCGAACGCATGGTCGAGTTCGCGCGCGACGAGGCGGTGCCGGCGCCGTCGGTCGCTGCCGTCGCAGCGGTCCTCGCCGAGAACGCGCCGGGCTGGGCGCTGCCGCCGGGAACCGGCGTCGGACCGTTCACGCTCGGCGCGGCGATCGGCGAGGGCGGCTCGTCGATCGTGTTCCGCGCGACGCGCCTCGTCGACGGCGTGCGCCAGGAGGTCGCATTGAAGCTCCTGCGGCGCGGCCTGCATTCGGCCGACTCGCAGCGACAGTACCGGCGCGAACTGCAGGCGCTGTCGCAACTGCGTCATCCGGGCATCGCGCGGCTCATCGACGGCGGCGTGACCGAATCAGGCGCGGCGTATCTCGCGCTCGAACTCGTCGAGGGCCTGCCGATCATCGAGTTCGCGCGCGCGCGCCGCCTCGATCTGCGGCCACGGCTCGCGTTGTTCCTCGAGGTCTGCCGTGTCGTCGAGGCGGCGCATCGCGCACTGATCGTGCACCGCGACCTGAAGCCGTCGAACGTGCTCGTCGACGTCGAAGGCCGACCGCGCCTGCTCGACTTCGGCGTCGCCAAGCTGCTCATGTCCGACGACGAGACGCACACGCGGCACGCCGCGTTCACGCCCGCGTACGCGTCGCCGGAGCAGCGCAGCGGGGAGCCGATCACGACCGCGACCGACGTCTACGCGCTCGGTGTCGTGCTCGGCGAGTTGATGACCGGCGAGCGTCTCGGCGACGGCGACCCGCGCACGCCTTCGGGCAGCGTCGTCGAGGGGGCCGACGCCGGCGTGCTGCCCGCATCCGCTCCTGCGACGCGGCGCATGCTCAAGGGCGACCTCGACAACATCGTGCTGAAGGCACTGCAGCACGATCCGGCCGACCGATACGCCTCGGCGGGCCGCCTCGCCGACGACGTCGAGCGGCTGCTCGAGGGCCGACCGGTCTGCGCGCATCCGCCGTCGCGCTGGTATCGCGCGCGCAAGTTCGTCGTGCGCCACAAGGGCGGTGTGGCGACGACCGTCGCATTCCTGCTGGCGGTCCTCGCCGCGCTCGGCATCGCCGTGTGGCAAGCCGACGTCGCGCGCCGGCAGGCGCGCGCGGCACGCGAGCAGGCCGAGCGCGCCGACACGATCCGCGCGTTCCTCGTGGGCGTGTTCGACCAGGCGGAGCCGGACGCGAACCGCGGCCAGCCGATCGCCGCGCAGCAGCTGCTCGCGCTCGGCGAGCAGCAGTTGTCCGCCGGTGCGGAACTGCAGCCTGCCACGCGCCTCGACCTGACCGCGCTGATCGCGCGCCTGTACTGGGACCTCGGCGACTACGAACGCGCCGAAGCGTTGCTGAAGAAGGCCATCGCCGCGGCGGCGGACCCCGCCATCCCCGGCGAAGTGCGCGCCCGCACGCTCACCACGGTCGCGAAGACCGAATCGGAAAAGCGCGCGTTCGCCGACGCGCTCACGCACGCGCGGGCGGCGATCGCGATCGCGCGAGAGGTGGGCGCGGCCGCGTACGACAGCGAATCGGAAGCACGGCGGGTCGTCGGCGAAGCGCTGCACGGCCAGGACGATTCCAAGGATGCCGAGCCCGTGCTGCGCGAAGCGCTCGCGACCGACCTCGCCGTCTACGGTGATCGCCATCCGTCGGTCGTCGACGACTGGACCTACCTCGGTTCGGCGCTGATCGAACTGTCCCGCTTCGAGGAGGCACGCACGGCGCTTCGCAATGCGCTCGATCTCGCCCATGCGCTGCACGGGCCCGTGCACAGCCGCGTCGCGGCGATCCTCCAGCTCATGTCAGCGGTCTCGGGCTACACCGGCGATTACGCGGCGTCGGAACGCGAGCAACGCGAGTCGCTCAAGATCTACCAGAAGGTGTATGGCCCCGACCATCGCGAGACGCTCACCGCGCGCGGCAACCTGCTGTGGACGATCGAGCACCAGGGCCGCTACGAGGAAGCGCTGCCCGACCGCCTGCGGATGCTGGCCGCGCTCGAACGCATGTCGCGCACGCAGCCGGACCCGTTCGCGTACACCTACGCCGCGATCGGCAACGACTACTTCAAGCTCGGCCGGCTCACCGAGGCGGAGCAGGCGCTGCGGCAGGCGCTCGCGAGCTGGGCCCGCTTCGAAGGCTCGAACGACGAGTGGGACAGCGCCGATCCGCTCGGCATCCTCGCCGACGTGCTGCGCTGGGAGGGTCGCTACGCGGAGGCGGAGTCGACGATGCGCAAGGCGGTCGAGATCGAGCGCAAACACGAACCAGCGGACTCGGGCTGGCTCAACCGCGATGTCGCGGCGCTCGGCGACATCATCCGGCAGCAGCATCGCCACGACGAAGCGTTGCGGCTCGTCGAGTCCGCCGCGGCAGCGCGGCATGACGCCAAGCCCGATCCGATCCAGTGCCACATCCTGTCCCGGCTCGCGATGGCGCAGCTCGATGCCGGCGACGCGGAGGCGGCCTATCGGATCGCGAGCGAAAGCGTCGCGATGGCGCGCGCCGTGTTTCCGCCGCACCACTTCAATCTCGGATCGCCGTTGTTCGCGCTCGCGAGCGCCGCGCTGGCGACGAACCGTGCGGCCGATGCGGAGCCGCTGCTGCGCGAGGCGCTCGCGATACGCAGTCCGCCGATCCCGCGTGACGACCTGCGCGTGCTCGAAATCGAGGCCGCGCTCGTGCGCGCAGGCGACGCGCTCGGCCGCGACGAGGAGGCTGGCCGCCTTCGCGCCGAGATCGAACCGCCGCTGAAGGCGAATCCGTCGCCGTACGCGGCGGAACTGCTCGCGTCGATGGCCAGGGCGCGCGGCGCCGGCCACTAGCCGCGTGGCACACACGCGCGCGCGCGCGCGTTCCTCGACGGTGCCTGCGTCAATTCCGGGGTACCGCCATGAACCGTCATGTTCCGCTCGCGCCCACCGCGCTCATCCTCGCGCTCGCCGGCAAGGCGTTCGCCGCATGCACGATCAATCCCATCGTGCTGCCGCTGCACTACCGCGTCGGCGCCGACCCCCAGGCTTGCCAGTACGGTGACATCCAGTCCGCGATCGACGCGGTCGGCGAATGCCCGACGATCATCGACATCACGCGCGAGCACCTGTACACGCACCAGCACCTGGGCATCGCCGACAAGGCGAACCTCACGCTGCAGGGCTGGGGCGACGGCGTCACCTGCGCCGACGTCCCGGGGCCTTTCACGTTCCCGCCGTACGCACCGCCCGAGGCTACCGCGCCGTTGGTCACGATCACCGGCAGCAGCGACGGTGGCGGCAGCGTGCTCTACGTGACCGGCACGACCCATCTGAGCGTGCGCAACCTCACCATCTCCGGCGGTCTGACCTGCTCCGGCTGCAGTGGCGGCGGCATCTACTTCTCGGGCCAGGGTTCGCTGGCATTGACCCGCAGCACGATCAGCTTCAACGAGTCCGGTTACGGCGCCGGCATCGAGGTCGACGGCAGCAGCGGGCCGGCGACGCTGGCGCTCGGCAGCGACACGCTCGTGCTCAGCAATACCGCGGACACGTCGGGCGGCGGCCTTCGCATCGAAGGCGACGCGCGCCTCTACGCGCTGGAGCGGAACACGCTGGTCGCCTACAACCACGCGCCGAACGGCTACGGCGGCGGCCTCGAGGTGCTCGGCCCCGCGCGCGCGGACATCGGTTCGTCCGGCTACAACGGCCTCGGCGTGATCTACGGCAACGATGCCGCCTACGGCGGTGGCGTCGACATCCTCAACTTCGGCGACTCGGCGGAGGCGATCGTGCGCGTGTTCACGACCGACCCCGCGCAGCCGGTCCAGATCGCGCAGAACTTCGCATCGCACACCGGTGGCGCGTTCTATCTGCGTCCGTACGAAGCGCTCGGCAGCGCGGGCGGCGGTGCGGTCCTGTGCGCCTACGATTTTCGCATCGAAGGCAACGCCGCACAGGAAGGCGCGGCGATCTACGCCGATGCCGACTACGACGGCTTCGGCAATCCGCTCGGCGGCGCGGTCGCATTCAATGCCAATCCCGCGCCCTACAACGATCCGGCCGGCCGCCCGTGCGTGAAGACCGAGCCGCCGACCGCGCTCGGCGCGGTCGCCTGCGCAGCCGACTCCCCCTGCAATACGCTGGCTGCGAACAAGACGGAGGACGCGGGCGGAAACCCGACCGGTGGCTCCATCATTCTCATGCAGAACGCGGCCCAGCTGGTCGGCGATCGCGTGAACATCCGGCACAACACCGGCGCGCACCTGCTGCGCCAGATCGGCGACATCGACATCGGCCCGCCGGGGGCCACGCTGACCAATTGCCTGCTCGCCGACAACACCTTGAGCGGCGAGGTGATCGCCCAGACCGACGGCGAAGACTCGGTCGTTACGCTCGCATCCTGCACCATCGCCGGCAACAGCATCGGCGCACCGTATGCGTTCCTCGCCCCCGGCGCGCTCGGCTTGTACGACAGCATCATCGACCAGCCCGGGCGCGCGACCGCCGATCCGGCGATCAGCAGCTCCGGCAGCGCCCAGAACGTGCTCAGCAACGACCGCAGCACGTTGCCCGACCGGCCCGACATCCGCGAGGGTGAGCCGAGCTTCGTCGACGCCGTGCACGGCGACTACCACCTGACGCACGCATCGCTCGGGGTCGACTTCGCGCAACCGAATACCTATACGCCGCATGCCGATCTCGACCGCAAGCCGCGGGTCGTCGATCTGGTGAACGTACCCGACCAGTACGGCCCGATGGATCTCGGCGCCTACGAAATCCAGCCGGCGTGTTCGAGCGCGGACACGGTCTTCTGCGACGGCTTCGATCTCGACTGACGCGCGGACACGAACACATTCCTCCGGAGACCCGCTATGGCCGCCAACCCGTATCGCCGCTTCATCTCCGCTTTCGTCGCGACGGCGTTGTCCACGGGCGCGCCGCTCGGGGCTGCCGCAACGCCCGCGCCGCGCGGCGGCACGGTCGTCGCGGTCACCACCTGCGACGACGCTGGCAACGGCAGCCTGCGCGATGCATTGCAGGACGCGCCGGACGGGGCCGTGATCGACCTCGGCGCGCTGCCGTGTTCCGACCGCACGATCCATCTCACGAGCGGAGAGATCGCGTTCACGAATGCGGGCACGCTCTCGATTCGCGGCGTGCCGATCGTGTTCGCGTCGACGCCGGGCGCGTCACCCGCAGCGGTCACGATCGACGCCGGCGGGACGAGCCGCGTCTTCTCGCAGAGTGGAACCGGCTTGCTCGCGATCGTCGGCGTCGCGCTGCGCAACGGCCGTTCCGACGAGCCCGGCGGTTGCCTCGCGTCCGAAGGCGACGTCCGGCTCGAGGACTCCGTCGTCGGCGATTGCGTGGTCGCCGCGACCGCGTTCGGCAACGGCGTCGGCGGCGGCCTCTACGTCGCGCATGCGCTGACGCTGGTGAACAGCATCGTCGTCGGCAATGCCGCGCGCGGGGACTCGGCCGTCTCCGGCGGTGGCTTCGCCGTCGGTGGTGCCCTCGACGTGGCCTACAGCACGATCGCCGGCAACTCGGCGATCGCGACGAGCGTGTTCGGCGACGGCGGCGGCCTGTCCGCGAACGGCGACGTGCTGATCGAGCACTCGACGATTTCCGGCAATACGGCGACCGACATCGGTGGCGCCTACCTCCTCGGCGCCGACGGCGTCGCGACCTTGCGCATCGTCGACAGCACGATCTCCGGCAACAGCGGCGCGCAGGTCGGCGGCATGATGGCGCTGCAGTCGCCGGTCGCGATCGCATCCTCGACGATCGCGTTCAACTCGGCCAGCGGAACCGGCGGCGTCGGCGGACTCGCGGTCGCGAACTCGCCGACGCTCGAAAGTACGATCGTCTCCGGCAACCTCGCGGCCAACGTGGCCGCGGACGTCTCCGCGAGCTGCTTCGGCGGCGGCGATTGCGGCTTGCACGTGGACGGCCATGCGAACCTCATCGGTGCCGCGAACCTGCCGGTTCCGGTGGACACGCTGTCCGTCGACCCCCGGCTGCTCGCGCTCGCGGACAACGGCGGCCCGACGCGGACGCATGCGCTGCAGCCGGGGAGTCCGGCAATCGATGCCGGCAACGCGACGGGCGCAGGTTCCGGAACGCTCGACTCGGACCAGCGCGGCGCGGACTATGCGCGCATCGTCGGGACCGCCGCCGACATCGGCGCCTACGAGAGCGGTGCGGGGCCGCAACGGATCTTCGAAGACGGTTTCGACTGCATCGTCACGCCGGCATTTCCGGTGGCGAAGGTCGAATGCTGAGACCGGGTCAGGCCTGGGCGGCCGCGAGGTAGCGGTCCTTCAGGCGCATGTAGTGCTGCGCCGAGTAGTACAGGCGCTCGATCTCCTGCGCGGACAACTTGCGCACGCAGCGCGCGGGATTGCCGACCCAGAGCTCGCCTTCGCCGACGACCTTGCCCGGCGCGACGAGCGCACCGGCGCCGATCATGCTGTGGCGATGGACGACCGCGCCGTCGAGCACGGTTGCATGCATGCCGATGAGGCAGGCGTCGTGGATCGTGCATGCGTGCACGACCGCGGCATGGCCGATCGTGACGTCGCTGCCGATGACCAGCGGGAAGCCCTCGTCGGTGTATTCGCCCGCGTGCGTGACGTGCAGGATCGACCCGTCCTGCACGTTCGTACGCGCGCCGACGCGGATGTAGTGCACGTCGCCGCGCGCGACCACGCCCGGCCACAGCGACGCGTCGTCGCCGAGTTCGACGTCGCCGATCAGGTGCGCGCCCGGATCGACATAGACGTTCGCGCCGAGGCGCGGAAGGATGCCCTGGTACGGCCGGATGTTCATGGCGGAGCCTCGCTGAGACGCGCAAGCCTAGCATCGGCGCGCCGCGCGCGGACGCTTGATTTCGGTCGCGCGACGCGCCACGTTGTCGGACCTCCCCGCACGATTTCCGCTCCGATGACCAACCCCAATCCCCTGCTCGCCGCGTCCGGCCTGCCGTCGTTCTCGGCGATCCGGCCCGAACACGTCGAGCCCGCGATCGACGCGATCCTCGCCGACTACCGCGCGCGCATCGACGCGCTGCTCGCCTCCGACGCGCCGCGCGACTTCGCCGGCGTGCTGCTGCTGGGCGAGGAACTCGAGGACCGCCTCAACCGCGCCTGGGCGCCGGTGTCGCACCTGCACGGCGTCGCCGACTCGGAGGAGCTGCGCAAGGCCTACGCGGCCGCGCAGGAGAGGATCGTCGAACACGCGAGCGAGCTCGGCCAGAACCGCGCGCTGTACGCGGCGGTCGATGCGGTCGCGCGACGCGGCGACAGCGCGAACCTGCCGCGCGCCGCGCGCACGCTGATCCAACACGAGCTGCGCGACTTCCGCCTGTCCGGAGTCGCGCTGGAAGAGCCGGCGCGCTCTCGCTTCCGAGAGATCGCGAGCGAACTCGCCAAGCTCGCGACCGAGTTCGAGGAAGCGGTGCTCGACGCGACCGACGCATGGAGCGAGGCGATCACCGACGACCGCGCGCTCGCCGGCATTCCCGAATCGGGGCGAGCGGTGTTGCGCGCGTACGCCGAGGAGGCATCGCAGGACGGCTGGCTCGTCACGCTGAAGCAGCCGAGCGTGCAGGCCGTGCTCACCTACGCCGACGACCGCGCGCTGCGCGAACGCGTCTATCGCGCGTACCAGACGCGCGCGTCGGACCAGGGTCCGAACGCGGGCGAGTACGACAATTCCGCGCGCATCGACCGCATCCTCGCGCTGCGCCACGAGGCGGCGCAGCTGCTCGGCTTCCGCGACGCCGCGGAGGAATCGCTCGCGACCAAGATGGCACCGGCGCCGGACGCGGTGTTCGCGTTCCTGCACGACCTCGCCGCGCGCGCGAAACCGGTCGCGCAGCGCGAGCTCGCCGAATTGCGCGCGTTCGCCGCCGCCGAATTCGGCCTCGCCACGCTCGAACCATGGGACGTCGGCTACGCCGCGGAGAAGTTGCGCGAGCGCAAGTACGCGCTCAACGAAGAGGAACTCAAGCCGTACTTCGCGCTCGATCCGGTCATCGACGGCCTGTTCGCGATCACCGCGCGCGTGTTCGGCGTGTCGCTGCGCCGTCGCGACGGTGTCGATACCTGGCATCCGGACGTGCGCTACTACGATCTCGTCGACGCCGACGGGCGCGTGTTCGCGGGCGCGTACGTCGACCTCTACGCGCGCAGCGGCAAGCGCGGCGGCGCCTGGATGGACGTCTGCGTGAATCGCTTCGTACGCGGCGACGCCGTGCAGCTGCCGGTCGCGTTCCTCACCTGCAACTTCGCACCGCCGACGGCGACGACGCCGTCGCTGCTCACGCACGACGACGTGCTCACGCTGTTCCACGAGTTCGGCCACGGCCTCCACCACCTGCTCACCGAGGTCGGCCTGCCGGGCGTCGGCGGCATCAATGGCGTCGAGTGGGACGCGGTCGAGCTGCCGAGCCAGTTCATGGAGAACTTCGGCTGGCAGCGCGAGGCGCTCGACCTGTTCGCGCGCCACTGGCGCACCGGCGAGCGCCTGCCCGACGCGCTGTTCGAGCGCATGCAGGCGGCACGCCATTTCCATGCGGGACTGTTCCTCGTGCGCCAGCTCGAGTTCGGCCTGTTCGATTTCCGCATCCATCGCGAGTTCGATCCCGCGCGCGGCGCGCGCGCGCTCGAGATCCTCGACGAGGTGCGCGACGACGTCGCGGTGATCCGCCCGCCCGCGTGGCAGCGCTTCCCGCACGCGTTCACGCACATCTTCGCGGGCGGCTACGCGGCCGGTTACTACAGCTACCTGTGGGCCGAAGTGCTGTCCGCGGACGCGTTCTCGCGCTTCGAGGACGCGGGTGTATTCGACCGCGCGACCGGCGAGGCGTACCGCCGCTCGATCCTCGCCGTCGGCGGCTCGCGTCCCGCGCTCGAGTCGTTCATCGAGTTCCGCGGCCGCGAGCCGCGACCGGACGCGCTGCTGCGCAGCTACGGCCTCGCCGCGTGAAGGCGACGGGCGCGCCGGAGGCTTGCGCTAAGATGGCCGGATGAAGATCGCGAGCTGGAACGTCAATTCGCTCAACGTGCGCCTGCCGCACGTCGAGCGCTGGTGCGCGGAGGCGATGCCGGACATCCTCGCGTTGCAGGAAACCAAGCTCGAGGACGCGAAGTTCCCGGTCGCGGCACTCGAGGCGGCCGGTTACCACAGCGTGTATTCGGGACAGAAGACCTACAACGGCGTCGCGATCCTCGCGCGCACGCCGATCAGCGAGGTCGAGCACGGCATCGCCGGCTTCGACGATCCGCAGCGGCGCATCCTCGCCGCGACGGTCGGCGACCTGCGCATCGTCAACCTGTACGTCGTCAACGGCCAGGCGGTCGGCAGCGAGAAGTACGCCTACAAGCTCGACTGGCTCGCCAAGGTCGGCGCATTCCTCGCCGAGGAGATCCGCCGCCATCCGCGCCTCGTCGTGATGGGTGACTTCAACATCGCGCCCGACGATCGCGACGTGCACGACCCGGCCGCGTGGCACGAGCAGATCCTCTGTTCCACGCCCGAGCGCGACGCGCTCAGGCGCGTGCTCGACATCGGCCTCGTCGACAGTTTCCGCCTGTTCAATCAGGATGGCGGACACTACAGCTGGTGGGACTACCGGCAAGGCGCGTTCCGGCGCAACCTCGGCCTGCGCATCGACCTCGTGCTCGCATCGGAGGCGCTGCGCGCGCATTGCCGCGCTGCCTCGATCGAGCGCGAGCCGCGCACGTGGGAGCGCGCGTCCGACCACACTCCCGTCGTCCTGGAACTCGAAGATGGCCGCTGACTGGATGGTGTCGCCGAGCGACAGCGAACTGGAGGAGCTCGACAAGTTCCTGCGCGCGCACGCGGGCGACGAGGACATGCTGCTCGACGGCGTGCACGGCTTCCTCACCGCGCTCGCGATCGGCCCGGTGCCGGCGAAACCCGAGGAATGGTTGCCCGAGATCCTGCACGAGCCGTTCGTCGACGCGAACGAAGGCGAACGCGTGCTGACCTTGCTCGCGCGCCTCAACGACGCGATCACCCCCGAGCTCGAAACCGGCAGCTACGAACCGATCCTCGGCGAACTCGACGTCGAGGAAGGGCCGCCCGCGTTCACGGCGCGCGGCTGGTGCGAGGGCTTCTCGCGTGGCATCGACCTGCGCGCGCCGTCGTGGGAAGGTCGCCTCGGGCAGGATTCGGAGCTCATGGAGCTGCTCTCGCCGATCATCGCGCTGGCGATCGACGACGGCGTGTTCGAGAGCGACGCCGAGTTCGCGCCGCTCGGCGACGAGGACTACGACGAGTGCCTCGCGCAGATCCCGAACGCGGTCGGCGCGGTCGCCGAGTACTGGCGCTCGAATCCGCTGGGTGCCGACGAGACGCCGCGCGAGGGCGGCGGATTGCCGCCGCGCCGACGCGGCGGCCGCTGGGTGCACTGAACCCGCGCGGCGCGGTGCACGACCGCGCCGCGCGCATCGCTCACGGCGCGTCGAAGCCGTCGTCGAAGATCGCATCGACCGGTGTCGCCGTGCAGTCGCGATACCACGGCGTGATGCCGGTGATCGCATCCCACGCAGGCGAGTCGACGTGGTCGAATGCATTCGGGCACAGCGAGGCGCCGTATTCGCCGAGGCTCGCCGGCGGCATGGGCAACGCGCCGCTCAACGCGTTCGCGTCGACGTAGAAGCCGGTCAGCGCGGTGAGCCCGTCGAGCGGTGGCAGCGATCCCGAGAGCTGGTTGCCCGACGCGGAGAACCAAGTCAGCGCGGGCAGCGCGCCGAACGGCGGGATCGCACCTTCGAAGCGGTCGGCGAGAAACACGACGCTCTGCAGGTTCGACAGGCCGGCGAGCGAGGGCAGGTTGCCGCCGATCGAGGTGTTGCGCACGTCGATCGACTGCAACCGCGCGAGGCCGGTGAGCGCGGGGAACGTACCTGCGAGCTGCGGCTGGTCGCTGATCTGCAGGCTCGTGAGCGCGGTGAGCTGGTTCAGCGTCGCCGGCAGCGCGCCGACCATGTTGGTGAATGCGAAGGTGAGGCCGGTCACGTGCGAGCCGCTCTCGTCGCACATCACGCCGGACCAGCTGCATTCGGTGCCGGGCGCGCCGAGCCAGCCGGTCTGGTCCCACCAGCCTGAACCGTTGGTGCCGTCGTAGATGTCGACGAGCACGGCGCGCTCGGACGCGGGAATGCCGTCCGACACGAAATGGTAGAAGTACGCCTCGCCCTGCTGGTAGTGATCCCAGTCGGGTGAGTAGCCGAAGACGCCCGCGAGCACGCTGTCGCCGTCGAGCGCGACGGCCGAGCCGAACGCCGGCGGCACGACGCCCTCGTTCGCGGTGAATGTGTGCGACCCGGCGAAGCTTCCGCCCGCGCGCGTGAACAGGTACGCCGCGCCCTGGCCGTCGTTGCCTTCGATCGTCACGTTGCTCGCGCCGACGAGCGCACGGTCGCCCTGCAAGGCGACCGCGATGCCGAAGTTGTCGCTTGGGGGCAGGCCGATGCCGTCGGTGCCGCTCGCGCCGGCGCCGTCCGCGCGTTCGGCGCCGTCGGTGGCGGCAAGGCGTTGCGTCTGGGTCCAGCCGCTGCCGGTGTCGTCGTACACGTAGACGACACCTTGCCCGCCCGTGCGCCACATCGTGCCGATCAGCGCGGTGCCGCCGTCGAGCGCGAGCGACGTGCCGAGCTGGTCGCTCTCGACGCCTTCGGCGACGACGATCTTCTGCGCCTGCGTCCAACTGCCGGCCGTGCGCGTGTAGCGATACACCGCGCCCTGCGCGTAGTTGGCGCCGACCGTCGCGCCCGGAGCACTCGCGATGAGCGTGTCGCCCGACAGCGCGATCGCCTGGCCGAACGCATCGCCGCCGTCGCCGTCGTCGGCGACGAGCTGCTGTGCCTGCGTCCACGTGCCCCCGGCCGCGGTGTAGACGTACAGCGAGCCGCGCATCGCCTGGTCGGCGTAGTGCGCGCCGTACGCGCCGACGACGATCGTGTCGCCGGCGATCGCGACCGCGTTGCCGAACCAGTCGACCGGCCTGCCGTCGGCGGCGACGAGCTTCTGCGTCTCGCTCCAGTGGCCGTCGCTGCCGCGCGTGAAGACGTACGCCGCGCCCTGCGAGTTGTTGCCGCCGATGTTCGCGTTGATCGCGCCGATCACCGCGACGTCGCCGTCGAGCGCGACCGACCAGCCGAACTCGTTGTAGGCGCCGCCGTCGCTCGCGACGAGCGTCTGCACGAGATTCCAGCTGCCATCGGCCGCGCGTTCGTAGGCGAGCACCTTGCCTTGCGTCTCGTTGGCGCCGATCGGTGCTTCGGATGCGCAGACGAGCGCGACATCGCCGTCGAGCGCGACCGCGCGACCGAACTTGTCGAAGCCGAGCCCTTGCGGGTCAAGCACGCGCTGGGCGGTCCAGCTCGTTACGTGCGGCACGGCCGCGTGCGCGCGGCCGGCGGCGGCGAGCGCGAGCAGCAGCGCGACCGCGGCGGCGCCGAGCAGGACACCGCTCGCCAGGCGATGGAAGGATTCGGTACGGGTGGCCATCGGACAGCGTCTCCAGGATGCGAAGGGGCCGCACCGATGCGTCGGTGCGGTCGACCACGCACGTTGCCGAGGCGGGCGCCGAACGGCACTCCCGCTCCGTTAGCGCTGCGTTTCCGATCCGTGAATCGCCGTCGAAGCAAAGACTTGCGATGCGACTGCCCGCACGGCGCGGCACTCGCGGGCGTCAGCGCGCAGCGTCGGGCGCGCGAATCGGCGCGGCGCTGCCGCTCGCCGCGGGCGGGACCGGCCGCTCGCCCGCGAGCGCCTGCGCGCGCGCCAGCGCCTCGCGCCACGGCTGTTCGCGCCCGAGCGCGCGGTACAGCCGCGCCTGCGCGACGCTGCACGCGAAGTCCATCTCGGCCCAGCGCGCGACGCGGCCGAGCACGGCACTCGCGTGGTCGAGTTCGCCTGCGTCGAGCAGGCGCTCACCCCAGCCGATCGCGACCGCACCGATGTCGAGCGGGATGCCGGTCGCTTCCGCCGAGGCGAGCGCGCGCGCATACGCGGCATCCGCGCGCGACGGATCGCGTTCGCCCTCGGCGTCGGCGAGCGCCACCCAGGTCGCGACCGAGGCGATCGTGCGTGGCGCGGCCCAGGTCGCGAACGCGGCCTGTTGTGCGGCGACGTCGGCGGGCGCGGCGCCACGCAGCGCGCGCAGGTACGTGTGCCAGGCGATCGCGCGCTGGCGCGCGTCGTCGGGATTGGCGAGCGCGTCGACCGCCGCGCGCGCATGCTCGACCGCGGCCTGCGGGCGACCGCTCGCGAGTTCGATCTCCGCCTGCGCCGTGCGGGCGCGGCCGAGCACGGGCTTCTCCTGCGCCGGATCGGCTTCCGCGACGACGCGCGCGAGCAATGCGCCCGCCTCGCCGAGCCGGCCGTTCGCGGCGAGTGCGCGCGCGTGCTGCACCTGCAAGCCGTGGCGCACTTCCGCATTCGCGGTCTGCGGCAGCAGCTGCCAGCCGCGTTCGCTCGCCGCGAGCGCGTCGAGTGGCTGGCGCAAGGCGAGATGCGCCTCGATCTGGTCGTTCACCGCCATGATGACTTCGATGCGTCCGCCGAGGCGCTTGAAGTGCTGCTCCGAGCGGCGCATCACGTCGAGTCCTTCGGCGTAGCGCCCGCGCGTGATCTCCATGAGGCCTTCGTTCGCCTCGATGCGCGCGAGCGAGAGCGCGTCGCCGGTGATCTCGAACGCGATGCGCGCCTGCGCGAATTCGGTCATCGCCGCATCGAAGCGACCGACGCTCGCGTACGCGACGCCGCAGGCGGAGCGTGCGCGGCCGAGCGCGGCGGGCTCGTTGCGCCCTTCGAGCAACGCGGCCGCGGCCGCGCAGGCGCGCAGCGCCGCATCGAGATCGCCGAGGTGCACCGCGGCCGAACTCGCGACGACGAGGACGCGCGCGCGCAGTACCGGATCACCCTCCGCACCGACGTCGCCCAGCAGGCGCTCGAGGCGCGCGCGCGCGTCGCCGATGCGCCCGTCGCGCAGGTCGATCTGGGCGAGGCGATAGCGCAGTTCGGGCGCGTCGCGCACGTCGGCCGGCGCGGTCTCGATCGCGCGCCGCGCGCCGGCGAGGTCGTCGACGAGCATCGCCGCCTCCGCGCGCTGGCGTACCTCGTCGAGCGAGGCGGGCGCGCGCGCATCGCCTTGCGCGACCTGCCGGCCGAGCCGCTGCAGCAGCAACGCGACGCTCGCGCGCGTCGCCGCGACCGGATCCGCGCCGGGCGCCTCGACTTCGATCACGTCCGCCTCCGCATGCAGCACGAGGCGCGTGCGCCAGCCGTCGCCGTCGCGTCGCGCACGCGCATCGAGCCAGCGCTGCACGCCGGTCGCGTCGCGCAGGCGCCGCGCCGCGGCTTCGGCGTCGCCGTCGCGATCACCGACGACGGCGACGATGTTGTCGCTCGGCATCACGGCGAGCCCCGCATGGCGCAGGTGCTGCGCGACGAGATCCATGAGGCCGAGGCGCAACCACGACCACGACGCATCGGCGTCGATGCCGACCGGCAGGACCGCGACGACGTCGGTGCCGGGCCCGGCGCGCGGCGCCGGCGGCGCGCGATCGTGCAGCCACCATGCGAGCGCGAACAGCGCGGCGGCGACGAGGCCGCCGACGAGCACGGCGATGCGCGAACGATGTCGCGGCGCAGGCGCGGGCGTCGATGCCGGTGTCGCTTCGGGCACGGGTGTCGCGACCACGGGTTCCGTGGCCACCGCCGCATCCCCCGGCGTGGACGCGTCGGCGCGATCCTCGGCCACGACGTCGGCGATCCAGCGATAGCCGAACCGCGGCACGGTGCGGATCGCGCGCTGCTCTTCGCCGGTGTCGCCGATCGCGCGCCGCGCCTTCAGCACGGCTTGGCCGAGCAGCGCGTCGGTGACGTCGGCGCGGCCCCAGACGGCCGCGATGAGTTCATCGCGGCCGACCGCGCGATCACGATGCTCGATGAGATAGGCGAGGCAGTCGAAGATCTTCGGCGACAGCACGACGAGCACGCCGTCGCGCTGCAGTTCGCGCGCGGCAGGATCGACGCTGCAGTCGCCGAAGCGGTAGATAACGCGGGCCATGCGCCATGCTACCCGCTCGCGCGGTTTCAGCGCGCGGCTGCTCCTTTCGCCGTTGGCGCCGGCGGCGACGCCACGCCCTGCGCGTGCGCGAGCTTCTCGTCGAAGTACGCGGCGATCATCGCGTAGACGTGCTTCTTCAAGGCCGGCGTCGACAACCCGTGCTTCGCGCCCGGATAGGTCATGAGGCGGAACGGCACGCCATGCTGCTGCAGCGCGGCCATGAGCTTGGTCGAGTTCGAGAACAGCACGTTGTCGTCGGCCATGCCGTGCACGAGCAGCAGCTTGTCGGGCGGCAGGCCGTCGAGCCAGTGCAGCACGTCGGAGGCGTCGTAGCCCTGCGCGTTCGCCAGCGGCGCGTCGAGGTAGCGCTCGGTGTAGTGCGTGTCGTAGAGCGACCAGTCGGTCACCGGCGCGACCGCGACGCCCGCCGCGAACGCGGCCGGTGCCTTGGCCAGCAGCATGAGCGTCTGGTAGCCGCCGTAGCTCCAGCCGAAGATGCCGATGCGCTGCGCGTCGACCCAGGGTTGCGCCTTGAGCCAGGCGACGCCGGCGAGCTGGTCGGCGACTTCGGCCTTGCCGAGCTGGCGGAAGATCGCATCGGAGAAGCGCCGGCCGCGGCGCGGCGTGCCGCGATTGTCGAGCGCGAACACGACGTAGCCGTGCTGCGCCATGTATTGCTCGAAATGCGCGCCCCAGGCGCGGTTCACGTACTGCCGGCCGGGGCCGCCGTAGTAGGTCATGAACACCGGGTAGCGCTTGCCTTCCTCGTAGCCGAGCGGCTTGTACACGCGGTAATAGAGGTCCTGGCCGTCCTCGCCCGCGAGGTGCCCGAACGTGGGCTCGACGAGGCTGTCGCGATACGGCCAGTACGGATGGCCGGCCTTGAGTTCGTTCTGCTCGATCCACGCGATGCGGCTGCCGTCGGGCTTGCGCAGCGACACCTGCGGTGGCGTGCGCGGATCGGAATAGGTATCGACCCACGCGGTGGCGTTGTCGCCGAACACCGCGTCGTGCCAGCCGTCGCCTTCGCTGATGCGTCGCGCGCGATCGGCTTCGCTGCCGTCGAGGCGCGCCGCGTACACCTGCGCCTGCAGCGGGTCGTCGCGGTTCGCCGCGAAGTAGACGGTGCCGCCCTTCTCGTCGATCGCGAGCAGCTTGTCGACGTCCCACGTGCCGCGCGTGAGCGCGCGACGCAGATGGCCGTCGAGCCCGAACACGTACAGATGCTTGTGGCCGTCGCGTTCGGACGCCCACACGAACGCGTCCTCGTTCTTCAGCCAGCGCAAATCGTCATGCAGGTTGACCCAGGTCGGACTGGTTTCGCTGAGCACGGTGGTCTGGCGTTGCGCCGCCAGGTCGGCGACGACGAGGTCGAGCACGCGCTGGTTGCGGCTCTCGCGCTGGAAGCTCAACCGCTTGCCGTCCGGCAGCCAGTCGACGCGCGCGAGGTAGATGTCGGTGTCGTGGCCGAGGTCGACCCAGTGCGTGCGGCCGCCGCGCGGCGCGACGACGCCGAGGCGCACGGACACGTTAGGCCGGCCCGCCGCGGGATAGCGCTGGCGGACGGTCGCGCTGTGGTCGGCATACACCTCGGTGCGTTCGACCTCGTCGACCTTCGCTTCGTCGTAGCGCTCGAACGCGATCGCGCTGTCGTCGGGCGCCCACCAGTAGCCGGTCGGGCGATCCATCTCTTCCTGCGCGACGAACTCCGCCTCGCCGTTGTGCACGGTGCCGTTGCCGTCGTGGGTGAGCTGGTAGTTGAGGTTGCGCTCGAGGTCGATCACGTAGAGGTTCTGCCGGCTCACGAACGAAACGAAGCCGCCGCGCGGCGACACCTTCGCGTCGTTCACCTCGAAACCCTGCGGCGTGAGCGCGCGCAGGTTCGCGCCGGGTTTGCCGTCGAGGTCGTACAGCCACAGGCGCTCGTCGACGCTGAACAGCAGCTTGCGGCTGTCGGGCGACCAGCGATACGAGACGATGCCCTTGAGCTGCGCGATGCGTTCGCGTTCGCGCCGCGCCTTCTCCGCGTCGGACAGTTCCCTGTGTTCGCCGAGCGCGGCGGAGTCGACGAGGCGCTGCATCGTTCCAGCCGCGACGTCGTACTGCCACAGGTCGAGCTGGTTCTGGTCGTCCTCGCGGCCACGCAGGAAGCCGACGCGCGTGCCGTCCGGGGCGATCTTCAGCGCGCGCGGGCTCGGCCCGTTGAGGTCGGGGTCGGCGTAGATGCGTTCGATGCTCAGGCGTTCGGCGTGCACGAGGGGACTCAACGCCAGCAGGGCCGGCAGCAACAGGCGGTACATGGGGAGACTCCGCTGGATCGAAGCATTAAACCGCAGCGCACGCGCAGCGCCAAGACGCAGACGTCATGGCGCAGACGTCACCCGTGGCGACTCGACGCCGTGCGCCCCGGCGAAGTCGTCGAGCAGGCGTCCGAGGTCGGCGAGGTCGTCGGCCATCGGCGCCGGCGGCGATGCGTGTGCGGCGTTCTCGATCTGCGCCGCGCGGGTGGCGACGGCATCGGCACCGACGAGGCCGCTCGCGCCCTTGATGCGATGCGCTTCGCGCGCGATCGCGCCCGCGTCCCGTGCGGCGACGGCCGCGGCGAGCGCGGCGAGATCCTGGCGCGTGCTGCCGACATAGTCGCGCAGCAGGTCCGCGTCGACCGCGAGCGGCGCCACGGTCGGCGCCGACGTGGCCGCGCGATCGAACGGCAGGTAGCGCTGCAACGCCGCGGCGAGCAGCTGCAGCGGCGCGGGCTTGGCGATGAAGTCGTCGATCCCCGCGGCACGGCTGCGCTCGACTTCCTCGGTGCTCACGTTCGCGCTCATCGCGACGATCGGCCGGTGCGGGCGCAGGCCCGCGCGTTCGTCCGCGCGCACCGCTTCGGCGAGCGCGTAGCCGTCGCGACGCGGCATGTGCAGGTCGGTGAGCAGCAACGCGTAGCGCGCGGCGCGCCAGCGCTCGAGGGCGGATTCACCGTCGCCGGCGACGTCGCAGGCGTAGCCGAGCTGGCGCAGCTGGCGCGAGATCACCGCGCGGTTGGTCGGATGGTCGTCGACGAGCAGGATCAGGCGCCCGCTGCGCTCGGCTTCGTCGATGCTTGGCGCGACGCGCGCAGGCACGCTCGCGGCCGGCGAAGCGCGCGCGGTCGCGGTCGCGTCGGCGAGCGGCAGCTGCACGACCAGGCTCATTGTCGTGCCGACGCCGAGGCGGCTCTCGACCGTGATCTCGCCGCCCATGAGCTCGGCCAGGCGACGACAGATCGTCAGGCCGAGGCCGCTGCCGTCCGCACGTTGCGCGCCGCCGTCGCGCGCCTGCACGAACGGCTGGAACAGGCGCGCCTGGTCCTCGGCGCCGATGCCGATGCCGCTGTCGCGCACGCGCAGCGCGACGAGTTCGCGATGGTCGGCCGCGGCGAGGCGGTCGAGCGCGACGACGACGCTGCCGCGCTCGGTGAACTTCAGCGCGTTCGAGAGGAAGTTGCTGAGGATCTGCCGCAGGCGCAGCGGATCGGCGAGATGCGCCGGCGCGAGGCGCGCGTCGATCGTGCAGTCGAGGCGCAGCCCCTTCGCCGAGGCGGTCGCGAGGAAGTTGCCGGTCGAGGCGCGCACGAGTTCGCGCAGGTCGACCGGCACCGGCATCAGTTCGAGCCGGCCCGCTTCGATCTTCGAGAAGTCGAGGATGTCGCCGATGATCTGCAGCAGGCTCTGCGCCGAGCCCTGCACGATCTCGACCTGCTGGCGCTGGTCGGCATCGAGGTCGGTGCGGGCGAGCAGTTCGAGCATGCTCGCCACGCCGACCATCGGCGTGCGGATCTCGTGGCTCATCGAGGCGAGGAACGAGGATTTCGCGCGGCTTGCCGCCTGCGCGCGCGCTTCGCTCTCGCGCAGGCTGCCCTCGTAGCGGAGCAGATCCTGCCGCATCGTCGACAGTGCTTCGTGCACTTCGCCGAGTTCGCCGTCGGGCACGTGTCCGCCCGGCTCGTAGTCGCGTTCGCGCGCGTGCCGGGCGAGATGCTTGAGGCTCTCGACGCCCTTGTAGATGTTGCGCAGCATGCTGCGCCCGACCACGAGCACGATCGCGAGCGTGATCAGGCTGAGGATCACCCGCCAGCGGCCGACGCGACGCGCCGTGTCGAGGTGCGCGTCGATCACGCGCTCGGTGTCGAACATCTTGAGGTCGGCGAGGAACTTCAGGCGCGACGCGACCGGGTCCATAGCCGGATACAACTCGGTGTCGGCGAAGCGGCCGAGCGCGCCGATGTCCGCCGCGTGGAAGATCGCCAGCAGCTTCTCGGCCGCGCGGTCGGCGCTGACGCGCGCGCGCGCGATCTCGTCGACGACCGCGCGCTGCTCGGGCGGCAGCTCGGACGCGACGAGCTCCTTCCAGTCGCGATCGATCGCGCGACGCGCACCTTCGACGACC